>Ga0070705_100000348_pt1 | contig 27304 bp, 25 predicted proteins | sample KBSK5253metaG_FD_65455 | JGI IMG/M metagenome (GOLD analysis project Ga0070705, IMG submission 65455) | Corn, switchgrass and miscanthus rhizosphere microbial communities from Kellogg Biological Station, Michigan, USA - KBS K5-25-3 metaG | ecosystem: Host-associated > Plants > Roots >... | reverse complement strand
CGACGTGATAGCCGAGGCCATCATCCGGGCCGCGGTGATGGCGAAGAGTTCCGGCGGCCTCCCGTCGGCGTCGGACACGGGAACCGTACCCGCTAGATTCCGTTAGGGGCGGGCTTCAGCCGCCTACCGATGAATCTCCACCTCGCCCTTCTCATCGTCTATTCGGTCGCGCTCGTCGCGATCGGCCTGTCGATCGCGCGCTTGATCAAGGGAAGCGCCGACTTCTTCGTCGCGGGCCGCTCGCTGACCGCGCCGCTGCTCTTCGCGACGGTGCTCGCCTCGAACATCGGCGCGGGCGCCACCATTGGCGCGACGGGACGCGCCTATTTCGACGGGATCAGCGCCTGGTGGTGGAACGGCGCCTCGGCACTCGGATCGGTCTTCCTCGCGTTCTTCATCGGCCCCCGCATCTGGCGCGCCGCCAAGGCCAACAACCTCCTCACGACCGGCGACTTCCTGGAGCTTCGCTACGGCGGGCTCGTGCGGGCGCTCGTGACAATGCTGATCTGGCTCGGCACGCTGTCGATCTTCGCCGGGCAGCTCATCGCCGGCGCCGCGGTACTCGACGTCGTCGCCGGCGTCCCTCGATGGGAGGGGACGGTCATCAGCGCCGTCGTGGTCACGACGACCTTCATGGCGGGCGGACTGCTCGGCACCGCATGGGTCAACGTGGTGCAGCTCACGGTGCTGCTCGCCGGGTTCGTCGTCGCGGTGCCGACGGTGCTTGCTCACGCCGGAGGGCTGGCGGGCATCGCGCGCGCGCCGGATGTCCCCGCGACGTTCGTGGACCCGCTCTATTCGGGCGGACCGCTTTCGGGGTGGTCGCTGCTCGTCTTCGCGCCCGCGTTCGTCATCTCACCGGGGCTGATGCAGAAGGCGTACGGCGCGGACAGCGAGCGCACCGTGCGGCTCGGCATCGGCCTGCAGGCGGCAGCGCTGGCGATCTTTGCGTTCGTGCCGGCACTGCTCGGCATGGCCGCACGGGCGACGCACCCGGGGCTGACCAACCCGAACATCGTCCTGCCGACGCTGCTCGTCGAGCAGCTGCCGCCGTGGTTCGGCGCGCTCGCGCTCGCCGCGGTGTTCTCTGCCGAGGTGAGCGCCTGCGACGCGATCCTGTTCATGCTGGCGACGTCGCTCTCGCAGGATCTCTACAAGCGCTTCCTGCATCCCGATGCCGACGATCGCGACGTGCTGCTGATTGCCCGGCTCGCGTCGCTCGCGGGCGGGGCGGGCGGTGTCGTCCTGGCGCTGCTGCTGGAGACCGTTCAACAGGCGCTCGCCATCTTCTATTCGCTGCTTGGCGTGAGCCTGCTGATGCCTGTCGTCGGCGGTCTCTACCTGCGGCGCGCGGGGGCTCGCGAAGCGCTCGCATCGCTTGCCGCCGGCAACGTCACGCTGCTCGTCGTGCGCTTCGTGGTACCCGCTTCCTACGCGTGGATCGATCCGACCGTCGCCGGCCTGATTGCATCCGCCGCGGCCTTTTTCGCCGTGTACAGCCTGAGGCGCGGCCCCGTTGACGTGCGGCACGGACCCGTCGGCTCCGTCGTCCCGGATCACGATAGGATTTGAATTCGTCTATGAAATCTCATCGCATAGCCGTGCTCGCCGGCGATGGCATCGGCAAGGAAGTCGTCCCTGCCGGCATCGACGTGCTGAAGGCCGCGGCCGCGCGCGGCGGCTTCACGCTCGAGTTCACGCCGTTTCCGTGGGGCTGCGATTTCTACCTGCACAACGGCCGGATGATGGACGCCGACGCGGTCGATCGCCTGATGGCGTTCGATGCGATCTATCTCGGCGCCATCGGCGATCCGAAGGTGCCCGACCATATCTCCGCCGGCGAGCTGCTGCTGCCGCTGCGCCGCCGGCTCGTCCAGTACGTGAACCTCCGGCCCGTGCGGCTGCTGCCGGGCATCGCCTCGCCGCTGGCCGGCCGCGGCGCCGCCGACATCGACATCGTCTGCGTGCGCGAAAACTCGGAAGGGGAGTACTGCGGCGTCGGTGGCCGCGTGCATGCGGGGACGCCCGACGAGCTCGCGGAGCAGACGGGCATCTTCACGCGGCGTGGCATCGAGCGGATCGCGCGCTACGCGTTCCGGATGGCGGCGTCGCGGCCGCGCAAGCTGCTGGCGAGCGCGACCAAGTCGAATGCGCTGCAGCATTCGATGATGCTGTGGGACGAGGTGGTCGAGCAGGTCTCGAAGGAGTTCCCCGAGGTCAACTACCGGAAGTACTACGTCGATGCCATCGCCGCGCGCCTCGTCACGCATCCGCAGACGCTCGACACCATCCTGTGCTCGAACCTGTTCGGCGACATCCTGACCGACATCGGCTCCGCGATCTCCGGCAGCCTCGGCATCGCGCCGAGCGGGAACATCAACCCGGAACGGACGACGCCGTCGATGTTCGAGCCGATTCACGGCTCGGCGCCCGACATCGCTGGCAAGGGAATCGCCAATCCGGTGGGCGCGATCTGGGCGGGCGCGATGATGCTCGATCACCTCGGCGAGCGCGCGGCCCACGACCGCATCGTCTCGGCGATCGGACGCGTGTTTGCCGACGGGCGGATCAAGACGCCGGATCTCGGCGGCTCGTCCACGACTGCGCAGGTCGGCGCAGCCATCGCGCAGGCGGTCACGGAGGAAACCCGACAGCCAGCTTGACCGCGGCGTATTCCGGGTGCACCGACCCGTCGGCGCACCGGATGACGAGCGGCGGCTCGACCCACGTGCGCTCGCGCATGTGAGGCGGCACGTCGCCCTCACGCGTCATCGCGAACAATCCGATCAGAGGCGGCTCGCCCTCGCGGAAGACGACCGGCCGCCGGCGCACGACCGTCAGCGCCGCCCGCGCCGCGGCATCCTCCACGCGCGCGCGATCCGCTTCAGGGAATACGCACGCGAAGAGGCCGCCGGGCGCGAGATGCGCCGCGGCCACGCGTGCGTAATCGCGAATATCGCCGCGCATCTCGAAGCGGCAGGCGACCTTCTGCGGGTGGTCGCCTTCGATGCCGCTGCCGGGAGGAAAGTACGGCGGGCTGCCCAGCACGAGATCGAATGGCTCGCCGAGGGCGAGCGCGGCGTCGCTTCGAAAATCGCCGAGCCGAATCTCATAGCGCCCGTCGAGACCGTTGTAGCCGGCGGACTTCCTCGCCAGGCGAACGCTTTCCTCCTGCGCCTCGATCGTCACGAACCGCGCGCCGGGCAGGCGCCACGCCGCGATCATGGCGACCGCCCCGATCCCCGACCCCAGATCCAGCACCCGCGACGCCGACGGCGCCCACGCAGTGCCGTACCACGCCGTCAGCACGTCGTCGGTGGAGAAGCGATGGCCGCTGCGAAGCTGAAAGATACGGAAGTGACCGCTGATGGCGTCGAGGGTTTCGTCGGGCGCTACCTCAGGCGCAGCATGCGCGCCCGGCGGGACGATGCCGGGCAGCGCCCATCCTTTGAAATGCGTGTCGATCCGTGCACGGTCGCGTGCTGTCACCTGCGCGCTGCCTCCCACTGCCACCTGCCCCTGCCACCTGTCAGGCTACCATTGAGATGATGTCGCGATCGGTCCCTGCACCAACGGCCACGGCATCTGCCGCGCGCCTCGCCGCGTTCGTCGTCGAGCGGTTCCCTTTTGCGATAGCCGCCATCCAGCGCGCGCTCGATGCGTCGCCGCGCGATCTTCGAACGGAGATCCAGCGGCAGCTGCGCGACATCGACGTCGGCGATCTGCCCGAGACGACCCCTGGCGTCGCCGCGGAGGAGAGGTGGAATGCGGCCGTCACCGAGCTGCTCGACGCCGTCGACGGGTTCCTGGCGCGCGAGGCGATTGCCGCGTCGCTGACCCGGGACGAAAAGCTCGAGATGATGCGCGGCATGGTGCTGATGCGCGCGCTCGACAACCGCCTCAAGCAGTTCTACCTGCAGCCGGAGGTGAAGTACGGCAGCCTCGGCATCCAGGGGAAGGGGTTCCGCTCGTTCGGCCAGGAAGCGATCTACGGCGCCGGCCTCCGTCTTCGCCGCGGCGCCTCGTACCGCGACGGCGACGGCGGCTGGCACGGCGACGTCGTCTGTCCGCTCATTCGCGACAACGCGCTCGTCCTCGCGATGCACAACGATCCGTGGACGATTCGCATGATCCTGAACGCGCAGATCGGCAAGGACGGCCCGCCGATGAACGGCCGCGACATTCACGTCGCGGATTTCGGCTGGGGCATCCTGCCGCCGACCGCGCCGCTCGGCGTCAACGCGGTGAACATCGCCGGCGTCGCCATGGCATTTGCGCGCGAAGGATCGGAGCGCGTCGCGATCTCGCTGATTGGCGAGGGCGGCGCCTCGCTCGGCGAGTGGCACGAGGCGATCAACGCGTGCGGCGTGAGAAAGCTGCCGGCGGTCTTCTGCATCCAGAACAACCAGACGGCGCTGTCGACGCCGGTGAACGAACAGTCCGCGGTGCGGATGTTCGCCGACCGGGCCGCAGGCTACGGCGTGCCTGGTATCACCGTCGACGGCACCGACGCCGAGGCCATCGCGGCGGCGTTCACGTGGGCGGCCGACCGCGCGCGCAACCGGCTCGGGCCGACGCTCATCGAGCTGGTGTCGATGCGCATGTGCGGGCACGCGCATCACGACGACATGCTGTACCTCGGGAAGGAGCCGCCGGTCGCGTGGGAATGTGCGCCGGTCGCGGAGGGCGCCTACGTCAATCGCGAGCAGTACGAGTACTGGTCGAAGAAGGACCCCGTTGCGGGCTACGCCGCGAAGCTGCTCGACGAAGGGCTGATGCGGCCCGGCGACCTCGAGAAGTTCAAGCGCGAAGCCGAAGCGATCGTCGACAAGGAAGCGCGGGCAGTCGTCGACGCGCCGTGGCCGGAGCCGGCAAGCGCCGGCGTCGGCGTCCTCGCGAACGAGCCGCCGCGCGTGCACGTCGAGCCGCTCGAGCCGTCAACGCGACTCGAGGTCGACCTCAATCCCGCGCTGCCGCCGTTGGATGCCGGCCTGCCGTTCGACCGCAAAGGAATGACCTTCCTCGAGGCGGTCACCGCCGGCGTCGCGGATGCGCTGCGTGCCGATTCGCGCGTCTTCGTCTACGGCGAAGACATCGGCGGCCTGTACGGCGGCGCATTCCTTCTCCTCCGGCCGCTGCTGAAGGAGTTCGGCGAGCGGATCATCAACTCGCCGATTGCCGAGAACGCCATCTTCGGCATCGCGGTCGGCGCTGCCATCGCGGGCCAGCGCCCGATCGCCGAGGTGCAGTTCAACGACTTCGCCGCAACCGGGTTCAATCAGCTGGTCAACAACGCGGCCAAGCAGCGGTACCGGTGGGGCACGTCGATCCCGATGGTCGTGCGCATGCCCTGGGGCGGCCTGCGCCACGCGGGGCCGTATCACAGCCAGAACACCGAGGCGTGGTTCTACCGCACGCCCGGCCTGAAGATCGTGGTCCCGTCCACGCCGCAGGACGCGCGCGCGCTGATGGCAGCGGCGGTCGCCGACCCGGACCCCGTTCTCTACTTCGAGCACATCGCGCTCTATCGCGATCCGCGCGTCAAGCAGGCGCTGCCGCAGGGCGCGCCCGAGCCGATGCCGATTGGCCAGGCCGCGCTGCGGCGCTCTGGTGACGACCTCGCCATCATTTCCTACGGCGCCTACGTGCACGTCGGCATGCGCGTCGCCGAGAAGCTCGCGGCCGACGGCATCGAGGCAAGCGTGCTCGACCTGCGATCGCTCGCGCCGCTCGACAGGCAGGCCGTGCTCACCGTCGCGCGCCACTGCAGCAGGGTCCTCGTCATCCACGAGGACACGCGCACCGGCGGCATCGGTGAAAGCCTCGCCGCCATCATCCAGGAGGAGGCGTTCGAGTCGCTCGATGCGCCCGTTCGCATCGTCGGAGCGCTCGACACGCCGGTTCCCTACTCGCCGCCGCTCGAGGAGTTCTTCCTGCCCTCGGAGGAGCAGGTCGAACGTGCGGCGCGGCTGCTGGTGAATTACTAGCGCCGGGTCCGCAGCGCGAGGGCCCGCGCGGCGCTGCGGCACGCGGCCTACGTACGTAGGGCGGTTCCCGCGGAGCGCCATAGCCACGCGAACGCGGACCCGCCGCTATTCATAGCGCAGTGCTTCAATGGGATCCATCCGCGCGGCGCGCAGCGCGGGGACGAACGAGCTGACAATCCCCACGAACATCAGGATCGCGGTGCAGATGCCGAGCAGCTGCACCGAGAGCACCATGTAGATATCCGCCGACCGGCTGGCGTCGTCGAGCAGCTCGGAGAGGAACGGGCGCGGGCTGAACAGCCATACGAGGAGGTACGACAGCAGCACGCCGGCGACGCCGCCGGCAAAGGTCGTGACGAGCCCCTCCATGAGGAATTGCAGCAGGATCGCGCGCCTGCGCGCGCCGAGCGCCTTGCGCAAGCCGATTTCGCGCGTGCGCTCCGTGACCGACACGAACATGATGTTCATCACGCCGACCCCGCCGATGGCGAGCGTCAGCACGCCGATGAACGTGAGGATGATCTTCAGCCCGAGCACGATCGGCCCCACAATCCGCTGCGTCTCCGCCGAGCCGAAGACCTGTACCGCGCGCTCGTCGGCGGGATTGAACCGCAGGCGGCTGGCCAGCACCTTCTTCACCTCGGCGGTCGTCCGCGTGTCGAGCGTCGGCGACACCGCCTGGTAGACGAGGATGCCGAGGTACTCGGTGTTCCACATCTGGCCCGCCGTCGTGTACGGGATGAAGATCGATTCCTTGTCGGGGCTGCGGTAGTTCGACAGCTGCACCTTCTCGCGCTGGACGCCGACGACGTCGAATCGCACGCCCTTGATGCGCATGACCTGTCCGACGGGCGGCGTGTTGCCGAACAGCTTGCGCGCCACCTCGCTGCCGAGGAAAACCACACGCCGCTGCAGCCTGATGTCCTCGGCATCGATGAAGCGCCCGGACGAAGGCACCTGGCTGCGCATCGATCCGTATGCGGGCGCGACGCCGCGCGCGAGATAGGACGTCTGCTTGTCCTGCCACGCCACCGGCACGTCCTGGAAGTACTCGGGACTCCATGCCTTCACGTACGGAATCTGGCCGACGGCTTCCGCGTCGGCGAGCCGGATGCGGATGCGCTGACCCGCGCGCTCGCCGCCCGCCTGCATGCTCGTCTGGCCGCCGCCGAGGATGTTCACGCCGTCGCCGAAGGCGCCGTGAAAGCCGCGCACGAGCGCCTCGTCGAAGCCGTTTCCGTAGGCGAGCAGCATGACGACGGATACGATGCCCCACGAGATGCCGAGCATCGAGAGGCCGGCGCGCACGCGGTTGCGAAACAAGCCGCGCATCGCCTCGCGGATGATTTCCCGCAGCACCCGCATCTTCATGATTCGAACCGCAGCGCCTCGACCGGCGGCAGCTGCGCGGCGCGCCGCGCGGGATAGGTCGACGTGATCGCGCCGACGATGACGAGCGCGGCGACGGCGCCGAGCCCCGCCTGCCACGTGAGAATCATCCCGTCGAAACGCCCCGGCCTCGGCGCCAGGTTGACGAGCGCGCACAGCCCGAGCGCGACGAGAAAGCCGGCGAGGCCGCTGATCACCGTCAGGATGAATCCTTCGAGGAAGAACTGCCGCTGGATGTCGCCGGTCGTCGCGCCAAGCGCCTTGCGGATGCCGATCTCGCGCGTCCGTTCGCGCACCGCGACGAGCATGATGTTCATCACGCCGAGGCCCCCGAGGCTCAGCGTCACCAGGCCGACGATGGTGAAGAAATTCTTCATCGCCTGGATCATGCGGTCGAACATGAGGGTCTCGAGCGAGGTGTCCCAGACGCGCACGGCGTCGCGATCCGCGGGGTCGAAGCCGTGCTCGCGCGCGAGGACGCGCCGGATCTCGCGCGCGAGCGGCCAGTCGATGTCCTCGATGCGCCCCGTCCGGCGGTCGAGAATGGCGGGCAGCTCCGCGACGACGGCGTCCCTGGGCGAGACGATGATCTGCGAGAGCACGCCGTCGGGCGCATCGCTGCGCGGGAAATCGCGCAGCATCGCGGAAAACGGGATGAAGACCTTGTCGTTGTCGCGGCCGTTGTAGTCGCTGTCCTGGTCCTTCTTGCGGATGCGGCCGATGACCGTGTACGGGACGCCGTTGAGCAGCAGCATCTCGCCGATGCTGTTGCGGTGCGCGAACAGTTGCGCATCCGAATCCCACCCGAGAATCGCGACGCGCCGTGCCTCCGTTTCGTCCGTGTCGCCGAAGTTGCGTCCGCGATCGACCTCGATCGTCCGGATGTCCTGGTACTGCGGCTCGATGCCGTCGACGGTGATCGCCGCCGCGTTGTAGGCGCTCTTCACGCTCATCCCGCCGCGCGAAATCTCGGCGCTCACGACCGCAATCATGTTCGACTGTGTCTGCAGCGCCCTGACGTCGTCCACGGTGAGCATGACCTGGCGCCCGGCGCGCTCGCCGCCCGCCTGCATCCCGGTGCGCGCGCCCCACACGATGGCGATGTTCCGCCCGAGCTCCATCAGCACCTTGTCGTTGCCGCGGCGGAACCCTTCGCCCGTGGCCGACAGGATGACGACGGCGATCACGCCCCAGAGGATGCCGAACATCGTGAGGAAGCTGCGCAGCTTGTTGACGCGCAGGTTCGCCACGACCTGGCGAAAGACCTCGAGCATCTAGTTGGGGAGGACGACCTTGTCGCCGGCGTTGATGCCGCGGACGATCTGCATCCTCGTGCCGTTGCCGACGCCGATCTGCACCGGCACGCGCCGCCGGCCCGTGCGCGACGACGAGTCCAACAGATCCACGGAGGCGTTGTGCCGGTCGTCGTAGAAGACCGCGGCCTCGGGCACGAGCATCGAGTCGGGGAACTCCTCGAGGATGATCTCGGCGTTGGCCGTCATGTTGGCCTTCAGTTCCTTGCCCGGGTTGTCGATCGAGACCTTCACCTCGAAGGTCGTCACGTTGTCCTTGTCGACGCCAATCGGCGAGATCTGCGTGACGCGCCCCTGGAACACGCGATCGCGGAACGTCTCGGTGGTGATGCTCGCGGGCTGGGCGATGCGGACGCGGCCGATATCGGCCTCGTCCACCTTGCCGCGGACGAACACGCGGTCGATGTCGCCGAGCGTGAAGACGAGCGTGCCGTTCGCGCCGAGATTCAGGATTGACGACACCGGGCTGCCGATTTCGACGTCGCGTGTCAGCACCGTCGCGCGGATCGGCGCCTTGATCGTCGCGTTGGCCAGATCTTCTTCGGCGTTCTCCACCGCGGCGCGTGACTGCGCGACGTTGGCGATCGCCTCGGACACCTTGGCGCGGCTGATCACCAGCTGGCCCTGCGCCGCCTGCTGACGATTGAGCGCCTGCTCCAGCGCGCTCTTCGCGTCGTCCAGTCCTGATTGAGAGACCAGCTTCTGGTCGAACAGCTGCTGCGCGCGCTCGGCGTTGCGGCGCGCGAAGGCGACGTCGGGCGCCTCCGCCTGGATTTCGTCCTTCTTCAACTGCGCGGCCGCGCCTTCCTGCGCGGCTTCCGCCGCCTGCAGATTCGCGCGGGCCTGCCGAAGGCGTGCGGTAAGATTTTCGCGGTCCAGCTCCGCGAGCACCTGCCCGGGCTGCACCAGTTGATCGACGTCGACGTACAGCTTCTCGATGATGCCGTTCGCCTTCGACTTGATCTCGACCTTGGTGATCGGTTCCACCTTGCCGGTGGCGACGACCGAACGCCGCATCGTGCCGCGTTCGACGACGGCGATCTTGGCGGGGTCGATGGTCGGCGACGCCCCCGTCAGGGCGGTGAAGCCCCAGATGCCGGCGACAACGAGCAGGGCCAGGAGCGCGACGATCAGCCCCCTGCGGGATTTCTTCATAGCCACGTGAACTTCTACGGACCGGGGCAGTAAAGGGTTTCAGTCCAGCATATGTGGATTCTGACGACCGTCAATGACGGTCCCCCCGAAAAAACCTTCCGGATTCTGCCCGGCGGGATCCGCACGCTCGGGCGTGCCACCGGCGCGGACTTCAGCGTGGACGGCGCGCTCGTGTCGCGGGTGCACTGCCGCCTCACGGCCCTGCCGGAAGGAGGCCTCGAGGTCCGGGATCTCGACAGCACCAACGGCACCTTCGTGAACGGGAAACGCGTGCAGGCCGCGCAGCTCGCGTCGGGCGACCGCATCCGCATCGGGCGGGTCGAGCTGGTCGCGGTTCGCGACCAGGGATTGGGGCGGGAGTAAGGTGCGTTCGTGAGGCGGGACCTTTGGTCGGCCTACCGCTGGCCCGCGAGATACTCCAGCACGAACGGATTGGTCTTCTTCTCCCTGCCGATTGTCGTGTCCGCTCCGTGTCCGGAATGCACCACGGCTTCGTCCCCGAGCGGAAACAGGACCTCGGTGATCGACCGCAGGAGTGTTTCGTAGTCGCCGCCGGGCAGATCGGTGCGGCCGATTGACCCCGCAAACAACGTGTCGCCGACGAACAGATCCTTCCCTGGCGTCCCCTTCCTCCCAATCTGCAGGCAGACGCCGCCCGGGCAGTGGCCGGGCGTGTGGTGCAGCCGCACCTCGTAGTCGCCGAAGTGAATCGGCGTCATGTCGTAGAAGACGTCGATCGGCGGCTGCTGCCGGACCTTGAAGCCGAACATCGCGCCCTGCTGCGGCGCGTTGTCGTAGAGAAAGAGGTCGTCCGCGTGCAGGTAGACGGGCGCGTCGAGCGCGTCCTTCGCCGTTCCCACGCCGGTGATGTGATCGATGTGCGCGTGCGTCAGCAGGATGTGCTGGATCGCGAGATCGTGATCGCGCACCGCCGCCAGCAGGCCATCCACCTCGTCGCCCGGATCGATGATCACGCCCTCGCGCGTCCGCTCGCAGCCGACGACGAAGCCGTTCTTGTAGAAGGGTGCCTCCGCGCGGACTTCGAGGATCATGATTCACTACAATCCTATACATGATCGTCTGCGTTCTCGACGACCTGCTGTTCTCGATCAAGATTCGCACCGCCGCCAAGCAGCTCGGCGCCGACGTCTACTTCGAGCGCACGCCGGGCATGGCCGTGGAGCGCATCCGGGAGAAGCAGCCGTCGCTGGCGATCTTCGATCTGAACAGCGCGCGGCTCGATCCGCTCGGCGCCGTCGCGCAGCTGAAGGCGGACCCGGAGACGCGCGGCATCAGGACGCTCGGGTTCGTCTCGCACGTGCACGTGGAAACGATCGAGGCGGCGCGCGATGCCGGGATAGACGAGGTGCTCGCGCGATCGGCGTTCGCGGCGCGGCTCGGCGAGATACTCAAAGAGTAGGGCGGGTCCTTCCGGACCCGCCGGCGGATTACCGCAGGAACCACCACGCGATCGCCGCCAGCACCAGCAGCATCACGATCGCCAGGACGATGGTGCGGCTGGCGCTGTGCGGCGGCGCCTGCTGCTGATCGTCATCGTCGCCGACCACGCCCCGCACGTCGAGCAGCGAGCCGATGCTCCTCAACTCCGCCGCCAGCGCGGCGGCGCTCTGATAGCGGCTGTCGGGATTGGGCGCCACGGCCCTCAGGACGATGTCATCCACCTCGCGGGGGACCGTGGGATTGCTCGCGCTCGGCGCCGAAGCGCCGCGGTGGAGCGGCCGCCGTCCCGTCAGCATCTCGTAAAGCACGGCGCCCACGGAATAGATGTCGGAGCGTTCGTCGGAGGCCAGCCCGCGCGCTTCCTCGGGCGAATCGTAGTCGTGCAGGTGGGCCGCGTCGGGGCCGGTAAAACCCTCGCGCGACGCCAGCGCGAACGCGGGAATCTTGGCGTGACCCTTGGCGGTGATGACGACCGAGTCGGGACTCAGGCCGCCGTGCACGTAGCCGCACGCGTGCGCGTCGGCCACCGCGTCGGCCATCTGCACCGCCAGGTCCATCGCGCGGCGGACGTTGATCGCGCGTCCACCCATCTCGGTGCGCAGCGACTGCCCCTTGAGGAACTCGAACACGATGTAGACGCGGCCGTCGTGTTCCCCGACGTCGAACACGGTCGTGACGTTCGGGTGCGAGAGCGCGGACAGCCCGCGCGCCCGCTCCATGAAGGCCTGCCGTCCCGCCGCGTCGACGAACCCTGCGGGCAGCACGCGGACGGCGACGGTCCGTCCCTTCTTCGTGTCGCGCGCGCGGAACAGCTCGCCAGGTCCCGCGGGCTCCAGCCGCTCGAGCAGGTTGTAATGCGCGATGACGGCGATGGGAGCCGGGACGTGCGTCGTCATTCGTCTTTCTGCTCGATCACCGTCTGCAGCAGCTCCTTCGCGTCGCCGATCTGCTCGATGACGAAGGCGATGTCGAGCGTCGGCCGCCCGGGTATCCGCGTGCTCTGGCAGTAGACGCTGTGCTGTCCGATCATCGCCAGGGCGTCGGTGAGCAGATCCATCGCGACCGCCAGCCGGCCGCGCCCCTGGCCCATCATCGTCTCGTGGACTTCGAGTGCCTGCTGGTGCTTGTCGAGCACGCCCATGGTCAACCTTTCTTCGGTGGCTTCGCGGGCCGAATCTCGACGCGGCTCGGCAGGCTGCGCGCGGGGTGCTCGAGGAGATCGACCACCACCTCGGCGACGTCGTCGGGCGAGAGCTTCCAGTCGGCGCCGGCTGTCTGATGGCCGCCAAAGTTCGTGTTCACCGACCCCGGCATCACGTAGGCGACGCGGATGCCGTCGTGGCGTACCTCCTGCATCAGCGATTCGCTGAACGCGTTCAGGCCCGACTTCGAGGCGCAGTAGGCAGCGGCCTCGGGAAACGCGTTCTTCCCCGCGAGGCTGCTGATGTTGATGATCCACCCGCCGCCACGCCTGCGCAGGTACGGGAGCACCGCCTTGCAGCAGTAGAAGACGCCGGTCAGGTTGGTGTCGATCACGTCGTGCCACTGCTCGACCGACATGTCCGCGACGGGCGTGAAGACACCGACGCCGGCGTTGTTGATGAGGATGTCGACGCCGCCGAAGTGCGACGCCGCGGCGGCGAACGCGCGCTCGACGTCCTCGTACTTGCGGACGTTCGCGGCCTGCGCGATCGCCAGCGCGCCGAGCTGCCGCAGGGCGTCCTGCAGCGGTTTCTCCTTCGTGCCCGTGATCACCACCTTGACGTCGCTGGTGACGAGGCGGCGCGCAATCGCGAGCCCGATGCCTCGCGAACCACCGGTCACGATCGCGGTCTTTCCGCTGAGTGTCGACATGACTCCCCTGCCGGTTTCCCTCTCCGGATCAGGCCTGGACGCTCCGTTGTCGCGTCCAGCGAGATCGTCGTCCGAGGACTGTCGCTGGTAGTAGATGCATCCGTTGATACAGCCCACTAGAATACCCCACCGGATCATGGCGACCGTGGCGATCATCGGCGCGGGTGACATCGGCGGCGCGTGCGCGCACGCGCTCGCTGCACACGAGCTCGCCGGCCGCATCCTGCTGATCGATGGCGCCGTCAACGCTGCCGCCGGCAAGGCGCTCGACATCCAGCAGGCCGGCGCCATCAGCGGCGGCCACGCGCGGCTCGACGCGACCGCTGACGAGTCGCGCGCGATAGGCTGCGCGGCGTTCGTCATCGCCGATCGATTCGGCGCCGGCTCTCCGGAATGGCAGGGCGAGGAGGGGCTCGCGCTGATCAGGCGCCTGGCGGGTTCGTCGCCCGACTCACCCATCGTCTTCGCTGGAACACAGCAGACCGGCCTGATTCAGGCGTCGTCGCGGGAAGCGCGGATCCCCGCCCGCCGCCTGATCGGATCGGCGGCCGAGGCGCTCGCGTCGGCGGTTGCGGCGATCGTCGCGATGGAGGCGCGCTGTTCGCCGACCGAGGTGGCGGTCGCGGTGCTCGGGACGGCGCCCGCCTCGTTCGTCGTCCCGTGGAGCGACGCGTCGATCGGGGGTTACGCGCTCGAGCGGGTCGTCTCGCAGGTGCAGCTTCGCCGCATCGAGGCGAGGGTCGCGCGGCTCTGGCCGCCGGGCCCCTATGCCCTTGGCGCCGCCGCCGCGCGCATTGTCGCCGCGATGCTGCAGGACTCCCGCAAGTCGTATAACGTGGAGACGCTGCTCGGCGGCGAGTTCGGGGTGCACGATCGCGTCGGCGTGGTGCCGGCGCTGCTCGCGTCGCATGGTATCGCGCACACGCGCGTCCCCGCGCTCAACACGCGCGAGCGCGTCCAGCTCGATATCGCGCTTGGTGCCTGATGCGTAACGTCCTGCTTGCCGTCTTCCTCCTCGTCTCGACGCTCGGGGCGGCGACGCCGCCGGTCGACGCGGACCGGCTGCTCGGTCACATCCGGTTTCTCGCGTCGGACGACTTGAAAGGGCGGGCCGCCGGGAGCCCCGAGCTCGAGCGGGCAGCCGACTACATCGCGCAGCAGTTCAAGGACATGGGCCTTCGGCCGGGCGGAGATGACGGCACCTGGTTCCAGCCGTTTCCGCTCGTCGCCGGTGTGACGGCAGGCGCGGGCAATTCGCTCGTTATCGGCGACGCGTCGAAATCGGTCCGGTTGATGCTCGGTACGAACTACTACCCGCTGTCAACGGTCCCGAACGAATCGCCCGACGTCCCCTCGGATCGCGAAGAGAAGGTGCCGCTGGTCTTCGCGGGCTACGGGCTGTCGGCGTCGGAGGTGAACTACGACGATTACGCCGGCCAGAACGTGAACGGCAAGGCGGTGATCATCTTCTCGCACGAGCCGCAGGAGAACGATGCGAACAGCCCGCTGAACGGCAACCGGCCGATGGCGCAGACCACGCTCTACCAGAAAGCCGCTGTCGCGCACGGCCTCGGCGCGCGCCTGCTGATCGTCGTGTCGGATCCGTCGCACTCGACGGACCAGGCCCAGGCGTTGTTCAAGACGTTCGACGCGGTACCCGATCTCGACGAAGCCGGCATGCCGGTGCTGCGCGTGCGGCGCAGCGAGATGCAGCCGCTGCTCGACGCGTGGGGGCTCGATGCGCTCGCGCTGCAGATCGATCGCGATCTGCGGCCGCGGTCGAGGGCGATCAAGGACGCCACCGTCGATTACACCGAGTTCATCGCCCACAACCGCAAGACCGTTCGCAACGTCGTCGGCGTGATCCCGGGCTCGGACCCGGCGAGGGCTCACGAGGCGATCGTGATCGGCGCGCATTACGATCACGTCGGCCTTGGCGGCCGCCTCTCGATGACGCCGGAGCGCGCGGGGGAAATTCACAACGGCGCCGACGACAACGCCTCGGGAACGGCGTCGGTGATCGAAATCGCGCGCGCGGCGATGGCCGATCGCGGGCGCTTCCCGCGCACGTTGATCTTCGTCACGTTCGCGGGCGAGGAGCGCGGGCTGCTCGGCTCCGCGCATTACGTCGCGGCGCCGCCGGTCTCTATGGGCGAGACGGTGGCGATGCTGAATCTCGACATGGTCGGGCGCTCGCGCGGCTCCGTTGACGTCAGCGGGCTGGACAACACGACGCTGAAAAACGACCTGATGGCGGCGGCGCAGGCGACAGGCGGCATCAACGTCAAGCAGGAGGGTCCGGGTGCGGGGCGAAGCGACGACTCGTCGTTCCTCTCGGCGCGCGTCCCCGCGGTGAACTTCTTCACCGGGTTTCACGCCGACTATCACCGTCCAACCGACGACTGGCAGAAGATCGAGAAGGCCGGCACAGCGCGGGTGGCGACGCTCGCGCTCGAGTTCGCCGCCCGCCTGGCCGCGGAACCCGCGATTACGCGGTGAAGCGCGGATCCCGGATCGCGGATCCGGGATCCCGGCCAGAAGCCCCCACCCTCAGGAGAACGCCGGCGTCTGCCGATGCAAGGCGAGCCCGCTGGTAAACGCCTGGAGCCGCGCCCGCAGCATCAAGCGGCCACGGTGCAGCCGCGACTTCAACGTCTGGTCCTTCACGTGCAGCCGCGTGCTCGCCTCCTCGGTGCTCAGCCCCTCGATGTCGCGGAGCACGACCGGCACCCGGTAAATCTCCGGCAGGTCCTGGATCGCCGCCACGACGGCGCGCCGAAGCTGCGCGCGAAGCAGTTCCTCGTCCGGCATGTTCGACCAGTCGGCCGGCTGGCGGACGGCGCGCAGGTTTTCGTCCTCGCTGTCGCGGTTCCGCTCGTGCTGCTGAGCTACGCGGGCCAGCTTCGAGGTCCGCAGGCGCGACATCGCGGTGTTGAAGGTGATGCGGTAGATCCACGACGACAGCGCGGAGTCGCCGCGGAATGCGTCAATCTTGCGATACACCTTCATCAGGACGTCCTGGGTGACCTCCTCGGCGTCCTCCCGGTTCTTCATCTGGCGCAACGCCAGCTGGTAAATCCTTGAGCCATAACGCTCTGCCAGCTCATGCACGGCGGTCTCGTCACGCGCCTGGAGCTTCGCTACGAGCTGGCGATCCTCGGTCCTGTTCATATCCATCCTCGTCTGACAGGTAGAACACCGACCGATTAGGTCTTATTCCCATCCTCTTCCCGGCGTTTCCGGCGAGCCGACTCAACGTTGCAATACGTGCAAAATACAGGGGCCGTTGGTTGTCGCAGCCATCCTCGTGGTCGCGGCGCTGATTCTCGTCAACGCCGTCTACGTGGCCGCCGAATTCGCCGCCGTCAGCGCCCGCCGGAGCCGCATCCGACAGCTCGCCGAGGAGAAGAACCGCCTCGCCTGCTGGCTGATGCCGATTCTCGACCGCCCCGTCCTGCTCGAGCGCTACATCGCCGCCTGCCAGATTGGCATCACGGTGTCCGGACTCGTCCTCGGCGCGTACGCCCAGGCAACCATCGCCGAAGCGCTCACGCCGTGGGTGGCCTGGGCCGGACTGCAGGAAAGCACCGCCCGGACGACGTCGATCGTCATCGTGCTGCTGCTGCTGACGGTCGCGCAGGTGATCTTCGCGGAGCTGGTCCCACGTTCGCTCGCGCTGCGATACCCGACGCCGGCAGCTCTCTACGCCGTTGTGCCGATGGCGCCGTCGATGTGGCTGTACCGGCCGTTCATCACCTGGCTCAACGCGACGGGCCTCGTCCTGCGCCGCCTCGTCGGAGCGCCGCCGCGGGCGCACCGGCACATCCATTCGCCGGAGGAAATCGAGCTCCTGTTCGCCGAGAGCCGCGACGGCGGCCTCCTCGAGCCCGACGAGCACCGCCGCCTGCGCCGCGCGCTCCGCCTGAACCTGCGCCAGGCAAAACAGCTGATGGTGCCGCGGCCGGAGATCTCCGCCATCGACCTCAGGACGCCGCTCAACGAGGTGATCCGGCTCGTCTCGCAGAGCCCGTACTCGCGCCTGCCGGTCTACCGCGACTCGATCGACAACATCGTCGGCATGCTGCACACCAAGGATCTCGTGCGCTGGATCGTGAGCAACAGCTCGACCGAAACCCTCGACGGCATCATCCGGCCGATTGCCACGGTCCACGAGAGCGTGACCGCGGATCGCGTGCTGCGTCACCTGCGCGAGCGCCGCACGCACCAGGCGCTGGTCGTCGACGAGTTCGGTGGGACGTCCGGCCTCATCACGCTCGAAGACGTGCTGGCCGAACTGCTCGGCGACGTCGGCGACGAATTCAAGGCGGGCGAGCCGGTCGCTGAAACGCTCGACGACGGCCGCTTCCGCCTGCCCGGGCAGATGCCGGTCGACGACGCTGCGGCGTTCCTCAACACGAAGTGGGAGACAGGCGCCACGACGGTAAACGGCTTGATCACCGAGGCGCTCGGCCACCTGCCGACGCCGCGCGAACGGATCGTCACCGGCGACTTCGAGTTCGAGGTCGAGGACGTCAGGCGCCGCGCGCTCGTGTCGGCCGTGGCGCGCCGCGTCCGCACGGATGACGGCGACGAGGAACAGTCGTGACCGAGGTGCTGTTCACGGTCGCCGTCATCATCGCGCTACTGCTGGCCAACGCACTCTTCGTCGCGGCGGAGTTTTCAATCGTCGGCGTCCCGCGGGCGAGCATCGAGCGCGTCGCCTCGCACGGCAACACGCTGGCGCGCCGGGTCGTGCGCATCCTCGACGGCGTGAAGCGGCGCGACCGCTACCTGGCAACCACGCAGATTGGCGTGTCGATCGCCAGCCTCGGCCTGGGGATGTACGGCGAACATGCCGTCGCTGCATGGGTCGCCGCCTGGCTCGAACCCCTCAGCGTGACGAAATGGGTCGCCGCGCACACCGTCGGCAGCGTTGTCGCGGTCTCCATCCTGACCTACGCGCACCTCGTCATCGGCGAGATGGTGCCGAAGGCGCTGGCGCTGCAAAGCGCCGAAAAGACGGCGATGTGGGTCTCGCCGATGATCGAGGCCATCGAGAAGGCGATCCTGCCGCTCGTCGTCGTCCTCGACGCCCTGCGCGCGATGGCCATCAGGGCCATCGGCATCCGCGGCGACGCGGCCGAGGAAGAGCGGTACCACAGCACCGAGGAGCTGCAGCTGATCATCCAGGAGAGCAAGGACGAAGGGCTGCTCCGCGGCGAGTCGGGCCGTATCCTCAGCGAGCTGTTCGAATTCGGCGACCTCACGGCCGGCCAGGTGATGGTCCCTCGCGTGCGCCTGGTCAGCATCGAGGTCGGCGCGACCGCGGACGACATCCGCAACATCGTCCGCACGCGGCCGCACACGCGCTTTCCCGTCCATACGGGCGACCCCGACGACATCATCGGCAGCGTGCACATCAAGGACCTGCTGCGCCACGTCGTGTTGAATCAGCCCATCACGAAGACCGACGCGCGCCCGGTCCCCTACGTCCCGGCGACGATGGCGCTCGACGAGGTGCTGAACGCGATGCGCCGGATGCGGGCGCAGATGGCGGTGGTCATGGACGAACACGGCGGCACCGCCGGCATCGTCACCATCGAGGATCTGTTCGAGGAGGTCGTCGGAGAAATCGACGAGGGACGCGGCCGCACGCCGATCTGGCGCGATCCGTCGGGCAGGCTGCTGGTGCGCGGCACGGTCAGGCTGAAGGATGCCGGCGACGCCGTGGGGCGGCCGCTGGAGCATGAGGAGGTGCAGACGATCAGCGGGCTGGTCCTCGCGCTGCTCGGGCGCCCCGCCGCGGTCGGCGATGTCGTGACCTGGAACAACGTGCGGATCGAGGTGACGGCGGTGGCGGGGCGAGGCGTGGACGACACGGCGCTCACATATTCCCGAACACCTCCGCGAACCGCCGAGTGATGCGGTTCTCGACCTCGTCGATCGACAGCGCGCGTCCGGTCAGCTTCTGGAGCGACGTCACGCCGCGGTCGGCGATGCCACACGGCACGATGAGGTGAAAGTCGTCGAGCCGCGTGTTGACGTTGAAGGCGAAGCCGTGGCTCGTAATCCATCGCGAGATGCGGACGCCTATCGCGCCGATCTTGTCCGCGCCGACCCACGCGCCCGACATCCCGGCAACCCGGCCGGCCGCGACGCCGTAGTCCGCGCACACGCGGATCATCACGTCCTCGAGATCCCTGACGTAGCGGTGAACGTCACAGCGGTGGGGACGCAGATCGAGAATGGGATAGCCGACGATCTGGCCCGGCCCGTGATACGTCACGTCGCCGCCGCGCCCGGCCTCGTGCACTTCGATGCCGCGGCTGGCGAGAAGCGCATCGCTCGCGGTGACGTGCGCGCGGCTGCCGCCCCGCACGCCCAGCGTGATCACGGGCGGGTGCTGGAGGAGAAGAAGGAGGTTTGCAACGCGGCCGGCGCGGCGCTCCTCGACGAGCGCCTTCTGCATTTCGAGCGCCTCGCCGTACGGAACCACCCCGAGGCGGCGGACCTCCAGGGGCGTGACCGCCGCGGGCGTCGCCGCCGGAGAGGCCTCAGCAGTCGTTGGGGTCAAAGCACTCCAGCTGTTCCTTCACGTCGGCCATGAACTGGTCCGCCACCGCTCCGTCCACGAGCCGATGGTCGTACCCCAGCGTGAGATACGCCATCGTCCGGATGCCGATGGCGTCCTCGACGACGACGGGACGCTTCTCGATGGTGCCGACGCCGAGGATGGCGACCTGCGGCTGGTTGATGATCGGCATGCCGAACTGGGCGCCGAACTGGCCGGGGTTCGTGATCGTGAAGGTGCCGCCGTGCACTTCGTCGGGGTTCAGCCGCTTCGCACGCGCGCGCTCCGCGACGTCGGCGATGGCGCGGCTCAGGCCGAGGAGGTTCTTCTCGTCCGCGTTCTTGACGACCGGCACGATCAGCCCCTCGTCCAGGGCGACCGCGATGCCCAGGTTGATGTCTTTCCGGTAGACCACGTTCTCGCCGTCGATCGAGGCGTTGATGACGGGATGGCGGCTCAGCGCGCCGGCGAGCGCCCGCGCGATGAACGCCATGTAGGTGAGCTTCGTTCCCCGCTGTTCGTATTCCGCCTTCTTCTCCTGGCGAAGCCTTTCGATGGTCGAGAAGTTGACGTGGAAGACCGAATACACATGCGCCGACGTGCGGTGGCTGAGGATCATGTGCTCGGCGATCTTCTTCCGCATCACCGACATCTTCTCGACACGGTCCGCGCCCGATGGCCGGGCGACCTGCGGCGCGCGCGCCTCCGCCGGTGCGGGGGCAACGGGAGCAGCGCCCCGCGTCGGGGCCGGCCTCGGCGCGGCCGGCGTGGGAGCCGGCGTAGGGGCCGCCTTCAGGCGGCCCTCCTCTAAATAATCGAGGATGTCGTGCTTGGTGACGCGCCCGCCGATCCCCGAGCCCTGGATCTGCGCGATGTCGACGTTGTGATCCTTCGCGATGCGGCGCACGAGCGGCGACGAGCGTCGACGTCCGTTGCCCGACGGCGGCTCGGGCGTAATCGAGGAGACGGTCTTGTCGGCAGGCGTCGGCACCGGCGTCGACTGCCCGTCGGCCTGCTGTTTTGCGGCGGGTGACACGGCGGGTCCGCTCGGTGCGCCGGGTCCGCCTCGGCTGGCGTCGCCCTCGGCGGGACCCGGCCTACTCCGTTCATCGGCCCCACGTACGTCTTCGGCCTGGCCGATGGTCGCGACGACCGTGTTGACGCCGACGGTTTCCCCTTCGCCGACCTTGATGTCGGTGAGAATGCCGGCCGCCGGCGATGGAATCTCCGCGTCGACTTTGTCGGTCGAGATCTCGAAGAGCGGCTCGTCACGCTCGACCTGGTCGCCGACCCGCTTGATCCAGCGGACGATCGTCCCTTCCGCAATCGATTCCCCCATCTGGGGCATCACGACCGGAGTCGGCATATTTCTCCCATCACAAATGTATCGCGGCTCCATGCGTGGCGTGCGCGGCTTCGCCGACGGCCTCCGCGAAGGTCGGGTGCGCGTGAATCGTCCTGATGAGCTCCTCCACCGTGCATTCGAGCCGCAGCGCCAGCACCGCCTCGGCGATCAGCTCCGTCGATCGCGGCCCGATCATGTGAACGCCGAGGATTTCGTCGTATTTCCGGTCGGCGACGATCTTCACGAACCCTTCGCCCTCGCCCGCCATCTTCGCGCGGCCGAGGACGCCGAATGGGAACGACCCGACGCGCACGTCGTAGCCCTTCTGCCTGGCCTCGGCCTCCGTCAGTCCGACGCTGCCAATCTCGGGATCGCAATAGGTGCAGCTCGGCACGTGGTCATAGTTGATCGGCCGCACCTCCTCGCCCGCAATCCGTTCGGCGACGAGGATCCCTTCCGCTGACGAGACATGCGCGAGCTGGGGATGGACGCCGGTGCCCATCGTGATGACATCGCCGATCGCCGACACGTTCGCCACCGAGGTGCGATACAGGTCATCGACCTTGACGTATCCCTTCTCCATCGCGATGCCCGCTTCCTCGACGCCGAGGCCTGAGGTCACCGGTCCTCGTCCTGTCGCCACGAGCAGAAGATCCGCGCTCACCTTCTGTGTCTTGCCATCGGGCGTCTGCGCCTCGATGTCCACGCCGCTGGCCCCGGCAGCGGCTTTCGTCACCTTCGTCCCGGTGAGCGCCTTGATGCCCTGCTTCTTGAACGACTTCTCCAGCTCCGCCGAGATCGCTTCGTCCTCGACCGGCACGAGCCGCGGCAGCAGCTCGATGATGGTGACCTCGCTGCCGAAGCGCCGGTAGATCGACGCGAACTCGACGCCGACCGCGCCGCTGCCCATGATGACGAGCGACTTCGGCACGTCCTTCAGCCCGATCGCCTCGTCGCTCGTGATGATCCGCGTGCGATCGATCTCGATGCCGGGGACGCTGCGCGCCGACGAGCCCGTCGCGATGACGATCTCCTTCGCCTCGAGCGTCTGCTTCTCGCCCTCGACGATGTCGATCTTCCCCTGGCCGGCAAGACGTGCCGTCCCCTTGATCCAGTCGATCTTGTTCTTCCTGAAGAGGAACTCGACTCCCCTCGTGAGCCCGGTGACGATGCGGTCCTTGCGCGACTGCACCTGGTTCATGTCGATCGCGGGCGCGGCGGAGGGAAGCGTGACGCCCCATTCCTTTGCATCGCGAATCACCTTGAGCGCGTGCGCGTGCTCGAGCAGCGCCTTCGTCGGGATGCAGCCCCAGATCAGGCAGGTGCCGCCCAGCGCTTTCTGCTTCTCGACGACGGCCACTTTTTTCCCGAGCTGCGCGCAACGGATTGCGGCGACGTACCCACCGGTACCGGCGCCGATGATCACCACGTCGTAGGAATTGGGCACGAAGAGTCCTTATCGCTTCAACGATGCGAGCGGAACGAACGAGTCTCGCCCCCGCGTGGCTTCTCCCGGGGGGGATGGCGGCGGCGCCGGCTCGCCCGTCAGCCGCTGCAGCTGACCGCGCAGTTCGCCGTTCTGGTACTTCAGCTCCCAGTAGTTCTGGGTGAGCTGCTCGAGGCGCCTGGCGGTGCGCCGCGCCTGGGCGAACGCGGCGAGCGCAAGCACGAGCGAGGCGCCGGTCACGAACCAGAGGAAGGGCATCAGACGCCGGTCTAGACCTCACGTTATCGAAGGAAATTCGGAGGTGTCAAGAAGGCGCGCTACTATACCTGCGGCCGCGATGCCCGAGCGACGCAAAACCGTCCTCATCGTCGATGACGACGAGGGGATGCGCGACACGCTGTCGGCCGTCCTCCGGCGCGACTTCCGCCTGCTGAAGGCGGCGACCGGTGAGGCCGCGCTCCAGATCATGGAGAAGGAGGACGTCGACCTCATGATGCTCGACGTCCGCCTGCCGGGCATCAACGGCTTCGAGGTCCTCAAGATCGTCAAGGAGAACTACTCCTACATCGAGGTGATCGTCATCTCGGCGCTCAAGGAGCTCGACACGGCGGTCGAGGCGATGCGCCACGGCGCCTACCACTACCTGTCCAAGGACTTCGACATCGAAGGCGTCCGGACGCTGGTGAAGAACGCGAGCGAGCGGCAGGACTTGAGCCGCCACGTGATGCGGCTCAGCGCCGAGGTCGCCGAGCACACCGAACGCGAGTTCATCGTCGGCCCGAGCCGCGCGACGCGCGACATCGTCGACCTCGTGCACAAGATCGCCAAGCTCTCGGCGACCGTGCTGATCCTCGGCGAGAGCGGCACCGGCAAGGAACTGCTCGCGCGTCTCATTCACCGCGAGTCGGGGGACGCCAAGAGCCCGTTCGTCCCCGTCAATCTCGCCGCCATCCCGAAGGAGCTCGTGGAGAGCACGCTGTTCGGCCACGAGAAAGGGTCGTTTACCGGCGCCATCCGGCAGCAGCTGGGAAAATTCGAGCTGGCCGGCGGCGGCACGCTGTTTCTCGACGAGGTGGGCGACCTGCGTATCGAGCTGCAGGCCAAGCTGCTGCGCGCGATCCAGGAGGGGGAGATCGAACGCGTCGGCGGGACGCACCCGATCAAGACCGAGTTCCGGCTGATCGCGGCCACCAACGTCGACCTCGAAAAAGCCGTCAAGGAGGGGAACTTCCGCGAGGACCTGTATTACCGCCTCAACGTCATCCCCATCCGGATGCCGGCGCTCCGCGACCGGATCGAGGATCTGCCGGAGCTCGCACGGTTCTTCATCCGCCGCTACGACCAGAAGTTCCGCAAGAACATCCAGGGGATCGCGGATTCGACCCTCCGCATCCTGGGCTCCTACTGGTGGCCGGGCAACATCCGCGAGCTCGAGAACCTGATCGAGCGGATCGTGGCGGTCTCGGACAAGGACTGGATCACGGACGAAGACCTTCCCTACGAGCTGCACGTCGCCCAGCTCGATTCCCAGGGGCCGTCGACGGAGAACCTGCTCGAACGCGCCGTCACCACCTTCGAGCGGAACTTCCTGATTCGGGCGCTCGAGAAATCGAGCTGGAACGTCACGGCGACCGCGCGGGCGCTGGGCATCCCCCTCAGCACCTTGAAGTTCAAAATGGACCGGCTCGAGATCCGGGAGCTGGCGAAGAAGATCCGCGGCGATTGAGCCGCTGAAGCTCGCAACGGACTGACCCAGGCGGCCAAGAAGTTGGCCGCTTCCGGATCCCCCTCACTCCTCCAGTTTTGCCCAAGAAATTGGTGGTGTTTGCCCGAACGGGTTGACACGCGCTCGTCGGCGCGAATCGTTGGCCGTGCGCGCGCGAAATGGCAGAGTCGGCGCCGGCGGCGACTATCCGCATTTCACGCCGCAATCACCGCGATTTCAGTGTGCAACGCCTATATCACGATGGCTGGTATGTGCGTTGCTCTAAACACGACAACGAGCTGCGGTGAACGCTGACCGTCTGCTTACTCCGAACGAAGCTAAAGACTCGCGCCCGAAACGGGACCGCCTTCGGGACAGGGGAAGGTTTATGCAACCGTCGATGTTCAACGTGCAGGTGCCGCTGCCGGAGCGAGACGAAGTGTTCCTGATGAACACGTTCTCCGACGCGCAGCTCCTGGTCTCGCCCGACGTGACCGGCCTGCTGGCGCGGATCGGCAGCGGCGAGCAGGCGTTCGACGCCGGCGAGCGCGAGACGATCGAGTCGCTGGTCGAGAACGGCTTCCTCGTCGACAGCCGCGAGGACGAGAATCACGCGCTCACCAAGTACTTCGCTGACATGCGCGAGGACACCGAACAGCTGCGCGTGACGATTCTCACCACGTTGCAGTGCAACTTCGCTTGCGACTATTGCTTCCAGGGCGATCACGGCGATTACAACAAGTTCGCCGCAAAGATGACGATGGAGCAGGCGGAGGGCCTTGCCCGCTGGATCGAGAATCGGCTCGACGAAGTCAAACCGCAGAAATTCGTGATCACGTTCTTCGGCGGCGAGCCCCTGCTCAACCTCCCGGTGATGTATTTCCTCGCGGAGCGGTGCGCGCGTCTCTGCGCGGAGCGCGGGGTTCGTCAGCTGATCAACATCATTACGAATGGACTGCTCCTGACGCGCGACGTCGTGGAACGCCTCGATCCGTATGGTCTCAACGGAATCAAGATCACGCTCGACGGTGATCGCGAAACACACAACCGGATGCGTCCGCTGCGCGGTCGACAGGGTACCTTCGATCGCATCATCGAGAATGTTCGGGACGTCGCGCATCTTGTGCCGATCACCATCGGCGGCAACTTCGACGAGTCGTCAGTCGATAGCTACCCGCGCTTGCTGGACTTCCTGAAGCAACAGGAGTTCTCCGACAAGATCGCGAAGATCAACTTCAAACCGATCATCAAGAGTCCGGAGCCCGCGGCGCCCAAGGGCATCATTCCGCTGATGGCGGTGTCTGGAGATGGGCGGCCGCTCGGCGGCACCTGCATGACGACGGCAGGAGCAGGCAAGCTGGCTGGAGGTTCGATCTGCGACTCGTGTCATTTCGTCGACGAAAAAATGGCGTACCTGCGTGACGAAACTCGGAAACGCGGGTTTCCGACGCCCGATGGCGTTCACATGGGTCCGTGCGAGATCCATCGGCGTCACGCGTACACGATCGGCCCTGATGGTTCTCTCTACGCGTGCCCTGGCTTCTCGGGCAACGCAAAGGAATCGACCGGACACATCGACGGCCGCGAGGACGCATCGAGGCGGGCTGCGGCTGAACGTTTCGAGCGTCTCAGCCCGCACAAAGACGAATGCGGGGACTGTTCCTTCGTGCCGGTGTGCGGCGGAGGATGCTCCGTGGCATCGCACACGGAATTAGGTGACATGCACGCGCCGACTTGTCACCGCGGTGCTCTCGAGTCGGCGCTCGTCAGCTTGGCGCAGCGGACAGCCGCTGAAGCCTGTGTTTAAACCGGCCTGTCGGCCATTCACCCCAAATGGAGTAGAATCATGAAGATCACCGTTATCAAGAAGGCAGCACCCACTCGGAAGCCCCAGAATTTCTGCCCGTGGATCCAAGAGGAACTCGCCGACAAGAAGAACTAGAAGACTGTAGCCCCGCGTCGTCGGGGATATGTCTGACGCATAAACGCCGCACCGCCACCCGGCTTTGGTGCGGCGTTTTTCTCTTGTACCTACCTCTCACGATTGGTTGTACTGCCACACAGTCCGCCACGCCTGCCCCACACAATGAGCTAACGATCGGCAACCCTGAAGGGGTTATTGAGGGAACCGAGCTGGGGAGCCGCTCTACCGTCGTCGCTCTCACCGTCGAGACACTGACCCAACTAGGAGTAGACGGCCGCCCCGTGCCAAAGCTTGCAGAAAGCTGGTGGTGGGATGAGGACGGTCGGCGGCTGAACGTTAATCTCCGAGCGGGCGTCCGATTTCATGACGGCACGCCGCTGACTGCGGACCTCGCCGCCGACATTCTCCGCGCCGCGGTCATGCGGCCTTCCAACCGTGCCATGTTCACGTCGCTCGGCGATGTCACCGCGATTCGAGCGCAAGGCGACAGGCAACTCGTATTCGACTTGTCGCAGCCGTCTGCGTTTTTGCCTGACGATCTGGAACTCCCGATTACGCACGGTTCGTCAACTGTCGGCACCGGGCCCTTCCGACTCGTAACGGACGATGAGACCGGAATCGAGCTCGAACGTTTTCCTGACTACTACCTCGGAGTCCCAAAGATCGCTCGCGTCGTCATCCGACCGTTCGAAACCCTCAGAACGGCATGGACCAGTCTTCTTCGCGGCGACATCGACATGGTGACCGACGTTCCGGCCGACGCGGTCGAGTTCATCAGAAACGACGACGTGCGTGTTGTTTCATTCGAGAGACGGTATCAATATCTGGTCGCGTTCAACTCTCGGAAATGGCCGTTGAATTCAAAGATCGTGCGCCGGGCATTGAACACCGCCATCGACCGGGAGGCGCTGATTCGGAGTGTGTTTCAAGGGCGCGGACGCCCGTCGACGGGCCCGCTCTGGCCGAAGCATTGGGCCTATGACAATTCCATTGCATCCTACCGGTTCGACCGCGGCCTTGCGTCGTCGCTCCTCAACTCTGCAGGCTTATCGACCGAGAATAGATCCGGGGGGGCAAAGAAGCGTTTTACCTTTACCTGCCTGGTGCCTGAGAATTTCAGCACGATCGAGCGAATCGCCCTCGAAGTGCAGAA
>Ga0070705_100000342_pt1 | contig 27486 bp, 21 predicted proteins | sample KBSK5253metaG_FD_65455 | JGI IMG/M metagenome (GOLD analysis project Ga0070705, IMG submission 65455) | Corn, switchgrass and miscanthus rhizosphere microbial communities from Kellogg Biological Station, Michigan, USA - KBS K5-25-3 metaG | ecosystem: Host-associated > Plants > Roots >... | reverse complement strand
CCCACTCACCAGCAGGGGCACCGCGACCTGGGGCTTGACCCGGTGGAGGAGATAGCTCTGCCGATCCACCGCCGCCTCGTCCGGCAGCTCCTCGAGCTGCGACACGTTGATGACCTCCCCACGTTGCAACCGGGCGGTCATCCACGGGAACTCCCCCACGTCCATCCATTCCTCGACCGCCCATGACCGGGCCGCCGTGCCATCACGGGTGAACTCGATCAGGCTACCGCGGTCGACCCCCAGAAAATCGACGACCTGGCGAAGGCCCTGCTGGATCGCCGGATCGAAATCGGCGGGCGACAGATGGCTGAACGCGGCCGCCAGGGAGGACAGGAGCTGCTCGAAGCGCAAACGCTCGCCGAGCGAGAGCTCCATCCGCCGCCGGTCCAGGACGCCGGCGAAGGCCTGGCTCAGGAAGCGGAGCCGATCCACCAGATCGTCCGGCCAGATGTAACCGCGACGCACGGTGGCGAAGGAGAGCACGCCGAGGATGGACCCCCCGTCGCGCAGAGGGATCAACAGCTTGGAGCGCGTGCCCGCGCGCGTGAAGCTGGCCCGATCGACCGCCGTCGCCTCGGGAAGCTCCTCGAGCCGAGAGAATCGGACGACCTCTCCCTCCCGCAGCCTCCCCGACACCCAGGGGAACTGGTCTTCAGCCGTGACCGGCGGTGACTCCTCGAGGCCCGGCCGCGCCCATGAGACCTGGAGCCGCGGCCTGCCTTCGGCACGCTCGTGGAGACCGCCTCGATCCACGCCCAAGAAGGTAACGACCTGCTGGAGGGCTCGCTCGATCGCCACGTTGGTATCCCGAGCGTTGACGTGAATCAACCCGACGGACAGCGACGAGAGGAGCTTCTCGAAGCGCAGGCGCGTCGCCCGCTCGAGCTTCCTCGGCCGGCCCGTCGCCCGACGCGGGCGCTTGCGCCGTGCCATTTCAGCTCCCGTTGCCCGCGCGCCGGTCGACCTCAGGAAACACGATGAGGAGACACGACAGCTGGCGGCCAGCGTGACCCGTGATCATCGGCAGCCGAATGGGGCCCCTGCTGGGCGCCCCTCCTCGGGCAATATCTCAGTGGCCATTGGCCTCTTACCTGGTCCCTCCATGGCGAGTCCGAGTGGGCCGAGGCTAGCGTCGGTACCGGACGTGGTCAAGACCGGTCACACACGCGTCCTGGGCCTCTTTCCCCATCGGTGGCGCAGCGCTGCCGAGGAGCTTGCCGAGGACGCGGGCGCTCCGCGCGATCGCAGCCGCCTCCGCCTCGAGGACCAGCACAGCGGCCCCTTGGCCCAGCAGGCTGCCACTGTCCCCGGGTCGGCCGCGGTGCTGGCTGCGATCGTCTCGACGGTGGCGGCCGGGCCGGATGCCGTGGCGAACAACTCGCTCTCTCCGATCCACTTCGACGCGGGGACGACGCAGATCCGGCCATCGATACGAAGGTCCTGGATGGCCTGGCTTGGTCGCAAACTCGCGCAGTGCCTCCGGATCGAAGGCTATGCGGACAGCGTCGGGGACCGCGAGCCGGTGGGCAGCGGGCCCCGGGCCGCCAAGGCCTACCTTGTGTCCAGGGGAGTGCCCGCGGAACGGATCACCGCTTCGGCGGGCGGCGGTGTGCCGTCGCGGATGCACCCCGTCTTGGCCGTAGGCTCGACCCGCCCGCGCCAGGCGATAGAACAGGAGCGCCTCCCGGCGTTCTGCGCGGTGACGGGGATCGAGGCGACGGAGTGCCCTTGGTCTCGACCCGCCCATTACCGCTTCAGGACGACCAGTTCCAGACGCCGGTTCTTCGCGCGCCCCTGCTCCGTGTCGTTTTGCGCCACCGGATTCTCCTGTCCGTACCCGGCGGAGGTGATGCGCGACGCGGGGATGCCCCCCTTGACCATGAGCTCCTTCACCGCGACCGCCCGGTCAACGGAGAGCGTCTTGTTGGCGATGGGATCGCCCGTATTGTCGGTATGCCCTTCGAGAGCCACGGACACGGAGGGATATGCCTTGAGGACGGCCACCAAGGAGTTCACCGTGGCGTTAGACTCCGTCGTCAGCCCGGTGGAGCCGGTCTCGAAGTTGAGGTCCTCGAAGAGAAAGCGTTTCGGGACGCTGGTGTCGGTAGTGCTGGCCAGCCAGTTGGCCACGCTGAAGTTGAAGGAACCCTCGGGGACCGAGATCTTGACGCCATCCGGCAGCTGGAGCTCACTGAGCTTCCGCACCGCCTGGGGCACCGGCGCAGTTGGTGTGGTCGGCCAGCTCAGCCAGGCCAAGGCGCCCACTGCCAGGGCACCGAAGACCATGACCGGAAGGACCCAGCTCGGGCGGCTGACGCCCCGCGCCGCCCGGGCCACCTCTTCCGTGACGCGGGAGGCGGCGCCGGCAGGGCTCGATCCGATGGCGGAGGTCTCTGATGTCAACCCCGACCATCCGAGCAGGGAGTTGAGGCCCGGCGGCATCATGCCCGCCAGGACGGTTTTCTGCCCGCCGATCAGGCTCGCCAGGGAGGCCGCGCCCGGGGCGATCGACGCGCGCTGCTTGCCAAGTACATGCAGGACAAGCGGCGCCGCCAGGGCGAGCAGCGACGACGCTGACTCCGAGCGGACGCCGGCAAAGCGTGCGATGAGGTCGCCGACGCTGCTGATTTTTGGGCCGAACAGCGAGTCCAGGATGCCCTTGCCGGCGCCCAGCGCGGTCTGGGTGGTCACTCCGCCACCGAATAGGCTCGTCACGCTGTCGAGGACGCTCCCGTCGTACCTCCCGTCATCGAGCATGCGAACTAGCTGCTGGGCACCCTGGTTCGTGGACGCCGTGTTCGTCAGGGCGCCGACGAGGGTCGGCACGATGCCGGTCAGTGCCTTCTGGGTCGCGACGGGGGATTCCCCGACGTGGGTGGCGACCTGCTGGATGACGTCCGGGGTCAAATAACCTTTCACCAAGTCGACCAAGTCGATCTGCATCGTCATTCTCCCTCGAGAGGTCTGCTCCTCTTCGACGCCACGCGCCGGGTCGGACAGTAGCCGCTCTAGCTAGCTAAAATGGGCCCCCTGCGCCTCAGGCCTTGACACTCAGAGCGGCCGTCAGGTCCCTCAGCGCCGACGTCTCTTGCTCGCTCACGCGTGTCCCACCGAACCCCAGGACACCTCCTTCCTTGGCCGCCTCGGCTACCCTGTGGCCTACCGAGACGAGCCACTCCGTGAACGCCAGCGTTTCGTCGGGTTTTGCCTTCCTCTGCACCACGGCGGCCGCCTGCCGGCAGGCGTCAAGCGCCGCAGTTCGCACCTCGTCTGGCGTCTTCCCCTGGAGCTCGGCGGGCATGCTCTGCTGCCGTGCCTCGGCCGTCTCCAGGTCCGCCACGACGGCCTTCACGAGGTCACTCGAGGCTCCGTGGAGCTTCACGTCGGCCAGCGTCTTGCCGACGGCGAACATCTCCTTGATGACCCCGAACGGCCCGCTCGGGCTGGCTGCAACCACCACCAGCCCCGCCATGAAAGGTGCCCGTCGGATCACGCTCCAGTCCTCTGCGGTGAAGTCGCTCTTAGTCAGCATATGAGCCTCCGGAGGGCACGTATCTCACCGAGCCGCCCTGGCCCGCAATGCGACCTTGGTCCCACAGAGAGGACGTGGGAGTAGGGCATGAGCTCGGTGTCCGCGCTCGCGGCATTGCAACTCGAGCTGCGCGAGTGCTGCGCTCCAGGGCAGCGCAGGGGGACCTATCGCGTGCGACGAGGCCACGCGCAAGCGCCACATGGCGAAGCGAAGAGCGGCGCGGCCACCTGGGCTGTACTTCGCCGGGTGGCGCATCGCGCGCATAGACGCGCCGGCCATCCACGGCTACGTGGTCCATCGCAAGCAGCAGAAGGCCGAGCCCACGGCTAGTCAACCGCGAGTTGGCCCACCCTCTCGAAGAAGCAGCGGTGGAGCATCAGAGCAAGAAACTCGCCCCCCAGCCGCCACGCATCCAGAAGCTGCAGGCGGAATATCCGCCAAGGGTTTTCGAGCGGGCGCAGTTCGAGGCGGTGCGGAAACACCTTCCGCCTACGCCGGGCGAGCCAAACCGGAATGTTCCGTCGTGCCAAAGGCCAGCGGGAAGTTCTTGTGCCGGTCCCGCGAGCTTGAGAACGACCGGAAGTATGCCTCTACGCCTACCAGCCCTCGCCGCTCGATGAGGTAGTCCGCCATGAGGAAGGCGAGCTGATACGTTGGCAGCGTCCCCTCGCGCTGACGCCAGCTCGCGAACCCTTGCGGGGTGCCGTGCGTCTCGAGGTCGAGGCCCGCCCTGATCAATGTCGCATGCTCGAGGACGCCGGCGAGGGCGCGGCGCCGGCGCCAGGCTACCGTGTCTAGCCCGAGGCGCTCCAGCGTGGAGAACGCCACCCACTCGGCCATGCCCTCGGCCAGCCACTGCTCGGCGCGGCCATCGCCTCCAGCCAGCTCCGCCTGCGAGACGTGGGTCAGGTCGTGGGCGATCAGGCGCAGCCATTCCCGGTCGGTCCGGTTGAACCCACCCCGGTTGAGCGGGAGCTGGCGCCGCCCGGCGATACCGATAGAAGTCGCTCAACTCGGCAACGTGTACCTGGCTGAGGCCTTCCTTGACGACGAGGCCGCGCTCGAAGGCGAGACGCCGGGATAGACAAAGACGTTGACGCGTTTCGGCAGCGGCAGCCCGAACCCCTGGTCGAGGATGGTCGCGATGCCGCGCGGTCTCCTCGGTCGATCCGAAGGTCTGAGCCTGGGCCAGCGACAGCGAGGCGGTCTCTATGGGAACGGGGAGGACGGCTCGGGCTTGGCTGCATCCGGCCAGGACGACCGTCACCGAAGCCAAGGCGAAGCGCGCGACGGGGACGGCCGCTTGAGCACTCGGGGCCAGCCCAGGAGCTCCATCGCAACCCGGCGATCCAGGCTGCCTGACAAGAGGATGCGGATCCCCGCGCCTCATCCCCGGTGACCGGCAGGGCTGCCGTGAACCCGCGGCCAACCGGACGGCAATGCAGGGCGGCGAGAGAATGCCCCGGATTGACTAGGACCAAGGTCCACTGGTCTTCGAACGTCTGGGGAGGAAACTGGAGCCGGACAGACGCTCTTTGCTGCGCATTTTCGGGGAAGTCTAGGGGGACCACTTTCTAGTGGACGACACGCGGCGGGGGCTGACGCGGTAGATCGCGTCGGGTACATGACATCAACTGAGAGGGAGGCCAGCGATGAGTCTACTCGATAAGGTCGCCGGGCAGCTCGGTGGCGCGTTGGGAGGAGGCCCGCAATCTGCACTCCTTACCGGTTTGACGGAGATGCTCGGCAAGGGAGGCTCGGGCGGCGGCTTGTCGGGTCTGGTCCAGGCCTTCCAGGCCAAGGGGCTGGGCGACATCGTCGCTTCGTGGGTGGGCACGGGTTCCAATCTGCCTGTCTCGCCGGCCCAGATCCAGGAGGGGCTTGGGGAGGCCAACCTTCAGGAGATCGCGCAGAAGGCCGGCCTTTCGCCGGAGGCGGCCAGCTCCAAGCTCGCCGAGATCCTGCCGGCCACCGTCGACACGCTGACTCCAGAGGGGAAGCTGCCGGAGGCCGGCGGGCTCGCGCAGGCACTGGGCCTGCTCAAGGGCCGACTCGGATAGGGCGACCGGATCGACGGGGTCAGATCATCCGCCGAGACGAAGTAGCCCCGTTGAACGCGAGCTGTTGCGTTTCCGCCGCAAGACGAATGCGCTCCGCCCAGGCGGTGGCCGTCAGCATTGGCACGGCCAATGGCAAGGCGGTGTCCCTGTCGGGCGCGACGTGCTCATGCCGTTCGTGTGGCCCAGGTGTTCCTCGCGACGCGCAGCGGTCATGGGCACGTTGAAGCGAGACGAGTCATTGCGTTCAGGAACTAACGTCGACTGAAGGAGACTGCCGACATGGATATCCACGGCTTCGTCCAGAGCGCGATTCCCTTGCTGACGGTGTTCGGCCTCAAGGTGGTCGGCGCCATCATTCTCTGGGTCATCGGCCGGAAGCTGATCGGCTTCGCGAGAGTGCTGATCGTCCGGAGTCTGAAGGCTCCCTTCGACCAGACCGTCGCCACCTATATTGGCACCGCGGTGTCGGTTACCCTGACCCTCGCGCTCATCATCGCGCTCCTCAGCTTCTTCGGCGTCGAGACGACGAGCTTCGCCGCTCTTCTCGCCGGCGTGGGCATCGCCATCGGCGCGGCGTGGAGCGGCCTCCTCGCCAACTTGGCCGCCGGCGTCTTCCTTCTCATCCTTCGCCCCTTCAAGGTCGGGGACTTCATCTCGGCAGGCGGCATCCTGGGGACCGTGGACGAGATCGGTCTCTTCGTGACGAGTGTCACCACGCTGGACAATGTCCGCACCTTCGTGGGCAATGCCAAGCTCCTGGGCGACAATATCCAGAACTTCACGGCCAACCCGTACCGTCGCGTGGATCTGCTCGCCCAGCTCGACAACAGCGTCGACCACGTGGAGGCCATCCGGCTCGTGAGGGAGCGGCTGAAGCGGATCCCCAACGTGGTGGCAGCCCCGGCGCCCGATGTGGAGATTCTCACCTTCACGCCGCTGGGCCCCGTGCTGGCGGTGCGACCGTACTGCCACAACGATCACTACTGGCAGGTCTACTTCGACACGAACCGCTCCATTCGCGAGGTGGGCGGCGAGGGGAAATTTCCCGCGCCTCAGCAACACGTCTTCCTCAACGGGACGAGGTCGTGAGTGCCGGCAGGCTGTCGGCGCTGGGAGATCGTGCCATGGGCGCGCTCCGGTCCGGATGCGCGCACATGAGCGAGCCGTGAAGGCGGACGCCCCCGGGCGACCAGTTCTCGTGGTCCTGCTCGTCCTGAGTCTGGTCGGCTGTGCGACCTACCGGCCGGTCCTGTACCCCAACGCTCGTGTCGAGGAGGTCGGGCAGGAGGGTGCGAATCGGGACATCGCGGAGTGCGAGCGGATGGCCAAGGCGGCGGGGGCCTCGCCGGGGACGGGCAAGGCGGGCGAGGTGGCGACCGGCACGGCGGTGGGTGCCGGAGTGGGCGCTGCCGGAGGCGCCGTCGGCGGCGCGATCGGTGGAGGGGCGGGAATCGGCGCCGCGATCGGCGCGGCGAGCGGCGCCGTGATCGGCTTCCTGAGCACGATCCTTGGCGGCCGTCGCGCACCCAGCGCCGCGTACACCAACTTCGTCGACCGCTGCCTTCGCGAGCGGGGGTACGAGCCGACGGGCTGGCAGTAGGCCGGCGGCCGTCTCCTCAGGCCGCGGGATCTCGTCTGGACACGGCGCGCGTCAGGAGCATGGCCAGGAGCGCGCCGGCCAGTGCCGCGGCCATGTCCTTCTGCGCGTCCCACTCGTCTCCCTGAGTGCCCAGATAGGCGGTGCCCAGCTCCGGGCTGACCACGGTGGCGACGACGGCCTCGATCACCTCGAAGAGGGCGCTCTGGGCCAGGATCCCGCTCACCGGAAGGAAGTAAGACCAGACGCCGCGCAAGGAGGCCAGCCGCACGAGCACCTCGCGCAGGGGGTAAGACAGCAGCAGGCCGTAGCCGAAGTGCACCAGGCGGTCGAAGGGGTTCCGCGCAAGGCCGAGGTGGTCCTGCAGCCAGAAGCCGAAGGGCACCTGCGCGTAGGTGTAGTGGGCGCCGACGGCGTGCAGGCCCAGGAACAGCACGATCAGCACGTAGGATCGGTCGGACAGCATGAAGCGACGGGCGGTGGCGAGCAGCGCGGCCACGAACGCGATGGCCAGCAGGTTCTCCAGCAGCCAGTCCCCGCGATCCAGCGGGGAGATGGCCATCCAGAGCCAGAAGAGCAGGTAGGCGACGAGCAGTCCCAGCGCCAGGCGACTGGGCCGGGGCGCGGTCATCTCACGAGGACGGAGCAAGCCGTTCGGCTGGGCGGGCCCTTCGGACGAGGAACAGAATCGCCATGCAGACGAGGGCGCCGTAGAGAGCCGAGGCCATGTCCTTCTGGGAGTCCCAGACGTCGCCCTGCGACCCCAGGTAGGCCAGGCCGAGCTCGGGATGGAACGTCTGGGCGACCCAGGACTCGATGATCTCCCACAGACCACTCAACCCGAGAATGGTCATCACCGGCAGGTAGTACAGCAGCCAGCCCCTCGTGCCGGCGAGGAGCCGAAACGTCTCCTCCAGCGGATAGGCCATCAGGAAACCGAAACAGAAGTGGACGACCCGGTCGAAGTTGTTGCGATCGAAGTGCAGGGCGTGCTCGAGCCAGAACCCGGCCGGCACCTGCGCGTAGGTGTAGCGGACGCCGATCATGTGCAGGGTCAGGAACAGCGTGATCGAGGCATATGACGCGGGCGACAGGGGGAAAGCCCGGTGGGTGGCCGCCAGGAAGGCCACCAGCGCGGCCGGCAGGATGCTGGCCAGCAACCAGAACTGGCGGTCGGCCGGCGCATAGGCCGTCCAGGCCGACACCACCGCATACCAGGCCACCAGCCCCGCCAGAACCATCTTGCGCTGGGTCACGTCGTCTCCCTCCGGCTCGGTCGTTGAGCTCCAGCGTATCGTAGCTGGGAGCCACCGCTTGCGCCATTCGCGACTTCGCCGTAGAGGAAAGGTCAAAGGCATGGTCACCACCCTGGTTTGAGACTCGACCAGAGTCGTGGCCTCCTCCAGTGTCTCGGACGCTCGGACCAAGGCGCCGCACGAGCACGTGACGATCCAGGGAGGCATCATGCCTGATGACTCACGAAGCCGGCCGGCGGCGGTCTCTGTGCAACAGGACGGGGGCTAGCGGGCGGGAACCGCTAGCCCCTCTCGTGTTCCGAGGTCCGCTGATCGCAGACGGGTCGGGCGGACAGCCAGCGCCCGGATCCCGCTACTTCGCCAGGACCGCCTTCGCGTGGCGGAGTTCAGGCCGTTCGCCGTCGGCGGGATCACACAGCGCGACGGCGCGCCCGTACAGCGTCCTGGCCTTCGCCGCGTTGCCCGACAGCTCGGCGGCGCGCGCCGCGCCGAGCAGGCCGTTGAGCCGGTTGGGATCGCGCGCGGCCGAGGCCTCGAACTCGACGAGCGCCTGCCCGGGCTGGTTGACGTCCAGCAGCATGTCACCGAGCAGCTCGCGGGCCGGCACCACGGACGACGGCGTGACGGGATGCTTCTCGGTGGAATCCTCCAGGGCGACGGCCGCGCGCATGAGCCTGACGGCCTCGTCCGTCTTGCCCTCGGCGCGCGCGATCCACGCCGCGGCCGCCTGACGCTGGACGTCGACCTGCCCGGCCCAGTACACATCCTTGGCCGCGAGCAAGGCCGCGTGGTAGCCATCCAGCTTGGCGGCCTCGGCGCGGGCGGCGGTCACGTCGCCCCCGCGGGCGGCGCCCAGAGCCCGGGTGAACGTGGTGATCGCCTGCGCCCAGGCGAAGCGGTCCCAGGGGAAGGTCGGCGAGACCGGCACGAGTGTCGCCGCATCGCTCCAGCGGTGCTGCTCGAGCGCGACCCGCGCGGGAATCGCGGCATAGGCGTAGGCGGCCGCGAAGTTCTCCGGCTCGGCCTTGGGCATCGCGCGCAGGTCTTCCAGCACCGCGCGCGCCCTGGTGTCCTGACCGGTCTGCAGGTAGGCATAGACGACGTAGTCGAGGGCGTGCAGCGTCTGGTCCCACACGGTGTCCTTGCCCAGGCGCGCGTAGTAGGCCTTGCCGGCGCGGGCGGAGGCGAGGTTGGAGTCGATCGATTCTTGCCACAGGCCGAGGCGCGTGAAGATGTGGGAGGGCATGTGCAGGGCGTGCGGCACCGCCGGCGCGATCTTCGCGTAGCTGCGGGCGGAGACCAGCCCCTGGCCGGCCAGCGGTGGGTAGTCGTAGCTGTGGATCAGGTAGTGGGCGACGCCGGGATGGTTGGGCTGCTCGGCGTACACCTTCTCCAGGATTGCGGCCGCCTTCTTCTGGTTGGCGTACGTCTTGTCGGTCGGCGCCGCGGTGGCGTCGAGCGCCAGCGCGTAGAACACGGCGGCCTCGCGGTCATCGGGATATCGCGCGTGGACCTGCGCCATCGCCTTCTCGTAGGCGGCCGCCCGCGCGCGGTGATCGAGCGTGTCGTGGTCCGTATAGAAGGTCGCGATCGCCGCGACGTAGTCCCTCTCGCGCGGGGTCGCGGTCAGCCCGCGGCCCTTCTCTATGGCCGCCGAGCCCTTGGCCAGCGTCGCGGCGCTGGGCGGCGCCCATAGCGGGTGGTAGACGCTCATGGCCATGCCCCAGTAACCCATGGCGCAGGTGGGCTCGGCGGTCGTGATCGCGGTGAAGGCGGTGAGCGCTTCCTCGTACCAGAACGAGTGCAGCAGCGCCACCGCGCGCTGGAAGTCCGCCTGTGCCGTCGGCGTGCAGGAGATCGGGAAGTGGACGCTGCCGAGCGTCTCACCGTCGTGCGCGGCCGCGGCGAGGGGCAGCGCCAGCACCAGGACGAGCGCGACGAGCAGTCGATGTGCGTTCATGACATCGGTCCTCCTTTCGGGTCGCCGTGTCCTTCACGCTGGACGATCGCAGGCCCGCGCAAGCTTGCAAAGACCAAAAAATGGACCGGCCGCGGGACCCCGAGCCTGCGCGTGCGCTCCCCAACGTGCATCTGTAGCGCGGGGCCACATGTAGTTGCGCATCGCCCGGCGGAAGGGCATCGTGGTCTCGCTACATTTTGTGCAGCTCAATCCGGGGGGAGGGCGGGATGCAACCACAGGATGTCGCCCGGGTGCTCGGCGATCCGCTGGCACAAGAGCTCATGCAATCCAGTATCCCGGCACGGCTGGCATACATGGGGCCCGACGGCTTTCCGCGCGCGATCCCGATCGGGTTTCACTGGAACGGCGCTCAGTTCGTTCTTTGCACGGTGCCGCACGCGCCCAAGGTGTCGGCCCTCGAGGCCAATCCGAAGGTGGCATTGACCATCGACACGAACACGTTCCCGCCGCACGTCCTGCTCGTGCGCGGTACCGCCGCCATCGACATCGTGGAGGGCGTACCGCCGGAATACCTCGCGGCATCCCGAAAAGCGGTCGGACCCGATCAGTGGGAGTCCTTCGAGGGGCAGGTGCGCGCGATGTACAAGCAGATGGCCCGTATCAAGATCACGCCGTGCTGGGCGAAGGTGCTGGACTTTCAGACCAGATTTCCAACCCCGATCGAGAAGCTGATCCGCCGGGGCATCGCCGCGGGGGCGTCCGGCGGCGGGCGGTCCGGCCCCCCGTGAGCCCCGGCGGGAGCGCAGGGGCGAGGCGGCTGAACTAGCGTCTTGCGCGAGGAGCGGGCGAGTCAGCGACCAACAAGCGAAGCACGACATCGTACCCCACCCACGGGGAGGTGAGAGTCCGCACGGCGCCGCCGGAGACGGTCCCCGCGGTCTGAGCGACACCATCGTGAGGCCGGTACCACTCCACTTGGTAGGTGCCCGGAAAGGACCGCAGATCCAAACGCATCCCTGCCGCCACGTTCGAATCCGGCGCGGCTCTGGGTCCGTCCCCCACCGAGTAGTTGGGATGGTACGCGATGAGCTCGGTCTCGCCCCGCCGCATCACTTCCATGCTCTCGGCATCGTTCGTCGTGGCCGCGCCCGGGCGATAGTCGCTCATCAGGCCAGGGTCTGGCCGGAAGAGGCCGAGATCGATGTTGCGGTCCTTGAAATACCTCCAGATGTACGGCACCGAATCGAGGCCCGTATAACCGCTCGTGGAATAGGGCGGGTCGGTCACGTAGTAACCGCCGTGGCAGGCAGATCCACCCGACAAGAGCCAGGCCCAGTAGCTCCAACGATAGAAGTAGCGGGCATTCACGAAGGGTGTGGGTGTGTAGCCCTCCTGGTACTGATCGGCCAGGCTCACCGGCAGGGGAACGTGCTCGTAGCGATGAATGATCGAGGCCTTGATGCCCCACGTGTCTTGCAGGGACACCCTGCCGACCCAGGCCAGATCGCTTGCTCGGGTGAACGGAAACAGCATCTCCCGAAAGCCGCGCACGGAAAAATTGTGCCGCCATGGATCATTGGCGGCGAAGAAGGTTCCTACGTCCCGCGCATAACTCGCTGAAATCGGCTTCGCATAGTCGATGTCCCCTAGGGAGTTCAACCACATCAGGTTCGGGAACGCGGCCCAGCGCGCGATCATATAGCGCATCGTGTTTTGCCGGATTGCCACCGGCAAGGCCATCCATCCGCTCCCGTCGCCGCCGTAGGAGCTGACCGAGAGGAGCACCCATTCGAGATACATTTCCGGATAGTTGTCGAAGATCCAGATCGCTCGGGCGTCCACGGTCTGGAATTGGGCAAGATCGTAGCGAGTGTGGTCGACGGACCCCACCCCCAGCCAGGGATCGACCGTCGTAGGATCAGCGCCCTCGACGTCGCCAGACGCGTCGGCGATGATCACGTTCACGCCCATCTTGGCCGCATCCCGGACGAACTGGCGCCAATTGGCCTTGGAACGGTTGAACAGCTCGGCTCCCCAGTCGATGATCAGAGGGAACCATTGACCGTCGTCGGTGATCAGGGCCTTGGCGTTACTCGGATGCCTCTTGATCATTCCGCGCAGTGAAGAGTGCACGGCCTGGAAGCTCCCCGTTTTGCCGTCGAGACCCGCGTCGGCCGACGAGCTGGACGTCCACTGCCAGGACCCTGATTCGGTGACGTAGACTCGCGCCCGCCACGTCTTGCCGCCGTCGTAAAACGCCTTGACCGTCTTGGCCTGCGCGGCCCCGGAGGGCGGCGTGAAGGTGACCGTGGCGTCCGTATCAAAGGGGTTCGTTACAGATCCGTTGCCGGTGAGCACGATCTCATGCACGCCAAACTTCTGGGCGGTGGCCGCGCCCCGAGTGAAATTGACCGTCGCGGCGGAGACCGCGAAAGGATCGGTGAGGAGTGCGACGAGAAATGAAAGGACGAGCAGCGGCGCCGTCCTCGTGGAGGTGCCACGCGCGTCACCCATGCCGCCGAGAATCCGTCGACCGAGCCTCGTCGTCAAGTAGCTTTGGGCCACCGTCATGGCGAGTCAGGCGTCCTGGGTGTCGCTACGGCCTCGCGCCGGCCCACTCGTAGATGGCGACGTCGACGGGGGAGCCGCGACCGCTCCGGTAGATGAGCCTCGCGGCCGGATCGGGGATCCCGGTCTCGCCCCACTGCTCGAGGTAGGGTGCGAGGGGACGCTTGGCCCCGATCAGAGCGATGAAGTCAGGGCGCTGCTGGCGCACGTATTCGAGTGCGAGCGGGGCCTCCGCATAGGGCAGGGGCAGGTACGTCCCCCCCGAGTAGTACGGGATCAAGGCATCGACGGTCATGATCCGTTTCGGGCCCGGCCGATAGGCGCCAAGCCACGTCCCGACGTCCCTCACGGCCAGGGTTTCCGGATCCTCCTCCTGGAGTGACCCCCAGCGTGTCCCCCATACGGCCAGCAGCAGGACCGCGACGATCAGAACGCCGCGGATGCTGTTCGCGGCCCAGTGGACCCGGCGGTGCGGCAGACGTGTGCTTGGCCGGGCGGTCCCCACGCTCCACCGCGCCGCCCCGTCGATCCCCGATGAGATCCAGAGTAGAAGCAGGGGCAGCACGGGCAGCAGGTACCGGAAGCTCACGACATGGAGGCCGAGGATCAGGACGAGATGCGCGGCTCCCACGGTGAGCAGCACGCTCTCGTGCCAGGCGCGGCGTCGCGTCCACGAGCGACCGAACAGGCCGAGCGTGACGAGGGCGACTCCGAGTATGGACCCGAGCGTTGGCGAGACCAGCAGTGTCTGAAGCAGCGGCACCTTGTTGCGTTGGGCGCTCCTGATCCAGAAGGCCGGCAGCTCTCGGACGGAGGGTATCCGCGCGGTCGTGGCCACGAAATGGTTCGGTGAGATCAGCGGGCCTTCCGGGGAGAGATCCGGCCCGATCCCATTGGCCGCCTCGAACGGGCTCATTCCCTCGTTGCGACGCTCCCCGAACGCGTAGTTGATGAGCCCCTTACCTTCGAGGCGCAGCGTTCCGGCGTGCGCCGAGACATAAGCCGCGTACGGCGCCATCAGAGCGACGATGGGAGCCAGCAGACACAGCGCGCGCCGCCCGAAGCGCTGCACGAATGCCGGTCGCCCCATATCCGCCGCCAGCCCGACCGCGAGGATGGCGGCGGCGGAGAGGAGGGCCTCGGGCCTGGTGAGGTACGCGAGCCCGAGCATCACGCCACTCCAGACGCTGTCGCTCCACTTACCGGAGTCGAGGGAGCGCAGCCCGAAGTACAGACCCGAGACCATCAGGAGCAGGTACGGGCCCTCCGAAAGGGGTGTGCCGGAGAGGTCGACGAGCACGGGGTGGAAGGTCACCAGCGCCGCCGCGATGAGCGCGATCCGCACCCCGTACACGAGGCGAGCGAGTGCGAACATGACCGGCACGAGGAGCACACCGGCCAGGAAGGGGACGAGGCGGGCCGCGCCCGGGACGGAGCCGATGAACAGCGAGCCGAGCGCGAGGAGCATCGGAAAGAAGGGCGGATACATCAGCTCGGGCCCTTCGTAGAGTCCCACGTAGGTCCCGTGCGCGAGCAGATTCTCGGCGATCCGGGCCATCGCGCACGCGTTGCCCTCCAGCAGCGCACCGTGCGTGATCGCCCAGTACCCGCGCAAGAGCGCGCCCGCCGCGATCAGGATACCCAGGAGGACCGTCGGCGACGGCTGGCGTCCCCGAGGCGCGTCGGGCTGGGGGCTCCCCGAGCGACGAGGCTTCTCGGACCGGGGGCCCTCGGCGAGGGAGTGAAGGCGAGGGAGCACGAATCTCGACCTGCCGGCGAGCCGCCCCCACGCCCATCCCGCCGACGCCAGCTCTCCCGAGAGGTCGAACGATCGCCGCTCCCCCTGACGACGGTCGACCTGAGCGATCGGCGCGACGTCTCCGGAGCGGCGCTCGTGGGCTCGGCGGTCCAGCACGATCTGTACGTCAGGTCGCTTTCCGAAGAGCTCGTGGGCAAGGGCGAGCCGCGTCTCGTCATCCCGGGCGACCACCAGGAGGAACGGCTTACTGCGGTGCGACATACACCCGCCTGCGGTTCGATGCGCCAGACTACGGCTCGCTGTCTTGCAAAATAGACCCGCCTGCCTGTCGCGTCAAATGCTCGCGCCGAGTCGACCGATCGCCACGGTCATGGTTGACATCGGCCCCCCTACCCCGTACTCTCCCTGACCAGTCGGACCCGAATCATTGGCCTGGACACGCGCCGCTCGATGGCCCGGTGATCGGACCAGAAGCTCCCGTACTCGACGATCACCGTCTCCGTTGATCGAGCGCCAGCCGCCCTGACCTCGGCGGGGGCAGTCGGGGAGTGATTGGTCGAGCGGGGCGGCGGGGAGCGGCCAGAAGAGTCCGGGCGATCATCCGCGACCGAGCCGGTGAGCGTTGTCATCCCCGCCTACGACGAGGAAGCCAGCGTGGGGCGGGTCGCCCGGCAGGTCCAGCAGGCGCTGAGGGAGGCCGCCACTCCTCACGAGGTGATCGTCGTGGACGACGGCTCCACCGACGGCACGAGCGTGGCGGCGGGCCGCTCAGGGGCGCGCGTCATCCGGCACCAGCGCAACCGCGGATACGGGGCGGCGCTCAAGACCGGTATCCTGGCCGCTCGATATGATGCGGTGGTGATCACAGACGCAGACGGTACGTACCCAATCGAGTCCATCCCGGACCTTCTCTTCGCCCTGCGGGAAGCCGACCTCGTCATCGGAGCACGAGTCAAGCAGAACGTGAGGATTCCCCTTCTACGGAGGCCGGCGAAGTGGCTGCTGCGGCGCTTGGCCGAATACGTCTCCGGTGAGCGGATTCCGGATCTGAACTCGGGTCTGCGTGCCTTCCGCCGGTCGGCGATGGAGCCATACTTCTCCATCCTGCCGAGCAAGTTCTCGTTCACGACGACGCAGACCCTGGCGATGCTCTGCGACCACTACCGGGTCACGACCATCTCCATCGGCTACAACCGGCGCGAGGGGAAATCGAAGATCGTCCCGTGGGACTTCGTGACCTTCGTGGCACTGGTCCTGCGCGTGTCGATGCTGTTCAATCCGCTCAAGGTCTTCGTCCCCCCTGCGCTGATGTGCCTGGCCCTCGGGGGTCTGAAGACGGTCATGGACGTGATCTTGGCGATCGTACGGGCCGGCGGTCTCAGATGGTCGATCCTGGTGATGCCGGTCGTCTCCACGAGCGCCCTGACCCTCGTCCTCGCCGGGATCCAAATCCTGCTGATCGGCATGATGTCCGATGCGGTGGCGCGTAAGATCGTCCCGACCGCCCCGAGCGTATCCGCTCTCACCCTTCGCCCCCCTGCCCACATGACCGCGGACGAGCCCGACCGGCGAGCGGAGGGCTAGGGGCTCTCCGTGTGTGGCTTTGCCGGAGTACTGAAGCGACAGCGGGACTCGCGCTGCCACGATGCGGCTCTGCAGGCCATGGGCGCGACGCTGCGCCACCGCGGACCCGATGCGGGCGGAAGGCAATGGAGCGGCCCCTGTGGCCTCACGCACCAGCGCCTCAGCATCATCGATCTTTCCCCGGCCGGGCGCCAGCCGATGGCGAACGAAGACGAGACGGTGTGGATCGCCTACAACGGGGAGGTCTACAACTTTTGCGATCTCCGGACCCGCTTCGCTCTCGATCGGGGACACCGGTTCCGCTCTCGCACCGACACCGAGGTGATCGTCCATCTCTACGAGGAGCTCGGCATCGACTGCCTCCGTGAGCTCAACGGGATGTACGCGTTCGCCCTGTGGGACGGCCGGTCGCAGACCCTCCACCTCGCGCGTGATCCGTTCGGCATCAAGCCCCTGTTCTACCTCCGCACCGTCGAGGGGCTCTGGTTTGCCTCCGAGATCAAGGCGCTCTTGGCCGTGCCGGGATACGAGCCGCGGCCGGACCTGGAAGCGCTGCACCACTACCTCAGCCTGAACTACGTGCCCGGCTCGCTGACCGCCTTCGAGGGCATCCGGGAGCTCCGCCCGGGCCACCGACTCGAGCTCCGTTCCGGCGAGCTCGAGCCGACGGTTACGCGTTTTTTCGACCTCGACTATTCGATCGATTCGGTGATGACCGAAGCGGAGGCAATCCGGCGCTCCCGCGAGCTGCTGGAAGAGGCGGTACGCCGACAGCTCGTCGCCGATGTGCCGGTCGGGGTGATGCTCTCGGGGGGCATGGACTCCAGCGCGCTCGCCCGCTTGATGGCCGACGTCCGAGGCGGTGCCGACTTCCATACGTTCTCGATCGGCTTTCAAGACCCGAGCTTCGACGAATCGGCGTATGCGCGAATGGTGGCGAGCGCGCTCGGTACCGAGCATCACGAGGTGCTCGTGACGCCCGATGCGGTCAGGCAGCTCCTGCCTGTCTATCTCGCGTATATCGACGAGCCCTACGCGGATGGTTCGGCGATCCCCACCTTCCTGCTGTCCGCCACCGCAAAGGACTTCGTCACCGTCCTGCTCTCGGGGGAAGGCGGCGATGAGATCTTCGCTGGATACGACACCTACACCGCGGCCAAGGTCAGGCGCTGGTATCGACGCGCCCCGGCGTGGCTGCGGGGGGCCGCCCGGACTTGTGCCGAGCGCTTGCCGGTATCGCACCGAAAGCTCAGCTTGGACTTCAAGGCCAAGCGCTTCGTCCGGGGGGCGGAGCTCGACGTGCCTCGATCCCACTTCTCCTGGCGGGTGGTGATGTCCGATGATACGAAGGCGATGATGCTCACCGACGCGGCTCGCGGCGGTGGGTATCCGGCCTCGGACCGGCTGTTCGTGGCCACCTACGACCACTGCTCCGCCGAGGACGAGCTGAATCGTCTTCTCTACGTCGACTACTCGTTCCATCTGCCGGACGACCTCATGATCAAGAACGATCGGATGACGATGGCCCATTCCCTGGAGGCGCGGGTTCCGTTCACCGACCTCGACCTCGTGCAGTTCTTGTCCACGGTACCGGTGGAATACAAGCTCAAAGGATTGCGCAAGAAGCACCTCCTACGCTCGGCGATGAAGGGCCGCCTGCCGGAGGCGGTATTGCGGAAGAAGAAGGTGGGCCTCGAGATGCCGTACTCGCGCTGGATGCGCCGGGAGCTGCGGGAGTTTGCCGGTGATGTCCTGCTGTCGCCCACCGTGAAGGCCACCGGCCTCTTCGATCCCTTTGAGATCCAGAGACTCTGGAGCGAGCATCAGGCGATGGCGGTCGATCATGGCCGGCCCCTCTGGGGCCTGCTCAACTACCTGCTCTGGTACGACCTCTACCTGGGCCGACGGAACGCGTCCGACCTGCGGACGGCTCCGCGCGCGCCGCGGGAAGCGATCGCGTCCTAGCCGGTGGTGGCACGGCGCGACCCGGTCATCGTCCTCGGCGCCGGTCCCGCCGGCCTCGCGCTCGCGGCAAGACTCTTGCGGCGCGGTGACCTGGACGTACCCGTCATGGTGATCGAGCGCCAGCCTGCCGTCGGAGGCCTCGCGGCCAGCTTCGAGTTCGACGGGCTCTACCTGGACCATGGCAGTCATCGGCTGCACCCCGCCACCGACCCGGAGATCCTGGCTGACCTCCGGCGTTTGCTGGGTCCGGATCTCCTCGTCCGGCCCCGGCACGGCCGCATCCGCCTGCTCGGCCGCTACGTGAGATTCCCGCTGAGCCCCCTGGACCTCGTGACTCGGCTGCCCCCGTGGTTCGTCGCCGGTGTCGGCCGCGATGCGATCGCCAAGCGGTTTCGTTGGGGTTCGCCCCCACCGACGACCTTCGCGGAGGCGCTGCTGGCCGGCCTGGGCCCGACGATCTGCACCAGCTTCTACTTCCCGTATGCCCGAAAGCTATGGGGACTCGATCCGACCGATATCGCGGCGGAGCAAGCGCATCGGAGAGTATCGGCCGACAGCATCGGCAAGGTCATCCGGAAAGCGCTCTCGGTGGTGCCCGGACTGGGCGCGGCCCGCCCTCCGATCTTCTACTATCCACGCCGCGGCTACGGCCAGATCAGCGAGGCCTTGGCCGGCGAGGTGAGGCGGCTCGGAGGAAGCATCCTCCTGTCCACCCAGGCACGTCGGATCGTGATCGACGGCGGTTTCGTGCGCCGGTTGATCCTGGCCACCGACCGGGCCGGGAGCGGGGGCGCCGCCGGCGCCGAGAGCCAGGAAATCGACGCGACGGTCGTCTTCTCCACGATCCCGGTGACCGCACTCGCCCGTCTCCTCGCGCCGCCCCCGCCGGATCCGGTGACGGCCTCGGTGGCGAAGCTGACCTACCGGGGCATGGTGCTCCTCTACCTCATCCTCGACGTCGAGCGGTTCACACCCTACGATGCGCACTATTTCCCCGAGCAGGAGTCGGTCTTCTCGCGCGTGTCCGAGCCGAAGAACTACAGCATGGCCGCCGAGCCCGTGGGGCGAACCGGGCTCTGCGTCGAAGTCCCCTGCACGGTCGGCGACGAGATCTGGAGTGCCTCCGACGAGGAGATGCGTCGCCGCGTGGTCGGCGATCTTGCCCGGGTCGGGCTGCCGGTGGATGGCCTGGTTCGCACCAGCTTTGCCCGCCGCCTCCCGAACGTGTACCCCGTCTACGATCGGGCGTTCGCGCAGCATCTGGCGACGCTCAGTAGCCATCTCGCCGGGATCGCCGGTCTGGTCTCGCTCGGTCGCCAAGGGCTGTTCGCACACGACAACACTCATCACACCATCGAGATGGCGTACCGGGCCAGCGAGTGCCTCGGGCCCGACCTGACCTGGAATGCGGCGCAGTGGCGGCTCTATCAGGAGCAGTTCCGCTCCCACGTCGTCGAGGACTGATCGGGGGCGACTCGCCGATGAGTGACGAGCGGCCCGCGATCCGAGAAAATGAGGCGGGCCTTCTCCTGCTGGCTCTGGTGGTGGTCGCCGCCGGCGTACGCATCGCCTGGGCCCTGACCCAAGTCGGGGCGATCGAGAACGAGGGCAGCGAGTATTGCCGGCTCGCCGAGAATCTCCTGAGCGGGAACGGCTATCGCGGAATCGTGGCGAACGCGGGAGTCCAGCTGAACTTCCCGCCTCTCTATCCCGTGCTGATCGCGGCTCTGATGCTCCCGTTGAGAAACTCCGAGCTGGCCGCTCGACTCGTGTCGCTCGTGGCTGGCACCGCGTTGGTCTGGGGGGTCTTTCTCACGTGCCGGAGCCTGTACGGCAGACGGGTGGCCTTCGCGGGGGCCGCCATCGTGGCGCTGCATCCCACCTTGATCGCCCTGTCCGCGTCGGTCTACTCGGAGGCCCTCTATCTCACCCTGCTGACCTTCGGTCTGTATTGGCTCCTTCGCACCGCGGAGTCGGGTGGCCGCATCGGCGCGAGCGTGGCCGCCGGGGTGTTCTTTGGTCTGGCCTACCTGACCCGGCCGGAAGCACTGGTGCTGGCGGCCCCGCTCCTGGTGCTGCTGGTCGTGCGCGGCGCGGTGGTGGGGACGGGGCACCGGATGATTGTGGCCGCCGGGAGTGTCCTGCTCGTCCTGCTGGTCCTGGCGGCCCCCTATGTGGCATTCCTGTCGGTCAACGCGGGGCAGCTGCGCTGGGAAGGCAAGGGGACGATCATCTACGCCATCGGGCAACGCATGAGCTCCGGGCTGAGCTACCGGGAGGCCAGCTACGGCATCGGAGAGGACCTCCGGGAGGAGGGGATTCATCTCCGGAGTAACCGCGACGTGCTGCGGTCGGGAGCGATGCGCATCACGAACCCGGCGAGCGCTTTCGCCACCGCGCGATACTTCGCGAATTCGGCCAGACGGAATGTCGGCCGTCTGTATCCACTCCTCTCGGCCGAACGCGCCTTCGGCGCGCCCATCTTATCGGTGCTCGTCCTGCTCGGCTTGTTCCGGACCCCGTGGTCGAGGGGGCGGCTGGCCCGTGAGGCGGCGATACTGGTTCTCTTCGGTAGCGCCCTGGGCGTGCTCCTGATCGGCCAGGAGCTCGACTTCCGACATACGCTGGTTCTCCTGGTGATCTTGATCCTGTGGGCCTCGAAGGGAGTGGACGAGCTCGCGCAGTGGGTGGAAGCGACGATGGGAGCGCTCTGGTCTGGCTTCGCCCGATGCCGGCCGGTAGTGCTGAGAGGGCTCATCGTGGTCGCGCTGTGCGGAGTGGCCGCTCAGGCCCTCGGAGGCGTCGGCGACTTCACGCAGTCGGGAGCGGCTCAGCTCAAGGCGGCCGGGTTGTGGCTGAAGCAGCACGACCCGGGACCGAAGAGGATCATGGGTACCGGAACGGTGGTCGCGTACTACGCGCGGGGAGACCTGTGGTATCTCCCGTATGCCGACTCGTCGCTGGCGCTCCGGTACGTCGAGAGCAAGGCCCCGGACTTCATCGTCCTGGAGTCGGGGAACGCCCGCCCCTTCATCGACAGCTGGATGAACGGGGGGATTCCGAACCGCGAGGGCAAGCTGATCTACGCCGGCGGGACAGGTCCCCGGGACCGCGTGATGATCTACGAGTGGCTCGGCCGCCGGGCATCCAAGGACCGATGACGAACGCGCGGCGCGGCGCGCCGACGCTTCTCACGTCGCTGCCTGCCGCAGGTTCTGGCTCGCGACGTGCACCGCGCCGTGGTGACGCTCGCTGAGCTGGCCGGCCCGGGCCCGTCCCTCGAGCGCAGCATTGCTACCGGCCGGCTCGCGCTGGCTCGCAGCGAGAGGGCCCGCCGAATCGAGAAGGTCCCGAGGGGTTGGCGCACGCGACAGGCGGCAACCCCTCGTGTCGGTAGCTTCAGCCCACCACGAAGTTCACGACCTGCCCCGGCACGTAGACGAACTTCCGTACCGCCTGCCCGGCCAGGCGAGCCTCGATCCCATCCGCGGCCAGCGCCGCCACGCGCGCGTCCGCCTCGGAGGCGTCGCGGGCGAGGTGGACGCGCCCGCGCACCTTGCCGTTCACCTGGACGGGGAGCTCGATCACGTCGTCGACCGCGAGGGCCTCGTCCCACTCGGGCCAGGCCTCGTAGGCGAGCGACCCCGCGTGGCCGAGATGCCGCCACAGCTCCTCGGCGACGTGCGGCGCGAACGGTGAGACGAGCAGGACCAGCGCCCGCACCGCCTCGCGCGGCATCGCGGAGAGGTGGGCGAGGTGGTTCACGAAGACCATGAGGGCCGAGATGGCGGTGTTGAAGGCCAGGGCGTCGATGTCGGTGCTGACCTTCCTGATGGTCCGGTGGAGCAGCCGGCGCGTGGCGTCGTCCATCGCGTCCACGAGGGGCTGGCGACACACCGCGTAGAGCCGGTCCCGGAAGCGCACCACGCCCTGGATCTGCGAGGTCTGCCACGGCTTCACCGCCTCGAGCGGCCCCATGAACATCTCGTAGAGCCGGAGCGCGTCGGCGCCGTACTCCCGCACGATGTCGTCGGGATTCACGACGTTGCCCCGCGACTTCGACATTCGCTCGTTGTCCTCCCCCAGGATCGTGCCCTGGTGCACCAGCTTCAGGAAGGGCTCGGGGTTCCGGACGTGACCGAGATCGAAGAGCACCTTGTGCCAGAAGCGGGCGTAGAGGAGGTGGAGCACCGCGTGCTCGGCGCCTCCGACGTAGAGGTCGACGGGCATCCAGGCGTCGTACGCGTCCATCGCCCAGGGCTGGTCGTCGTTGGCGGGGTCGAGAAACCGCAGGTAGTACCAGCACGAGCCCGCCCATTGCGGCATGGTGTTGGTCTCGCGGGCGAACCAGCGACCGTCGCGCCGGAAGAAGCGCCAGTCGCCGACGCGTGCGAGCGGGCCGGCCGGGTCCTCGCCCGGGGTGAAATCGACGAGGTCGGGCAGGCGCAGCGGCAGCTCGGACTCGTCGACCGGGATCGGCTGGTCGAAGAGAATCCGGTGCGCGGTCCCTCGCCGAGGGTCGCCGGCCGGGTCCACGAGCTCGACGGGAAAGTAGATCGGGATGGGCTCGCCCCAGTAGCGCTGACGGGAGAAGACCCAGTCGCGCAGCCGGTAGCTGACCGTGCCGCGGCCGCGGCCGAGCGCCTCGAGTCGGCGGATGACCGCGCGCTTGGCTTCGGGTGTCGCCAGGCCGTCGAGCTCGCCGCTGCGGACGTTGACGCCGTCGTCCGCGTACGCCGCCTCGAGGGTGTCGTGCGGTCTCCCGTCCGGGCTCACGACCTCGACGATCGGAAGGCCGAAGACGGTCGCGAACTCGAAGTCCCGCTGGTCGTGCGCCGGGACGGCCATGACGGCGCCGGTCCCGTAGCCGCCCAGGACGTAGTCCGCCACCCAGATCGGCAGGCGGGCGCCGGTGATGGGGTGGATGGCCACGGCGCCGGTCGGCACCCCGGTCTTCGTCTTGGCGAGCGCGACGCGGTCCAGCTCGCTCTTGCGGGCAGCGGCCTGGACGTACGCGGCGACGGCCTCGCGCCGGGCCGGCGTCGCCAGCGTCCGCGTCAGCTGATGCTCGGGCGCGAGCACGACGTAGGTCGCGCCCATGAGGGTATCGGGCCGAGTCGTGAAGACCGCGATGCGCGCGTCCGGGTGATCGTCGACGCCGAACACGATCTCGGCGCCCTCCGAGCGGCCGATCCAGCGGCGCTGCGCGGTGAGCGTCCCCTCGGGCCAGTCGACGAGCGCGAGGTCCTCGGCGAGCCGGTCGGCATAGGCGGTGATCCTCAGCATCCACTGGCGGAGCGGGGTGCGGTAGACGGGATGGCCGCCGCGCTCGCTCTTGCCGTCGACGACCTCCTCGTTGGCGAGCACGGTGCCGAGAGCGGGGCACCAGTTGACCGGCGCGGTGGCCTGGTAGGCGAGGCCGCGACGGAAGAGCTGGAGGAAGATCCACTGGGTCCAGCGGACATAGCCGGGTTCGGTGGTGTCGATCTCCCGGGACCAGTCATAGCTGAAGCCGAGCATCCTGAGCTGGCGCTTGAAGGTCGCGATGTTGCTCGCGGTCGTCGCCGCCGGATGCTGCCCGGTCTCGATCGCGTGCTGCTCGGCGGGGAGGCCGAACGCGTCCCAGCCCATCGGGTGGAGCACGTCGTGGCCCCGCATGCGCCAGGCGCGCGCCAGGATGTCGGTGGCGGTGTACCCCTCGGGATGACCGACGTGCAGGCCGACGCCGGACGGGTAGGGGAACATGTCGAGGACGTAGCGCTTGGGTCGGCCGCTCCGGCGCGCGGCCCGGAACGTCCGATGGTCGTCCCAGTAGCGCTGCCAGCGCGTCTCGATCTCGAGGTGGTCGTAGGCCATGTCTCCTCGGCTCAGTCGAGGAACGTGGTGTCGTCCTTCGGCTCCGGAGGAATCTTGATCGCGATGGCCTGGACCGGGCCGCTGGCCACGATCGTCCCGCCGTGGGCCGTGCCCTTGAACTCCTTGCGCTCGCTGCCCAGCCACGTCGCCCCGCTGCCCTCGATGATGTACTGGATCTCGTCGGTCCTCGGGTGCATGTGCTTGGCCACGTTACCGGACTGGATGCCGATCGCCGCGTTGCCGGTGGTGACGAGGCCCCTGGCATTCATCTCGGGGTTGGGCGTGGTCGGCGGGCGCATGGAGCATCTGTTTGGTTGGGGTCGGTCGGCCCCAGGACGCTATCCGGCGCCCCCAGGTGCTACTTCGCGGCCGCCGGGAACGCGGGCAGCTTGCCGATGTCGCGCACGTCGTGCTGGATGACGACGGTCGCCTTCAGGTTGGCGACGAGCTGCTTCATGCGGTCCATGGAGGCGACGGTCGCGGCGCGGTCGAAGTTGAAGCTCGGCACCCCACCGGTGTCGTAGTTCTCGCGGAAGTGGACGAGGTCGCCGGTGAGCAGCACCGGGCCCATGTCCTTCAGCCTGACGAGGAGGGAGCTATGGCCCGGCGTGTGACCAGGCATCCTGAGAACGACCACGCTGCCGTCGCCGAACACGTCCTTGTCCCCGGTGAGCGGCTCGACCTTCCGGCTCTCGCCGGTCCAGCTCTTGAAGCCCGCGACATTGGCGCCCTGCATCGGCGTCGGCGAGGTGATCTGGTCCCAGTCGGCCTTGCCGATGAGCAGCGTTGCGTTCTTGAACGGATCGAGCTGGCCGGTGTGGTCGGCGTGGAAGTGGCTGATGCCGACGTACTTGACCTGCTCGGGCGTCACCGCGACCTCCTTCAGGCGATCGACGATGCCGACTTTCGGAGCGCTGGGGCTCGTGCCCGGCGCGAAGCCGGTGTCCCACACCATGTATTCGTTACCGTGCTTGATGAGATAGCAGCTGAACGTGAAGGTCAGCTTGAGATCCTTGTACGAGAACGTGTCGGTGAAGCGCTGACCGACGTCCGTCGGGGTGGCGGCGGTGCCGCAATCGATGCGAGTCAGCGTGACGTCGGCGGGCGATTGCGCGAACGCGGGCAGGCCGACGAGAATGGTGGCGCAGACGCCGACCACGAACAGGGACATGGCTCTCCGCATGGGGTCCTCCCGGGTGGGATGTGAACTGGGGCTCGCGCGCTAGGGCTCCACGCGCTCGATCTTCACGCTGCGGCGCGTGCGGGCGGACTCGATCATCGCGAGGGTGACCTCCACGACGCGCAGGCCGTCCAGGCCGGTCGCGGCCGGCTGGCCGCCGGAGGCGACCGCGCGCTGGAAGTCCTCGATCTCGGCCACGTAGTTCGGCAGCAGCGCTTCCGGATAGTCGGCGGTCTCGTTGACGGTGTCGCTCGAGATCTCGAAGCGGCCGGTGCGGGCTTCCCACATCGAGTGGTGTCCGGCGATGAGCCCGGTGATCCCGTACACACGGAAGTCGTTGCGCGAGTCCGGAAGGAGGCGGCTCGCGACCACCTGGCCGAGCGTGCCGTTCCCGAAGCGCAAGGTGAGGCAGGCGAGCTGCTCGAGCGGGCGCGCGGCGGTCTGGCCGTCGGTGACCGCCGTGATCTCGTCCACCTCGGCGCCGAGCACGAATCGCAGCAGGTCGACGGAGTGCACGCCGGTCCCCATCATCGTGGACGCGCCCCCGATCAGCTCCGGCGTATCCCACCACTGGGTGAGCTCCGTGCGCGGGGGCGATCCGTCGCGGCCGCGCACGCCGAAGGCCCACTGCGCCTGGGCGAGCACGATGCGCCCCAGCGCCCCGGCGGCGACGAGCTCGCGGGCGCGGCGATAGGCCGGATGCTGGCGGAGGTTGAAGGCCACCCCGAGGGTGACGTCCGCGCGGCGGCACGCCTCGAGCATTCGCGCGGCGTCGGCGATCGTCGTGGCCATCGGCTTCTCGCACAGCACGTGCTTTCCGGCTTCGGCCGCCTGGACGACGTGCTCGGCGTGCAGGGCGTTCGGCGAGGCCACGAAGACGCCGTCGATACGTGAGTCCGCGAGGAGGTCGCGGAGCTGGCGGTACGCGGCGCGGGCGCCATGTGTCCGGGCGAACGCCTCCGCGCGCTGCTGGTCGCGGCTGTACACACCGACGAGCTCCCCGCCCGCGGCCGCGGCCATCGCCGGCGCGATCTTGATGTCGGGATGCTTCCCCGTACTGACGATGCCCCATCCGAACGGCATGCGGGATCAGTCCGGCCGGTTCGCCTTGAGGAACGTGCGCACGTGCCGCACCGCGAGTGGGATCTTCTCCTTGGTGTCCTTCCACGGGAAGAAGGTCATCTCGGCGTGCGGGGCCAGCATCGCGGACTCGAGGGCGGGCTCGTAGGGGTGCGAAGGGGTCTCGTCGGGCATGACGAGCACCGGCGCCGGGCAGGCCCGGACGACGTCGCGCGGCACGCTGAAGACGAAGTCGGCGTTCGTGACGTACATCCGGGTCAGGAAGGTGTCGATCATGTCCATCGTGAGGTCGGGCCTTTGCTCGAGCAGGGCCGGGGCCCAGGTGTGCATGCTGTTGTCGTACATGGGGTTCGATTCCTTGCGGAAGCCGACGGGCTGCGACACGACCGCGGCGACGATGCGCTCGGGCGCGCGCTGGACCAGCTTCCAGATGAAGGGGCCACCGATGCAGTAGCCGATCACCATGAAGCGCCGGATGCCCAGGTGGTCCATGAGGGCCAGGTGGTCGTCGGCATAGGAGTCCCACGGCCGATCGATCTCGAGGGGCCCCGAGGACTGGCCGCTCGGCGCGTTGCGCAGGTCGGCCGTGATGCAGCGGTACTCGTCCCCGAAGTCCGTGATCGCGTTGAACGGCGCCCGGTCCGACATGAAGCCGATGGTCGAGTTCTGGCCCCCGCCGGGGATGACGAGCAGGGGAAAGCCGGAGCCGGCTTCCTGGTAGTGGATGCGGACCGGGCCCTTCTCGAAGACCGCCATGCTGTTCTCCCTTTCGCGGCCGACCATCGTGTTCCAAACACATCGAAGGCGACGGCGGCGCCGACACGGAAGGTCATAATCTACCATCCTTCTGCAGGCCAACGTACGGCACGTCAGGCATGTCGTCCCTCCGGGCTCGCTTCCCGGGGACGGGTCGAGACAGTACACTGTCGCCCGCGGGGGAGCTCGACGGGGAAGGGAGGAGGCGGACGGGCATGCACTGCGGGGTGATGGTGACCGGCTACAACCAGCGCGACTGGGAGCGCCTCCTGGCGGAGGACTACAGCCGCCCGCCCGCGGTGTCGGACGCCGCGAACATGGACGACACCCTCGCGCTGGGCGAGCTCGTCGAGCCGCTCGGGTTCGACTCCA
>Ga0070705_100000341_pt1 | contig 27488 bp, 22 predicted proteins | sample KBSK5253metaG_FD_65455 | JGI IMG/M metagenome (GOLD analysis project Ga0070705, IMG submission 65455) | Corn, switchgrass and miscanthus rhizosphere microbial communities from Kellogg Biological Station, Michigan, USA - KBS K5-25-3 metaG | ecosystem: Host-associated > Plants > Roots >... | reverse complement strand
GGTCGCGAGCGGCGGCTCGTAGCTTTTTGCGAGCTCGGCGAACAGTCCGAAATCGAGCGGGTCGCAGGGCTCCTCGAACCATCGCAGCTTGAAAGGCGCGAGCGCCTTGGCGTAACGCAAGGCCTCGACGCGATCGAATTTGCAATTGGCATCAACGGCGAGGTGCGCGCCCGACCCGACGACCTCGAGCACTGCCTCCAGTCGGCGAAGATCCTCGTCAAGCGGCAGCCCGCCGACCTTCATCTTCACCATCGTGTAGCCAGCGCCGATATGCCGGCGCATCTCATCCTGCAGGTCCCTGATCGTTTGTCCGGGCCAATACCATCCGCCGCCCACGTAGCAGAACACTTTGTCCGGGATTTTGCCGCCGTTGAAACGCTCGGCGAGCAGTACACGCAGCGGCTTGTCGGCAATCTTGGCAACGGCATCCCAGACCGCAACCTCGATGGTGCCGATCGCGATGGACCGTTCGGAATGTCCTCCGGCTTTTTCCCGCCGCATCATGCAGGCGAAAATTTTCGTGCCATCGAGATTGCCGCCGCTTGCGTCTAGGAGCGAGGCCGGGTCGGCGGCGAGGATGCGCGGAATGAAGCGCGCCCGCATCTGCGCGCCGCAGGCGTAACGGCCGGTCGAATTGAATGCGAAACCGCAAACGGGCTTGCCGTTGCGCACGACGTCGGTGATCACGGCAACCACCGACGTCGTCATTTCGGTAAAGTCGAAGCTCGAATTGGCAAGCGTCGACTTGAGCGGAATCGCCGTCTCGCGGATATCGACAATACGCATTCCGCTACGTCAGGCCGGGCTTACTGGATTTGCGGGATCTTGGCGTCCTTGATCACCTTGCCCCACTTTTCGACTTCCTTTTTGATGTAGGCGGCAAATTCATCCGGCTTGTTGGCAACCGGGTCGAAGCCAAGCTGCGCGCACTTCTCCTTGACATCGGGGAGGGCCATCGCCTTGACGATTTCCCGGTTGAGCAGATCGACAATTTCCTTCGGGGTGCCAGCCGGCACGAGGATGCCTTGCATCGTTTCGGATTCCTGCCCGCTCACGCCGGCTTCCACCATGGTCGGAACGTCGGGCAAAGCCGACGAACGCTTGCCCGAGGTGACCGCCAGCCCGCGCAATTTCCCGGCTTGCACCTGCGGCGCGGTCGGCGGCAGCGCGGTGAAGGCAATCGGCGTATGGCCGGCAACCGCCGACTGAATCGCGGGGCCGGCGCCATTGAACGGCACGGTCGTAAGGTCGAGATTGAAGGTGAGCTTGAACAGTTCGCCGGCGAGATGCGGCGTCGTGCCGGTGCCCGGCATGGCGTAGTTGTATTTGCCCGGGTTCTTTTTGATCAGGTCGACAAGCTCTTTCACCGACTTGGCCGGAAAGTCGGAATGCACCACGAGAATATTAGGCGACGCCGCTGCCAGTGTGACGGGCGCGAAGTCCTTGAATGGGTCGTAGGGGTTCTTGGCGTAGAGGCTCGGATTGACCACGTAGCTCGAGCTCGCGACGAGTATCGTGTAGCCGTCCGGCGGAGACTTGGCGACCTGCGTCATCCCGATATTGCCGCCGGCGCCCGGGTGATTTTCGATGTAGAACTGCTGCTTCAGGCTTTCCGACAGCTTCTGCGCGATCAGGCGTGCCATCACGTCGGTCGGGCCGGCGGGTGCGAAAGGCACCACAATCTTGACTGGATGGTCCGGATAGCCTGCCGCCGCCGGCAAAATGCCGAGCGCGAGCGCGGACAGCGTCATACCGGCGGTGATGAGTTTTATTGTTGAGCGCATTCGTCTCCTCCCAGTTTTTTTCATCGTAGCATTGCGCCGGAACGTTGCCAGTGGGGCTTGCATCGCCCGCGCTCACAGGCTGTATTCCGGCGGCTTCATTCCCTTTTCGTCAGAGGAAATTCAATGGTCGCCCGAAAGATCACCCGCCAGGACATGCGCGATGCTGCGGAGAAGTACAAGAACTGGGGCAAATGGGGGCCCAATGACGAAATTGGAACGCTCAATTATACGTCGGCCGAAGACGTCGTCGCGGCGACGCGGCTCGTGAAGAAGGGCAAGGTGATCTCGCTCGCGCTCAATTTCGATCATACCGGGCCGCAGGGCGCGAAGAGCAAATATCCGTCGATGGGTCGCACCAATCCGATCCACACCATGCTGCGGACCGGGACCGACGCCTATTCGGGTGTGCTCGACAAGCGCGGCATTCGCGCTGCCGACGATATGGTGACGATGCCGCTCCAGTGCGGTACGCAATGGGACGGCCTCGGCCACGTCTTTTATGAGAACTATATGTGGAACGGCTATGATTGCCGCGAGGTGACGAGCGCCGGCGCGCAGAAGTGCGGAATCGAAAAAACAAAGAACAAAATGGTTGGCCGCGGTGTTTTTCTCGATGTCGCCCGCTACAAAGGCGTCGAGTCACTCGAGGACGGTTACGGCATCACCAATGACGATCTCTACAACACGGCGAAGAAGCAGAAAGTGGAGCTCAAGCGCGGCGACTACGTCATCGTGCGTACCGGCATGATGGAACGTTGTCAGAAGGCTGGGAGCTGGGATGGATATCCCGGCGGCGACGCGCCGGGCTTTTCGTTCGAGACACTCGATTTCATCAAGCAGACGCAGCTGGCGGCGCTTGCGAGTGATACCTGGGGCTGCGAGGTGCGGCCGAACGAGAGCGAGGCGGGGATCAACCAGCCCTGGCACTGGATCACGATCCCCATCATGGGCATGACGATGGGTGAAATTTTCCAACTCAAGGAACTCGCCGACGACTGCGAGCAGGACAAGGTCTACGAATTTTTGTTTGTTGCACCGGCCATTCCGATCACGGGCGCCGTGGGATCGCCGGTGAATCCGCTGGCGATCAAGTAGAAGGCGTTGCAGGAGTTTCGTTATGGCGAAGGAATACGCTGTCACACATTCGGACGCCGAATGGCGAAAGCTGCTTACGCCCGAGCAGTACCAGATCATGCGCAAGCACGGCACCGAGATGCCGGGAAGCTGCGCTTTGTTGCATGAGAAGCGCCCGGGCACATTCCGGTGCGCCGCTTGCGATCAGCCGCTGTTCGCGTCCAAGCTCAAGTTCGAAAGCGGCACCGGTTGGCCGAGCTTCAATGATCCCATCGCCGGCGCCGTTGAGAACGAGACGGATCGCAGCCATGGCATGATTCGCGACGAGGTGCATTGCAGCCGTTGCGGCAGTCACCTTGGGCATGTGTTCAATGACGGACCGCCGCCGACCGGCCTGCGCTACTGCATCAACGGTGTCGCGCTGAAGTTCGAGCCGGCCTGAGCATGTCAACAGTCGGACACAACGCCAAGCGGGTCGGTGCCGAAGTGCTTGCCGACATGCTGGCCGGCTACGGCGTCACGCATGTCTTTATGGTGCCGGCCGTTCTCCGCCGCACCTTTGCCGAAATGGAGCGTCGGACCAAGATCGCGCGCATCCATTGCCATGGCGAAAAATCAGCCGCTTACATGGCCGACGGTTATGCACGCGCGTCGGGCAAGCCCGGCGTTTGCATGGCGCAGGTGATAGGCGCGCTCAATCTCGCCGCCGGCCTACGCGACGCGTATCTTGCGCATTCGCCGGTCATCGCGATGACCGGCGGACGTGATCCGAAGACGAAATTCCGCAAGGTCTACCAGGAAATTGACGACGTGCCGGCATTCGAGCCGGTGACGAAAATGAACGTTACCATCGACGACGTGGCGCGCATTCCCGACATGGTGCGGCAGGCGTTTCGCACTGCGACCACCGGTGCGCCAGGTCCCGTGCACCTGCAGTTCCGTGGCAACGAGGGGCAGGTCGATCTTGAAGAGGCCGAAATGGACGGGCTTGTCGAGGCGCAGTTTTCGCGCGTGCCGCCGTTTCGTCCCGAGCCGGAAGCGGCCCATGTGAAGGCGGCGCTCGAGCTGGTGCAGAAGGCCGAGCGGCCGATCATCGTCGCTGGCGGCGGCGCCCGCGCATCGGGCGCCGGCAAGGAGCTGGTCGCGCTTGCGGAAGCGCTGCAGATTCCGATCGCCACCACGCTCAACGGCAAGGACATCATTCCCGGAGTCCATCCGCTGTCGGTCGGCGTGGTCGGCAGCTATTCGCGCGAAAGCGCCAATCGCGCCGTGAATGCTGCCGATCTCGTCTGCTTCATCGGAACCGAAACGGGCGGTATGACGACCCACTTCTGGGCCGTACCGAAAATCGGCACGCCGGCGATCCAGATCGACATCGAGCCGGAAGCGCTCGGCCGTAACTATCCGTTGCAGGCCAGCGTGCTGGGCGACGCCAAGAGCGTGCTCGTGCGCATGCTCGGCCAAATCGACAAGTCAACCGCGGCAAAACGGGTAAACTGGATCAAGGACATCGCGGCGCTGCGCAACGACTGGTATGCGAAATACAAGCCGATGCTGGAGTCCGAGGCCGTGCCGATTCATCCGGCGCGTATCTGCGGCGAACTGAGCAAGCACATGCCCGACGACGCCATCGTCGTGGTCGATACCGGTCACGCCGGGATGTGGATGGGTGGCATGTATGATCTGCGCACGCCTGCGCAGAGCTACATACGCAGCGCCGGTCACCTCGGTTGGGCCTTTCCGGCCGGAATCGGTGCAAAGGCCGCGTGCCCCGAACGGCCAGTCGTCGTTTTCACCGGTGACGCCGGGTTCTGGTATCACATCGGCGAGGTCGAGACGGCGGTGCGCTGGAGCATTCCCTCTGTTACCGTCGTCAACAACAACGGCGGCGGCAATCAATCGAAGCGTGGGTTCGATCGTGCCTATGGTGGCGAGCAAACTGAGCAGGCGCGCGAATTGTGGACCTACAACAAGATGAATTTTGCCAGGCTGGCCGAGGATATGGGTGCCCTCGGCATTCGTGTCGAGGATGCAAGAGACATCGCGCCGGCGCTTGAGCGCGCGCTCGCCTCAAAGCGCCCTGCTGTGATCGATGTCGTGACCGACATCGAAGCGCTGGCACCGACCGCAATGACCTGACGGATTTAAGCCGCGACGCGATTATGCGATAGTGTCGGCAAGGCTTTGCCTTTCTGGAGGGCGACACCATGAAACGCGCGGCTTTTTACTTTTGTGGTCTTTTGACGGGCCTGGTTCTGGCTTTCGCAATTCCGAAGGGTCAGGCGCATGACGCCGATGTGCTCGCGAACAGCGCACCACAAAAGAACCCGCTGTTTATCAATATGACGAGCGGCGATTCCTGGCGCGGCTGGATGGGTCTGCACTTCGCTCACGCGACGCTGAAGCAGGGGCATCCGGTTGCCATTTTTCTCAACCTTGATGCCGTCAAGCTCGCGGCAAAAAGCGGCGGGCAGGAGATGAAGCCGACGATGCAGCGTGCGCCGCGCGAAATCCTTGCAGACTTCATGAAGGACGGCGGCATCGTCCTGATGTGCGGTCCGTGCATGACCGAGTTTGGCCTGAAGCTCGACGACCTGGTGCCCGGAGTGCAGATGGGCAGGCCCGGCTACACGCAGAGTTTCATTTTCGCGGAAAACGCTCGCACCCTGACGTGGTAGCGCTAGCCTTCGCCGATCTCGCGCAGGATTTCCGCCGTGTGCTCGCCGAGCAGCGGCGAAGGACGCTCTGAGGCGGCGCGCCAGCCGTCGATCACGATCGGCGTACGCACGCCGGGGATCGTGCCGGCCTTGGCGGCCTTGCTCTTGATGGCAAGCTTCATTCCGCGATGCGCAACCTGCGGGTCGTTGAAAACCTGATCAAGGTCGTTGATGGGCCCTGCGGGGACCTGCTGAGCCTCAAGCTTGTCGAGCAGCTCATCGCGTTTCATGCGCGCCGTAAGCGCAGACAGCTTTCCAACCAGCTCGGCGCGATGCTTGAGACGCCCGACATTGTCCTTGTAATCCGGATTCTGCGCGAGCTCGGGGCCGCCGATGACGTTGCAGAACTTGACGTATTGATTGTCATTGCCGGTCGCGACGATGATGTGACCATCCGCAGCCGGAAAGACTTGGTAAGGGACGATGTTGGCGTGCGCGTTGCCGATGCGTTTCGGCACGTTGCCTGAGACGAGGTAGTTCATCGCCTGGTTCGACAGTACGCCTACGGTCGAGTCGACCAGGGCGGCGTCGATATAACCGCCTTTGCCCGTCTTCTCGCGTTCGGCCAACGCCGCCAGAATGCCGACAACGGAATAGACGCCGGTGAAGATGTCGGAGACAGGGATGCCGATGCGGGTCGGCTCGCCGTCCGCCATGCCGGTCAGATCCATGATGCCGCCCATGCCCTGCGCCATCAGGTCGTAGCCGGCGCGTTTGGCATAGGGCCCGTCCTGGCCGAAGCCGGTGACCGAACAGTAGATCAGGCGCGGGCATTCGGGCGCGAGGCTTTTGTAGTCGAGGCCAAACTTGGCGAGACCGCCGACTTTGAAATTCTCGATCAGCACGTCCGATCGCGCGGCGAGCTTGCGCACGATGCGCCGGCCCTCGTCGCTCTCGAAGTCCATTTCAATCGAGCGTTTCCCGCGGTTGGCTGCGTGAAAGTAAGCAGAGCCAATGTGGTTGCCATCGACGCCTTCGACGAAAGGCGGGCCCCAGCCACGAGTGTCGTCTCCCGTACCTTTACGCTCGACCTTGATCACGTCGGCGCCGAGGTCGGCGAGCAATTGTCCGGCCCAAGGCCCAGCCAGGATGCGGGCAAGTTCGAGTACGCGGAGGCCCGCTAATGGTTTTGGCATTTTGGTTTATTCCTCCTTATTCGGCGCGTCTTCGCGCCGCAGCGGGTTCCGTCATTTGTGTGGCTTGGACGACGAAATTTGTCTAGACTTTCTAGAGGGGCAGCAAAAATTAGCCCGGGGCGCGGGTAATAAGGGAGGATTCCATGACGTTAAACAGAAGGCATGTTCTTGCGGGAGCATTGGCTGCGCCGGCCGTGTTCGCAAATGCAAGGTTCGGGTCGGCAGCGCCAGCCAAGACTTTGAAAATTTCCCATCAGTTCCCGGGCGGCACCATCGATCAAGGCGATTTCCGCGACAGGCTATGCCGCAGGTTTGCGGCCGAGCTTGAGAAGAGAACCGGAGGCGAACTCGGCGCCCAGGTTTATCCGAACTCGTCGCTGATGAAGACGGTGGCCCAGTTCTCCGCGGTTCGCAAAGGCGCGCTCGACCTCAGCCTCTATCCGATCTCTTATGCCGGCGGCGAGTTCGCCGAGCTCAATATCGGCCTGATGCCGGGTCTGGTCAGTTCCTACAAACAGGGTGCAGCCTGGAAAACTTCTCCGATCGGCCAGAAGTTCAGCGCTTTCCTCGCCGAGAAAGGCGTGGTCATCGTTTCCTGGATCTGGCAGGCCGGCGGTGTCGCCAGCCGTTCCGCGACGATACTTAACCCGCAAGACTGCAAGGGCTTGAAGATACGCGGTGGCAGCCGCGAGATGGACATGGTGCTGCAGGCGGCTGGCGCCACAACGCTATCGATTCCGTCAAACGAACTTTATGCCGCGATGCAGACGGGCGCGTGCGACGCCGGCATCACTTCCTCGACCAGCCTGATCTCTTTCCGCCTCGAGGAAATTGCCAAGAGCCTCACGACCGGTCGTGGCAAGTCCTATTGGTATATGTTCGAACCGTTGATCATGTCGAAACAGGTGTTCGACTCGTTGCCGAAGGCGCAGCAGGACGCGATCATGGCGCTCGGTCTCGAAGGCGAGTCGTTTGGCACGCAGGAGGCGATTGCCGACGACAAGAAGGTGGCCGAAGTTTACGCGGCTAAAGGAGCCAAAATCGCTGACCTCGACGAAGCGATCGTCGACAAGTGGCGTGCAATCGCGCGTGACACGGCCTGGAAGGACTATGCGCAGAAGACGGCACTTTCGGCCGAGTTGCTAAAACTTGCCGAAGGCGTCCACGTCTCCTGACGACAAAAGGCTCACGTCATGGTTCACGGCCTCGACACAGTCGGGACCGCAAGCGAGGCGGTGTCCCCTGAGGACACCGCCGGCTTCGAGCGCTTCATCGCGCCGATCAATTACATCGTCGTGGTTTTTTCATCAGTCGCGCTGGTTATCGCTTCATTTGTACTGAGCTACAGCGTGGCCTCCCGTTATTTCTTCCATTTTTCGACCGACTGGCAGGATGAGTTTTCGGTCTTTCTGATTGTGGGCGCGGTCTTCATGTCTTCAGCTGCGGTGCAGGCGCGCCGCGGTCACGTCGCCATCGAAGTCGTCTCCCACATGATGCCCCCGCGGGCAAACCATATCCGGTTGTTCCTGGTCGACGTCGCATCGCTGATCTTCTGCGCCTATTTCTGCTGGAAATCCTGGCTGCTGTTGCACGAAGCCATCGTCGAGGGTTTTCGCACGGGCTCAACGTGGCAGCCGCCCTTGTGGATCCCTTACTCATTGATGACCTGCGGCATGCTGCTGCTGAGCATCCAGCTCTTGCTGCAGGTGGCTAACCACATGGCGCGGTGGAAGAAGCCGGTATGAGCATCCTGTCCATCGGGCTTCTGTACGGCGGATCCACGTTGCTGGTCATGTTTGCCGGCATGCCGATTGCATTTGCGCTTGGCGCAGTGGCGACCATTTTTATGATCGCGTTTATGCCGTCATCGTCGGTCGATACCATTACGCAAAATGTTTACGAGGAAATGGCCTCGATCACGCTACTGTCGATCCCGCTTTTCATCCTCAAGGGCTCTGCGATCGGCCGTTCGCGCGCGGGGCAGGATCTCTACGGCGCGCTTCATGCGTGGCTGCATCGAATACCCGGCGGACTCGGCATTGCGAACGTTTTTGCCTGTGCACTGTTTGCCGCGATGGCCGGTTCGTCGCCGGCGACCTGCTCGGCGATCGGCTCCGCAGGCATTCCGGAGATGCGCAAACACGGCTATTCCGGCGGCTTCGCCGCCGGAATTATCGCGGCCGGCGGCACGCTCGGGATTCTGCTGCCGCCTTCGATCACCATGATCCTATACGCCGTCGCGGCGGAACAATCGCTCGGACGGCTATTCCTCGCCGCAATCGGGCCGGCTTTGCTGTTGGTTGCGCTTTTCACCGTGTATGCGATGTGGCGCTTCCGTCGGGAATACGTCCACGCCAAGGCCGCTTACGAAAAATCCGGCACGTACTCCGAGATATTGCGCGTCGACGAGCTGTCGTTGCGCGATAAATTCGCACTGTTGCCGCGCGTCCTTCCGTTCATCGTATTGCTGACCGGCGTGATGATTGCGCTCTATGGCGGGTTTGCCACGCCCTCCGAGACGGCCGGGCTCGGTGCGGTTCTCGCGCTGATTCTGATTGCGGTCATCTACAGCGTGTGGTCCCCGCGTGACCTCGAACCGATCCTGGTGGCGACGCTACGGGAATCAACCATGCTGATGCTGATCATCGGGATGTCGCTGCTCTATTCGTATGTCATGAGCTATCTCCATATCAGCCAATCGACCGCTGAATGGATTGTGTCGCTCCATCTGTCACGTTGGGTTCTGCTGACAACTATCTTGCTGATGGTAGTGGTGCTCGGCTTCTTCCTGCCGCCCGTCTCGATCATCCTGATGACGGCGCCGATAATCTTGCCGCCGCTGCGGGCCGCGGAGTTCGACCTGATCTGGTTCGGCGTCATCATGACAATCGTCATGGAAATGGGTCTTATTCATCCGCCCGTGGGGCTTAATATTTTTGTGATCAACAACATCGCCCCCGATATCCCGCTGCGCGATGTAATGTGGGGCGTACTACCTTTTGTCGGGCTGATGATTTTAGGTGTCGTGATATTGTGCTTCGTGCCTGGCATCGCCACATGGTTCTCGGATCTGGTGATGGGCCCGGCGATAGTATCGAAATGAACACCTCGTTTTTCGGGGAACTGCTGCAGACGATTTCCGAGCGCGGCCGCGCGCTGCTTGCCCGTGACCGGCGTGGCGATGCGTCGGCGCGTTCCGAAAACCTCGTCGAGCTGTGCGAACATCTTTTGTCCGGTCGGGGGGAAGCTTCCGGCGTCGCGCTTGCCCGCGAGATTCTCACCGGTTACGGCACGCTCACGATTGGGCCGCGGATCGCTTTCTTTGAGGCATTGGCGCAGCGCTTCGGTATCGACAGGGCGCAGATGGATCAAGCCATCGACGCGTGGCGCGCGGCGCCGTCGGACGCGACAGCGACCGAGGTGCATGCCGCCTCCGAGCCGCGCCGGCAGGAACTTTTCCGCAGACTCAACCTCGCGCCGGGAGGCACGGCCGCGCTGGTCCGCATGCGCGAACAGCTGATGGATTCGCTCGATCATCGCGACGACCTGCGTGCCGTTGACGACGACTTCGTTCATCTTTTTTCGTCCTGGTTCAATCGCGGATTTCTCGTGCTGCGGCGGATCGACTGGTCGACGCCGGCGATCGTGCTCGAAAAAATTATCCGCTACGAAGCCGTGCACGAGATTCGCGGCTGGGATGATCTGCGCCGCCGCATCGACCCGCCGGATCGCCGTTGTTATGCGTTCTTTCATCCAGCGCTAGTGGACGAACCGCTGATTTTCGTTGAAGTGGCGCTCGAGCGCGAAATCCCCGGTGCCATCGCGCCTATCCTCGCCAGCGGCCGCCAGCAATTTGTCGAACCGGACAAGACCCGCATTGCGGTATTCTATTCCATTTCAAATTGTCAGCGCGGATTATCGGGAGTCTCTTTTGGCAATTTCCTGATCAAGCAGGTCGTGGAAGAAATCTGCCGCGAACTGCCGAAGCTCACGACGTTTGTGACGTTGTCACCGGTCTCGGGTTTTGCGCGTTGGCTCGACCAAGAATTGAAATCCGAAAATTCTTCCGCAATCAGCGCGAACGACCGCATCGTCCTGGAGCTGTTGGAGCGGCCGCATTGGTGGACCGATCCGGAGATTTTCAGCCAGCTAGAAGACCCGCTGATGCGTGCTGCGGCCTGGTATTTTGTGCGAGCACGCAACACACGGGGCGGACTTGTTGATCCAGTGGCACGTTTCCATCTCGGCAACGGCGCGCGGCTTGAGCGCATCAACTGGCTCTCGGATACCTCGGAGCGTGCAATCGCGCAGGGGTATGGGGTGATGGTGAACTATCTCTACGATCTCGATGACATCGAGAAGAACCACGAGGCTTATGCCGAAGGGCCTACCGTGGTCGCGTCGAATGCCGTCCAGCGCCTGCTGCGGCCGCCGCTCGAGCTCGTGCCGATCGCGGGTTAGGATTTTCCGTAAACCGGGACGATGGCACCGCGGGTGACGCGGTTGTCCGGCGAGGCGAGGAACACGATCGTCGCCGCGACTTCTTCCACTTTCGGCCAGGTGGTGTGGTCGGCCTTCGGCATAGCCTTGCGGTTGGCCGCGGTGTCCATGATCGAAGGCGCGACGGCGTTCACCAGAACTCCATCCTTCGCAACTTCCTCGGCAAGCGCCATCGTGAGCGCCGCCACTCCGGCCTTGGCGAGGGTGTAGGCGGTCATGCCGGCACCGCTCCGCGGTTCCAGCGCCGGACGCGCCGCCACATTGACGATACGCCCACCGCCGGCCGGCACCATCGCCTTCACTGCAGAGCGGCAACACAGAAAACAGGAGGCGAGGTTGCTGTCGATCTGCGCCATCAGCGCGGTCTTGTCGATGTCGATAATCTTGGCCGCGGCGAAGCCACCAGCAATATGAATCGAGGCCCAAAGAGATCTAACGCCAGCGTAGACCTTTGCCACTTCGGCTTCCTCGGACAGATCGGAAACCTTGATCAATGTCGCCTGCGGCTGGCCACGATAGGGGAATCGCTCGGCTTCCGCGTCGTGAACGTAAGGCACCGTGCAGGTCGCGCCGGCGCCGATCAGCGCACCGACAACCGAGGTGCCGAGCGCGCCGGTACCGCCAGTCACCACCACATGCTTTCTGGAAAAATCCATCCTCAGCCGCGCCCGCGTTTCACGCGCGTCGGCAGAACCTGGAACTCGATCCAGTTCGCCACTTCGCCGACGCGCAGCTTCTTCTCGAGCACATTCTTGCTGATGCCGTGCCGCCAGGCCAGCCGCTTGCAGCCCGGATCGCGGTCGAGTGCGTCGAGATCCTGCGCAAAGGTTTCAATGTCAGGCTCGTCCGCGAAAAAGCCTTCCTCGATCAGGCGCCCGCCGATGCGCCGGACGATGGCCGCAATCTCGCGCAGCGGATATTCCGGATGATACTGCACAGCCCACGCGGTTGAGCCGTTGGTTCGGATTTCGGCGCTTTGCACGTCCGACACCGCATTGGTGGCGAGCACGGTCGTGCCTGGTGCCACCGCCTCGACTTCGTCGAGATGCACCGTCGGCGCATTGAAGACGTCGAGCTTGCCAACATACATGGGATGTTTGCGGCCGGCCTCGGTGAGGCGGATGCCGCGGCCGAAACCGATTTCGCGGCCTTTCGGGTTCTTGCGCACGCTGCCACCGGCGGCGGCGGTGATGATCTGGATGCCCCAGCACGATCCGAAAATGGGAGTCCCGGTTTTGAGTGCGGCGCGCACCAATTCAACCTGCCGCATCACCTCCGGGCCGGCATTGTAGACATGCAGGCTGGAGCCGGTGATTGCGATCCCGTCATAGCCTTCCAGCGATGCACCTTCCGGCAACAGCGCTGCCGGGTCGCCGGGATAGCAGATATCCACCACGGCCCCAGGCAACAGCTCGCGCAGAAGATCGGAATAGCCTTTGCTCGCCGGAGTCCCGCCGGCGGCGACATGCTCGGCCGTGGTCTGTGGGGAATTTCCTTCAACGACGAGCAGGCGGGGCGAGGGCATCGGTTCCCGTTTCAGGTTCGCTGACCGCCGCCCCCGGCGTGCACCATGAGCGACGCATCCTTTGATATGGCGGCGCGACCACCTTTTTGCAATCGCGGCGGAATTTATGACGCAAATTCGAGGTTAATGCATTCCGGTTCTTGAGTGTGCGGCGCAAGCCGCCCATCCTGCATCAGAAAAGCGAATCAGCGCGCAATGGCCGACTTCGACCTCGCCATCATCGGTGGCGGCATCAACGGCACAGGCCTCGCCAGGGACGCCGCCGGCCGCGGCATCCGCGTGCTGCTTGTCGAGATGAACGATCTCGGATCCGGGACGTCGTCAGCCTCCAGCAAGATGATCCATGGGGGTTTGCGCTACCTCGAGCATGGCGCCTTCCGTCTCGTCCGCGAGGCGCTAAGTGAGCGCGAGGTGTTGTTGCGGATGGCGCCTCACGTGGTGCGGCCAATGCGTTTCATGCTGCCGCCGCTGCCGGGTTTGCGCTCGGCCCTTCTGCTGCGCTTCGGGCTGTTTCTGTACGACATCCTCGGCGCGCGCAAGCTGCTGCCCGCGTCTCGTACGGCCGATCTGACGCATCACCAGGCCGGTCATCCTCTCAAGCGGGAATTCCGCTACGGGTTCGAATATTCCGACTGCTCGGTCGATGATTCCCGGCTGGTCGTGCTCAACGCGATTGACGCGGCCGAGCGAGGCGCCGTTATCCGGACGCGCACGCGCTGCACCCGTGGCGAACGGCGGGGAGAATGGGAGCTGGTGCTCAGCGACCACGGCCGCCGCAGCGTTGCGACCGCGCGGGTCCTGGTCAATGCCGCGGGTCCCTGGATCGGAGGAGTGGCGGACACCATCCTCCGGCAGCCGCTGGCGCGCGGCGTCCGGCTGATCAAGGGGAGTCACATTGTCGTGCGCCGTCAGTTCCAGAACGACTACGGCTACATCCTGGAAGCGCCGGACAGGCGGGTGGTCTTCGTCCTGCCCTTTGCAGATGATTTCAGCCTGATCGGCACGACGGACGAGAATTTTGTCGGAGATCTCAGCGCTCCCACGCCGACACCGCATGAAATCAATTATCTGTGCGACGTCGTCAATCGCTATTTCCGCAGTGTCCTCACACCTGACGAGGTGGTCCAGTCTTTTTCAGGCGTGCGTGCGCTCTATGACGATGGCTCCGACAAGCCGGAAGACGTCACTCGCGATTACGAGCTCGTTCTCGACAGTCGTGACGGCCAGGCGCCTCTGCTCACGGTCTATGGCGGCAAGATCACGACCTACCGCAGGTTGGCTGAAGCCGTGCTGGCGCGACTCGGGCGCTACTTCGGCGCGACACGGCGCTGGACCGCGCAATCCACGCTTCCGGGCGGGGAATTTCTGCCTGGTGAGTTTAATTCACAAACAGACCAAGCCATGCGGCGTTGGCCATTTCTGTCCAGGCTGCACGCACGCCGGATGTTGCATGCCTACGGGCTGCGCATGGAAAGAATCCTCAAGGACGCGCGCAGCATAGACGAAATGGGACGATGCGTTGCCGGCGACCTGAGCGAAGCGGAAGTACGCTACCTCGTCGAAAATGAATGGGCGCAAACCGCAGACGATGTATTGTGGCGGCGAAGCAAGATTGGCCTGCTGGCGTCCAAAGAGCAGGTGGCCGCGCTTGAACGGCTGATGACGTCAATGAAATCGAATTTCCGTCAATAAATCGCTGGAGATTTCAGTTGCCGGCGGCACTCATCGCGATTGATCAGGGAACAACCTCCACCCGCGCGATCGTCTTTGACGCAGAGCTGCGGCCGCTCGCAAGTGCGCAGCAGGAATTGCGCCAGATCTACCCGGCACCCGGCGAGGTCGAGCATGATCCCGAGGAGATCTGGTCGGCTGTCGTCGCTGCCATGCGTGCGGCGATGGCGCAGGCTCGGATCGGCGCAAAAGACGTTGCGGGCATCGGCATCACCAATCAGCGTGAAACCGCGGTGATTTGGGACCGGCAAAGTGGGCGCCCGATCCACCACGCAATCGTCTGGCAGGATCGCCGCACCGCCGATTATTGCGAGGCGCTTCGGCGTGACGGGCACGAGGCAGATATCGCGCGCAAAACCGGTCTTCTCATTGATCCGTATTTTTCTGCCTCCAAGATCACCTGGCTGCTCGATCGTATCGAAGGCGCTCGCGCAGCGGCGGAGGCCGGAAAGCTCGCTTTCGGCACCATCGACACCTTCCTGCTCTGGCGGCTCACGGGCGGCAAAGTGCACCTGACAGACGCGACCAATGCCGCGCGCACGCTGCTGTTCGATATCGGGAAGGGGGCCTGGGACACTGACCTCTGCCGTCTTTTCAAGGTGCCCACCGCGCTGCTTCCGGAGGTGCGCGACTGCGCGGGCACCTTTGGCGAAACGGACGCAGGCCTGTTCGACGGCCCGATCCACATCCGTGGTGTTGCCGGAGACCAGCAGGCGGCCACGATCGGGCAGGGGTGTTTCGAGCCGGGCATGGTCAAATCGACCTATGGCACCGGCTGTTTTGCGCTGGTCAATACGGGGCCCGAACGCCTGGCGTCACGCAACCGCCTGCTCACGACCATTGCCTATCAACTCGAAGGCGAGCGCACTTATGCGCTTGAAGGCGCGATCTTTGTCGCTGGCGCGGCCGTGCAATGGTTGCGTGATGCACTGAAAATTATCGCCTCGGCTCCGGAAGTTGGCCCGCTGGCGCAGCGGGCCGATCCGGCGGAACAGGTCTATCTGGTGCCAGCCTTTGTCGGCCTGGGTGCGCCCTATTGGGACGCGCAGGCACGCGGGGCAATCTTCGGCCTGACCCGCAATTCCGGCACCGCCGAGTTCGCGCGGGCTGTTCTCGAATCCGTCGGCTACCAGACCCGCGACCTTCTGGAAGCGATGCGCGCCGACTGGCCTACGTCGCGGACTGCCAAGACTGTGCTGCGCGTCGATGGCGGAATGACCGCGAGCGACCCGTGCATGCAGTTCCTCGCCGACATCCTCGAATGCCCGGTCGATCGCCCGACGGTGGCGGAAACGACGGCCATGGGTGCAGCGTATCTCGCCGGCCGTGCAGCCGGAATTTGTGCCGACCTTGCCGGATTCGCAAAGCAGTGGCGGCTCGACCGCCGCTTCGAGCCGCGCATGGATGCGAGCGAGCGCGAGCGAAAATATGCGGGCTGGAAGCAGGCAGTGCGCCGAACCTTGACCGCGTCATCGGGTTGACCTGCCTGCGCGCGACGCTAGCGTGTGCGCCGCGAACGGGGAATCGATGGCAACGGGTGGCGCAGACCAGGGCATAGGCGGAAGAGCGCCACTGATCCGCTTCGAGGCGGTCAGCAAGCGCTTCGGTGCCGTCGTCGCGGTCGAAACGCTCACTTTGGATATTGCGCAAGGCGAATTCTTCGCGCTGCTCGGCCCATCCGGCTGTGGCAAGACAACGTTGCTGCGCATGCTCGCCGGGTTCGAGACGCCGAGCGAAGGCCGCATTTTTCTCGGCGGAGAAGACATCGTGCCGGTGCCGCCGCATCGGCGACCCGTGAACATGATGTTCCAGAGCTACGCGCTGTTTCCGCACCTCACGGTCGAAGGCAATATCGCCTTCGGATTGCGCCAGGAAAATGCGGGACGCGAGGAAATCCACGCGCGCGTCGCCGAGATGCTCGATCTCACCCGGCTGCAGGGCTTCGGCGGGCGCAAGATTCACCAGCTGTCGGGCGGGCAGCGCCAGCGCGTGGCGCTTGCCCGCTCCTTGATCAAGCGGCCGCGCGTGCTGCTGCTCGACGAGCCGCTTGCCGCGCTCGACAAGAAGCTGCGTGCCGAGACGCAGTTCGAGCTGATGGAGCTGCAGCGCAAGCTCGGCACGACCTTTGTCATTGTCACCCACGACCAGGAAGAGGCGATGATCGTCGCCGACCGCATCGCGGTGATGAATCAGGGCCGCCTGATGCAGGTGGCGACGCCCACCGAAATATACGAGCAGCCCAATTCGCGCTGGGTCGCCGATTTCATCGGCGAAGTGACGATCATCGAGGGACGGACGACCGTGCCCGGTTCGGTCGACAGCGCGTTGGGCCCGCTCGCGGTCGCCGATCGCGCTGCGGGTGCCGGCAAAACGCTGTGGCTGGCGCTGCGCCCGGAAAAAATCAGCATGAGTGGGCACCGGCCGGCGGGCGAGAAGAACGCCGTGGCCGGCACTATTTTCGAGATCGGCTATCGCGGGGAGACGTCGGCCTACAAGGTTCGTCTCGACGACGGTTCGCTGATGAAAGTCTCAATCGCAAACGTCAACGCACGTGGACGTGCGCCGTACGCCGAAGGCGATGCCGTCTGGCTGTCGTGGCCGCCGGACGCCGGCATTGTTCTGACGGGTTAGCCATGCGAGACAAACGGAATTCGCGAGACTGGGGCAGGCGGATGGTCATCCTGCTGCCCTACCTTTGGCTGGCGATCTTTTTCCTGGCGCCGTTCGTCATCGTGCTCAAGATCAGCCTGTCGCAGTCGGTGCTGGCGCAGCCGCCCTATACGCCGGTGCTTGATCTCACCGTAGGATGGCAGGGGCTGAAGGAATTTGCAGCGCAACTCTCGCTGGACTCGTTCAGGTTGCTCGCATCCGATTCCCTTTACCTGCTGTCCTACGTTAAAAGCCTGCAGGTGGCGTCGATCTCGACCGCGCTTCTCTTCGCGCTCGGCTATCCGATCGCCTATGGAATGGCCCGCGCACCGAGGGCCTGGCAGCCCATGCTGGTCATGGCGGTCGTGCTGCCGTTCTGGACGTCGTTTCTGATCCGCATTTATGCGTGGATCAATATTCTGCAGCGTGATGGGTTGCTCAACGACGTCCTCATGCGGCTGCACATCATCGACGCGCCTGCTGCATGGCTGTCCTCCGACACCGCGATTTATATCGGCATGGTCTATTCCTACCTACCGTTCATGGTCCTGCCGCTCTACGCGAGTCTTGAAAAAATAGACGAGTCGCTGCTGGAAGCGGCGTCCGACCTTGGCTGTCCGTCGTGGAAAGCGTTCTGGCTGGTCACGTTCCCGCTGTCCCTTCCGGGCGTTGCGGCGGGTGCGCTGCTTTCGTTTATTCCGATCGTTGGCGAGTTCGTCATTCCGGATCTGCTCGGCGGTTCGGAATCGCAGATGATCGGGCAGACATTGTGGACCGAGTTCTTCTCAAATCGCGATTGGCCGGTCGCATCGGCGATAGCGATCGCTCTCCTCGGCTTATTGCTGGTGCCGCTCCTCTTCTACGAGCGTCTGCAGCAGCGATCGCTCGAAGGAGGGCGGACATGAAGCGCGGGCCGTCTCCATTCAACGTCGTGTCGGTCGCCTTGGGGCTCGCATTTCTTTATCTGCCGATCGTCATCCTCGTGATCTATTCGTTCAATGCCTCACGGCTTGTCACGGTCTGGGGTGGGTGGTCGCTCGTATGGTATCGCGAGCTGCTGAACGACGAGGCTATTCTCAGCGCTGCCTGGATCAGCTTCCGTCTCGCCTTCCTGTCGGCAACTGCCGCAACCGTGCTTGGCACGCTAGCGGCCGTTTCACTGACGCGCATGGGACGGTTTCGCGGCCGGCTGCTGTTTTCCGGCATGGTCTATGCTCCGCTGGTGATGCCGGAAGTGATCACTGGGCTATCGCTGCTGCTGCTGTTCGTCGCGCTCAATGTGGACCGTGGCTTCTGGACGGTCGTGATTGCTCATACGACGCTGACGACATGCTTCGTCACTGTGATCGTGCAATCGCGGCTGATCGGCTTCGATCGAAGCCTCGAGGAGGCGGCGATGGATCTCGGCTGTCCGCCGTTCAGGACGTTCATGACGATCACGCTACCGCTGATTGCCCCCGCGATCGCCGCCGGATGGATGCTCGCCTTCTCGCTGTCGCTCGATGATCTCGTGATCGCCAGCTTCACGACCGGGCCGGGGGCAACGACATTGCCCATTCGCATCTATTCAGAAGTACGGTTGGGGGTGAAGCCGGAAATCAACGCGATCTGCACCATCATGATCGCGGTTGTTGCGCTCGGCACGGTCATATCTTCGCTGATGACCAAAAAAGGCGCGAGTCAGCGCGAGCGGGCGGCGCTGGGAGCGCCGGTTTAGGCGCGCTAATCGCTGCTGCGTTTGCCTGGCGGGCGGAACAGGAAGACGACAAACCAGACCGGTATGATGATCATCGAGCCGAGCAGCAGGTTGGGCCATGCCCAGGCGATGCCTTGCCGCGCATAGTCCTCGATGCGCTCCGTCGACAGTCCAAGCTCACGGATGATCTGTTCGGCCGTGATCCCGAAATGGGCAAGGACGGTGCCGACAATCAGTGAGGCGACGACGACCTTGACCAGGGTCCGAAAGAGAGGGTTCAGCATCCACGGCCCATCATGCCCGCAGGGATCGGCGGGTGATTCGTCTCAGGTAGGATGATAGTCGAAGGCGGGGCTGACGGCACTCGCCGCCGAAGGGCGTTATTCGGACTTTTGTTGCGTTTCCGGCGCGGCCGTCTGGTCGGCCGCCGGTATCGTGCCCGAGGATGGCGTGCCGCCGGTCAGGCGCTCGATGGCTTTACGCACGGAGTCCCGCGCGTTGCGCTCCTGTAACGCCCTGGACAGCGGCGCGGCGGCTCCCGAACGCCGGATCAGCGCTTCCGGGTCAGGCAGCATGATCGGATCGTCCCATGATCCTTGCACGATAAAGGGCAGCTCGAATGGCGTCGCACCCGGCCGTGGCGGAGCCACAAGCGAGGCTGTGCCTTTGAGATCGAGCTCGCGCTCCGGGATCGACGCCGTTCCGGCAAGCGCCAACTTGACCGCGGCGCCGTCGATGGTCACGTCGTCGACGGTGACCATGCCCTTCGCGATCTTGAGTGCGACGGCGATTTTCTCGTAAGGCGTGCGTCCGGTGCGGAATTCGCCACCGCCCGAAAGCGGCCGCCGCTCGAGACGGCGCAGCAACTGCTCGACATTGAGACCCGCAAGCGCCCCGTTGGTCCCGGTCAAAGTAGCGGTTCCGCTCAGCGTCCGGGTCACAGCCAGCACGCTATTGCCTGTGCCTTCGACGTTGAGCGACATGCTGCCTTTGCCCTCAAGCCGCCGCAGGCCAAACAATTGTCCCAAGCATGTTTCAAGGTCCACGTCGGTGAATTGCAGCTGCGATTTTACTTCGACACCCTGATCAAATTCGGCGAATGCCAGCGAACCTTTGATGACGCCGCCATAGGCCTGCGCCTCGCCGATCGTGACGACAAGGTGTCCGCCGCGCAGATTGGCGGCTATCGCGGTGCGACCAATCTTGGCATTGGACACAACGACGTTCGCGGCCGACAGCCGCAAATCGACATCGAGACTCGCAAGGCCCTCGAGGGTGATGCGGCCGCTGCTCCACGAGCGATCATTGGTGGTCAGCAAACGGACGGTCGAAACATAAGGGGTCAGATCGAGCGTGTCGGCGGCGAGTGTGCCCTGCAGAGTCTGGCGCCCGTCGGCGGCAAATGTGAGCACGCCTTCGGCGGCGTTGCCGTCGAGCTCGACATTGACGCTCGACAGGCTGATGGTGCCGGCGACGACATTGGTCCGCGCCTTGATTGCGAAACGGCCGAAGCCGCCGCCGGGCGGCGGCCTTTGCCCGGCCCACACCAGCGCATTGCGCAATGAAACGGCGTCGGCGGCGAGCGTGCCTTCGATCTTGAGTGTCGGCTTGAGGCTGATTGCGCCTTCAAATGCGGCCTTCATCGGCGCACCGGAGACGCGCAGTTTCACACCGCTGCGGTTGCCGGCCAGCACTGAGGGGAAATCGGCGAGCGTCAGGCTGGCGTCCATCGGTGCGTCGCGCCAGATGAATCGTCCAGTGGCGCCAAAGCTTTTGGAAATCGAAGGCCACGCCAGAGAAAATTCGACACCCGAAAGGGTTTCGGTGATCTTGCGCGCCTTGTCGCGGATCGCGATGGTGCCGCCCTCGATGCGCATTTCGGAGAATGCCGAGAGCCGTTGTGCCGCCGACTGGCTGCGGGTGAGCGCCTCGATCAATCCTGACCAATTGGATTGGCCGTTCGGATTCAGTTCTACCGAGATATTCGGCCGGTCCAGTGTGACATCGGCGATTTCGACTCGACCGATCAGCAGCGGGAAAAATCGCAGGCGCGCGGTCAACCGCTCGGCAACAAGCGCAGGCTGCTTGGCATCGCCGAGGATCACATCGTCGAAGCTGACGCTTCCGGTCGGAAACAGCGAAACGCTCGCCTTCCCGCGTAAGACGGGTTCAAGTCCGGTCACGCCCCGGATCTCGCCCAGGACTTGCTGGCGAACGGTATCGGCGGAAATCAGGTATCCGGCTGTCGTAAGAACGAGCAGCCCTCCCGCCACCACGGCGAGCAGGATAATCCCCAGGCGTTTCAAGCCGGTTGCGGCTGTCAATTGGAGGTTTCCGGTTGCTTCGGCGTCCAGCGCCGGCGGACTATAGCATTGGGCCCGCTAGGACCAACCTTGGAGAGCCTCTGTGACCCTTTCAAGGCTGGGACCGGTTAAGATTACTGGGCTGCCGTTGCAGGGTTGCCGCGCGCATCGGCAATTTCAGCAATCATTTTTTTGATGATGGCCTGTCCGAACGAGCTGAAATCCTTGGCCTCGATCACGAAACTACCGGGACCGCCAATGACGTTGTCACGGTAGTACTTGGTGAGACCGCCGGCCGGGTTGGTGTGCTCGGGATTCCAGGGCAACGGCGTCTCGCTGAGAATCGCCAAACCGTTGATTGTAATGCCGAGGGCGAGCGCCTCGTCCCGAGCCTGGCCGATGTCACGGCCCGCATTGTTCGTTCCGTCGCCTGAAACGTCGATTGTGCGCCGGTCGGCGCTGAACGGCGCGCGCGCGAGTTCGCCGACAGCCGCATCGATGCCGCCACTGATTGAAGTCCGGTCAGCGAAAGACCGCGGCGACTCGAGCAGCCGGTCGCCGAAGGCCTGCGCCGCTTTTGGTCCATCGATGATCGTCCAGTCGATGACGACCTTCTGGCTGCCGAAACCAGACCATTCGAGAAACAAGACCCCAATGCGTCCATGACGGCCGGACCGGATGGCATCGACCACCCGGGGATTGGCCATTGCCGCGGCATAACCTTCGCGCTGCAGTTGAAATTTCTGGCTATCGACACTGCGCGACACATCGGCCGCAAGAACCAGCAGCAGGTCGACCGGCTCCGCCGCAATAGCGGGTGTGTTCGCGAGCACCAACGCGAATGCGATGCAGCGGAACAGGTGGCCCATGACGAGAGCCTAACCGATTTTGGATTTACTGCGCCAGCACGCGGGTGGCGGGAAAAATCACTTCGGCGAGCGTGCCGTCATCGACCCGGCTGGTTAATCGGAAGTACGCCTGATTTGCTTCTGCAAGTGCCTTGGTGATCGGCAGGCCGAGCCCGGTTCCGCCGGCGTCCCAATGCGTGACCGTCGGAACCTGCCGGAACGGTTCAAGCGCAATCTGCAGTTCCTTTTCAGTCATGCCGGAGCCGGTATCGCGGACGCGCAGCACAACTTCATGGTCGTCGGTCTGCGCGGTCGAAATGATCACCTGCCCGCCGGCACCGGTGAACTTGATTGAATTCGACAACAGGTTGAGCATGATCTGGCGCATCGCGCGCGCGTCGGCGACGATTTGCGGCAGGTTGCCATGCAGTGACGTGCGGATGATCACCCGTTCCCGATTCGCCTGCTGCTGCATGATCGCCACGCACTGCTGCACGAGATCATTGAGATTGACGCTCACGAAAGTGAGGTCGAGCTTTCCGGCCTCGATCTTCGACAGATCGAGCAAATCGCTGAGGAGCGAAATAAGATGCCCACCCGCGGCGTGGATGTCCTTGAGATATTGCCGGTAGCGTTCGCTGCCGATCGGGCCGAAACGTTCGTCCATCATCACTTCGGAAAAGCCGATGATGGCATTGAGCGGTGTACGGATTTCGTGGCTGATTTTGGCAAGAAATTCTGACTTCGCCGTTGATGCCTTCTCGGCCGCGCGTCTGGCTTTGATCAATTCTTCTTCGCTGCGCTTCCAGGCAGTGACGTCGCGCAATACCGCGCAAAGTTTCTCGCCATCCTCGATGCGTCCGATCGTGATATGCAGCGGGACAAGGCCGCCCTGGCGCACGCGGCCGATTGCTTCGTAGCCGGCATTGAGTGAATCGACGCCGTCGCGCCGGGAAAGCCGCTCGAGATGTTCGAGCACCAGGCGGTGGGATTCAGGAACCAGCAGGTCGCTGAGCGAAAGGGCTCCCAGCTCGCCCGCATCGTAACCGAAAAGCGCCTGCGCGCTGCGATTACCCGACAGCACGCGGGCGCTGCTGTCCAGAATCAGAACACCATCGGTCGCGGTGTCCAGAATTGCCCTGAGTTCGCGGATCTCCTCTTCGCCCTGCTGGGGCGTCTCGGCTTGCTTGCCGCCTGCACCGAGTTGCGTCTCGATCATCAAAGCAAGCGCGCTCTCGCCGCTCCACGTTACACTGAACAAGCGTCCATCGACGGGTTTCTGCTTGCCTTTGCTCGTCGCGATCGTCAGCGACTTGGCTGCGCTGGGGTCCTTTGTGGCGGCTCCGTTCTTGGGTTCGATGAACAGGCTGTCGAGGCCACCGGCTTCGGTCAGCTCATCCAAAGTGGAATAGCCGGCCCAGTCGAGGAAGGCGCGATTTGCGTAAATCAGGCTGTTGAGCCGATAGATCAAAATGCCGATCGGCAGGCGATCGAAAATTAAGCGGTCTTCCAGCGCGTCGCGTGCCGGCTTCGGCGTCGCTTGCGGCGCTTGGACCGGGGCCGCAACGGGCTCGGCGGGTTCGGACGGAACAGGGGCGCTGGATTTGCCTGCTGTCTTGCGCAGGCGTTCGCTCAGTTCGCGCGCAAGTTCCTGAAAAGCACTGTGTTCTTTGGGGCTGAGAGCCGGTCCCGTCGGTGCGGGCGGGGACGCCGGAAAAGCCAGCACTTTGGCCGGCTCGATAGTAGCGGACGGGTTCTGCGCGAGCTTTCGGTCCCGCAAGTCCTTGAGTCGTTTCAAGTCGCGGCACAAGCCGAAACCGCGAAATCCGCCAAACCGGCGCTCGCTGTCGAACATTGGCAGGCCCGACATCTCAACCGTGAGAGGTCGGTCGAGCCCGTCGATTGGCCAAGCCGTCTCGATGCCGCTGAAGGTCTCGTGCCTCGATAGCGCGGTCGCGATCTCCCCGGGTGGATCGAGCGTCAATGTCTTGGCGATCTCGGCCCAGGCGCGGCCGAGCACTGCGGCCGATTTCGAGCCCAGGAGGTCGACGAATTCCTGGCTTGCAAGCGTGAAGCGCGTTTCGGCGTCTGTCTGCCAGACGAAACGGAACGGACGCGATTGAAGCTCCGGCTTAACGGGATCCGATATTTTCGGAATATCCGCGACCGCATTCGTGCGCGCGCCGGAACGCGCGGGGTCTGCCGTTTTGGTGAAGACAACAAGCAATGCGAAGGTCGAGCCCGCGCCGAGCTTGATCATGGTGATATGACCGGCCTGGATCTCGCCTTCCGCCATGCCGTTCAGGTTGGCTTCTCGCGCGAACTTTTCGGCGCCGAGTGCAACGAGATCGCGTTGGTTCCCCATCCGCTCGATCGCTGCGGGCTGCGTGGCGATGATCTCGCCATCCCCGGTGAAGATCGCCGCGGCCGGCCGGAAATCGCGCAGCAATCGTGTTGCCCGATCCGGAAGCGCAAGAGTCCTCCCGGCGCGTTCGGCGGATGCGATCAGGATCGCGGCGCTGTTGTCGGCGAGCGTGACACGCGAGCACAGACAGACAATGGTTGCGCCGATGCTCGCTCCAAAGCCGCGCAGCCTCTCCAGTCGCGGAGCGCCGCCATGCGGGAGCGTGCCTGACAGACGCGCGACCTGAACGGACGCCGGGTGACGTGCGTCGAAACGCAACAGCGCCGCCTCGCCGGGCGAGACGGCGTCGAAGATCGCCGCGCCTGCAGGGTTGGCCCAAAGGATGCGATCGGCATCCGGGCTCCACAGCCATACCGGCGCCGGAGCGAGCGCATGCGCCGCCAGCTGCGGGTCACGGAGAATTGCAAGCTGCGGGGTCGGGTCCGTCATCGCGGTGTCGCAACAATTACGGCTAATGAAGACTTAATACGGCTGCTGGTGATGTGCGTCCACGCATCAGGGGACGCCATCCAACGCCAAGCGCCGGTAGCGTTAACGTAGGCGGTTCCGGGCCTTGGGGGCCGGGAACGGCTTCCTTATGGGTATTTGTGCAACGCAATATTTTTTATTGCAACGCACCAAAAATGAGAGTACAAGGGCCCCACGCTCCGTCAGGCAATTGTTCGTTCATGCGTCGGCCGGCGGATTTGCATCAGAAGGACCGATTTGCGGAGGGCGAACGGTCCGACCAATCGAGGCGCCCTCACTAGTCAAGGATGATTGCTATGGCCGAAACTACTTCCGCCACCACGTCGAAGGGCAAGCCGAAACCGGTCGCAATCGGTGCAACCGGCTCTGAATTGCCGAAGTTCGAAATGCCGCGCTTTGAAATGCCGAAATTCGAAATTCCGACCGCGTTCCGCGAATTTGCCGAAAAGGGCATCGCGCAGGCCAGAGAGAACTACGAGAAGGCCAAGACCGCGGCGGAAGAGGCGACCGACGTCTTTGAAGATACTTATTCGACGGCCACCAAGGGCTGTGCCAGCTACGGCCTCAAGCTGATCGAAACCACGCGCGCTAACAGCGATGCCGCCTTCGACCTGATGAGCGACGTGATGAACGCCAAGTCGTATTCGGAAGTCGTCGAGCTCTACAGCGCCTTTCTGCGCAAGCAATTTGATGCGCTCGTCACGCAAGCCAAGGACCTCTCCGAGCACGCTCAGAAAGTGGCGACCGAAACCGCCGAGCCGATCAAAGGCCACTTCACCAACGCCCTGAACAAGGCGGCTTGAGACTCGCGCCATTCCTGAACAACTACCCCAAGGCCCGGACCGAAATGTCCGGGCTTTTGTTTTGCCCATTGCCCGGGACGCTTGCCAAAAAGGCGGGCGGCACCTAGGTTCCGGCCGCTTGGATCGGCTTTGATAAAGGCCGGCCGCCTGTGCAGGCGTAGCTCAGTTGGTTAGAGCGCTGGTCTGTGGAACCAGAGGTCGGTGGTTCAAGTCCACCCGCCTGTACCATTTCCTTAAAGTGCCGCGAAAAGAAAACGCCGGCGGTTTCGCCGGCGTTCGTTATGAGACCCTGTTTGGAATTCAGCGCGAACTGAAGCGGCCGCGCTCGTTGCTGCGCGGAGAGGTCGGCACCGCGCGCGGCGGGTAGGGACGTCCCTGCGGTCCGGTGAACAGCCAGTCGAAGAAGTGGTTGCCGCCACCACCGCCGTAGCTGTAGCCGCCGCTCGGCCCGCCGTACGCTCCGACCGGCATGCGGACCGGCTTGGATGACGTGTTGGGTGCGCGCTCGACTCCGATGTCGGCGACCTTGCGCTCGCTGCTCTTGATGATTGCCAGCATCTTGGCGTCGCGTCCGTAGACGTCTTCGCGCAATTGCAGCTTGCCTGCGTCATCCACGAATGCCGTCTGGTAGGTCAGGTGCACCGGGATGACTTTCGGGAAGTTGATGTTGATTTCGCTGCTGCCGAACATGCTTTCAAGTTTGGCTTCGGTGTAGCGCTCCTTCGGGAGCACCAGCGACAGCAGCTTCTCGCCGTATGTCAGTGGATTTTGCACGCGCATGCAGCCGTGGCTGTAGGCGCGCTTCTCACGCGCGAACAGGTACTTGTCCGGCGTGTCGTGCTGATAGACGAGGAATTTATTCGGGAAGTTGAAACGAATGCGGCCGAGCGCATTGCCGGCGCCCGGCGGCTGTGAAATGCGGATCGTTCCGTCTGCTTCCTGTGTCAGCTTGAGACCGATGCGCTCGAGCGCCTGCGGATCCTGCTCGAGAGCGGGCAGATATTCTTTCTCGATGATCGAGGGCGGCACATTCCAGGTCGGATTGACCGTGATGAATTTCATCTCGGCGCTGACCATCGGCGTCGCCAGGTTCGGTTTACCCACCACGATCCTGGTATGCCAGTAGACCTTTCCGTCGTTGTACAGCGTCAGCGTGTAGTCCGGAACGTTGACGGTCACGTGGGGGTTGCCGAGATCGCGCGGCAGCCAGCGCCAGCGCTCCATGTTGACGAGAATGGTGTCGATTGGATTGTGGCTCGGGCGACGCACTTCCTTTTGCTCGCCATTGAGGGCGCGCGTTGTGTTCGGGCCGAGATTGCCGTCGACCTCCAGCTCGCTTTCCGTCTGGAACGTCTTCACCGCATCGCGAACCGCGTCATCGTAAAGGGGATTGTCTTTGTCACCGGCGATGTCGAGGCGCTTGCGCAGTGCCACGACGCGCGCGTCTTTCATGCCCGGGCGCAGAATTTTGCCGTCAGGCACATGCACGCGCGGCTTGTCCGGCTTTGCTTCCGTCTTCGGATTGGCGTCGAGCGTACCCTTGCGCAATTCCGCAAGCTTGTCCTTCAGCGCCTTGAATTCCGGTTGGGGCGGATTGTAGCTGTCGAGAACATTGCCGGCATCGCTGCTTTCCGCGAGCTTTGCCAGAACGCTCGCCGGCTCAGGCGGCACGAGGTCGTATTGGATGTCGGAACCGACACGGGTGTAATGGATGCCGCCGATCTCCGCGTGACGCGCAAATGTCAGCGCAGACAGCGTCAATTTGAGCTCGTCCTCGGCCAGCGCGTCCGGGCTGCTCCCAGAGTTGAATCTCGGAAGCGGATAGTCGT
>Ga0070705_100000338_pt1 | contig 27550 bp, 43 predicted proteins | sample KBSK5253metaG_FD_65455 | JGI IMG/M metagenome (GOLD analysis project Ga0070705, IMG submission 65455) | Corn, switchgrass and miscanthus rhizosphere microbial communities from Kellogg Biological Station, Michigan, USA - KBS K5-25-3 metaG | ecosystem: Host-associated > Plants > Roots >... | reverse complement strand
GGGGGGGGGGGGGTGGCGACCTGTCTTGACGAATACAGGGAAAGGCCGGTAGCGTCAAATCGTCGGGGAACGTAGCCCGTGGGGGAAGCGTCGGGGTGGTGCTCGTGCTTTCCGTTCGGGGAAACCCCGGGGGCGGCTTCGGTCGCCCACGGACTACGTTCCCCGACGCCGAGCTCGAGCCCGAGTAGACGCGCGATCGTGCGCATAGACGTTTCGCCCGCGGCCGCGGGAAGCCGGCGAGCGGCGCCGCTCGAGCAGAACGCATAGACGATCCCGAGCTCGTCGACGCCGTCGGAAATGTCTAGACGTTCGGCCGGCCGATCGTATAGACGTAGGGCCATGGCGAATTTCTGGGAACGTCGACCGGCCCGTGCGCTTCTTCTGACGATTCGGGTCACGAAGGAAGAGCGCGAGCGCGCCGAGCTCGTAGCGAAGCACCACGGATCGAACGTCGCGCGCGTCGTGCGCCGTTACTTCTTCGAGGAAGCGAAGCGAATCGCCGACGAAGAAAAAGCCAAAGAGGAATCCTTGCAGAATGCAAGTAAATCGGCCGAGTCCAGGGAACCGAGGTCGCCCCCGGGGTTTCGGGCCCCGAAGGGGCCCAGGAAAGCGCCCGCAGGGCGCACACCCCGAGCCGCCAAGGGGCGAAAGCACGCGAAACGGTAGTCGGCTCGGAATAGAGAGCGTCGGGGGACGCGTACGCTAGTGCGGCCAAAAGCCGCAGACGGAAAGGGAAGCCATGGGAACGGGAAAAATCACACTGACGATCTTGGGCGTGCCGTGCGAAGCGTGCGGCGAGACGGGCGAAATCGAGGGCACCGTGGAAGGCGTGCCCGCCGCGTGCGCGGCGCCGGGCTGCGAAGGTCAGGGCGACATCGAAGAAAGCGAGCACGAATTTCCTTCGCGCTTCGAGGTCTGCGACGCCTGCGAAGGTCACGGAATGGTGCTGTGCGAAGGGATGCGCGGCTACGCGTATTCGGCCGAAGAATTCGCCGAGTCGTTCGACGACGAAGAGCGCGAAGAGTATTTCAGGCGCGGCGGCCGCTACGATGTGACGTGCGACACGTGCAAGGGCGAGCGCGTCGTGCCCGTCGTCGACGAAAAGCTGCTTACGCCGAAGCAAAAAGCGCTCTACAAAATTTGGCTGAAAAACGAGCGCGACCGCGCCGGATGGGACGCCGAAGATCGCATGACCCGTTTCTACGAAAGCGGCGGGCGGTGCTGACATGGTGACGCACATTCCCAACGGTGAGCGAACCAACTGCGGCCGCCCGGTCGCGGCCGTGAAAGTGATCGACGTCGATCGCGACTGCATCGAAGACGCGACGTGTAAGACGTGCCAGCGCAGCGACGACCGTCGCACGCGCGAGCTCGCGCGGCGCGAAGCAAAACACCCGTTCAAGGCGTCGCCGCATTTCTTCGATTGCTGCGCGGCCTGCGGCGAAGCTGAGTCCCACGAAAATCACGAAAGCGAAGGTGTGTGATGGCGATCTACAGTCGTTTTGGTGACCCGTGTCGGCTGGTTCGATTTGCGACGACGGCCGACGTGAAAAACTACGAACGGCGTCGGGCCGACAAGCAAGACAAGGCGCGCACGTCGGAAGGATGGCGATTTATCGCCGAGTGGACGGACGAAGCCGAGCCGACGCTGCGCGGAAAAGATTTCCTCGCAGACATTGCGTATTTGCGCGCCGACGGCGGGCTTGCTGAAATTCTCGACGAAGCGGCGAAGCTCGAGCACCCATCGCCGAAGCCGCAATGGTTGCAGGAGCGCGTCGACGCTTTTCTGCGGCGTGCGAAATGAACGGCGCGCGATGGAAGATCGGCGACCGCGTGCGCCTTCGGCGCGGCGCCGCTCTCTACGTCGCGCTCGGCTCGGGATCGTTCGTCGTCGTCGAGCTCGGCGGCGGATTTGTGATCGGCCAGCGTGGAAAAGGCAAAACAAGGTGGCAGCTCTTGAAACGGGATCTGGTTCGGATGGGAAAGGGACTGTGATGAAAATCTGCGAAGCACACACAAAAGACGGCGATCCGTGCACGCTGCAAGCGACGAAAACGATTCACTGGCCGGGCCGATCGCTCGTGATGTGCGACGAGCACGCGCAGGCGGCCAAGCGCGTTGCCGACGCGATGGGCTTCGATCTGACGATCGTCGTGCTCGCGCTGCTCGCGCTTGTCGGCTGCGGGCCCGATGCGTTCTATTCGATCGCGCCGCTCGAGACCGACGGCGACGCGACGGACAGCGGGCAGACCTCGCCCGAGTCGTCGGCCGACGGAGAGCTCGACGGGGGCGCGGGTGACGCCGACGGCGCCGTCGCTGACGTAGAAGCTGGCGCTGACGCGGCGGGCGTCGACTCGGGCGAGGTCTGCCCGATGATCGGCGCGGCGTGCTCGCCCGTCGGCCTTCGGAAATGCCGCGGGCCGCAGCTCGTTTGGTACTGCGGCGGCACGTGGACGTCGAACGCGTGCACGCAGGGAAATCCGGCGTGCATGCCATGCGACGCGGGCTATTGCTGCACGATCGGGCCGATTTGCCCGTGACCCCCTTCGGCAAATACAAAGCGATCGTCGCGGCGTGCTCGATTCCGTTCTACAGCACGAACGACGTCGTCGAACATTTGTTCGTGCGCTTGGCGACAGACTTCGGCCGAAGGTGCAACGCGCACCACATTCGGCCGTCGAAGCTCTTCGCCGGATTGAGCCAAGCCCGATCGCAGGTCATGATCGACGGGCAAGACAAAAACCGCGTGCCGCACGCGCCGTGGCACCGAAGCATCGCCGAGCGCTTGATCACGGGCTATCTCAGAAGAGCCGCTCGAGCGCGCGAGCCGCATCACACTTTTCCGCTCGGCTTCCGGCCGGAAAAGCTCAATCGCGCGGCGCTCGAGCACTTTCGCGATTGGTTTGAAGATCGCACGGGCTACCGCGAAGTGCGGGACGTCGAAACGTTGCTCGAAGCGTCCGAGGGCTTGGGCCCGCACGAATTTGAGGTTTGTCTCGGCATCGCGCAGGGCTTCGGCTGGAAAGTGTCGACGCCCGAGCCTGACGAATCGCCGCTGCCGTGGGACTGGACGTGCGGCAATTGCGGCGGGCACAAAATGGGCACGATGCTCGCCGGGGATTTGGGTGTGTGTAGTGGATGTGGATCGGCGTGGCCGATCAAGAAATGACGGAAAGAAGGGAAACCATGGGACGAAAAACGAAACGAACGAAAAAGCAGCTCGAGCTCGACCCGAAGGCGAACGGCGTGCGCGAGCACGACGACGAAAACGGCGAAAGCGAATGGATCGAATTGTCCGAAGAGCTTGAAGCGCGCGTCATGCTCGTGACGCCCGCGATTGCGTCGCGTTGGCTCGAGAAAAATCACGAAGAAAACCGGCCGATCCGTTGGCAAGCGGTCGAAGCCATCGCGAACGACATTCGCAGCGGCGCTTTCAAACTGACGCATCAAGCTGTAGCGTTCGGCGACGACGGGTTTTTGCTCGACGGGCAGCACCGTCTTTCGGCCGTCGTCGCGGCTGCCGAAACCGTGCGCATGCTTGTCATGCGAAACCGGGCGGGCGCATTCTCCGATCCGATCGATCGCGGTCGGCCGCGCTCGGTCTCGATGCTTCTTCGGATCTCGAATCGCGAAGCCGCAGCCCTGAATGTGCTTCGATGGCTCGAGCTCGGCGGCCCGACGAACGTTCCCGCAACGGCGGCCGAGCTCGCCGAAGTGCTCGAGCGGCATGCCGAGCCGCTCAAGATGATCAAGACGCACGTGAAAGGCGCGAGCACTTTGATCGGCTCGCTGCTCGCCGCGTGCGCGTACGCGATGCCGTGCGACCCCGATCGCGTGCTCGCGTTCGCGTACAAAGTGCGAACGGGCGAAATGCTGCAAAAGGGCGATCCGGCGTACGCGTTTCGCGTCTGGCAAGAGCGAAACGCCGGGCACAATCAATGGGATGCGGTGCTCGCTGCGCTGAATTGCGTTCGCTATTTCGTGACCGCGACCCCGTTGATGTCGGTCTACACGGGCGAAGCCGGCTACAAAGGGATCACGGGCCGCCGCCGTGCGCTGAAAATCCCGCATACGCCGTCCGTCGAGCTCGTGCCGCTCGAAGGCGGTTCTTGGAAGCCCTCCGTCGAGCATGGCCGCGGGCCCGAGCTGCCGAAGGGAAGCGAGGTCGAAGCCGACGACGTCAAGCCGCTTCGCGTGACGCCCGCAGCGCAGCGCGGCGGCATGCCGGGCGTCGATCCCTTCCGCCCGAGGGGGTCGTGATGCGCTTCGCTTTCGTCTGTGAAGTGCTCGCTGCCGTGTGCGAAGGCGGCGAAGTGCAAATCGATCGGCGTCGCTTCTATCGGCTCGACATGAATCCCGAGTTGCGGGACGAAGCGGCCGAAGCCTTGCGCGTGCTTCGGAAGCTCGGGACGGGCGAACCGCAAGCGCTCGAGCGGATCGCGGCAGCGCTCGAGCGCATCCAGAAAGACGGCGTGCTTCAAATGCGCGACGTCGAGCGCGCCGAAGTCTACGGGAAACATCTTGGCGAACGGCTTCGCAAAAAAGGAAAGAAGCGATGAACGAAAAGAAAAAGATCACGGAAAAAGACGGCGTCCACGCGCAGTGGTACGTCGACGCGAAGAAACAGACCGAAGCGACGCTGCCCGAATTCGTTCGGCACTTGGCGCACGATTTCGAGCACGACTACGGCACGATCTGTCACGCGGTCACGGCCGCCGCGCTCGGCGGCGCGCACGCGCTCGACCACGATGCCGAGCAGGGCGGCATCACGGGATTTCAAGCCGGGTGCATCATGTGGGAATTTCTTCGCAACTGGCTTCAAGAGAAGGGCCCGCTGCGGCTCGTTCGGTACGAGCACATGCTCTATCCGCAGTACGCCGACGGCTTCGCGAAGACGATCCCGCCGTCGGTGTGGGAATTTCTCCAAACGGAAGCGAAAAAGCTGCTCGCCGAGTCCGTGCGCGCAAGCTTCGCCGTCGACGAAGTGCGCGAACACTGGCAATCGATCGCCGACGGCCGCGTGCCGTTCGGCTACACCGTGAAAGAAGATTGATCGTGGCGACGGATCGTCCCGACTACTGCGAAACGTGCACACACGTTCTTCCGACCGACGTTGGCGAAGTGTTTTTGACGCGCACGGCCGATTCGTCGTTCCCGTATCTCGTGAATGAAATCATCGAAACGCCCGCGGGCTCTTCCGCGTCGACGTCGGTCCGGGGTGAGTAACACCCCCCGCAAGAAACCCAATCCTTCGTGGATGACTCCCGGGCGTGCGGTAGCACGAAAGCGCAGCGCAGCTTCCCGCGTCCCGGCGCCGGATCGGGCCCCTTCGTCGAGCTCGCAGACCGAGCGATCGTCACACTGCGCGCTTGCGCCGGGTGTCAGAACTGACACCCCTGTCCCGCGAAGCGCATCCTGTGGACAGCGTTGGGGAAAACAAAATGCATGGTGTCGGATTTGACCCATTGGCGAACGTGCAGCGGTTCAGTAGGACAGAAAAACGCCGTTTCGACGGCCAGACGGAAAGGGAACGGGGAAAATGGCAGACGGATCGACTCGAAGCATCGCCGCGCGTTGCGCGTGCGGCTTGCAGTTCACGCTCGAAGAGTGGGCGGCGCTCGACCTCGTCGGGATTCAAGACGACGGGATCGACACCTTGATCGAATTGCGGAACTGCCCGTGTGGAAGCACGCGCGCCCGCCGTTGCGACATGCCGAACGCTCTTCGTTTGCTGAACGAAACGGCGAAACGATTGCGAAGTGCGCTCGGTCGGCTTCGTGACATCGAACGCGCGACGTCGGGACTGTCGGCGGAAATTGCCGAGCTCGACCGCGGAACGCTCGCCGTCGACGATGCGAAGACGGAACGCGAACGCTGCAAGCGGATCGTTCGCGAAACGATCGGATCGATCGCGCCGCATGAATCAGTAGGAAAGCCGGCGTGGCTCGCGATGCTCGCCGACGTGCTCGACGCAAGAATTTCGCAAGCCTGAAAGGACGGATCCCATGGGTGATGGACTGAATAAATTGCAGTTCCACGTCGACGAGCCGCGCGAAACGAGCGATCCGATTCGCAAGCTCTACGGCGAAGGGCGCGCCGAAGAAGCGCTGATTCATTTCGACGAAGACGTCGAGATCCAGGCGGCGAAAATTGTGCCGCTCGAGCCGAGCTCGGAAATGCAGCACGTCGCGGGCTCCGTGCTTCGGCGCGGGCGCGCACACGCAAACGAGTACGGCGCCGAGCTCGTCGTGATCGCGATCGAACGCGAACCCGGGCCCGAAGCGGCGCTCGAAGCGCTCCCGGCGCCCGGCTACGCGTTCGGCGTCGCGACGACATCGGACGACGCCGAAACGATCGCGCTCGCGCTGCGGGCCATCGCGCGCCGATTGGAACGTGCGTGATGACCGGTTTCTACGTTCGGATTTGCCGCGACGGAAAATGGCAGGCCGTCGACATCGGCGAAATGACCGACGACGAGCTCGAGAAATTCTTCGACTCGAAAGAACTGTCGGGCGAGCGCTTGGCGGCGTGGGTGCAAGCGCTCGCGAAATGGATCCGTGACAACGTGAAAGCAGAGCCAAAATGAGCGCAACGGGAAGAAATCTCGCCGGGCGCGAGCGGCACGAAGGCGATTTCTACGAAACGCCCGAATGGTGTACGCGTTCGATTCTTTCGCATGTGGTGAAATGCACGGCCAGAAACGCGAACCGTCGAAGGTGCACGCGGCTGCTCGGGCACGCTGACGGTCACTACGAACCGGGATGCAACTACGGGTGGGAACCGTCGGGCTTTCTCCACGTGCTCGACGCGGGCGCAGGCACGGGCGCGATTGCGCGCGTCGTGAAAGAAGATTTCCACGTGGATGCCGTGGTTTCGGGCGTCGAGCTCGACGAAGGCCGGCGCGGGATCGCGATGGCGAGAGATCACGATCGGATTCACTACCGCGGCGGCAGCTTCTTCGATGTGACGACGCGCGGGCAGTTGCCGATCGAAGCGGGCGGCGCGCGCAAATGGGATCTCGTGATCTCGAATCCGCCATACGTCGACGCCGAAGGCTTCGTGATGCATTCGCTTCGGATCGCCGAAGTGTCGTGCTTCCTTCTTCGGCTCAATTGGCTCGCGTCGAAAAAACGCGCAGCGTTTCATCGTGCGCACCCTGCCGACGTTTTCGTGCTGCCGCGGCGGCCGTCATTTACGGGCGGCGGCACCGATGCGACCGAATACGCGTGGTTTGTTTGGGGCGAAGGGCGCGGAAACCATTGGTTTCTGCTCGACGTCGAATGATGGATCCGTCCGTCGTCGGGCACCGCGTCGACGCGCTCACGATCGCGTATCGCGTGCTTTTGTCCGATCGCGTCGTGAGCGGCGATAGCAAAAGCGACGGCCTGCGCGGTCGCGGGCGGATCGCTCGAGATCATGGCCGCGCCGTGTACACCGATGCGTCGGGCGTAGATTGGGAATTGAAGGTTCCGCGTCGCGGCGACGGGCAGATTTGGCGGCTTCGTCGCGAAGAGCACGTGAGAATTCAGATCGACCCGAAGGCGCCGGGCGGAAAGCGCGAGCTCGTCGACACGCTCGAGCCCGTTCCGCTCGACTACGAAAACGCCGGCAGCGCGCGCGTGACCGGCGTCGTCGGAAAGGTAGGATGGCAGAACACGGGCACGCAGGGCGTCGTCGAAGAGCCCGGCTGGACACTCGAGCTCATTTTCTACGCGTCGCACTTGGCCGACATGCCGCTCGACCTCGTCGTGCGCGAAGGTCGCGAGATTGCGCGACGCTTCGGCGATCTGCACGAAGAGCGATTGCGCCGAATCGATTTCGCCGCCGATGTCGCCGGCTTCGACATTCGCGAGCGCGATTACGCGAATTTCGTTCGGCGCTCGCGCGTGAAAGTGTTTCCTTTTACGAAGAAGCCAGACGGCGACGACGGATTTCGCGACGTCGGAAAGGTGACTGAGCGCGCGCGCGACGACGTCGCGAACGACGCCGCCCACGAAGAGCCCGCGTTTTGTGACACGGTCGCAAGCGCGCAGATTGCCGGGATCCGCGTCGGGCGAACCGACGTCGTCGCGCGCATCTACGACAAGCGCGAAGAACTGAATCAGAAAGGCTCGCGCGACAAGCGCGCGCACGAAGAAGAGCGCTGGACAAAGGGCGGGTGGGACGGCGACGCGCCCGTGACGCGTGTAGAATTCCAGCTTCGCGGCGAAGCGCTGACCGAGGTCGGCGCGCGCGATCCCGAAAACTGCGGCATCCACCCGAAGAGCGGTGAATTTCTCGCCGGGCAATCGTGCAAGCTGCACGAATACGTCCCGCGGCTGTGGGCGACGTGCCTGAAATGGCTGTGGCTCGGAAAGCCGACGGACGCGAAGCGCACGCGATGGGACGTCGACGAACGATGGCAGCCGCTCTACGCCGTGACGTGGAACGCCGAAACGACCCCGAACGATCGCACGCCGATCAAGCGCGTACGCGTGCGCGGCGGCGCGAGCGCGGCGCAATCGCTCGGATCGCTCGCGTCGTTCGTCGCCGCGTCCGGTCGAGACATCGGGCCGAAGCCGGGCACCGATGAAAAATGGCCCGAGAAAATCCAAGACTACGCCGACGACGCCGTAGGAAAGCTTCGCGTGATGCTCGCGATCCTGATTCGTTTCGGGCACGACGAAATCGAGCGCGCAATGGTCGAGCGCTGGGGCTCGGACGAAGCCGCCGCGCAGCACGTCGCCGTCGTCATGAACGCGGCCCGCGGCCGCTTCCCGATCTTCCGCCCGCGCGCCGGGCCGCCGCTCGCAAAACTTCCCCCGGGTCAAATCTCATTCTGGGAATGGGCCCAATCGAAAACAGCAACGGAGAACGCAACCACATGGTCCAAAAATTGAGTGAAGGTGTCTACAGGGGTCGCGCGATGCCGGAAACGGCGAAGCTCGGCACGACCGAAAACGGTCACGATCAAATCGGTTTCATGATGCAGATTTCCCGCGGCGGCGGGCATCGTGACCTCGTCGCGATGTATCTCGTTTTCTCGGACGGCGAGAAAGGCTCGGCGAGATTCAGCGTCGAGCGTTTGCGCGCGATGGGCTGGAAGGGAAACGACCTTCGCGATCTGAAAACGATCGGCGACAACATGGTCGACGTTCGCATTTCGTACGAAGCGTGGACGAACGATCGCACGGGCGAAATCGAGGAAAAGCAGCGCGCCGAAATCGTCATGGGCGTCCGAATGGATCGCCCGATGTCGGCATCGCTCGCGCAGGGCTTCGCCGATCGCTTCGCGAAGCTGGCCGCAGCGGCGCCCGAGGTCGCGGGCGCGGCGCCGCCCAAACCGCAGAACGGCGCAGCGAAGCCGCCCGGCTACGTGCCGCCCGAAGAGCGCGGCGACGCGTACGCAGTGACGGATTGACCGGCGCGCGACCCGTGCGCGTCTACCCACGATCGCCGGTCTGCGTTCGTGAGGGATAGAGGGATCGCGTCCAGAAGACGCCCCCAACGGTAGAGAGTCCGGGCCCGCAACTAGATTGCGGGCGCCGGGCTTTCGCTTTTTGTTGGCCGCGATTTTCGCGCTCGAGTGCGCCGTCGACGCGCTCGCCGGCCGGCTAGCGCGAGCTCGAGCAGAATTTCGATCGAAGAAAGCGCATAGACGTTGACGGTGCTCGCGTCGGGACGTAGTTTGGAAACCCAGGCGGAAGCGAGGGAAAAACGTGGTGGAATCAAGGCAAAATCCAGGGGAAAACGAGGGTGCGCCCGTGACGTCGGCGCCAGAAGACGCGCTCGAGCATGTTTTGGACGCATGGTCGTCCGAACCGAGCTCACGGCAGCGCTACGATCGGCTGCGGCTCGAGCGGCGCGATGGCGAAGCGCTCGAAGTGCTGCTCGACGCGGAAACAGCACGCGATCTGGGTGACAAGCTCACGATCACGGCCGCACGGTCGCGGCATCGAACGCGCGGCGCCGCGGGCGTGCCCGTCGACACGTCGATCGATCCGGGCGACGCCGAAGACATGGCGCGCGCGCGAAAGATTTTCGAGCTCGCAGGCCTTTCCGGCGTGATTGCGCCGACGGCGTTTCGTTTTCTCGCCGATGAATTCAGGGCATCGCGCGAAGATGTCTCGAAGGCGCACGCGAAGCTCGACGAGCAGCGCGAAAAGCATTCGCGCGATCAGGCGGCGCTCGTCCACAAATTCGAGCTCGAGCTTTCGCGGGCTCTTTCCGAGCTCGAGAGCGTAAAAGCTGACCGCGCGAACCTGATCGCCGAAGCCGCCGAGCGCGACATCGAAGCCGGCGAATCGTCGATCGACCTTTCGGATCCGAGCGAACCGCCGTGAACCGCGAAGAATTTCTGCGGCAGTATCGCGAGCAGAAAGCCGATCGTGACAGGGTCGAAGCTTCAATCGCGAACGTGCTGCGCGCCATGCGCGTGCAGCAAGAGCATGTAAAGACGATGCACGAGCTCGTCGTGCCCGCCGTCGCGTGGATCGGAACGGTCGCCGCGATGATTTGGGTGTGGGCGGTGCTCGACGCGCATCGGCTCGTGTGGATTTTTGCCGCGCATTTCCTTTTTCGTTTCTTCGCACGCGGCTACATGAACATCGTTTGGATCCCGAGCATGTTTCGATCGCTCGGAAAGCGCTTCCCGGAATTCCAGCCGATGATCCGGGAAGCGATGAAAGACGAAGGCTATGATTGAGCCGCTGACCGAAGAGCAATCGCACGTGCTCGAGTGGTTGCACGAATGCGAAGGTCTCGAGTGGAACGAAGCGACGGCGATCCGCTCGGGATCGGCCGATACGCTCGGCGAGCTCGCGCTGCTCGGGCTCGTCTGCGAAATCATCGTCGACGGCGAGCTCGTCGGCTGGATTCCGTCCGTGAAAGGGTACGCATGAAACCGAAGACGCAAGGGGTCACGGCCGACATTCCCGAAACGGCGTGCCCGACGTGCAATCTTTCGATCGGCGCCGTCGTCGGCGTCGGCGGCAGCTCGCCGCCGCGTCGCGGCATGTTCGCGGTTTGTCACAATTGCGGCGAGCTTCTTCGCTTCGCCGAAGGTCTCGCGCTCGAGAAATGCGACGTGACGAAGGTCGACGTGCCCGCGGCCGTGCTCGCGAAGGTCTACGAAGTGCGAAAGCTCGTCGGCGACATGAACGAAGCGGCTGCCGCAGCGAGCCCGAACCGTCGCGCGCGGCGCGGCACCGAAGCGCAGATCCGTCGGCGCGGGCGGCTTCCGTCATGAATCTTTTTCTGTCGGCGTATTTGGTCGGCGCGTTCGTCTACGGCGTGCACGTCTATTGGACCGTGCAGATTTCCAAAGCGCGGCGCGCGTGCGGCGTCGTTCACGACCACGATCACATGATCGAAGCGATCGAAAAGCGCGGCTTGATGTCGTTCGTTTATTTCTTCGGCGTCTTTTTGTTCCCGCTTTCGCTCGCGTACGATTGCGTCCTGAACGGGCAGCAAGTCGAGAAATTGCGCGAAACGGCGAAGACGGTCGCGAAGCTCGACGCGGAAATTGCAGCGACGAAATCGAAGCTCGACGCGAGCCCGTTGATTTGCGTAGAGCCGCGGCGATTCGTTCGGTGGCTCGGCGAACGGTGGGAACGTTTGCCGGGCGAACCGGAATTGACGGATCACGAAATCGACGGGCTCGTCGCCGCATACGACGAAGAAGACAGAAAGCGAAGGGGCTACCCATGACCGCGAAAAAAGACGACCTCCCGCCGTATCACGAGCTCTTCGAGCTGCCCGAAGGCGAATCGCCGAAAGACTTTCCGCCGCCGCCGAATTTCGCGGCGATCAAGCTGTGGGTGAAACGATACGGCCCGAACGGCATCGAAGAATGCCCGCGCCCGTGGCTGCTTTCGGAAATTCCCGATCGCGCGAGCTTCTTCGACATCTTCGGCGGCGGCCGGTATGAGGTCGAAGGCCGAACGCTCGGCGGGCAATTCTACGCGCGCCGCACGTTCGTGCTCGTCGGCGATCCGAAGCCGCTCGTGCCGCGCTCGCCGTCGGAAACGCAAGCGCCGCAGGCGCCCGTGGCGCAGTCGAACGGGTTTTCGATGCCTGCGGGCGACAACGTTTCGCAAATGATCGCAGCGGCGAAAGACCCGATGTCGCTTTTGATCGTCGTCATGATGCAGAACGCCGAACGCGCCGAGCAGCGCGCCGAGCGTCAGGCGGCGGCGGCCGCGCAGCAAGCGCAGGCGCAGGCGACCATGGCGATCGAAAACATGAAATTGATCGCGACGGTGCTTGGCGGCCAGCGCAGCGGGACCGATCCCGCGGTCGCGCAGGCGTTCGGACACATGACCGAGCTCGTGCGAGCGCAAATCTCGAGCTCGGCGCAGCCGGCCGCGCCGCAGCGCACGGTCGAAGATGAGATCAAGCGCGCGCAAGAATTGATTTCGCTCGCAAAAAAGATGTCGCCAAGCGAGACGCCCGAGAAATTCGCGGACATTGTGAAAGAACTGCTCGGGATAATCCCGCCCGAGCTCGTGCAGAACGTTTTGGCGAGCTTGGGCGGCGCGAATGGCGCCGTGCAGGCGCCGCTTCCGGTGGAAGGCGTCGTTTCGGGGCCCGTCGGATGAAACTATCCGAAGGCATCGAACGCTTGGGCGGCATCGAAAGCGAACGCGTCGCCAAAAAACGCTGCAAGTGCTGCGGCAGAGAGCAGCTCTACGCGGTGCGCGCCATTTTTCAATACCCGAGCGTGCACGACGATCGGACGATTCCCGACGATCACGACATGAAAAAACAAGCGGTGCGCACACATTGGGCGTGGTGCGGCAACTGCGGATCGCTCAATTCGATGTCGCACGACGGGTTGATGTCGCCGACGGGCGCCGCTTCGTCGTAGACTTCGAGCATGCTCGACGTCGCGCGTTTGCTCTTTGCCTCGGGCTTCGGCTCGTCGTGGGCGTCGGTTCCTTCGGTCGTGACGGGCGGAATGTTCGACGCCGGCCTGCTCGCGCCCGAGAAAAAGAAGGGACAGCGCATCGTTCGCACGGTGAATTTCAAAGACGCCGACGAAAAAGCGCGATGGCTCGACGGCAACGCAAAATTTGACGCATGGCACGGCGAAAAAGTGCGTGAGCTCGCGCTGCGCTTCGCGAAAGCGCCGAGCCATGACCCGAACGATCCCGACGCGCTCGCCCGCGATTTTTTCCGGTGGGTGCGGGACTGCGTGAAATACGTTCCCGACCCGGGCGGAATGGAGCAGCTTTCGAGCTCGGACGAAATCATCGAAGCGGGCGCGGGCGATTGCGACGACAAGGCGCGGCTTTTCGTGGCGCTCTGCTCGTGCGTTCGGATTCCGGCGCGTATTCGTCCGTGCTTCGAGGATCCCGACGTCGGCGAGCGATTCGTGCACGTGCAAGCGGAAGTATTTTTGCACGATGAATGGATCGCGTGCGATTTCATCATTCGCGATCTGCCGTTTGGTGCGGCGCCGCGCCAAGGAAAGAAGATTTTGCAATGAACGGGAAGCTCTCGAATCCGCGCGTAACCTATTGGCTCGTTTTCGCGATGCTCGGCGCGACTGTCGTCGCCATGGGCATGTGGAAACGGATGTCGGACGCCGACAAGCGCAAAATGCTGCTCGGGCTTCGATGAGCCCCGAACGTCGATCGCGCGTGATCGCGTGTGTTCGCGAAATCTACGCGCTGCTCTACGTCGAAGCGTTCGACGATTTGGTGGTGCGCGGCGCCGAAGGTCTCCAAGCGCAGCTCGAAGAAAAATCCGACGCGCAGCTTTCGGCGATCCTGCTCAATCTCGAAGCGCTGCTCGAGCGCGCGCAAGGGACAGACGTTTGAATCCGCGAAAATTGCTCGACGCCGTCGGGCTCGGTCGCTTCGGGTTGACCGAGCTCGAGCGCGTGCGTCGACGCGCTGCGCTTTTATACGATTGCGCGAAGCTCTTCGTGCTCGAGGCGCGCGACAATCCGCGCGATCGTCGGTATCTGCTCGTGTGCGCGCGAGACCTCTACCGGCGAAGCAAAACTATTTCTTCTTCGGTCGTCGGAATTTAGGAAGCACGCGCGGCACGGTGATCCCGTTCGGTCCGTGCCAGTTCTTCGACACGCGAAGGCGGCGCGCGAGCATCCACACGATCGCGTCGGCTTTGTGCGCGAGCTTGCTCGAGCCCGCCATTTCATCCGCCTTCGTCACGTGAAAAATAATCCAGCACGGCGCCGAGCCGAGCGCTTCGCGAAGCCGGTCGAGATCGTTTGGCATGGGGCTTTCGAGATTCGACCACGAATCCAAGATCGCACCCGCGGGTTGATGCTCTTCGACGAACGCGATCACTTCGCCCATCGTCCGAACGCGCGCGGGCAAAATCCATTTGCCGGCGATGCCGACCTTTCGCCCTTGTGCGCTGAGCGCGGGAATTTCGCGCTCGCTCGAAAGGTACGCGCACGGTCGCCGCTGCGCTTCGCCCAAACGCTCGGCGACGTCGAGCAAATCCGTGGTTTTTCCGGCGCCGCCTTTCCCGACGACGAAAATCAGCGTGCCTTCGAGCGCGCCGCGCTCGCCGGGCCCGCCAAGGACAGAATCCCAATCTTTCCGCACCAAAATCCGCGCACGATCGTCGGGCGCAATGTCGGAAAGTCGTAGAGTCCGCGCGCGCTTGCGCTTCGATTTGGTGCACGAAGAATACGCCCCGCAGCTCGGGCAGCGGTCGAACCGTGTGCTCGTCGTCGCGTCGCATCGACTACAGGCAAACATTCGGGTTATCCTACCAGCGATGGGCTTCTTCGATTGGCTCGAGCCGAAGAAAAGACGATCACGAAAGCCGCAGCGGTACACCGTGGATCGTGTGTCTCTCAATCGCGGCGGCTACGATCGTCGCGGCCGCTACTGGGGCATCGGCGAAAGGCTCTACTGCGTAGAAGACGCCGAGACCGGGAAATTCATGCACGTACGGGCGCCGAGCGCGAAAGCGGCGCGCGACAAAGCATCGCGCGAAAAATACGGCTGGCGGAGCACGTACTAGTCATGCCGGAAATGTGGGCGCAGGTTCCCGAGACCGAGGGCGGCTCGTGCGACTGCTCGGATCCCGTGCAGCAAGCGCTCTGCCGCGATCCGAATCTGCGCGGGCTGACGCCCGTCGAGCTCGGGCGCGCGCTCGGCGTGCCGCCGATGCAGGCGCAGCGCACGATCTTGGACATGGCCGCGCAGTTGACCGGGCGTCACGTGATGCAGCAAGGGCTTTCGCTTGACGATGCTCTGTCGATCGCCGGCCAGCCGTCGCGCCGAAAGCCGATCATTCAAGCGCCCGAAGCGGGCGCGATCGGCGACGATCGGCCGGGTCCTGTGACCGTCGGCGGCGTCTCGTTTGACCCCCTGTCGATCGCCGTCGGTGTGCTCGTCGGGGTGATCGGTGTATCTTTGCTCGGAAGCCAGAACGACGGCGAAGAAGACGACGAAGAAGAACAGGACGAAGACGAATGAAAACATCCACGCTTGTGATCGGCGCGCTTCTTCTCGGCGGCGGGCTCTACCTCTATTCAGAGCACCAAAAAGCGCAGGCTTCGCAGCCGTCGCTCGACGCTCGAGTGAATCAAGCGCTCGCGACCGAAACGAATCCCTACGTCTTGACGGCGCTCGCTCAAGAATGCACGAAGGCGGGCCGGCCGGATCTCGCGCAGCTCTTGACGACGAAGGCGCAAATGATTTTTGCGACGACGCATCAAAATCCGATGTCGGGCCCGGGCGGCACCGAAGCGCACCCGGCGAATGCGATTCTCGACGTCGCTGTGGCGTCGCCAGTGGCGAGCTCGCCCGCGACGCTTTCGCTCGCGCAGGCGACGCTCGGAACGCGAACGATACTCGGCGGCGGCTTGCTGGATCCGATGACCGGAAACAATTGAACGATCGTGTCTCCTCTTTTCATCGTCGGCGCCATCGTGTTGGGCGTGCTCGTCGTGGGCGGATCGAAGCCGTCCCTGCACGCGCTCGCGACGCATTTCGGGTTGCCCGCGCCGCCGCCGATGCCGGGCGCGCCGCCGCCGCCGCCGCCGCTTCCGCCGCCGCGGCCGCAGGGGCTCACGTTCGCGATGCGAAATCAAACGGCCATCGATGCGCTGGTTTCTGCGCTCGTGACCGATCCCAATTTGAACGCGCCCACGCTGAACATCTACGCCGAACAATTTGCGCTCTACGGATTCGATGCCGAAGCCGACGAGCTGCGAAGAAAAGCGGCAATCGCGCCGCAGTATACGGCGCACGAAATTCAAACCGGCATTACGCAATTGTGGGAGCAGCAAGCCAAGCAAGGGTTTTGGTGATCGATGCCGCTTCAAGTGCTTCCGCCCGGGGTGACGTCGCTCTCGGCACGGCGGCCGCCGTCGTTCGCGGCGCCGACGATTGCTCTACCCGATTCCGATCAGGATAGTTTTGCGTCGGTGCTTTCGTCGGTCGTGTTCGCGACCGATCCGCGAAATGTGATCGCCGAAGCCGACATCGAACCGCTGCGCGTGTGGACGCGCGCGATGCTGGGAAATTCGTGGTCGCCGAATCTGTCGATCGACGACGTCATGAGGGTGAATCCGAAAATCGTTTACAAAGCGCTCTGTCTGTATTTGCAGGCCGACCACTGGGGGGCTTTGCCGGATGATTTGTTCGGGGCGTCGTCGCCGGAAAGCCCCGCGTTCGATTGGCCGAACGCGGCATCGAAGCTCGAGCAACGGATCTACACATGGGATTTGCGCATGATCCCGAAACCGGCGCCCGCGGCGTATCTCGCCGACGACGTCAACGGCGCGATCTACTTTCCGATCATTGCGCCGAGCATGCTGATTCAGAAAAACGACGGATCGAAATGGCGCGTGCTCAATAAGGGCGGCACCGATCGAAATTTCATGCTGCTTTCGCCGGGCGGCGAATGGAAAATGCGCGGCTGGGATTTCGGTGAGTGGTACGCGACGAACGCCGATTTCGCCATGATGCTAAAAATCATCGGCTTCGCCGTCGTCGCGACGGCCGCGTGTGTGACGGGCGGCGTGGCGCTGTCCGCGGGCGCCGGAATCATGGCCGCGCTCGGCGCGGGCGTCGAAGCCGCGCAGATCGGTTTTCAAATCGACAATGCCGTGAACGGTTTTCTCGGCGCATGCATCAACCAAAATTTCGGCCAAGCCTTCGACGGGCTCTTGAACGTCGTGCAGGTGGCCTTCGGCGTCGACCTAAAGAGCGTCGCCGTCTATCAGCCCGGGATCGATCAGCTCCAACAAATCGGCGCGCAGGTCGCGCCGTATCTCATGCCATTGGTGAATTTGGGCCAAGCGACGGGCGCCGACCTCCTTCGCACGATCAATTTGATCGGTCGTGAGGCGACCGCGTTCGCGGAGCAAACGAAAGCGCTCCTTATCCAGTTGGGCGCAGACACGGCGCGAACGGCGACGGGAATGTTCCCCGATCAGTTGATGCGAAACGTGCTTTCGATGAACGTGACCGAGCTCGGCGCCGTCGCGGACAAAATCAGAATCGATTACGAAGCGCGCGCAAGCGCAGCGATTCGCGCCGTCGACGCGCAGGTGCCGCTCTACTTGAGCGATTGGAAAAATCAGGCGCGTTTTTTGGTGAAGAAGCTCGGGCGCGACGGCGCCGCGGCGAAGGCCAACGAATTTCCGTGGTTCGGCCGCTCGGCGTTTGATGCGGGGCTCGTGATCGGCGCGCTCGAGCAGAATCTGGCGACGTCGACGACGCTCGACATCAACCAGCTAACGCCGTCGCAAAAGCGTTCGCTTTTTCTGGGGGACATTTCGGCCGCTCTCGAGCCGCAAAATTTGCTGAACGCGGCAGAATTCCAGCGGCAGAGTGATCTCGTGTGGGCTGTGTGGCAAAAGCTGGGAAAGCAATATTTCCCGTAGTGAATTGCTCGGCCGAGCGCTCTTCGGTATGCTCGACGCTCGAGGCAACCCATGGGCGATCTTTTCAAGGTGACCGCGCCGAGCGGTTTGAAGCTGCGCAGCGCGCCGTCGACGACCGATGGCGCCGTGATCATTTTTGCGATGCTCCCGGGCACGATCGTCGAAGCGCTCGGTGCGAGCTCGCCCGACGATCCGCATTTCGTCGCCGTGCACGTCGAGCTCAATCAGTCCGGCAAATTCATCATGCAGGACGGCGAGCAGCCTTCGACGCCGGCCGATCAGGGCTACGTGTCAGAAGAGGGCTTCGCGTCGGCCGATTGGCTCGTGCCGATCGGTCAGAACGTGCCTGGCCCGATGGTGCCCGAGCCCGGGCCCGTTCCGTCGCCCCCGATCGTGAGCGCGGCGGCGAGCTCGACGGGCGGCGTGATGCTCTTGCTCGTCGCGATCGTCGCGGCAGCGCTCTACGCGGCAAAATAAAATGCCGACGCTGCGCGACCACCTGCGCGATGCCGAAGACGCCGGAAGGGGCGGCGGTCGTCACGGCGGCCATCACGGCGGCCATCGTCACCACGGCGGCCGCGGCGGTCGCGGCGGCGGCGTCGTCTTCTACGATCGTTCGCCTGACGTCGTCGTCGTGACCGACGATTGCCCGCCCGGATTTTACTACGACGAATTTGGAGATTGCCGGCCGCTTCCGTACCATTCGATGCGTCGCGCCGTGCGCCCGCGCGTCGTCGGTCAGAACGCGGGACACTTCGACGAACGCATGCGGCCGATCCCGTGTCCACCTGCGGCGGGCGATGCGGGCGCCGTCGCGGATCTTCACACGCAAGCCCCGCGCTACGACATGCGCCGCCCGACCTTTGACGCCGCGCTCGCGCCGCGCTTCTACGATCGGCCCGACACGGCGGGCGACGCCGGTCAGGTGAATACGCTCGTCGGATGGTTCAATCCGTTCGACCCGATCGGTTCGGGCTACGCGTATCAAACGCTTCGCGATCGGGATGCGCTCGCGGCCGAGATCATGACGACCGACGCGCGCATCGCATCGGCGCAGCAAGCGCACACGCAGATCCCGGCCGAAGTCATTTTCGATTACGTCGCGTTCCACAAGGATTGGGACGCGGTAAAGGGTGACGACATCACGACCGTCGAGCTCGCGAGCATGAAAGCGCGATTCCGAGCGCAGCTCGACGTGCTCGCGAAATATATGAAGGTCGACGACCTTCGGCCGGCCGCGCCGCTCGCGCAGACCGTTCCAAAGGTCATTGACAATTTTTCGACAAGCGTGAAAACCGTGGGCATCGCGGGCGCCGTGACCGTCGTCGCCGTCGTCGCAATCGCGGCCTACTTGCTTCGGCCGCACCTGGGATCGATCGTCGAAACGCAGCGAACGAACGCGCTGACCGCGGCGAAGCTCGCGAAGTGAAAAATGTAGCGTTCTGGTGTTTGTTCGTCGCCGTGATCTCGGTCGGCGTGCTTTCCGTTCTTCACTTCGGCGAATTCTGATCGCCCGAGCTCGGCGGCGGCGCCGGATCCGTATCGCGTAGCTTCGCAAATTCGATCGCGCGATCGACGGCGACGAACCGGCCGCCCGAACAAAAGGCGCACGCCGAGCCCGTCGGCGCGTCGGCGCATGCCGGACAAGGGACAAGCCCGATCCGCATGGCGCCGCTCTTCGTTTTGGGCCCGATCGTGTCGGCCATCGAACCAGTCTACAGGGTCATTTTCGACCCCGGGATGGTGTCGATCTTGACCCGGGGCGAAATGCTTGCGATTCTGACCTTCGAGGATTTCAATGCACACGAAGAACGTCGCGAAAAACGTGTTGGTTGCAGGTGGCGCGGGCGCGGTCGGATTGTTCGCGGGCGGCTTCGCAAATCAGAAGTCCGCGACGTTGCAAAAATATCCGTACGCGGTTCCGCTTCTTCTTCTGCTCGCGGGCGGCGTCGTGCTCGCGAAGGGAAAAAGCGCAACGGCGCTTGCGGCCGGTCTCGGCATCGCAGGCGGCGGCGGCGTGCTCGGTCTCATGCAGTACCAGGCGCAAAAGATGGCGCAGCAATCGCAGCAAGGCGCGCCGCAGACCGCGGGCGTCGGCGATGCTGGCAAGTACGGCCGGATTGGTCCCGACGGCCGATGGCATCGAAGCGCGGGCGAGCTCGCGCGCTCGGAAGGCGGCGCCGGATCGCTGCAAGGTCGTCAAGCGCAGCGCTTGCTTTCGCAGCAAGAGACGATGGGCGTCGGCGAAGCCGGTTCGCTTCAAGGTCGCGGCCGTCGGTCGGTGATCGACGCGCAAGGTTTGTCCGACATCTGATCGGACGCGAGAAAAATTCGGGTAGTGGATAGCCCCGCAGGGGCGGCACAAAAAAGGAAAACGACGATGGCTCAAGATCAAGGTTTCAGCTCGGCACGCAAATCTCTGCTCGAGCAGTACGACAAAGACAACGTCGTCTTTCTCGCAACCACGCGCCCGTACAAGTCGACCGTGCAGTTTGCCTTCGACGTCGTCGTCGGGCTCGGCGGGCCGCCTGCGGTCATGGCGCACGCGGTTCTTCGTGCGAACCAAAACGTCGAATGGTTCGGCTACGGCATCGGCGATCAGATCCCGAACGGCCCGCCCGGCGTTTTCCGCCGCGCAGCGCAAGACGACACGAACCAGTCGCGCGGCCGCCGAACGAACGGCGTCGAAGACTTCGTGATCGAAGGAATTTCGCTCACGCGAAAGGCGCTTCGGATTTCGTACGCCGATGCTGACGTGCCCGCGGCCGTCGGTCTCTCGAACGATCCCGACGTGATCGGCGCCTACGACGGAACGACCGCGGTCGACGACCCGGGCGCTCTGATCATGCCGCCCGAGGTCGACTCGCCGCTGACGTTGCAAGACGTCTTCGGTCAGGCGATTTTGCCGAACTGCGCGATTTCCTTCGTGTGGGATCGTCGCCGCTTCATTCCGATCGGCACGGCCGATCAGATCCCGGAAGGCGGCGGGAAATCGTTCCTGCGCGCCAACGGCGTGCCCGAGACCATGAACCGCTACAAGATCCCGGAAGGGTACGTGTGGCGCCGAACCGACAAGCCCGACGGCGATTTCGTCGCCACGGGTCAGATCGGAAATCCGCGGCTCGTGCCGATCACGGCCATCGCGCTCGCCGGTTCGATCGACCCCGACGACATCGTGCAGGCAACGCACGTCTTCGTCGACGTCGCCATGCGCGTGCACGGGCTCGGGCTCGCGCAGCCGGGCCAGAACACCTAAACCCGCAAGGGCGGCAGCGCGTCGACGCGTAAGCCCGACCAGGAACCCAAAGCCCCGACGGCGAAAGCCCGAGGGGCTAAGGGGTCGAAAGGCCACCAATGAGCTTTCGCGGACAAATGATCGCTTGGGCGCGCGCGGTGCTGGTTCGTCCGGCGCTCGGAAGCGATCCGGCCGAGCTGAACGAAATCATCGAAGCCGCGAAACGTTCGTGGGACGGTGCATTTGCAGCCGAGCACGCGCCGATCGCGCCGCTTTCCTGGGAAGAGCGCGTTTTGCTTTCCGGCGACGGCAACCCGTCCGAACGCGTTGCGTTCAAATTTCCTCAGTCGATGGAAATCGTCGGCATGTTCACCTTCGTCGAAGTCGTCGGCACGTCGCAATTGATGGTCCCGACGCTGACCTCGATCGACGTCGCGATCGACATCAACAATCAAAACAACCTGACGCAGCTCGACGGCGTCACGACCGCGGCGCCTGGCGCGACGCGCGGCGGAAATTTCGTCACGCTCGCCGGCCTGCACGTCAACGCGCCGCGCCTTCAAGGCTTGAAGCTTTGGGGTCCTGCGCCGGAATTCGGCGCGACGTTCCGATACAAGCAAGGAACGCCGCAGTCGCCCTTCTATCAAGACGCGATGGTGGGCTTGCAGCTCTACGTGCGCGAGCTCGAAGACGGAAAGCGCGCAGGCATGTACCAATCGGCCAACGTCGCCGATCAAGTGAGAGGCGGTTTCCGATGAGAGCAGCGCTGCTCGGTTCGCTCGGACGCGGAACGAAATGGAACCTTCCGCGTCACATGCTCGTCGGGGCGCCCGCGCTTCTTCTGGGCGCGGCGGGCACCTTCGCCGCCGTTCCTGCGGGAAGCCATTTGGATTTGTTCGTCAACGGCATCACGCCGGCTTCGCTCGTGATCACGTTCGACGGAACGGAAAATACGCGCGCGCTCTACATCGCGCGAATCAACACGCTTCGCCGCGTCGGCGTGCTGCTTCCGGCGCCTGCGGGCCCGTTCTTTCAGAAGGGCGGCTTTGTCGCCGAAGCGCAGCCTGCGCCGTCGACGCAATTGCAGCTTCGCGCGTTCTACTTGGGCACGATGGGCTTCATCGAAGTCTTGAACACGTCGACGGCGGCCGTCTTGCTCGCGCTCGGTTTTACGGCGGGCCAGACGAATTTTCCATCGAACGGCGTCGGCATGATGTCGCAACGTGCGCGCATTTCCGCCGTGCAGTTCTTCGGCGGAACGACCCCGACGCCGCTCGTCGGCGGCCCGCAGGCGTCCGTGCAGCACGCGACGGTCACGCGCACGCAGCATCGCGGAAATCTGGTCATGCTCGACCGTCAAAGCCCGGTGGCTGGCGTCGGCACGATCGCGTCGGGAGACAGCACCCGCTTCGCGCCGCTGCACCAAACGACGTGAGGGGGCGCTAGATGGGCGCTCCCTACATCACGGGCAAGGGCTTCGACATCCTTGCGGGCTCGTGGTCGCAAGCCGGCCAGAACCAGGGAAACACGGTCGCGCTCGATTTGTCCGACGACGACGTCGAAACGTCTTGGCTCGTCGTCGTCAAGGCGCAGACCGCGCAAGGCGAGTACATCCTTGGCGCCGTGCGCACGCGCTCGCCGGCCGCGGGCGACCCGAAATCGCGAACGATTTTGATCGCGTGGCACCCGGGCGTCACGAAATGGGCGTTTGATTTCTTCGGGCCGAGGGGCGCAACGTGCCGCCCCGTGATGTCGACCGACACGTGCGCGTGCGGCGGCGCGACATTCGGCATTTCGCCGACGAACGGATCGCGGCTCGAGCGCCGGATCTGGGTGCCGAGCCCGGCGCAGGCGGCATTCGCGCAGCAAGGATCGCTCGCAACGGGGCCCGCGACGCTGACGAAGCTGTATGGTTTTCTCGAGGTCGCCGCAGCCGCGCAGCTTTGGATCGGCGTCGTCGATTCCGCCGTGCCGCTCGTTGGCGGCGAACCGTTCGCGATTGCGCCCGTGCCGATCCCGACGGTTTGGCCGCGCGTCTTTTCGCTTTCGCTCGACCCCGACGGCGTGCCGTTCGCAAACGGAATTCAATGGGCCGTGTCGACGTCGCCGCTCGCGGTCGCGTTCGGCGCCGCGGGTGACGTCGCGATCGTTCAAGGCGAAAGGATCTAAGCCGTGACGCTCGGCCTTCCGCTCTTCGTGCCCGGCGCGGGTGCGGCTGGCCCTGCGGGCCCCGCTGGCCCTGCGGGCCCCGCTGGCCCTGCGATCCCTCCGACGACAGTTTTTCACAATGCGGCGCTCGCAAACGATGCCGTTCCCGTCGTGATCGGCGACATCGATGTCGGTGCGCTGCGAACGTTTTTTATCATCCAAACATTTGTGCTTCGCGACGCAGCCGGCCGAATGTTCACGTCGCAACGAAGAATTTCGATCACGGGCGGCGCCGCTCCCGTGATCCAGGTGGATTTCCTTGTCAACCAAGCCTCGAATCTGACCGCGCTTCCAATCATCGCGAACGCGATTGCGCCAGCGACGACGCTTTTTCGTCTGACGATGACCATTACGCTCCTCGGAAACCCCGTCGACGTTACGGTTTTCAGCACGATTTACGAAGGGCTGGGATCGCCGTGATGCTTCCGATCTGGCCGCGTGCCCGCAAGGGAGATAAGGTGGACTGACCATGGCGACCCCGCAGCTTCCCGCGTCGAACATTCTCACGGACCAGGCGCCGTTTCCGTTTCCGCAGTTGCAGCTCTACATCTTGAGCAACCCGGGATCGTTTTCGATCGTCGCCGACGAAGCGGCGCTCGCGCTTCTGCCCGGTGTCGACGGCCAGCACGCATTTTCGCTCAAGGCGCGCACGGAATGGATCGCCGACGCGAACGATGTCGGGCCCGCGATCCCGAACGTGAAAATCGCGAATCCGTCGGGCGGCTTTTGGGTCCGAACGCAGTACGCCGACGCAAAATGGCGCGCGCAAGTCGACGCGCCGGGCGTGCCAGCGTGGACGATCGCCGCCGTGTCGGGCGACGACGAAGCCGACGGAACGCCCGCGACGCCGATCAAGACGCACGCCGAATGGGCGCGTCGCATCGGCAATTTCGGGCAGTGGAAGCTTCCCGGAAATGTGACCGTCACCTATCCGAGCATCGCGGAAACGCCGGGTGTGACCGATCCGCTTCCGCTCGACGATGCGCCTTTCGTCGATACGCCGCCCGGTGGCGTGCCGATTTTTCTCACGATCCAGGGGCCGCCGCCCGAGCCGAAAGCCGGGCACGGAGGTCTGATCACGGCCGTGACCGCGCGCGTTCGCGCGACCAATACGCCGTGGAGCATCACGACGACCGGCCTGCTCGACGCGACCGACATCGGTCTGCGTTTGCAAATCACGACCGGCCCGCGCGCGGGCGCCGTGACCTACGTCGATCGCGTGCTCGGCGCGAACAATGTCGAAACGAGCGAATGGGAAATTTCCGACCTCGGGCCGGCGACCTTCGCCGACACGCACGTGACGCCGTCGAACGCGGGCGCCGACACGACGCAAGTTTTCTTGCAAGGAAAAATCTTCATCGATTCGGCGCGCATTCGCGGCGGCTCGCAGGGGTCGCTTCTTTTCAAGGATCTCGACATCGATGCGCTCAACACGGGCGACCCCGTGCAGTATTTCGCCGATGGCGCCGGGATCATGTGGTCGAAGTGTCGACATCTGGCGAACGACATCAAATTCACGCTCTTGAAGGAAGGCGAAACCGGATTTTTCTGGGGGCTCGTCTTCGAGCTCAATTGCTACGCGCTTCGCAACGTGTTTTTCCGCGCCGGGAGTTACCCGGAAAATCTCATCAACGGCGGGCTCTATCACGCGTCGGTGATCGCGGATTCGGCCGCCGCAGCGTTCCAGTGGGACGGCGACGCGAAGTGCTCGCACAATCCGGCGCTCGGCCTGATCAATACGGTCGGCGCGACGGGCGGCGGCGTGCTGGTCACGGGTGCGGGCTCGACGTTTCGCGGAACGACGCCCGGATTCGACATCGGTGCGCTCTCCTACTGGCGCGCGTCGACGCTCTTCTACGGCATCGCGGGCGTCTACGGTCAAGGCAACGGCGGATCGGGCTTCAACGTGCTCGAGCGCATGCACTACGACGCCGCGATTCTTGCGGCGATCACGGTCGCCGGCCCGGCCGGCGTCGATTTTACGCTTTCGGGCGCGGTGCTCGCGTTTCGCTTCGACGATGCGACCGCAACATTTCTCCCGGCTGGCGGCCTTGCAACTACGTACGCAAATCTCGCCGGGGCGCTCGGCGGCCAAGCGCATTCGCCCGCGAACGCTTCCAAGATTGTGCCTGCTCCGGGCGGGCTCTTCCAAGTGTTTCCGTAGAAAGGTCGACCATGAAATACGTAAAGCAAGCGGACACCTGGCACACGGTCGACGGCGACGCGAAGATCGTCCCGGCCGAGCTCGTGCTGCCGGACGGGGGGACGCGCCGCGATGGTCGGCCGTCGCTTCGCGCGCATTGCGGCCGAACCGTTCACACGGGCACCTTCGACGCGCCGATTCACGGCGACGACGGCGACCATTGCCAGGGCTGCGCCGACGCGATCGTCGAGTAGGCTTGGACCATGGCCAAGCGCACGGGAGACCGCGGCGAAAAGATCATGATCGAACCGGGGGACAACCCTTGGAAAATCGCCGTCGTCTGCGTGGGCGATGGCCGCCGCTGGCCCGAATTTGTCGAAGCGAATCCGCAAAAGACGCGCTCGGAAACGACCGGTAATTTCGTCTCTCTCATGCCGGGCGAAGTGCTGCGGCTTCCGGGATCGTGGCTCGCGAAAATGGGCGGCGTGCCCGTCGTGCACCCGATCATTGCGCCGGGCGGCGAGGTCGGCTCGCTGCACGACGCCGGCCGCTCGAGCCCGCCCGAAGCGGCCGCCGTGAGCTCGCTTCCCTACGGGTGGTCGGATTCGGATCTCGACATCGTCGTCGGCATGGCGCGCGGCTGGAAAATGCCCCCGGAAGATTTGATGGCCATTTGGTTTTCCGAAAGCGGCGCGCAGCCGCGTTGCCGCAGCGTGGGCTTCGGCTGCATTCCGTCGGGACAGCCGATGCCGGAAGGAAAGCTTGGCTACTTCGGCTTGATCATGGGCGCCGACAAATTCGTGTCGCCGACGCTCGGATGGGCGGCGGGAACATGGGAGCGGATCGTTGTCGAAAAATCCGTCGCCGTGCAGCTTCAAGCTATCGCGCAGTTTTGGGATCGGCTCGGCAAAATCTACTTGGGCGAGTCGTTCGCCGATCGCGCCGAGCGGATCGGCGTCTCGCCGGCCGCAGTCATGTACGCACTGAATTTCGTTCCCGCGTACGCCAAGCGCGCGACGGGCCCGAATAGCGTGCTAGTGAAAAAGGGCGACGGAACGGGCTTCTACGAAGCGAACGCCGGGCTCGACCTCGACGGCGACGGCGCGATCACGATGCGCGACATGGAAGCGCGCGTCACGGAACGCCGAAACGCGCTCGCATCGGGCGGCGGCGGCCGCGTGCTCTATCTCGCCGTGCGCGATGCTGCGGGCGGCAGCGTGCCATCGCTCGCGACGCTTTGGGCGCCGATCACGTCGACGTGGCAAGACCTCACGGGAAAAAATCCCGTGATGACCGTCGGCATGCGTTCGGGCAGCGATGGCCCCATGGGCCCGGGCGAGCGCGGCGGCGGGCTCGTCGAAACGATGGTGCTACTTGCTGCCGCAGCGGCCGCACTGCACTACGGATGGCCGTACGTCTCGAAGCTCTTGAAGAAAGGCGGCTGACCATGTCGATTCAGATTGTTCCGATCGTTTTCGCGGTGATCGGGCTCGGGCTCTACTTTCTTTCCCCGAACGCGAAAGGTTCCGAGCTCGGGCGCCTGATCTTCTTCGCGTCGATTCTCGCGCTGCTTTTCAGCGGCGCCGGACATTCGCTCACGATCAAGTGAGCTCGCGGGTGTAGACTGCACCCATGGCCAAGCGCGGAAAGAAAGTTACGTTCCACGGTGCTTTCGGATCGAAGAAGAAAGCGAAAGCGAAAGAACGTCGCACGCGCGGCGCCTTCATTCGGAAAGTGACGATCAAGCGGAAAGCGCGATGGCTCGTGCTGACGAAAAAGCGGTGATCCGCTGTCCGTTTTGCCGCTCGAGCCGCGTGCTGCGGATCGTCGCGTGGAACGTCGAGCGTCGCCCGCGCTGGCACGGCCGCTGCGTTTGCATTCATTGCTTGACGTCGTTCCCGCCGCCGATTCGTCGCGCAAAATAGGAAAAACCGTCTCGAGTTGCCGAAGCACGAAGGTTTTCTTGGAAAGAAAACGACCGGTTACAAAGCGGGCGTTTGCGTGTGGGCTTCGGCGGCCGAAACGGTTCGACCGCAAACGTACCACGGCGCCGGAAAGACGGAAGCCCGAGCGGCGCGAACCGCTCGGGCTTCGGGGAATCGCCGGG
>Ga0070705_100000336_pt1 | contig 27589 bp, 15 predicted proteins | sample KBSK5253metaG_FD_65455 | JGI IMG/M metagenome (GOLD analysis project Ga0070705, IMG submission 65455) | Corn, switchgrass and miscanthus rhizosphere microbial communities from Kellogg Biological Station, Michigan, USA - KBS K5-25-3 metaG | ecosystem: Host-associated > Plants > Roots >... | reverse complement strand
GCCTTCCGACTGCTGCGCGAACTTGAGCGCCTGCTGCGCCTGGTCGTGCAGCTCGGTCACCTGCTGCGTGTGCCGCTGCTCGTCCTCGAGGCGGCCCAGGTACACCTTGTAGCTGCGGAACGTGAGGTAGACGGGCGGAATCAGGATCGGGAGCAGCCACTGGCTGGCGCCGTTGACGATGGTCGCGGCGACCATGGCGACGGTCGCGCCGACGAAGTAGCTGGGGGCGCACCAGAGGAAGTTGTCGTTCCAGACGCGCATCAGCCGCTGGCCGGAGGTCAGCGCGACGGCGACGGACACCGAGGTCGTGTTGGCGACGTAGTACGCGGTCGCCGCGGCCAGCAGCGGCGTCGCAATCTGCGGCCAGCCGAGGTGGCCCGCGCCGCCGCCGCTCCAGCCGAACACGAGGCCGGCGAATTCGATCGTGAGGACGATCGCCGCGATGTTGAACAGCGTCCGGTAGAACGGGTTGCCCTTGCGGACGTTCAGCGTCGACTGCGCAACCGCGCTCGCGGCGGCGACAAACACCGTCTGCTCCGGCCCGAGCAGGAGCAGCGCGGTGAAGTCCACCACGTACGACACCGACATCGTCGACGCGCTGCGCGTGAGCGGCAGCCTGACTTTCAGCGCCGAGGCGAGGCACGACAGGACGATGAGGGAAATGAAGAGCGCCCACTGCGTGACGTGGACGTGGGTGGCGCAGTAGACGAGGACCAGCGCGCCGGCGGCGATGACGGCCGCCACATAGACCCGTGCCAGCAGGGGCAGTTTTGCCTCTTGACGGCCGATCTGCGGCAGGGCCGCTGTGGTGGTGTCCGTGCTAACGCCCATGTCGAACCATACGGCGAGACGCGGCGCCTCGCCGTATCAGGATGCCCGGCTTACTGCAGCACCGCGCTCCAGACCGCCTTCGCCTGGAACCAGTCCTGCGACAGAATCGACCACATGATCTGATCGAGGTGCTTGCCGTCCTTCAGCAGCGATCCGCGCAGGACGCCCTCCTGGACCGCGCCGAGCTTGCGCAGCGCGCCATTACCGCGGGCGTTCTGCACGACCGCGCGGGCTTCCAACCGGTTGACGGATGTGTGCTGGAAGGCGAAGTCGAGGGTCATCCTCGCGCTGGCGAGGAACATCCCCGTACCCCAGAAAGGTGAGCCTACCGCAAATCCCCACTCCGCGACGGAAAATCTCGGAGCGATTGCACGGACCTGCACGAGACCTACCGCATGTTCGCACCCGTCGGGAACCATGCCGAACGTGAACTGGTTGCCTGCCTCGCGTTCACGCTGCGCCCACGCGATGAACCGCTCGAAGCCCTCGGGCGTCGTCGGCGGCGGCGAGATGAACTTCGCCACTTCCTCGGCCTTGAGCATCGAGAGCAGCGAGAGCGCGTCGGTCTTCACCAGCTCGCGCAGCATCATCTTGCGGCCCGTGAGCACCGGCAGTCCCGTCGTCCAGTCGGCGTCGACGTTGAAGTTGACGTTCGCCGCCGGGGCGGCATCGAAGCGAATCGGCTCGAGATTCTGGGTCACGTTTTTCACCATCTCTGCAGCGTTCAGTTGAAGGAGGTTGGTCGCGGTCTTCACTTGCCGCCTCCTTTCTTCCCGAGCACGCTCTCGCCCCAGACGATGTTTTCGCCCCAGACGATGTTCTCGCCCCAGACGATGTTTTCACCCCAGACGATGTTCTCGCCCCAGACGATGTTCTCGCCCCAGACGATGTTCTCGCCCCAGACCAGGTTCTCGCCCCAGACCGATCCGCCCAGGTTCTCGCCCCAGATGGTGCCGGCGTCCCACGCGGTGCTGTTGGCGCTGATGATGTTCTCGCCCCAGACCAGGTGCTCGCCCCAGACCAGGTGCTGCGACCAGGGAATCGTCTGCCCGGCGTAGATGCTGTAGGGGACGATCTCGTTGATGACCCACGTCGAGCCGGCGGGCGCGCTGGGATTGACCGAGCGCACCAGGCTCAGGAGCCCCGCGCCATTGACGCGGCCCGCGCCCTGCGACAGCTGGTCGTAGACCACGCCGAGGGCGTTGTGCATCGTGAACGCGCTGTATTCCGAGAACGCCTTGAGCGCATTGCCGCTCAGCGTCTGCGTGACGCCCAGCTGCGCCGACGTCTCGCGGCTCGCCTGCAGCAGCACCGCCACCAGGCCGCTCTCCACGCCGGCGGCCATGCTCGTGCCGGTCAGCGAGATGTAGCTCTTGTGGCCGCTCGCGTCGTTGACGAGGAGCGAGGGATAGGTGACGCCCAGGAAGCTGCCCGGCGCGAACGGCGCCACCAGGTTGTGGCCCGGCACCGTGAAGTCCGGCTTGGCGAACCCATCGATCCACGTCGGCCCGCGCGAGCTGTAGTTGGCCACCAGGTCGTCGGTGGGATCGACCGTGCCCTGCGTCTTGGCCGAGGCGATGGTGAACGCCGACGGCGCGTTGCCCGGCACGAGGATGCCGCCGTAGCCGACCTGGCCCGTCGACGGGTTGATGCCCGCGTTGCCGGCCGAGACGACGACGATGATCCCCGCGCGCGACGCGGCTTCCACGGCCTGCACCATCGGGTCGGTGGCCGCGGTCTCGAACGGCGGATGCCCGAGCGACATGTTGATGACGTTGATGCCGAGCGCGTCCTTGTTGACCGTGGCGAACTCGACGGCCGCGACGACGTCGCTGGTGGACCCGCCGCCGGAGTTGTCGAGCACGCGCAGGCCGATCAGGTGCGCATCCGGCGCCACGCCACCGAACTGCCCGTTCGACAGCGCGCCGTCGCCGGCCGCCAGGCCCGCGACGTGCGTGCCGTGGCCGTAGCCATCGATGGGCGCCGAGGCCACCGCGTTCTGCCCGTTGGTGAAGTCATAGAAGGCGGTGATGCGGCTCGCGAGGTCGGGCACGGGCGCGATGCCCGAGTCGATGATCGCGATGCCGATGCCGGTGCCCGTCGGGTCGGTGTCGCTCAGCCCGAGCTGCGACCGGAGGTCGCTGGCCTTCTTGACCGCCTGGTTGATGTTGCCGCCGAGCAGGACGTCCTGCGCGGCCAGCGGGGCGGAGAAGACCGGGGCGTCGATGGAAATGGACCCGATGCCAGGCAGGGTCTCGAGCCACGCGAGGTCGGCGCTCGAAAGCTTCAACGAGATCGCGTTGGCGCGGCGCGCTTGCCGGCCGACGAAGATGCCCCTGCTTCGCAATGCCTTCAACAGCGAGGCCCAGTCGGTGGTCCCGTCGGCGCGCACGATCACGCTGACGGTTCCGGTCGTCCCTGCAGACTGCTCGATTTGCTCGATCTGCCGATCGATCCGGGCCTTCTTCTTCAATGGTCCGCCTTTGACGGCGAACATCACCGGGGCCTGCAGGATCACCAGCGCGGCGACCACGGCCCAGGTACGGACTTTAGGTAGATTCATGACGTGCTCCCGATGAGCAACATCGGATCCAGAACCTCGACAATAGCGGTATTCGAGCTAAGTCGCTTAGATGGAAATGATTAAGTGGTGAAAGCGCCATCTGTGCTCGCAGCGCACATGCTCCGTCACGGAACACGCCCGGAGCGCGCTGCTCGCCTGGCCATCGGCCCAACTCAGCGTTAAAACGTTGGCGGGTTGAGGGTTAGAGCGATGTTTCCGAAACGGAACACGAGGTTTGTGAAGACGGTACACAAGCCAACGGCCGATTACGACTTCAGCAGACAAATTACGACAATGAGCGCGACTTGCGAGTGCGCCGCCAGCCGTTTGATATAGGGGGTCGGCGAAAAAACTATTGCACCCGAATCGCTGAACACTCGCAGCTCGCGCGGGAGCATAATGCGCCCGTCCCGGATGCCAGCACATCTACTCTCCCGCAGGGAGCTCCTCAAGTCGGGCGCCCTCTTTATCGGGTTCAACCTGTTCGAACCGGCCACCCGCCTCTTTGCGCAGGGGCTCCAGGGCGGGACGCCGATGTCGAACGCCGGCGGCCTGCCGGCCGACCAGCTCGACTCGTGGCTGGCCGTCGCGCCCGACGGCACCGTCAGCGTGTTCACCAGCAAGGTCGATCTCGGGACCGGCGTCGGCACGTCGCTCGGACAGATCGTCGCCGAGGAGCTCGACGTTTCCGTGCTCAGGATCCGGATGGAAATCGGCGACACGACAAGGAGCGTCGATCAGGGACGCACGTCGGCCAGCCGCACGCTCGAGCGCGCGGGCCCGCAGCTGCGCCAGGCTGCGGCCGCCGCGCGGCAGGAGTTGCTGAAGCGTGCATCGATGCAGCTTGGTGCCCCGGCGAGCCAGCTGACGGTGACCGACGGCGTGGTGAGCGTGGCGGGCAATGCCGCCAAGAGCGTGTCCTACGCCACCCTCGTCGGCGGCAAGCGCTTCGACACGAAGATCCAGGCCAGCGGCGAGCAGTGGGACCTGAACCTGGCTGCCGACGTCAAGCCGAAAGACCCGAAGGATTACAAGGTCGTGGGCACGTCGGTGGCGCGATTCGACCTGCCGCCGAAGTTCACCGGTCAATTCCTGTACGCGCACGACGTGCGCGTCCCCGGCATGCTGCACGGTCGCGTCGTGCGCCCGCCGGTCGTCAACTCCCGCCCCGCGTCAATCGACCAGTCGTCGATCGCCGGCATACCCGGTGTCGTGCAGATCGTGCAGAAGGGGAACTTCCTCGGCGTCGTCGCGCAGACCGAGTGGGCGGCGATACGCGCGGCCCGCATGCTGAAGGTGACATGGTCGGAGCCGCCGATGCAGTACCCGACGGGACCCGACGCGATCTACGACTATCTGCGGACGACCAAGCCGGTCGCGGAACGCGTGGCCACCAACACCGGCAACGTGGCGTCCGCGTTCAGCGGCGCCGCGAAGACGTTCGACGCCACCTACCGGTGGCCGTTCCAGATGCACGGGATGATCGGCCCCTCCTGCGCCGTCGCCGACGTGCAGGGGAGCAAGGCCACCATCTGGTCCGGTTCGCAGGCGCCGTTCATCACGCGGAACGGGATTGCGCGCCTGCTCGGCCTGCGCGAGCAGGACGTGCACTTCGTCTACTGCGAGGGGTCGGGCTGCTTCGGCCGCCTCGAGCCTGACGATGCGCCGGAGGACGCGGCGCTGATGTCGCAGGCGGTCGGCAGACCGGTGCGCGTGCAGTGGATGCGCGAGGACGAGCACGGCTGGGAGCCGAAGGGCCCTCCGCAGCTCATCACGATTCGATCGGGGCTCGACGCGCAGGGCCAGGTCACGACGTGGGACTACGCCGAGCAGACGCTGCCGTGGACCGATGCGCGCCTGACGCCGATGCTCGCCTCGAGGCAGACGGGCATCAAGCCGGACGAGAACGGCATCGCGCTCGGCGGCGGCGACGGCGCGCCGTATGTCTTCTCGAACCGCAAGGCGGCGGCAGCAACCATCCCGTGGGTGATGACGCCGAACCCGCTGCGCACGGCGAACCTGCGTGCGCCATACTCGCAGGCGCGCTGCTTTGCCGCGGAATCGCAGATGGACGACATGGCGGCCGCCGCCGGCGTCGATCCGGTGGAGTTCCGCCTGCGTTACCTGACGGGCGCCGGCAACGAGCGCGTCGCCGCGGTTCTGCGCGCGGCGGCGATGAGGGCCGGTTGGCAGCCCCGGCCGCACGGCGCGGACGGCGCGCGGGCGTCGGGCGCTCGAAACCGCAACACCGCGACCGGGCGCGGCGTGGCCATCTCCGGCATGGCCGGCACTGTCGTCGCGCAGATCGCCGACGTCGACGTCGAGCGATCGACGGGCAAGGTCACGGTCAGGAAGGTGACCGTCGCGCACGACTGCGGGATCATCGTTAACCCCGACGGCCTGAAGAACCAGATCGAGGGCAACGTGATCCAGGGCACGAGCCGCGCGCTGCTGGAGGAAGTCAGCTTCGATGCCGCCGGCGTGCGGAACCTGAACTGGAACACCTATCCGATCATCCGGTTCCGCGACATCCCGGAGGTCGACATTGTCCTGATCGATCAGCGGGCGATGCCGCCGCTCGGCGGGGGCGAGGCGTCGTCGACGGCAACGGCGGCGGCGATCGGCAACGCCATCTTCGACGCCGTCGGCGTGCGCCTGCGCCAGGCGCCGTTCACGCCGGACAGGGTCCGTCGTGAAGTGGAAAAGTGGAAAAGTGGAAAAGTTTAAGAAGTAAGTCGAAAGTAGAAAGTCGAAAGTAGAAAGTCGAAAGTAGAGGATTCTGCATGCAGCGGCGGGAGTTCATCGCGGGTCTGGCGGCCATCGGCGCGAGCACGCTCGTCCCGGACTTGCTCGAGGCCGCGCAGCCCCGGCCGGCGACGGCGGTATCGCCGTTCCGCATCGACGTCCACTATCACGGCAACTCGCCCGGCTTCATCGCCGCCATCAAGGCGCGGAACACCGGCCAGATGCCGCTCATGAACTGGACGCCTGCGAAGGCGCTCGAGGACATGGATCGCGACGGCGTCGCGACCTCCGTCATGTCGACGAGCGAGCCGAGCGTCTACTTCGGCGACGCCGCGGCGGCGCGCGCGCTGGCGCGCGAGTGCAACGAGTACTTCGCCAGGCTCGTGTCGGATCGTCCGGCGCGCTTCGGCATGTTCGCCACGCTGCCGCTGCCCGACGTCGACGGCGCGCTGAAGGAGATCGAATACGCCTACGACACCTTGAAGGCCGACGGCGTCTGCTTCATGAGCAGCTACGAGGGGAAGTACCTCGGCGACCCGGCGTTCGCGCCGGTGATGGACGAGCTGAACCGGCGGAAGGCGGTTGCCTACACCCACCCGTTCCGCGGCGCGATGATCAACATGCTGCCGGACGGGCGCAACATGGGGATCACGCTCTCGACCGAAACGACGGTCACGATCCAGAGCATCCTCTACACGAACACCGCCACGCGCTGCCCTGACATCCGCTTCATCTGGTCGCACGGCGGCGGCACGGCCCCCTACATCACCGGCCGGCTCGGCGCCGGGGTCGGTCCCGACGGAAAGCCGAACGCGAACCTGGCCGCGCTGCAGAAGTTCTATTACGACACCGCGCAGGCGTTCAATCCGTACACGCTGGCGACGTTCACCGCGGTCGTGCCGAACTCGCACATCCTGTTCGGCACTGACTATCCATTCGCCCAGGCAGGCACCGTGGCGAAGGGGCTCGCCGAGGCCGGTTTCACGGCGGCGAACCTGCGCGCAATCGAGCGCGACAACGCGCTCGAGTTGTTTCCCCGGTTGAGAAGGACGTAGGCATTCATGGAGGGGTTATGTTGCGACGGGTTTCCATCGCGGCACTGCTGTTCGCACTGATCGTCATGGCCGCGCCCGCGATGGCGCAGACCACCAACGGCGTCATCTCCGGCATCATCAGCGACGCGCAGGGGGGCGTGCTTCCCGGCGTGACCGTCACCGCGCGCAACGTCGATACCGGCGCGATGCGCAACATCGTCACCGAAGGCGACGGCCGCTTCCGGCTCGCGGCCCTGCCGCCCGGGCGCTACGAGGTGAAGGCCGAGCTCCAGGGCTTCGGCGTCGTCACGGTGCCCGACATCACCGTGCTGGTCGGTACCGAGGTCACCCGCAACATCACGATGCAGGTGCAGGGGCTGAACGAGTCGGTGACGGTCACCGGCGAGGCGCCGATCGTCGAGGTGACCCGGAGCGACGTCTCGGGCGTCATCACGCAGCAGCAGATGCAGATGCTGCCGCTGGCCACGCGCCAGCCGATGGATCTCGCGCTGCTGATGCCGGGCACGAGCCAGGACGCGGTGCGCGCGCGCAAGGCCAACTCGAACGTCGGCGCCGGCGCGTTCACCAATGGCTCCGCGCTGCTCGTCGACGGCGTCTGGAACAAGGAAGGCAACACCGGCGAACCGCGCCAGGACTTTCCGCAGTCGGCGATCCAGGAGTTCAAGGTGTTGCTGAGCCAATCGCCCGCGGAGTACGGCTGGACGGCCGGCGGCGCCGTGTCGATGGCGACCAAGAGCGGCACCAACCAGGTGCACGGCGAAGGGTTCGAGTTCTATCGCGACAAGGCGCTCAACACGATGGATCCGTTCGCGAAGGCCGCCGGGCAGGCGAAGCCGGCCTTCAGCCGCCACCAGTACGGCGGCGCCATCGGCGGTCCGATCGTCAGGGACAAGCTGCACTTCTTCGAGGCCGCCGAAGCGCTGCAGAACAACCTCTATGACAACGTCGTCGTCAGGCAGCCGGCGTTCTACGGGAGCCTGAACGGCGTGTTCAAGAGTCCCGAGTACAACCACATGTCGTTCACGCGCGGCGACTGGCAGGTGAACCAGAAGCAGAACCTGTTCGTGCGCTACGCGTGGCAGGTGTCGGATTTCACGTGCGAAGGGTGCGCGGCGTCCTCGTCGCAGCCGTGGTTCTCGCCGGGCGGCGGCATCAAGCAATCGCGTTACGCCTGGGCAGGCGCGCATACGTGGGTCCTGTCGCCGCGCGTGCTGAACGAGGTGCGCGGCCAGTGGACGACCTACCTGTTCCGCGCGCACGTGCCGGGCGTCGAGCCGCAGCGGAAGCTGTACGACGAGTCAGCCGCGCGGATCGCCGGCACGACGCAGATCTACGCGTTCCCGAGCCTCGGGTCGTGGGGCGCCAACACCAACCAGTACGGCGACCTGCTGTCGCGGCAGCTGCGCGACGACATGTCGATCACCACGGGCCAGCACACCTGGAAATTCGGCGCCGGCGGCCAGAGCCTTCCCATCCGGCAGTCGATCCGCAAGGCGCAGGGCACGTGGACGTTCTCGGTCGATCAGCCGTTCAACCCGAGCAACCTCGCGTCGTTCGTGCCGGTGCCCGGCTCGGTCCAGCAGTTCACGGCCGCGCTGCTCAACGTGCCGCTCTACGCACCGAACGTGCTGTGGGACACCTACGCCGAGGACGAGTGGAAGCCGGCGGCGGGCGTCACGCTGAACCTCGGCGTCCGCTACGAGTACCAGGCCAAGGTCTACAACCAGGGACGCGATCTGAACGACAAGGAAATCTTTCCCACGACCGGCACCGCGACGAGCCTGGCGCCGCTCGTGGACTTCTCGCATCGCGGCGACAAGAACAACTTCAGCCCGCGTGTCGGGCTCGCGTGGGACCTGAAGAACGACGGCAGGACGGTCGCGCGCGCCGGCTACGGGCTGTACTACAACGTCATGAACACGCAGCTCGAGCTGTCGGAAATCCAGAACTACCGGCAGTTGAACGCCGTCATCGCCAACCCGAGCTACCCGGACCCGTACGGCGGCCGCGATCCGATCTCGTTCGTGTCGGCCGGCGTGCAGAACATCGCCGTGCAGGCCAACGATCTCGAGAACCTGCAGTCCGCGGCCTACACCGGCGGCGTCTCGCAGTCGCTGACCTCGGCGCTCGCGATTCACGTGGACGGCGTCTACAACCGGATGACGAAGGTGCCGATGGCCATCGACATCAACCCGCGCAGCGGCGGGACGACGGGCCTCAGGGCGCTGCCGCAGTTCGGGCGTGTGCTGCAGACGCAGTCGATCGGCTTCGCCGACTACAAGGCGCTGCTCGTCCGGCTGGAGAAGCGGCTCGATCACAACTACATGTACACGGTCTCCTATACGCTGGCGGGGACCAACGGCAACGTGAGCAGCTCGAGCTTCAGTTCGACCGTCACCGACTCGGCGCACATCGACTACGACAACGGCCCGAACAACAGCGACCGGCGCCATGCGCTCGTCGCCAGCGGCTCGTTCGTCCTGCCCTCCGACGTCGTCTTCGGCGCGGTCTTCACCGCCCGCTCGACGATGCCGTTCAGCGCGATTGCGGGGACCGATCTCAACGGCGACGCGAACATCACCGACTACGTGCCCGGCACGACGCGCAACGTCTTCAACCGCGGCAACGACGCGGAGATGATGGCGCGCGTGAATGCCTACCGCGCGACCGTCGGGATGGCGGCGCTGCCGGCGTCGCAGATCAACACGAACGAGTTCTACGGGCTCGACGTGCGCGCGAGCAAGTCGATCCGCCTCGCCACCGACCGGAGGGTCGAGCTCGTGGCGCAGGTGTTCAATGTGCTGAACCGCACGAACCTGCTGGCGGCATGGCAAACCAATGCGCGGTCGGCCGCGTTCGGCACCATCACGTCCGCGGCGAACATGCGCCAGGCGGAGCTGGCCGTGCGGTTCTCGTTCTGAGCAGGGGGCAGGGAGCAGGGGGCAGGGGGCAGGAGGGTGCAGGTGAGAGGCAGCTGCGGATGACAGGGGGCAGGAGAGTCGTTGCGCTCGTCGTCCTCGTTGCGGGCCTGATCATCGCGCTGCACGCGCAAAGCAAGCTGCTGGCGCCGACCGGCACGCTGCGGTCCTCCTTCATCGCGACCAACCCGGTGCAGGGCCGGGTGGACCCGAAGACGGGGGCCACCTCCGGCCCCGCCGCCGATCTGACGCGCGAGCTCGCGCGCCGCATCGGCGTGCCATCCGTCGTGACGCCGCTGCCCGACGCGGGCGCCGTGCTCGACAGCGTCAGGAACGGCACGGTGGACATCGGGTTCCTCGCCGTCGAAGCCGAGCGCGCGACGCAGGTCGATTTCTCGGACGCCTATTCCAGCTCCGGCGCCGCGTACGCGGTGCGCACCGATGCCCCGTTCCAGAAGTCGGCCGACGTCGATCGCGCGGGCGTGACGATTGCCGCCATTACCGGCCAGGCGCCCGAGGTCTACGTGCGCGAGCACGTGAAGAACGCGCGCGTCCAGTCGCTGCCGGCGGTGCCGCCGAACGCGGAGATGGGCAGGATGCTGCTCGACCGCAGGGTGGATGCGTTCGCCGCCAATCGCACGCGGATGGAGGAGCTCGTCCGCGACGTCCCCGGGTTGCGCGTGCTCCCTGACGACTACATGGTGACGCTGCAGGCGATCGTTGTCCCGAAGGGGAAGGCCGCTCAGCTGGCGGAGGTCAATCGGTTCCTCGCTGACGTCCGCAAGTCGGGGTTCGTGCTCTCATCGCTCGAGAAGGCCAAGGTCGCCGGCGTCAAGGTCGCGCCCGAGCCGCGGCCATAACGCGCCTCACGTGCCCGCTTGCGGCGTCATGGGCTGCAGCGGATGCTGAGGCGTCGCGGCCCTCGTCCTCTGGCCGGTTCCCTGCACGTGGGTCGTCGTGGCAGTGCGCCGGCTTGTTCTCGGCATCGTCGTCGTGGCGGGCGCGGCTGCGTTCGTCTATCTCGGCCGCCGCTTTTCACTCGCCGACGTGGCGATACTGCTCAGCGGCACGCCGCACGATCGGTACGCGCTCGATCTGAAATTCCGTCGGCTCGACGACACCACCGACGGCCGGCGATGGATTGCCTCCGCGCAGGAATCGCTCCTCCGCCCGCGCGCCACGGCGTTGCCGCTCGTTGATGTCATGCCCCTGGACGCCGACGCCGTCGCCTACACCCTTCATCTGCGGCGAGGGCAGCGATATGCCGCCGGCGTTCGCGCCGGCAAGCCCGTATTCATCGATCTGTTCGAGCAGACAGCCTCGGGCCCGCGACATGTCAGCAGTGCGCCCGCGGACACGTCTTCCCTCTCTGTCGAGATTTCATCTGACGGTGACTATCTCGTACGTCTCCAGCCTACGCTGGACGGAGCCGCCGGCGCCGTGGTCTCGCAGACCATCGAGCCGAGCCTGGCGCTGCCGGTGCAAGGCGCGAAGCGCTCGAGCATCCAGAGCGGCTTCGGCGCGGCGCGCGATGCCGGCGCCCGCCGTCACGAGGGGGTCGACATCTTCGCCGCGCGCGGGACGCCCGTGATTGCGGCGGCGGACGGCATCGTGACGTCGGTCGGCATGAACGGCCTCGGCGGCAAGGTCGTCTGGGTCGTCCGCCCGTTGCGCGGAGAGTCGTTGTACTACGCGCACCTCGACACGCAGGCCGTCAAGGCTGGCTCGTACGTGAAGCGCGGCGAGGTGCTGGGAACGGTGGGGAACACCGGCAACGCCCGCGGCGGGCCGACGCATCTCCATTTCGGGATTTACGCGCGCGGCGGCGCCGTCGATCCGCTGCCGTACGTAGCGTCAGTCGTTCAGCCTCCGGAACACGCCTTCGTAAATCACCGGCGCGCCGCGCGTCGGTAACGCGCGAGGGCAGACAAAGGGCTGAACACGACGCTCGCCGGCGGGCACGTCGTCGCCGTCAGCCCTTGACGTAGGCGAGCTTCGCGGCGACCTGTCCGCCGCGGACCGTGAACACGTCCACGCCGCGGAGATGCCACGGCTGGCCGTCGCGCACCTTGCGGTACACCCACCGGACGACCGCGCGGTCATCGCAGACGATGACGTCTTCCGCCTCGAAGACCGCGCCCGCGTTGCGCGCGAACCACGCGCGCCAGTAGTCCACTACCGCCGCCCTGCCCTGGATGCGCCGGCCGTCGGGCGGCGGTGAGGTGTCCTCGAAGACGGTGTCGTCGGTCAGCACGTCGGCAAGCGCGTCCGCGTCGTGCCGGTTGAAGGCCTCGTTGAAGCGGTCGATCGTCGAGCGCGTCGATTCGGATCGCATCGGGCGATCAGCTTACCGGAGCACGTGGCTTGTTGTAGAGTGTGCGCGCGCAGACATCACATCTGCCGGGGACGTCCGTCCCAGGAGGGTCCACATGCGGAGATCTTTGCGTTCGCTCATGGCCCTGCACGTCGCCGTCTTGGCATGCACCCTCGTCTTGCCCGCGCTCGCGCGGGCGCAGCAGACCAGCGGCATCGCCGGGCTGGTGCGGGACAGTTCCGGTGCGGTGCTGCCCGGCGTCACGGTCGAAGCGGCGAGCCCGGCGCTCATCGAGAAAGTGCGCAGCGCGGTCACCGATGCGCAGGGGCGTTTCAACATCGTCAATCTGAGGCCCGGGACGTACGTCGTCACCTTCTCGCTCGCCGGGTTCAATGCCGTGAAGCGCGAGGGCATCCAGCTCACCGCCGGCTTCACCGCCGCGGTCAACGCCGACCTGCAGGTCGGCGCCCTCGAAGAGACGATCACCGTGAGCGGCGAGACGCCGCTCATCGACACGCAGAACACCCGCCAGCAGAAGGTGCTGTCGAGCGAGCTGCTCGACGCGCTGCCGAGCGGGCAGAAGACGGCGATCAACGTCGTGTCGCTCACCCCCGGCATGACGACCGCCGGGCTCGCGGACGTGGGCGGGTCGCTCGGCACCTACAATGCCGGCGGCAACGGCACGACGTTCCACGGCAAGACGGGCTTCAAGCGCGAGTTCGACGGCATGCGCGTCGAGAACATGGAGGCGGACGGCAACAACGGCTACATCCTCAACGCCATCACCGTCCAGGAAACGACCGTCGAGACCGGCGGCGTCTCCGCCGAGAGCGACATGAGCGGCGTCTCGCTGAACATGATTCCCAAGGAGGGCAGCAACGCCTTCCGCTTCATGGCCACGGGCCTGTTCACCAACGAGCACCTGTCGACCGACAACTTCGGCGAGAACCTGCGCGCGCGCGGCGTCACGCTGCCGAGCAAGGTGATCAACATCTACGACTGGTGGGGCACGGCGGGAGGCCCGATCAAGCAGGACAAGCTGTGGTTCTTCGCCGCGGAACGCATCTGGGGCAACAGGAACCAGCGCGCCAACACGTTCTGGAACAAGACGCAGGGCTCGCCGTTCTACACCCCCGACCCGGCGCGTCCCTTCCAGCCCAACGAGTACTACAAGTCGCACGCGGCCCGCGTCACGTGGCAGGCGTCGCAGCGCAACAAGGTGAACGTCTTCTTCGACGTGCAGAAGAACTGCAAGTGCTATTCGGGAACCGGGCTGACCGCGGTGACGACGACGGCGCCCGAGGCGGACGCGCAGCTGCGGTTCTGGCCGCAGTTTCTCGCGCAGGCGGCCTGGTCGGCGCCCGTCACCGATCGGCTGCTGCTCGAAGCGGGCTACTCGGCGACGATCTCGCACTGGCCGCGCGTGTCGAACGCCGGCGTGAGCACCGACTCGATCCGGATCACGGAGGCGTCAACCGGCTTCGTCTACGGTGCGCCGGAAACGCTGCAGGACCTGCAGGACAGCGACCGCTACGCGCAGCGCGTCAGCGTCTCGTACATCACGGGCACGCACACGTTCAAGAGCGGCTTCCAGCTCGGTCAGGGCGTCAAGAACCTGCACCAGTATTCCTGGACCGACTACAACTACACGTTCCTGCGCGGCGTGCCGACGCAGATCACGCAGCTCGCCACGCCGTACTTGCGCAAGGAGCGCATTCGCGCCGACCTCGGGCTCTTCGCGCAGGATCAGTGGGCCGTGAAGCGGCTCACCGTCAACTACGGCCTGCGGTTCGACTACTACAACGCCTACGTGCCCGAGCAGCACATGCCGGCGACGAAGTTCGTGCCCGCGCGCGATTTCGAGCCGGTCTATCACGTGCCGCTCTGGAAGGACGTCAGCCCGCGTCTCGGCGTCGCCTACGACCTGTTCGGCAACGGCAGGACCGCGGTGAAGGCGTCGCTCGGGCGCTACGTCGGCAAGACGGCGATCGCCGTCGCCGCCGACAACAACCCGGTGACGCGCTCGGTGCTGAGCGCCACGCGGACGTGGACCGACGCCAATGGCAACTACGTCCCGGACTGCAACCTCGCGAACCTCGCGATCAACGGAGAGTGCGGCGCCATCAGCAACACGAACTTCGGACGCGTCAACGCGAATGCGACGCAGTACGCGGCCGAGACGATCCATGGCTGGGGCGTGCGCGACTACCTGTGGGACCTGTCCGCCGAGGTGCAGCATCAGCTCGGGGCGGGCGTCTCGCTGAATGCGGGCTACTACCGGAATTGGTACAACAATTTCCTGGTGACCGACAACGGCGACGTCGCGCCATCCGACTACAGCCCCTACTGCATCACGGCGCCGAACGACACGCGGCTGCCGGGCGGCGGCGGGTACCAGGTCTGCGGGCTCTACGACATCTCGCCGGCGAAGTTCGGCCGCGTGACGAACCTGGTGACGCTGTCGAAGCATTACGGCACGGAGACGTTCGTCTCGAACTTCATCAACGTCAGCCTCAACACGCGACTGTCGTCGGGCGCGCAGTTCAGCGCCGGGTTCGACACGGGGCGGACGGTCAACGACGCCTGCTTCGACGTCGACTCGCCGGGCGCGGGCGCCGCGGCCAACCTCCCCGGCGTCTCGAGAACGCCGACGCCGTTCACCGCGACGACCGTCGACGGCCGGACGATCTGCAGGGCGACGACCCCGTGGGGCGCCAACGCGCAGTTCAAGGCGAACGGCAGCTATCCGCTCCCCGCGGAATTCGCCGTGAGCGGCACGCTGCAGAACGTGGCCGGCCCGATGATCACCGCCAACTACACGGTGCCGAACGGGCTCGTCGCGCCGTCGCTCGGACGCGACCTGGCGGCGTGCGGCGGCCGCACGCCGTGCACGGCCAGCGTCGCCGTCCCGCTCGTCGCACCGCAGACGATGTTCGAGCCGAGGCGGACGCAGCTGGATCTGCGCCTGACGAAGTTCATCAGGCTGGCGCGCGCGCGGCTGCAGGTGAACCTCGACGTCTACAACACGCTCAACGCCAGCGACGTCGTCACGCTCAACACGAACTACGGCCCGAGCTGGCTGCAGCCGACGTCGTTCCTGACCGGGCGCCTGTACGAGATTGGGGTGCAGTGGAGCTATTAGTTGGCCCGTGGTATTTACGAATTGACGAAATTACGAATTGACGAATTGATTTAGGAATTGGCCCTGCTCAATTCTCCAATTCCGATTCGTCAATTCGTCAATTCGTAGATTCGTAAATCCGCCCGTTCAGAACGTGAACCTGACGGCGAGCTCGGCCTGCTGCCGCGGCTGCACCTCGAGGACGCGTCCGAACGAATTGGACAGGGCGTTCTCCTGCCACGTCCCCGCGATGCCCAGGTTGTCGGTCCCGAACAGGTTGAACACCTGCGCGATGAACTCGACGCGCCGCATCCCCAGACCCACGGCCTTGCTCGCCCGCAGATCGAAGCGGTTGTAGCCGTTGCCATCGAGCTGGCTCCCGGGAATCGGCGCGCGGCCGTTCTGCGCCCGCCACGCGTTGACGGCCGCGAGGAACGTCGAGTTGTCGCCTCGATTCCCCTGGTTCCTCGTCGTTCCCGGCACGTAGTCGGTGCCCGCCGCCCCATCGGCGTTCAGGTCGATCCCTGCGCGCGCGCTGAACGGCATCGTCGAACGGAGCGTCCACACGCCTCCGAGGCTGATCTCGTACGGCAACACCACCGACCCGCTCGCGACGAAGCTGTGACGTCGATCGCCGCTGCCCGGCCCCCTGTCGAGACCCGGATTGTAGAAGTCGGTGATCGTCCCGGTCGGCCCCTCATTGGTCTCCTTCGCCAGCGTGTACGAGAGCATGTACTGATGCCGGTTGGCGAACCGCTTGTCGAGCCGCACCAGCATCGCCCGGTAGTCGTGGAAACCGGCCGACCGCAGCTGGACGATGTTGCCCCAGCCCGCAACCGGGCGTACGCGCGTAACCGGGTCCGGTGTGTTGATGTTCGCCGACTGCGTCATCTTGTCGACGTTGGTATACACGCCGTCGACGTGGACCGCCATGTTCGCGCGCAGCTCCTGCGAGTAGCCGAGCGTAAGCCCCTTCGCCTCGGCATTCTGCATGTTGTCATCGAGGATGTTGACGTTCGGCGTCGCGGTGACGGTGACGAACGCCTGTGGCGAGAGGCCGTTGTAGGGATCCGGATATGACGGATTCCGGATGTTGACCTGGTTCTGCAGCAGCGTCGTGAGCTCGGGCCGTATCTGGTTCTGCATCAGGTACTGGTAGTACCAGCCGTAGGCCGCGCGCACCACCGAACGGCCGTTCCCGGCGATGTCCCACGCCACGCCGAGTCGCGGCGCGACGTTGTTGTTGTCGCCGCGCGACTTCGGATGCACCAGCTCGCCCAGCCGTTCACGGCCGGCGAGGCTGATGTGCGTGTTGAACGAGTGGTACTGGTTGTCGTAACGCAGGCCCAGGTCCGCCGTCAGGTTCGGCAGAATCTTCCACTGATCGGCGACGTATCCCTGAATCCAGTGGTTCTGCAGGTTGCGCGGCAGCGGCGGAAACGACGCCGTGAACTGAATCGGGTTCCGCAGCCTGGCCATCGCCGCCGCGGTGCCATCGAAGAACTGATCGGTGGAGAACACCCACGTACCAAGATTGACTCCCTGCTCCTCCGGCGAGTAGAGGCGCACGTAGGCGCCGCCGACCTTCACGGAGTGGCTGCCGGGCGACCAGGTGAAATCGTCGCGATACTCCTGCCGGTCGGTCCAGTTCATGGACAGTGCGTTGGATCCCCACGTCAGGCTCGGGAACTGAAAGATCGCGGGCGTGTAGTTCGCGAACCGCTCCGCCGGAAACTGTCCCTTCTTCGCCGGATCCCAGAAGCCGACGCCGGGCGGCGCGTTGCGGTTGTCGAGATGCGACGGCGGGATCTGCGCACGCACCTCGTTGAGCATGCGGGGCCCGACCACCCACGTGTGGCCCAGGAGGTTCGAGTCGCGCGGCGACCACACGTCGGCGCCGACGTTGGCCGCGTTGAATCCGCCGCAGTCCTCGCACTGGATGTGCTCGAGGTCGGTGACGTAGCGCCAGAAGAACGTCTGCTGATGATTGATCTGGTAGTCCATGCGCGCGAACCAGGCCCGCCGCATGTAGGTGCGTGGAAACGTTCCCTCGAGCGCCGAATAGAACTGAGGCTGGCCCGTGTTGACGATTGCCTCCCTGGCTTCGCGCGATCGTTCGAACGCCGCGAAGAAATGCAGTTGATCGCGAATGATCGGTCCGCCGACTGCGACCCCGACCGAATGCCGGCGGTACTCGGGCTTCGGCGCGCCGGCGTCGTGCAGTTCCTGTTCGAACCTGTCGAGTGCGTTGAGGCTCTTGTCGCGGAAGTACTCGAACGCCTCGCCGCCGAACCGGTTCGTCCCGCTCCTGGTGGCCACCTGGACGACGCCGCCGACCGCGTTGAATTCGGCCGACGACTGGCTGATGTTCACCTTGAACTCGCGCACCGCGGCCTGCGGCACCTCGAGGTGCTGCTGCCCCGAGTTGTTCGACATGTTCATGCCGCCGTCGGCGTAGTAGAGATTCATCTGGCCGCCGTTGCCGCCGCCGGCGCCGATGGTCGCCGTCGGGCGGCGCCCCGACAGGTTGTTCATGCTGGTGCCAGGCAGCAGCAGCGCGAGCGAGATGGGCATCCGGTTGGCCACCGGCAGCATCTCGATCTGCTCCTGCGTGACGACCGCCGCGACCTGCGTCTGCGTGACCTCGACGACGGGCGCTTCCCCGGTGACGGTGAGCGTCTCCCGCAGGCCCTGCACGTTCATCGTTAGGTCGCGATTCAGCTCGAGGCCGATCGTGATCGTGAGGTCCGCGACCTCCGCGTTCGCGAACCCCTGCAGCTCCGCCGACATCCCGTAGCGCCCCGGCTGGAGCCCGGGCAGGCGGTAGGTGCCGTTCGACTCGGTAACCGCCGTCCGGATGGCTCCGCTGTCCACGTTGCGCAGCGTCAGGCTGACGCCCGGAAGCACGCCTCCCTGGGCGTCGCGCACTGTGCCGCTGATGATCCCGCCCACGCTCTGTGCCGCCGCCGGCGCCGTCAACCCGAGCAGAGCAGCCAGGGTCAACGCCGCCAGATGACCGCCACGACCCGTTCGCCACGTCAGCATAAGACCCTCCTTCAGTACAGGAACGCCTGAGAGACGTACTCCAGGATCCGCGCGTGCTGGTCGATCCGAGAAGCAAACCGCCGATGGAACTACCGCCGGGCCGTGCTATTCCTCCGGAGTGGCGGCCGGGTTGCGCGCCGGCGGCGAATAGGCTTTGAGAAACGCGATCATGTCGTCGACCTGGCGGCCGCTACTCTAGGGGGGGATGGCAGGGGTGTCAAGGCATTTGGAATCGATCGGAGCGATAATCACGCCGCGTGCGGACACCGCTGCGTGTTTCGATCGCACTCCTGGTCACCGCCGGCGCGTTCGGTGTCGTCTCGCCTCCCGCCCTTTCTCACCTGAAGGCCGCCGGGGGACAGACGCCATCGGCCGCGCGTCCTGCTGCGCCTGCGCAGCGCGCGGCGCTCGACCGGTTCTGCGTGACCTGTCACAACGCCAGGCTGCGCACGGCCGGACTTCTGCTGGACCAGGCGGATGTCGGCCGTCCGGAGGCAGACGCCGCGGTGTGGGAGAAGGTGTTGCACAAGCTTCGCGCGCGCGAAATGCCTCCGGCCGGCGTGCCGCATCCGGATGACGCGACCTACAACGCACTGGCGGCGTACCTCGAGACGGCGCTCGACGGCGCCGCTGCGGCGCATCCAAACCCCGGCAGGCCTGGCGCCTACCGCCTCAATCGTTTCCAGTACGCCAATTCGATTCGCGATCTGGTCGGGCTCGAGATCGACGCCGCGGCGCTGCTGCCCGCAGACGATTCGGGCTACGGCTTCGACAATATCGGCGACGTGCTGACGATCTCGCCGCTGCTGCTCGAGAAGTATCTGTCCGCGGCGGCGACGATCAGCCGGCTGGCCGTAGGCGATCCGCTGCTCGCGCCGACGTCGACCGATTACGTGGTTCCGCCCGCCACCGTCCAGACCGAGCGCGACAATCACGATCTGCCGATCGGCTCGCGTGGCGGCCTCGCCGTCCGCCATCATTTCCCGCTCGATGCCGAATACGTGGTCAAGGTACGCCTGCAGCGGGGGAAGGACGCCACGACGATTGTCGGCATGTCGGACGAGCACCAGCTCGACATTCGCCTGGACGGTCGCAGGATCAAGTTGTTCTCCGTGGGCGGCACGGGTCCGGTCAGCGACGAGGGGCTGGAGGTGCGCGTTCCCGTGACCGCGGGATCGCACCTGGTTGCCGCGACGTTCGTCAAAGACACGGTGAAGCCCGAAGGCGTGCTCGACGCCGCCGGGGACCAGGCGTTTTTCGAGGGCGTCGGCGGCGTGTCGATTGCCGGTCCGTACGGCGCGAGCGGGCCGGGTGACACGGCCAGCCGCAGGAAGATCTTCGTGTGCCGCCCGCGGGGGCGCGCAGACGAGGATGCGTGCGCGGCCACGATCGTGACGACGCTCGCTCGACGCGCGTACCGGCGTCCGATCGCGAAGGACGAGATTCCCTCGCTGTTGATCCCCTACAGGTCGGGGCGCGAACACGGGGGGTTCGACAACGGGATCAGGCTGGCGTTGCAGCGGATTCTCGTCTCGCCCGACTTTCTGTTCCGGGTCGAGGTCGATCCCGCGGGGGCGCCATCAGGTACCGCCTATCGCATCAGCGACGTCGAGCTCGCCTCGCGCTTGTCCTTTTTTCTATGGAGCAGCGGTCCCGATGACGAGCTGCTCGACCTGGCCGCGCGCGGCCGGCTCCACGATCGCCCGGTGGTGGAACGCCAGGTCGCGCGCATGCTGGCCGACCCGCGCGCGCACACGCTGGTGTCGAACTTCGTCGGCCAGTGGCTCTACCTGCGCAACATCGACGCGGTGCTGCCGGACCCGTCGGCGTTTCCCGATTTCGACGAGAACCTCCGCGCGGCCCTCGCCCGGGAAACAGACCTGTTCTTCGACAGCATGATGCGTGAGGATCGCAGCCTCCTGGATCTACTCGGCGCCGATTACACCTTCCTGAACGAGCGGCTGGCGCGGCATTACGGCATCGCCGGCGTGCGTGGCACCGAGTTCCGGCGCGTGACGCTGACCAGCGACGAGCGCAAGGGGCTGCTGGGCAAGGGAAGCGTGCTCACGGTGACGTCGTACCCGAACCGGACGTCGCCGACCCTGCGGGGCAAATTCATCCTCGAAAATCTCCTCGGCTCGCCGCCGCCACCCCCGCCGCCCAACGTCCCCTCGCTGAAGGAGGACAAGGACGTCAGCCAGCTGTCGATGCGGCAGCGCATGGAGCTGCATCGCGCGAGCCCCGTGTGCGCCAGCTGTCATGCGCGGATGGACCCGCTCGGGTTTGCGCTCGAGAATTTCGATGGTCTCGGCAGGTGGCGGGCGGGCGTCGATGCATCGGGCGTGCTTCCCGACGGCACGAAGATCGACGGCCCGGTCGGATTGCGGCAGGTCCTCCTCGACAAGAAGGACCAGTTCGTGACGACGGCCACGGAACGGTTGCTGACCTACGCGCTGGGAAGGGGTGTCGAGCCGTACGACATGCCTGCGGTGCGGACGATCGTGCGCGACGCGGCGCCCCGTGACTACCGCTGGTCGTCGATCATCATGGGGGTCGTCACCAGCGTGCCGTTTCAGATGAGGAGAGCCCGCTGACATGATGGTCTTCCGGAAGGCGATACCGAGGCGGACGTTCCTTCGCGGCGCGGGAACCGCGCTCGCGCTGCCGCTGCTCGACGCGATGGTGCCGGCGTTCGCCTCGGCGGCGCAAATCGCCGCGACGCGCGCGGCCCGCTTGTCGTTTTTCGCGGTGCCGAACGGCATCATCATGGACAAATGGACGCCCGCTGCGGCCGGCAGCGGCTTCCCGATGACGCCCGTCCTCGAGCCGCTGGCGGCCTTCCGCGATCGCATGGTGGTGGTGGGCGGCCTGGCCAACAACGAAGCCCGCAAGCTGGAATTCGAAATCGCCGGCGACCACCCACGTGCCTGCAGCGCGTATCTCACGGCGACGCATCCGAAGATGACGTCGGGCGCCGACATTCACTGCGGCGTCTCGGTGGACCAGGTCGCGGCGAAGGCGCTTGGCGGGCAGACGCCGCTGCCGTCGCTCGAAATCGGGCTCGAGACGCCGATGATCGGCGCGTGCGAGTCCGCCTACAGCTGCGTCTACTACAACACCATCGCCTGGAGAGGACCGGAGACGCCGCTGCCGATGGAGAACCGGCCGCGCGCGGTGTTCGAGCGGCTCGTCGGCGACAGCACCGACCCGGCGGAGCGTGCCGCGCGCCGGCGCGAGAACCGCAGCATCCTCGACCTCGTGTCAGGGGACCTGGCGCGGCTGATGCGATCGGTGGGCCAGACGGACCGGCTGAAGCTCGATCAGTATTCCGAGGCCGTTCGCAGCGTCGAGCAGCAGATCCAGGTGCTGGAGCAGCAGGCGCCGAAGGAACTGCCGGACATGCAGAAGCCGATCGGCATCCCGGAAAAATTCTCCGACTACACCCGGCTGATGCTGGATCTGCAGGTGCTCGCCTTCCAGGGGGACATGACGCGGGTCAGCACGTTCATGCTCGGCCACGAGATGGGCGGCCGCGCCTACCCGGAGCTCGGCTTCGGCGACCAGCATCACTCGCTGACGCATCATCAGGGCGACCAGGCGAAGATCGAGAAGATCATCCAGATCAACGTCTTTCACGCGACGCTCTACCAGTACTTCCTCGAGAAGATGCGCTCGATTCCCGACGGCGACGGGTCGCTCCTCGATCGGTCGCTCCTTGTCTACGGCAGCCCCTTGAGCGACGGCAACATGCATCTCTACAGGGACCTGCCCGTCCTGCTGGTGGCCGGCGCCGCGACGGGGATCGCCGGGAATCGTCATGTGCGATATCCGGACGACACGCCGATGGCGAACCTGTATTTGACGCTGCTCAACAGGCTCGGCGTCGACGTCGACCGCTTCGGCGACAGCACCGGCCCGGTGACGCTATGAAAGGGATCGCCGCCGGCCTCCTTGCGCTGTCGTTGTCGGTCGTTGCGCCCGGCGTGGCCGCGGCGGACACGCTGATCGATGCGGTGGCCAGAGGCGATCGAACCGCGGTCCGCGAGCTGTTGCGGAACCACGCCGACGTCAACCGCGCGCAGGCCGACGGTTCCACGGCGCTGGTGCTCGCCGTGGAACGCAATGACGTGGAGCTCGCCACGCTTCTCGTCCGGGCGCAGGCGAACGTCAACGCGGCGAACGAGTACGGCGCCACCGCGCTGTCCGTCGCCGCCTCGAACGGCAGCGCCGCATCGATCGCGCTTCTGCTCGACGCGCACGCCGATCCGAACAAGGCGCTGCTGTCGGGCGAGACGCCGCTGATGACCGCCGTTGACGCAGGCAACGCCGAGGCCGCACGGGTTCTCCTCGCGCATGGCGCGGACGTCAACGCGAGAGAAGCCAGGGGCGGCCAGACCGCGCTCATGTGGGCGGTCGCCAATCGCGAGCCGGCCATCGTCAAGCTGCTCCTTGACCGCGGCGCCGATCCCCGTGCCCGCTCGAAGCGCGGCTTTACGCCGCTTCTGTTTGCCGCGCAGCAGGGAGACGTGGAGTCGGGACGGCTGCTGTTGCAGGCGGGCGCCGATGTCAACGATCGCAGCGGAAGCGATCGGAAGACGCCGTTGATCGTCGCCGCTGCCAGCGGCGGCAACGCGTTCTCCGCCCTGCTGCTGGACAAGGGCGCCGATCCCGATCTCGCCGACGAGGGTGGCTTTACCGCGCTGCACTACGCGGCGCTCGACGAGAGAGGCGCCGACATCGTGCGGACGCTCCTGACACACGGCGCGCGTCCTAATCCGCGCACGACGAAGGATTCGCGCGAGTACGTCTACGCCGGCGTGAACCTCACCGGAGCGACGCCGTTGTTCCTTGCCGCATCGCGCGGCAACGTCGAAGACGTGCGCGCGCTCCTTGCCGGCGGCGCCGATCCGTTCATGACGACGGAGAAGGGAACACTGCCGCTGCACGTGGCGTCGTGGGGAGGAAGCCCCTATGCCGGCGATTGGACAGAGGACGAGAAGAAGAACCTGCTCGAGGTGACCCGGCTGCTGGTCGAGCGGGGCAGCGACGTCAATTCGACCGGCGAGCATGGATGGACCGCGCTCCACGGGGCCGCATACAAGGGTGTGGATGCGGTGGTGCAGTTTCTCGTCGACCGTGGCGCGCGCCTGGAGGTCTTCGACGAGTACGGGCAGACACCATTGAGCATTGCCAACGCCGTGATCACGCCCGGCAGCAAGGACGCCTACTACCAGAGCTCGCGCGTGCTCCGAAAGAGCACGTCCGACCTGCTGCTGAAGCTCGGAGCCAGGCCGTTGCCGGAGTCGGGCGTCCAGATTTTCGATCGGTTCTACAAACCATGATGTTGAAGCTGATTTCCCGACGCGAGTTGCTGAAGCGCGCGGGCGTGGTCGGGGCGGCCGCCATGGTGCCGGCCGCCGTGCACAATCCGCCGCCGGGTGACCTGGCCTTCGGGCCTCCGCAGGCCGCGTCGGTGCGCGAACCGCTCGAGCACCTGACGGCGCTCGAGTCGGACGTGCTCGAGGCCGTGGTCGAGAGACTCATTCCGAGCGACGCGCACGGTCCCGGCGCGAAAGAGGCGCGAGCGGCACGCTACATCGATCGAGCGCTCGGCGGCGCGCTCGCCTCGTCTCGACCCGCGTACGTCGCCGGTCTCGCCGCCGTCGAGCAGGCCGCGCAATCGTCCCGCGGGAAGGCGTTCAAGGACCTGCCGCCCGGCGAACAGGACGCCATCCTCTCCAGCTTCGAATCGGGCACTGTTCAAGGCTACGCGGGAGCCGCGGCGTTCTTTGCGCTGGTGAGGGCACACACCCTCCAGGGCACCTTCTGCGATCCGTATTACGGGGGCAATGCGGGTTTCGTCGGATGGGAGTTGATCGGCTATCCCGGCGTGAGAACGCTCGTCACGCCGGACGATCAGCGGCTCGGCGCAGAGGTGGCGTTCAACCACAAGTCGGCGTACGACTACGAGATGTTCGCGAAGGCCATCGCCAGCGCCGCGCCGATGGGAGCGATGACGCATGGCGACTAGGCTGCGCGACACCGACGTCGTCATCATTGGCCTCGGCGCGGTGGGTGGTGTCGCCGCGTTGCCGCTGGCGCAGGCCGGTCTCGAGGTCGTCGGGCTCGAAGCCGGCACCTGGCTCACGAAGCGCGACTTTGCTCCCGACGAGCTGCGCAACAACTATCGCGGCTGGCCGCAGTCGGCGCAGAAGGCGAACCAGGAGATTCCCACGCACCGGGCGACGACGGCGTCGCCGGTGTTCCCGCGCCTGGCCATCCACCCGATGATGAACGGGGTCGGCGGCACGTCGCTGCACTACTGGGCCCAGAGCTGGCGGCTGAACCCGTGGGATTTCAAGGTGGCGAGCGAAACGACGCGGCGCTACGGGTCGTCACGCATACCGGCCGGGTCGACCGTCGAGGACTGGCCGTTCGGCTACGAGGAGCTCGAGCCCTACTACGAGAAGGTCGAAGTCGAGGTCGGCGTGTCGGGTGCGGCGGGCAACGTGAACGGGACCATCGATCGACGCGGCAACGTCTTCGAAGCGCCGCGGCGGCGCGAGTACCCGATGCCGCCCCTCCGCGGCACGGGCTTCACCGACCTGATGGCGGCCTCCGCGCGCACGCTCGGCTGGCACCCGTTTCCAGGACCGGCCGCGATCAATTCGCGCCTCTATCAGAGCCGCGCGGGCTGCATGTATCACGGGTTCTGCAATCGAGGCGGGTGTCACGTGGATGCGAAGGGGTCGACGGCGGTGACGACCATCCCGAAGGCACAGGCGACCGGACGGCTGAAGGTCGTGACCCGCGCCCATGTCACGAGCGTGGACGTCGACGGCGACGGCCGCGCGACCGGCGTCACCTATCTCGTCGACGGGACGGAGTATCAGCAGCCCGCCCGGGTCGTGCTGGTCGCGAGCTACACCTACGAGAACGTCAGGCTCCTGCTGCTGTCGAAGTCGAAGCCGTATCCCAACGGGCTGTCGAACAATCACGGCCAGGTGGGGAAGCATTATTTCAGCCACAACCAGACAGCAGGGGTGTCGGCGCTCTTCCCATGGAACACCAACAGCTGGTACGGCCTTCCCGCGCAGGGAACGGCTGTCGACGACTGGGCCGACGACAACTTCGATCACGCCGGCCTCGACTTCATCGGCGGCGGGAACCTGTGGGTCTACTCCGACAGGCGGCCGATCGCCGCGGCCAGCACGGGCACGTTCGGGAAGACGGCAAGGTCGTGGGGCTCCGAGTGGAAGGCGTTCATCGCCGACAACGCGGATCGAACCAACACGGCGTACCTCCAGAAGACGACGCTGCCGTACGAGGCGAACTACCTCGATCTCGATCCGGTCGTGAAGGATCCGCTCGGCTTCAACGTGTGCCGAATCACGGCGGAGTACAAGGAGAACGAGCGGAAGATCGCCCTCTTCATCCAGGACAAGATGGAGCAGTGGTATCGCGCGGCTGGCGCGATCGCGGTCGAGCGCGCGCCCGTCGGGCCGATGGGCCCTTCGACGCACGCCTACGGCGGCACGCGCATGGGCGACAACCCCGGGACGAACGTCGTCGATCGGTGGGGGTTTTCGCACGAGGCGCCGAACCTCGGCGTGCTCGGCGCCTCGGTGATGGGGACCAGCGGCGCGCGCAACCCGACGCTGACGGCGCAGGCGCTCGCCTGGCGCACCGCCGAGCACCTCGCGAAGAATTTCAACACGATTGCAAGAAGGCGGACCTGAAGGTCCGCCTCTACGACTGTCTGTCGCAGGGCGAACCTTCCTTCTACGAACGTAGAGGCCGACCTTCAGGTCGGCCTTCCCCGTATCAGAACGTTGTGCGGAACCCCAGCTGCAGCATACGCGGCTGGTAGACGAGGCTCGTGTTCGGAATCGGCAGCGCGTAGCTCGCGTTGCTCTCCCGCGTTTCGTACGTTCCGTAATTTTCGTGATTGAACAGGTTGTAGGCCTCGAGGACGCCGGCCACCGACACTTTTGCGGTGACCCTGATGCGCTGCTGCAGGCGGAGATCCACGCGATGGACTGACCCGCCGACGAACGCGTTTCGCGGCGTGATCGTGCCGTCGGGACGCAGGCGATCGCATCCCTGGCCGCACTGCCGCAGATCGCCGCCGTACGAGTTCCCGAAGCGCTGACCCGATCCGTAGAAGTACAGTCCGCTCAACTGGAGGCCGCGTCCGACGTCCCAGATGCCGTTGAACGTTCCACGGTTCCGCTGGTCAGTGGTTCCCAGCGAGTATTCGCCACCGAGATCCGGTGCAACCGGGAACGGGACGACTCTCGTGCCACTCACCGCGGGCGCAGAGCTGTCATAGAGCCACGACAACGTGTACGTGCCCGACGCCTGCCACCGGTGACTCAACCGCTTGGTGAACGCGGTCTGCAGTGAATGCGAGTTGGACCTGCCCCCCATCACGTTCATCGCGAGCGCGCCGAAGTCGGGGAAGGGACGCTTGCTGATGTCGGTGAACGGATAGTTTGCGCCCGTCACGGGGTCGTAACTGAGGTTGATGTTGTTCAACTGCGTGCCCTGTGTCGTCCGCTCGTCGCGGCCGCCGACGAACACGTAGTCCGCCTCGATACCGACAGTTCTGCTGATCTGGCGCGCCACCCCGAGCGACGCCTGATGGCTGTACGGCATCTTCGTGAATTCCGCCGGAGGCGCGAGGAAGTCCTGGCCCGTGTCGCGCCGCACGCACGTGGGCGTACGCGCGGTCGAGCAGAAGCGCGCCTCGAGCTGGGCCTGGGTCGGCCACGGACCGTTGAACGGATTGAGCGTAAAGTCCGGCCGGCCGTCGTTCTGTACTTCCACCACCGCCGATCGGGTGATGCCCGCCATCTGACCGGCCAGCCCGGTGATGAGGTCGCCGTAGTACCGGCCGTAGCCGCCGCGAATGACCGTCTGCGGGGTGACCGTGTACGCGAACCCGACCCGCGGCTGGAAGTTGTTGATGTCGTTCGGACGGTCCTTTTCGACGAT
>Ga0070705_100000331_pt1 | contig 27964 bp, 30 predicted proteins | sample KBSK5253metaG_FD_65455 | JGI IMG/M metagenome (GOLD analysis project Ga0070705, IMG submission 65455) | Corn, switchgrass and miscanthus rhizosphere microbial communities from Kellogg Biological Station, Michigan, USA - KBS K5-25-3 metaG | ecosystem: Host-associated > Plants > Roots >... | reverse complement strand
CACCCTTATCCCTTGAGGCGACTTGGCGTCATCACCTAAGGCAGGAGCCGGATGCGTTAGTAGCGCTCGTCCGGATCTGTGGAGGGGGTGATTAGTAATAGTCATTCCTACTCCGACTATTTGTTGACTGCGGTCTCCCTCAGGTGTTCCTTGTCAACCGTGTAGCTTATCCAACCGATCATCATGTCATCGTAGGTCGGCTCGCCGAATCGAACGACTTGTTTCGGATCGGGATTGAACTTGTTCTTCGCCGAGTTGTCGAAGTGCGCGGTCACCACGATCCTTGTTCCCTTCGGCAGCGCCTTCGGGGTCTTCAAGTAATAAACGGTCTGCCACGAGAAGCTGTAGTTGGGAACATCGAGCAGAATCTCGGATCGTCCGTCGGGATAATACGCTTCAATCTTCATCGCTTTGCCGCGAAGGTGCATGTGCGGCATCAGCGTATCGAGATGAATGTCGTCTTTGGTCGTCCAGCACGATGTCACCTGATGATTCTCAGCGCCGGCAGGTATCGAGAAATAAGTGTTTGCGATCGGGCGCGTGTACACGTGCTTGTCGGCCGGTGTCTTCGCCAGGACGAGTCCGATCATCGAGCGGTCTTTCTCGACTTTGCCGCTGGCCTTCGAGTAGTGAAGCTGAAGCAGTATCTTCGAGCCGGCTGGAATCCGCTTGACGCTCCCAGGCTCCATTATTCCTGCGTTCATCCCCGGCGCGAATCCCGTCAGCAGATCCATATTGCGCTGCTCGTCTTTCAGATCGAGCGTTTCGCCGTTGCCGCCGTTTGGCAACGCGCATCCGTCGTCATAGGCGGGGATCCCAGGTTTCATTCGCATCAGGAATCCATCGCGGCGGAAGATCGAGCGCTTCTCTTGTTCCGCGCGATACTTCTCGACGTCGGCCTTGCTGAACTTCATCGCCGTGTCGCCATTGCGGGCGCTTGGAGGCGGCTGAACGAATGCGATGATGTGATGAACGATCTTGCGATTTCCCGGCCGCGCTTCGGCCATCTGAACGTAGACGTCTTCTTTGAAGTTGGTCGCAATCTCGAAGTACTGATACTCGTCGGGACCCGAAGCCTCGAGCGTGAACTCTTCAGGCATCTGGAGCACGATGTCCGGCTTGCCAATCGTCCAGCCTTCGGCAAACTTGGGCGCGGGCGGGAGGTCCGCGGGATCACCTTCCTTGGCTCCGCTGTCGGCCCACGCGGCAATCGTATCGATCTGCGCTTGAGTCAACCGGCGATCGTTTGCGAATTGCTGATAGTGAGGATCGGCGTGCCACGGCGGCATGACTTTCGTAACGACCTTCTCTTTAATCGATCGTGCCCACGGGCGCGCGTCCTTGTAGCTCAACAGAGACATCGGCGCAGCCTCACCCGGGCGATGACATTCGGCGCAGTTCTTATAGAAGATCGGCGCGACATCGCGAGTGAAGGTGACCTCTTTGCGGTTACCTGAATTGGCGCTGCTTGAGTTGCCGAATGCGAGCGCGATTAAGCAGAGAGCGACGAGAAGGGGGAGGGTGATCTTCTTGGTCACGAGCCTGTCTCCTTTGAGGTCTGCGATGAACGCAATCCTGGAAATCGAGCGCTACCATCATATTTCGCGTGGGCTTACGTGTCAAGGAATTTTCTGAATGTCATTACAGGTTTGAGCCCCAAAACCTGAGTTCGGGCTCAGGTTTGAGAATGTGAGAATTGCCACTGGGGAAGCGCTCTTATCTGCGTGCGGACCTGTGTTTGATAGACCTGAAGGGTGCGCGAAAGTTTGCGATTCGCACCGAAGACGTTATCCTGGGTTCAGCTTCGTCACCATGACTCGTTCTGTTCGACTGACGCACAGCGTTGGACCTATAATCAAACTCGCATGCGCGACTTGAAGACACTGCGCGAGGGTTGGGATGACGTGGCCCGGGCTGAACATAGTTCTTCCGCCGAGCTCACAATCGAGCAAAGCGTCAGCATCTATCTTTCACTCTGCCGGGATATGGCGCCTCAGATGGAAGAAACCGAAGCGGCGTTTCGTCGCGATCGTGAAGCTTATCTAACCGACCTGCAAGCCCGGCTACTCTGGCTCAATGATTTCCACCGCTGAGCGCTCTCACCACCGACGCTCGATCGGTGGAGGTCCGAACTGAGACGGGTTATAATCACTCCACACATGGAAGCCTCTCATAATCGGATGCGCATTACATCGCGCGTGATTCGCCTTGGCGATTCTGCGGGCGACGATGCGGACTGGGAAACGGCCACGCCTGAAGAAAGAATCAACGCGGTGTGGGAGCTTACCCTTTTGTGCTTTGCGTGGCAGGGGCATCAAACCGGTGAACCGCGACTTCAGAGATCTGTTAGCAGAGTTCAACGCTCAGGGAGTTGAGTACCTCGTAGTTGGCGCACACGCTCTCGCTGCGCATGGCCACGTTCGCGCCACAAAGGACCTCGATGTGTGGGTGCGGCCGGACGGCGAGAACGCGAAGCGAGTGCTCAAGGCATTGAAGGAGTATGGCACCCCCTTGCACGACCTAACCGAGACAGATCTTGTGAAGCAGGGCACGGTGTTTCAGATTGGCGTGCCACCGCTTCGCATCGATGTGATCACGTCGATCGACGGTGTTAGCTTCGATGAAGCCTGGCCAGCTCGGCTGCAAACCAAATTCGCGGATCAGCCGGCTGCGGTGTTGTCGAGATGAACACCAGCAACTCCACTACTAGCCTATTTACGATCGCGGACTAGCAGATATATCGAGAGGAGGCAAATGAGGCCAAAGACAAAAGTGATTGGAGCAATCCATCTTGGAATGCCGTAAGGGACGTTTCCGGTAATCAACATTATACTATATACAACTCCGCTCACTCCCAAACCAAAGAGGGTTACAAGTATGAAGCACCCGCAGCCTTCCCAGCCATCTATAAGAGCCATAGTGCGCGCAAAGATACTCCTGCGCTTCGTGGAGTGTCAATTACAAGTGTATTTTTGAGCGAGCGTTGTGATAACTTGCTGCGCAAAAGGAGACTCTTATGAAAATAGACCGATTTGTAAAAACGACACTTGTCGTGATCGCTGTTCTCTTGGCTCTGAACTGTGCAACCAATCTTCATAGTCCGGCTGACGCACAGAGCACCAGTATTAAATTTGGACATGCTAATTTTCAAGGCGATATTTCGCTTCCCGGAGGTAGAATTGGTAAAGCAGTTGTTGACTTAAGAAATGGAAATGCTTGGGGCTTTCCTGTCAATAGTTTGTCAAATGACCAGCCTCTTGATGTAGCGCCAATATACTTGGGTAGGTTTAAGTTGGAAGCTATGGATAACGTGCCCGACCAGAAATAATATTCAATATTTCCAGTGGACAATTCCTGGTGTGTTACACGCTCAAGTCTAAACCAAGTAGTCATTCAGCCGCTTCATTCGCACGGCTCAGGTAAAGCTTCCCTTCGTAATCAATCAGTCCAAGCCTTACCGCGTTGAGCCAACCGTGCCTGCCGAGCACATTGCGGTTGTACTCTTCGTGAGCGGCAAAATAAACGACTGAGTCAAACTCCATACCCGCCACAATCAGCGTGACTGCGTGTCCGTAAGCCCTGAACGATCCTGTTGCCGTACTGAAATCGCGCGGGTCTCCGCGTTCGATGTCCAGATCAAGCAGTTCACCCTGAAACCGTCGAAAGATGCAATCTGAAGAGCCGGTATCGATCTTGGCCAGGCACGGTGCATCGCGTCCTGCAAGTCGAAGGATTACTGGTACGCTGATTCCTGGCTGTCCAGAATCGTATTCGGTCAGTGTCGAGAAGGACAGACTCCACGGCATTATCTACCACCCTCATCTACCACCCTCCGAAGGTCTCTTCGGCGGTCGTCTCGATGTACGCCAGGAAAGGAACACTCGCTCCTGCAGTTTTCGCCGCCTCCCAAACTTCACGCTCCTTCGCCCCGGACGCAACCAGTTGCCCTTCGTTGAGAGCTACGAACAGTCCTCGATATGATTCGCGGTTCTGCCTGATCCATTCCATCTCGCGCGAGAAATCGCCCGGGTGCTTTCCATTCTCCGAGGCGGCTTCGGAGTGAGCGGCAAGGAAATCCGCCAGAGCCTTGCGGTCTTCGTCAGTCAGGCGCAAGACCTGCTGCTTGATTTCATTGAGCGTCGGTGTTGACATATGGACGACCTCTCCGTCACGGGCATTCTAACGCAATAGCTTCGTTTGGCAGAAGCCATTGCCGCGCACGGCATGTTAGAATCTGAACCGTCCTAAAGCAGCAGCGCAGCCGTCCGATGAGCAATTCAGCGCTGACGCAGATTGAAGATGGCTTCAAGCTTAGCCCCGGGAGAATAAGGATGGAAGAGCTAAAGAAGGCTTATATCGTTGACGAAGAGAATCGCAGGGTAGCAGTACAGCTTGATATCGAGACGTTCAATAAGATCGAAGAAATCTTGGAGGATTACGCGTTGGCCCGGTTGATCGAAGAGCATAGCGACGAAGAGTCTTTCGAGCACGAGCAAGCGCTGGCCTACTATCAGAGTCTGGAGAAGGCTCAGTGAAGGTCCGGTATCGCAAGAAGTTTTTGACTGATCTGGCAAGGATTCCTGCGAGCGAAAGGAAAGCGATAGAGAAGTTCGCGTTTGAAGACTTGCCTGCAATGAACTCGGTCGCAGAGAGCGGGAAAGTAGAGCGTCTGAAAGGCTCTAGGACCTCCTATAAGGTTCGGTTTGGATCTTACCGTGTCGGCCTCAAATTGGAACACGACATCGCGAGTTTCGAGAGGGCGCTACATCGCAGAGAGATTTATCGCTTCTTTCCATAAAGCAACAACGAGCGATCAACTGCCGGAATTCAACTCTGCTTACTTACTCGCCGCTTGAGCGTGATAATCCTGAAGACTCCTCACCTGAAGCTCTTCCTCACGCAACGCTCGAATTGCGGCGACTGTCGCCACTGCGCCCGTCATCGTAGTCACGCAAGGTACCGAATACTGAATCGCGGCGCGGCGGATTGAGCGCTCATCGTAAAATGATGTCCGGCCCAACGGCGTGTTGATGATCAAGTGAACCTCTTTGCTCTTTACGAGGTCGGCGATGTTCGGGCGGCCTTCGTTTACTTTATAGACGAACTCGCAAGGCAAGCCTTCGGACTCGAGTCTCTTCTGTGTGCCGCGAGTCGCAACGATCTTGAAACCCATTTCGTGAAGCTCGCGTGCAAGGTCCATCACAACGCGTTTGTCTTGTTCGTTCACGCTGATGAACACTCGGCCTTCGCGTGGCAGCTTTGTTCCCGCGCCCTGCTGAGCTTTCAAGTAAGCGCTGCCAAAGCCCTCGGCTACTCCCATCACTTCGCCCGTCGAGCGCATCTCCGGTCCAAGAATCGGATCGACTCCTGGGAACTTCACGAACGGGAACACCGGTGTCTTGACGTAAAAGCGATCGACCGTCAGCTCATCAGGCAGATGTAACTCAGATAGTTTGTCTCCGATCATCAAACGAGCGGCGATCTTTGCGAGCGGGACTCCCGTAGCCTTCGACACAAACGGAACAGTCCGAGAAGCGCGAGGGTTTACTTCGAGCACATAGACCGCGTCGCGCCAGATCGCGAATTGAATGTTCATCAACCCGACGACGTTCAGCGCTCGCGCAAGCTCACAGGTGTAACGGCGCATCGCGTCGAGATGAGCTTCGCTGATTCCCCACGGCGGCAGCACACACGACGAATCACCCGAGTGGATGCCCGCTTCCTCGATGTGTTGTTGAATGCCCGCGATGACGACTCGTTCGCCGTCGGCAAGAGCGTCGACGTCGATCTCGACCGCGTCTTCGAGAAATGAATCGATCAACACCGGGTGCTCGGGCGAAGCTTCGACGGCGAAGGTCATGTAGTTGTCGAGGCTCGCTTCGTCGTAAACGATCTGCATCGCGCGGCCGCCCAGCACGTAGCTCGGACGAACGAGAACGGGATAGCCGATGCGAGTTGCTTCTTCGCGTGCTCCTTCAAGCGACGTAGCGAATCCGTTCGGCGGTTGAGGAATATTCAGATCGACAAGCAATTTGCCGAATCGCTTGCGGTCTTCGGCCAGGTCGATCGCTTCCGGAGAAGTCCCGATGATCGGCACGCCCGCCTTGAAAAGTCTCATCGCCAGATTCAACGGAGTCTGTCCGCCGAACTGCACGATCACGCCCGTAGGCCGTTCGCGCTCGACGATCTCCATCACGTCTTCAAAGGTGATCGGTTCGAAGTACAACCGATCGGATGTGTCGTAATCGGTCGAGACGGTTTCGGGATTGCAATTCACCATTATCGATTCGTAGCCGGCTTCTTTGAGCGCGAACGCGGCGTGACAGCAGCAGTAGTCGAACTCGATTCCCTGGCCGATGCGATTCGGACCCGAGCCCAGAATCATCACCTTTTTGTTCGTGGTCGGGTTGGCTTCGTCTTCGTCTTCGTAGGTCGAGTAGAGATATGGCGTGAAGGATTCAAACTCCGCGCCGCAGGTATCCACTCGTTTGAAGACCGGGCGGATTCCCATCTCGATGCGCGTTTGTCGGACTTGATCCTCAGTCGTCGCGAGCAGCGTCGCCAGCCGTTGATCCGAGAAACCCATTCGTTTAGCTTCGCGTAACTCAGCAGCAGAGATTGTCTCGAGACTTTCGCGTCGAAGCTGGCGTTCGCGTTCGATAATCTCTGAAAGGTTATCCAAAAACCACGGATCGATCTTCGTGAGATCGTGAACCTCTTCCATCGAATAGCCGATCGTGAGCGCGTGCATCACGAAGTAGACGCGTTCAGCCGACGGCACGACCAATCGGCGACGCAACTCGATGTCATCGAGGTCGGGAGGCACACGAAACGCGCTTCGAACTTCGAGCGAACGCATTCCTTTTTGGAAGGCTTCTTTGAATGTGCGGCCGATGGCCATCGCTTCACCGACGGATTTCATCTGAGTGCCGAGCGTCGGGTCGCTCGAGGGGAACTTTTCGAACGCCCACTTCGGAATTTTTACCACGCAATAATCTATCGTCGGCTCGAAGCTCGCGGGCGTCTTGCGAGTGATGTCGTTGGGTATCTCGTCGAGCGTGTAACCGACGGCAAGTCTCGCGGCGATCTTGGCGATCGGGAAGCCAGTCGCTTTCGATGCGAGCGCGGATGAGCGAGAGACGCGCGGATTCATCTCGATGATCATCAAGCGGCCGTCGTGAGGATTGAGCGCGAATTGAATATTGGACCCACCCGTTTCGACGCCGACTTTGCGGATGATACGAATCGCCGCGTCGCGCATCACTTGATACTCGCGATCGGTGAGCGTTTGAGCGGGGGCTACGGTGATCGAGTCGCCGGTGTGAATACCCATCGCGTCGAAGTTTTCAATCGAGCAGATGATCACGACGTTATCCGCTAGGTCGCGCATCACTTCGAGCTCGTATTCTTTCCAACCGATGATCGACTGCTCGATCAATGTCTCGTGTACCGGTGATGCAGTGATCGCGCGAGTGACGATCTCTTCGTATTCTTCGGCGTTGAACGCGATGCCGCCGCCGGTTCCGCCAAGCGTGAACGAAGGTCGAATAATCGCCGGATAACCGATCGTCTTCGCCAACTCGCGGGCTTCGTCCATCGATTTGACGTAGCCCGAGAGCGGCATTTCGATACCGATCTCTTCCATCGCGTGCTTGAACAGCAACCGATCCTCGGCGACTTTGATCGCATCGAGCTTGGCTCCAATCAACTCGACATTGAAGCGTTCGAGCGTGCCGTCTTCGGCGAGCGTGACCGCGATGTTCAGCGCGGTCTGGCCGCCGACTGTTGGCAGCAACGCATCGGGGCGTTCGCGTTCGATGACCGCGCGGACGGCTTCGGGAGTGAGCGGCTCGACATAAGTGCGATCGGCGGTTTCGGGATCGGTCATGATCGTCGCGGGGTTCGAATTGATCAGCACGACCTCGTAGCCTTCGCCGCGAAGCGCCTTGCAAGCCTGAGTGCCGGAGTAATCGAATTCGCAAGCCTGTCCGATAACGATCGGTCCCGAGCCTACGATCAGGATTTTGTGGATGTCGGTGCGTTTTGGCATTCGTCGGCTATCAGGGTTGTCTCTTGATTTCGTAGTAATGCGGGAGCGCGAGCAAAGCGACCGCGCGATTGGGATAGTCGTAAATGACGCTGAAATTGTTGGTCACATCGCGGCCCAGCACTGACAACTCAGCGCTTTCACCTTCGGTGAAAACGGCGAACTGCCCGCGCACGGTTGCGACTCTGCCATCGTCGCGGATGAAACCGATTACCGTTTCCACGGTGATCGAGCCGACCATTCCGCCGACACCTGACAAATGAATCTGCTCCGTGGAAGAACTCTGCAAAGGTCGCAGCAGGGCAAGGAGGTCGGCGCTGAAGACTGTCCGATCTGCACCTGCATCAAGCAGAAACGTCACTTCCACCATCTGCTGGTCTGCCGATCGCACCAATCCAAGCACGCTTGGTCTTACAACGCCATCCTCACACATCAACCAATGACCGTTGACACGCATAAATGCGATCCCGTTTTTCACGCTGGATGTATCGCACGTGCGGAAGCTCTTTCGGATACTTCGCGTTAACCAGCCGCCTGATTTCCTCGGGTGTGTCAGCGACAAACAACTCTCCGCCGGCAGAAGCTACATACTTACCGCGATAACGTTTGTAGACCTCGAGCTCTTCAACGTGATCGTTGAACCACATGACGTTCCGCCTCGCGTTCTCAAATGCTCGCGCAAGTTCAGGTGTCATCGGCTCGTCCGCAATGATTAGTGGCTCACTCATAAGCACGATTCTACGTAGTCGTCGTAAGCAGGGTCAATCTGTTTCCCGCCGCAGCACAGAACGATTGTCGATCGATGCCGATCAATGACTCTCGCCAAAGTGGGGCTGACTCCGCGGCGTTTGCTCATCCTCGTCCAGCAGATGAGTCGTGTTTTCAGTGACGCTGCCTGGCAGGGCGATCGGATCGGTCGTGTGAGCCGGCGCCGCTATGCTCGACGGAGCGGCGGAGAGCTTTGATTGGCCGGGGGGCTTTGCCTTCGGATCCTTTCGCTTCGACGGAGAAACTCCCAGCGCTTTGAATTCGCTGCTCGAGTTGTTCCACTTGACCAGACCCCAGACTAAGGCGATCACGCTCAGTAACAAAAACGCCAGCGACAGGATCACGATAGGAATCATTTTGTCCGGGAAGCCAAGCAAGAAGGGCCCGGCCAGTTTAAACAACGCGACCGCGGAGACAATGGCTCCTATGAGCATCATCCGTCTGCCGCGGTAGTAGTCCTTGAGCAGATTCACTGTTCTCTCGTCTGTTTCAAGCGTTCCAGTAGCTCTCCCCGCAAGCGCATCCGAGACGACGCCGAGGTTAGTCCCGCATCGAGTGCAGAACTTCAAATCATCTTGATTGTTAGAGCCACACGTTGGACAAAACACCGTTGCCTCCATTTCGGTTATTCATACGCGAGCGCGGTCACAGCATCTTGATTCGCCGCCCGAAGCGCCGGGTACAACGCGCCCAGCGCTCCTGCCAGCAATCCCAGCGCAAGAGCATAAAACAGCCACGCCGCTTCAAGCTCCACGCTTATCGGTGTGAGTCTTGTGATGAGATACTTTCCCGCGACCGCGAGCAGCGATCCGACTACGACTCCAAGAGCGCTTATCAACAAAGCTTCCTTTTCAATTTCGCTTGCGATCCAAAACTTCGACGCGCCGAGGCTCTTGAGCACTCCTATCTGGCGTGTGCGCTCGGTCACCGTCGTATACATCGTCAGCAGAATGACCAGCGAGCTGACTATGATCGACAGCGCGATCACGACGTTCAAGAATGTCTGAAGCGCCGGCGTGCCGCGAGCGATCAGTATCGGCAAATCGCGCGTCAGGACTACGCTGTTGTGCTTGTACCGTTGTTTGATTTGCGCTCCGACTTCTTCCTGCCGCGATGGATCGATGAGCTTCACCAGCATCATCGAGCAGAGTTGCCGGTTCAAATACTGTTGCATGGTCGCAAGCGGAACTTTGACGCGGCCGAGCGATTCTGGTTCGTAGATGCCGACGATCTGGAACGGGCGATCGAACACCTCGAGCGTATCCCCGACCTTCAACTTTCGTTGCTTTTGTTGAATTCGATCGATGATGGCCTCATCGCCCGATTCCACAGGGCGTCCCTCAACGACGCGAAGATCCGACACGCGAGTGAACGAAGCGTAATCGATTCCGTCGATCACGCGGCCGTGCAAATACTGACCGACCGGCACAACGTCGCGAACGCCATCGATCGCTTTGAGCTCGCCGGCAAGGTCGAGCGACAGTGAGAGAGTGGGGTTCAGGCTCAGCCCGAAGGTCGTTCCCGGACCGCCGACGATTATCTCCGCTGTGACCGCCGCGTTTCGCCGGCCCTGGTCGCGGAGGAATCCGTGCGCGATCCCGACGGTCAGCACCACCAGAACAACGCCGAGCGCGACGCCCGCCATCGTAGTCACCGTGCGAGTCTTGCGATAAAAAATGTTGGATATGACGAGGTTGTCCATAAAACTGGGAATTGAAAATTGAGAATTGAAAATTTGAAATTGCAAATTGGGAGAGGGACTCAGAGAGCGCCTCCCTGTTTCGCAATTTGCAATTTCAAATCTTCAATTCTCACTTTTCAATTGCGCCTTTCTTATTAAGCATCAGCACACCGATCACTCCGAGCCCGTACGCAACCCAGACAAACGCTCGAAGCTTTCGGATTATAGCAAGCGCAACGCCTGCAGCGGCACTCATTCCGAGCGCTTGAAGCAACAGCGCATTTCCGCTCTCATACACGCCCGCTCGAGTTGGCACGAAGAAGAAGATGAGATTTATCACTTTGGTTACCGCTTCGATCACGAATCCATTCAACATCGTTGCGGGCAGCTTCATCAATGCGAGTATCAGGCATACCTCGACAACATTGATGAAGTGCGAAGCCATGTTTAGCGAGAAGATCAAATAAAAAGCGCCGCGCCGGCGCTCATAGAAAGTGTACAGGTTGTCTTCGACGCGACGCACCTGCGTGGCCATCGAATCAATGCGCCGGGGTTCCGCGGGAGCTTCGCCTCGGCGCCGTGTCGTGAACCGGGCAAGTTGCTCCAACGCGCGAGCGAGCACGTACAATCTCCAGCGAATTGCCACCCAGGTAATTAGGATCGAGAGGGCTATCGCGCTCATAAGAATGTACCCTGCGAGTTTCAAGTCGCCGGGCACTTCAGCTAGCCACGCCAGTGCCGGAAGACTACCGAACATGAAAATGAAGACGGTCAGGTAGTAGATCAGATTCTCAACAACCACCGACGAGAAGCCTTGCACCAACGGCACGTGTTTTCTGACCATCGCCGCTTTTGCGGGTTCGGAAACGAGCGGCCCGGTTGCGGTCAGATACTTGATCGCTTCGCCGGCGAGCATAACGTTCAACAACTCCCAAAAGCTTACGCCGCGTTGGACCGGATCGATCGAGAAGTACCACGACCCAGCTCGCGCACAGTTGCGCACCGCTGAGAGCCCGAAAATCAAGAGCGATCCCCATCCCATCATTGCGAGATACTGCGTGAGCGTCGTCAGTCCCGTCTGCTTTATCAGATAGACAAAGAGCGCGACGCCCGCAACGAACGACGCAATTTGAAATACATTGAACGCGGACTTCTTCATCGGAGAACATCGATTGTGAAATAGGACATAACCGGAATACTGGAGAACATCGTGGCGAGCGCTAGCGGTCTTGTTGTGCGTGACGTTGCATCATACTTCACACATCCAGGCCGCCACAAACGCGTTCGAATTGGCCGCGGATCGGTATCACCCCGGCCGCCGGAACCGCACTGCTGGCAAGCGAGTTTGGCGCTGCTTATGATAAGAGTGCCAAGTTCACAATCGGCCGCCTTATGCGAACAAACCTGTTGAGCTTTCTCGATGACTGCGAATCACACGGCTCGCAAACCGCTCTCGCGCGCCGGCGGGGACTTCGAGTCGAGCGTTGGTCGTACTCGAGGCTGCGGGTTGCGGCGTTTGGAGTCGCAGGTGAACTCGCCGGGCGCGGTATTTCAAAGGGAGACCGCGTGCTGTTCTGGGCCGGGAACAGTCCCGAATGGGTGGCCGCTTTCTTTGGATGCTTGCTGCGTGGCGCGATTGTTGTCCCGCTCGATTATGAAAGCTCGCCTGATTTCGTTGCGCGAGTGCAGCAGCAAGTCGAAGCGAAGCTCATTCTTTTCAGTGGCGACAGGTTGCGCGATGCGACGTTGAACATACCGCGATTGTCGCTTGATGAACTTTCGGAGAATCTTGCGAGCCGATCGAATGTGTCCTTCGTGCCGGAAGAGATCTTAGAAGACGACATTGCCGAAATCATTTTCACGTCCGGCACAACGGCCGAGCCTAAGGGTGTTTGCCTTACTCACAAAAACATTCTCGCGAACATCAACCCGCTCGAAACCGAGATTCAAAAATATCTCAAGTACGAGCGGCTCGTTCACCCTCTCCGATTTCTAAACCTGGTCCCGCTGAGTCACGTCTTTGGCCAGTTCATGGGAATATTCGTTCCACAATTGCTCGCGGGTGAAATATTCTTTCAGGACTCGCTGAATCCGTCGGAGATCATTGATACAGTCAGGAAACACCGCATATCTGTGATTGTAGGTGTGCCGCGGGTGCTCGACACACTGCGCGACAAGATTGAACGCGACTTTGAAGCGCGCGGCGAAAGCGATGTGCTCGATCGAAAGCTCGAAGCCGCGGAACGCCAGCATTTCCTCAGACGCTGGTGGACGTTTCGCCGAGTGCATCGCGAGTTCGGATGGAAATTCTGGGCGTTCGTCTCGGGCGGCGCGTCGCTGTCGTCCGAAACCGAAGCGTTCTGGCGGCGGCTCGGCTACGCCGTCGTTCAGGGTTATGGTATGACCGAGACCGCTTCGTTGATTACCGTCAATCACCCTTTCAATCTGAGCCGCAGGTCGATCGGCAAAGTCATGCCCGGGCAACAGGTGAAACTCGGCGAAGGCGGCGAGATTCTGGTGCGAGGCGACAATGTTTCAGCCGGCTATTGGAACGCAGGTCCTCAATCGTTGACGAACGAAGAAGGTTGGCTGCGCACAGGCGATGTTGCGGAAATGGATGACTCTGGAAATCTCTTCTTCAAGAGCCGCAAGAAAGACGTGATCGTTACCGCGGCCGGATTGAACATCTATCCGGATGATCTTGAGGCCGCGCTCAACGCTCAACCAGAGATCCGCGACAGTGCGGTGATTTCTATCGACACCGCGCAAGGTCCTGAGCCGCTCGCGGTGCTGCTGCTCAAAGACCAACAAACTGATGCCGCGCTTGTGGTCAAGCGAGCAAACGGGTCACTCAATCAGTATCAGCAAATCCGACGATGGTCGATCTGGCCCGAGGAAGATTTCCCGAGAACCCCAACTCAGAAGATCCGCAAGCCGCTCGTGCTGGAGAAGGTAAAACAGAGGTCAGAGGTCAGAGATCAGAGGTCAGCGGACCGCGGCGTCGAGCGCACGCCGTCGTCTTTCATTATGAGTGCGGTCGCGCGTGTGAGTGGCGACGTGCCTGCGCGAGTTGACGCGGCGGCGAACCTGGAGATGGATCTGAAGCTCGACTCGCTCGGGCGCATCGAGTTGCTGAGCGCGCTTGAAGACCACTATCAAGTGGATATCGACGAAGCGGCATTCACGGCGGCGACGACGGTGGGAGAAATCGAGAAGATGATTCGCGAGGGCCCGCGCGAATCCGCCGTGCCATATGAATATCCGAAGTGGCCGCAGCGTTTTCCCGCAACATGGATTCGGCTTGTGATGGCTTATCTGATAATCCGGCCGCTCACGCGGTGGATGAGCCGCGCTACCATAGTCGGGCGCGCGCATTTGCGAGACGTGCGCGGGCCTGTGCTATTCATCTCAAATCATATTGCGATGGTGGACGCGGCGTTGATTCTGCTTGCGGTGCCCGGGCGATTTCATAGAAAGCTGACCATCGCGATGGAAGGAGAGGTGCTTCGCGGCTGGCGTCATTCTCCCGACGGAACAAGTTGGTTCAATCGGTTCATCGGGCTCATCAAATATATTTTAGTCGTTGGATTGTTCAACGTGTTTCCGCTGCCTCAAAAGAGCGGCTTCCGCAGAAGTTTCGATTTCGCGGGCGAAAGCATGGATCAGGGCTACAGTGTGTTGGTATTCCCCGAAGGCGCCCGCACTAAGGATGGCGAGATGAGACCGTTTATGGAAGGCATCGGTTTGCTCGCGAAGAACTTGAATGTGCCGGTTGTGCCTGCGCGAATCGAGGGATTGTTTGAATTGAAGAAGCAACGAAAGAAATTCGCGCGCCGCGGTCAGATCAGAGTGACATTGGGCGAACCAGCAACTTTGTTGGACGACGATCCCATGGCGATCACTCACCAGTTATTCGACCGAGTCGCGAAGCTCTGAGCCAGGAGCGAGATGGATGTTACCTCTCGACGGTCGACTGCGATCTCGGAACCTTGTCGCGATGTTGCCAGCAATAACCCCCGCCCTTGACCTTGCGTTGACATGGCCTGCCTGATTTCGTTCGCGCGCCGCAGATTCCTTCCGCGGCGCTCGATGAGATGATCAATTGTTCGCGTTGTGTAACCGAGTCTTTTGAGCGAGGTGTATGGTCTGAGTTGTGGTCTGGCCCAGACTTTATTGGGCTAGATTCAACCGGGGTGCCGATGTAGACAAAAGGCAGGCGCGTTGATGTGTAGTGCCCTATCCCGAATCCAAGAACCGTGCAAGCGGTGGCCGCCCCTAACAACATCAGACGAGCAGTTCTAAACCTTGGGGTGCAATTTTGGCAGAACGCGCGGAGCGGTAGAAACAGGGTTCTGTTTGAACGCAGTTGCTCTCCACATTGGGAGCAGAATCTCACGGCACGCATGGATGGATAACCTGCGAAACGTGTTGCCCAGGAAGTTGCTTGATTATAGTTCGTCATTGGTCATTCGTCACTGGTCATTAGTCATTAGTCATTAGTCATTGGTCATTGGTCATCTACCTGTTCATCGTCGCCAATGACTGATGATAACGACAAATGACCCAATGACCATGACTAGTGACAAATGACTAATGACCAATGACTAGTGACCAATGACTAATGACCATGACTAGTGACCAATGACTAATGACCAATGACTAGTGACTAATGACCAATGACCATTGCTTTGCCCTCTCGCACCTTTGTGATACCATAACAGTCGCTGTTAAAGACGCTGGCAGCTTGGCTTGTTGGAATAACACCCGAAAACGACCAGGTTTGCGATTGACCTTGAGCGCCTCCGTCGTTTCTCAAACTAAGGGGAGTGATTGATGACCCAGGACAAGCAGCCGGGCCGAGTTCTTCACGTATTCGACAACATAATCAACAATCCGACAAAAGCACCCGATCTTCCACCTGAAGTGCCGTCACGCCGCTGGATGTACCGGCAGATGTTTCTCGCCGTGACCAAGAAGGTCGCGCACGCGCCGTTTTCGATTCATACGTGGGGCGCATTGAGGCGCACACTCCTGGCGAATGTGCTGCCGGACAACATACTCTATCGGTACAAGGCCTATCAGCGCGGAGAGTGTAATCGCTGCGGACTCTGCTGCAAGATTCAATTTCAATGTCCCTTCTTTGTTGATGAGGGACCCTATGAAACTCGATGCTCGATCTACACCACACCGCACGCTCCGCAAGCGTGTTTGAAATTCCCACTTGACCCGATGGATTTGAGACTGCTGCAGCGCGAGGTTGGCAACGCGTGCACGTTTTATTACGAAGGCGCCCCTCAGACGTTGTCGATATTCGAATTCGTGAAGCTGTACACGCAGGGAATTCGCCAGCAGTTTGCCAAGCGCAAGTTGAAGGAAGTTACCGATAGCGGCGACTGATTCAACTGAGGGGTTGGCCGCAATAACTACTGAAAAACAGAAGGGGCGTCCACAAAGGGACGCCCCTAATAGTTCCGCAACGAACTTGACTAATCGCCGCTCGCGCCCTTCTCTTTACCCGGTTGCGGGGTGACCCGTAGATACGGCTTCAAGGTCTTCCATCCGCCCGGGAATTTCTGCTTGGCGTCTTCATCGGAAAGCGACGGAACAATGATCACATCATCTCCGTCCTTCCAGTTCACCGGCGTCGCCACGCTGTATTTGGCTGTTAGCTGAAGGGAATCGATGACCCGAAGAAGCTCATCGAAATTCCGGCCGGTGCTGGCCGGATAAGTGATCATCAGCTTCACTTTTTTGTCCGGTCCGATCACGTAAACCGATCGGACCGTGAACGTATCGCTCGCGTTCGGATGAATCATATCGTAGAGATCCGAAACCTTCCGGTCGCCGTCGGCGATTACCGGAAAGTTCAGTTTGTGGCCCTGAGTCTCTTCGATATCCTCGGCCCATTTCTTATGCGAGTCGGACGCATCGACGCTAAGGCCGATGATCTTGCAGTTTCGCTTTTCGAACTCGGGTTTGAGCCGCGCGGCTTCACCAAGCTCGGTTGTGCAGACGGGCGTAAAATCCTTTGGATGCGAAAACAGAACTGCCCACTTGTCTCCCATCCATTCGTGGAAGTGGATTGGGCCTTCAGTGGTTTCAGCCGTGAAGTCTGGTGCGGTGTCTCCTAATCTAATTGCCATGGTTCTGCCTCTCTTTCTGAATCGAACGGTGTTGCTCGGCGTCTGTCAATTAACTCGTTTAGAAAATATATTCTCGCCGGAGTTGGAATTCAACTTGGCGAGTGTATCGCTTTAATCCGGCAATGCGCCGATCAGCGCGTCCACTTCGCCGCGAGTGTTGTAGAAGTGCGGCGAGATTCTCAATCGATTCGCCCGATGCGCTGTGATGATGTTGTCTTCAAGTAGCATCTTGTACAGCGCTTTTGGTGAGTGGCGTTCGTGGACGCAAGTGACGATTGCTGATGACTCGCCGGCGCGTCGCGAGCTGACGACTCGGTAGCCTTTCGACGCAAGCCGCTCCGCGAGATAGCCGCTCAAGCCAATGAGATATTCTTCGATCTTTTCCGGGCCGGCTTCCAAAAACAAATCAATCGCAGCGCCAATACCGTAGACTCCAGCCGTGTTCAGCGTGCCGCATTCAAATCGCAACGCGCCTTCACGATAATTCAAATCATAATCAAGATGCTTTTCGTAGTTCTTCACCGAAGTCCATCCAACCACCGTCGGCCTTATTCGATCAATCACCCGGTCCGAGATATACAGAAGGGCGACGCCTTCGGGTCCGAGCAGATACTTGTGCGCGTCGGCGGCAAACGCATCGACGCAGTCTCGTTCAACATCCAGCTCGAGCCCTCCCAGTCCCTGAATCACATCGACTACGAAAATCACCGAGCGCTCGCGGCAGAACCGGCCGATTCGACTGAGGTCCGAGCGAAACCCGCTTGCGAACTGGACCCAACTGAGCGTGACGACCCGAGTGCGCTGGTCGATCAACGACAACAATTCATCCGCATCGATCCGGCCATCGCGTTCTTCGGCGAGTTTGATTCGAATCCCGCGCTCCTCGGCGAGCCGCATCCACGGATAGACATTCGAGGGGAACTCGACGTTGCAGCCGACGACGTTGTCTCCCTCGCGCCAGTCGATTCCGTTTGCGATCGCGGAAATTCCGGCTGAAGTGTTTTGCGTGAAAGCGATTTCGTGAGGCCGGCAGTTCACAAGCTGCGCGGCAGACTCGCGGCTGTGTTCATATGCCGCGAGCCAGTCGTAGTAGTTGACTGAGCCGTGGCGCGTCTGGTCTTCGATGAGCCCGATCATCGCATCGCGCACGCGCGTTGATAACGGCGCGACCGCGGCGTGGTTCATGTAGATGTATTTCTCAGTAACAGGGAAAAGAGATCGAATGCTGTCGTTCATAGCTGGAATACCGCGCGCACTTCGCCGACGTTCAGGCCTCTGTGATTCTTGATGTCGGGACGATGAAAGGTTTGCAGTTGCTCAGTCTCCGATTCATTCAGGACACCCAGTTGAACGAGCGTTTCAATGACCGTTGGACCGAGCCCGCGGTACGAGCCGTCTTCCATTTTTATTGCGATGCCGAGGCCTTCCGGGTACTGCTCGCACGGTAGAACGCCGACTGCATAAACGGCCTCCGCGCCAATCTTGCACAGAAGCTTGCCGTGCGATGCGCGTAACAGCTCGGTATCAAATCTTCCTTTGGTTCCGCCGATCAATACCGGGTGATTGATCATCGCGGCGACGATGCGGTTCGCGGCGCCCGCGACATCGGGCTCTTGTTTCGCGGGATTTACCAGGCTCGCGAATGCTACGGCAAGCGAGCTCAGAGGAACGGCGAACGTCGGAGCGCTGCATCCATCGACTGCCGTTGGCAGGTCGCCATCGAGTTTGGCGAATTGTTTGAAGATCCGAACGATCTCGGTTTGAATCGGATGTTCCGCGGAAACGTAATCCTCGAGCTCCAAACCACGAAGCACCGCGGTCATCAGCATTCCCGTGTGCTTGCCCGAACAGTTGTTGTGAAGCTGAGTGAACGGCGCGCCGTTCTTTTCGAGATTCCTGGCCGTCTCGGCGCTGTAGGGTGCGTGCGCGCCGCAACGCAGCGAGCTCTCGTCCAGGCCCGCTCGAGCGAGCATCCCCGCGACCGTTTCAGTGTGGATAGGCTCGCCTTCGTGTGAGGCGCACACAACGGCAAGCTCACGCTCATCAACGCTGAAGTGGTCCGCGGCTCCGCTGATGATGAAAGGAATCGCTTGAATCGGCTTGATCGTCGAGCGGGTTGAGCTGATCAAAGACTCGTCGCCGAGTTGCTTGATAATGCGTCCGTCCGGTTCTGCTGCGACTATCGCACCGCGGTGCCGTGATTCGACGATCGACCCGCGCCGGACTTCAACTAGTATCGGAAGCTGATTGTTCATTCAGACGTATTCGCCGCGGGCAACATCCCTTCACTGAAGATTCTTCAAAATGAACGCGCCGCTCGGGTTGCTGGAAGAGCCTCAGATAAAAGCAGCCGGCGAGACGCGAAAGTATTCACCAAGCCGTTTCGCCTGCTGCTTACTGATGGCTCGTTTGCCATTCACCGCATCCGAGACGCGGCTGCGCGAGCCAAAAATCGAAAGAAGATCTGCCTGCCGCTTTCCTGATGCTTCCAACAGCACGCGCATAAGCTCGTGCGGCGCCAGATCCGGGACTACTGAATGCCGTTCCTGGTAATCATCAATAAGCCTCAACAACAATTGGCAGAGGGCGTTCTCTTCCGGCGTGCGCGAGCCGCCCTTTTTCAAGAGCGGTTCGGCCAAACATGACGCTCGCTCGAGCTCATCGGCGGTCTTGATGACCTGGGGCGCAGCTTCGGCCAGCAGCGCCGCGTATCGGCGCCGGCTGAAACGGCGCTCAGCAGTCGCAGTCCTTCTGCCACCTCTTCCGATCGTACTCTTTGTGTGTGAGGAGGTGGTAGAGCGTGATGGTTTGGTCTGCATAGTGAATCCTCGTAATCAATCGGTAGCTGTTGCCCAGAAGGTCGAAAGTGGTGCACTCACAAACTGGATCGGCAGAACGAAAAGTGTTCCGAAGATCCGGAAGATTTCGCCATTGGCCGGCCTTTGCCACTGCCGCCCACCGCAGGAGGGCGGCTTCGGCGGCCGGATGTCTTCGCACGAATTTGAGCAACCGCGCTTCATTGATAATCCGCACAGAAAGCGCTCCCGAACGACCACGCTACCAAAGTGGTAATACGCAAGTCAACCAACTATCTTTATGCGGATCATCTTCGCCAATCTTATTATTTTCGTTTAACCAGGCGTCGGGATGGCGCTCGCGATGCGGTTCACTCGACGCAGATCATTGCAGTTATCGCGCGGTATTTCTTCTCGCTGAAGCCTTCGATGATGATGATTTCTTCGGGCCGGCGGAATCGTCCGTGACGCTCGCGATAGGCGATGATCCTTGCGGCAATGACTTCGCCGACTCCGGGCAGCCGGGTTAGTTCTTCCGCTGTTGCGGTGTTCAAGTTCACACACGATTGAGTCGGCTTTGACGGCGTTCTTTCTGTTTGTGACGGCGCCTCGGAGTTTGTTGCCGAGAGGCGCCGCTCACAAGATGCCAATGCAACTGCGAGTAGCAGAGGTGAGAAGACGAGAAGTTTCATCGAGTGGGACTCTCACTGAATGGCGTCGCCGGGCTCCCGGAGGTTCGGCAACGGCTTCGCGGGAAATGTTACATTCCGATAGATCTCGCTCAAGTCCAGCGCGCAATCGATCGATTTCAGAAAGACGCTTGCGGAAATCTCGTTGATCTCGGAGTAGCTCCACGAGCCGTCCGGGTTCTTCTCATAGTGCGTTATGTGAGGCCGATGCTGGGCAATCAGCACGTATCCAAGAAGGCTCGGAATTGATTTGTAGTGAGTGAACTTGTCGCCGCGATCATAAGCTTCGGTTGAATCCGACAGAACCTCGATAATCAGCGTAGGGTTCGTCAATACATCAACTCCGCCGATCTTCTCGAATGCCGGCTCGCCGCAAGCGACGGATACGTCGGCGTAGCGATAAGGCGGCAGGCTTGGGACCTTGATGCGCATGTTCGCCGGGAAAACGCGGCAAGCCGTACCCTGAAGCTTATTATCAAGGGATGTCAGCGAATTCGTCTCGATCCTCGCGTGTTGCTTGCTCACCCCGCTCATGCCGAAGACTTCTCCGTTCCAATACTCGAACCTCTCATTCGTCGACAGCTCGAGTTCGAAGTACTCTTCAAGCGTGTATTTGCGTTTTGGATTTGCCGCCATAATCCGGACCTCTCGATCTAATCAGACCGCGATGCGAGCAATGGTAGACGACTGTGGCTCATCGAATCAAACGCCATAAAGCTGAAGGCGAAACTCATCACCCAGTAACGAAATCCCCAGCTCGCGACGCGTGAACGCGAAGTGCGCGCGGCGCATTGCCGGTATCCCGCGAGGAACGCTCTCAATCCCGTATTCAGCGCTCGTGAATATGTGATGAAGCCTCGGGTTCAGGTGAAGCGTGGCGCCATAGTCGAGCGACTTCCGCGTAGCTCCGTTCGTGCGGCTTGGGTTTATCAACTCGACCCGGTCATCGAAAATCAACACCCGCGCGCTCGGTCCCACGATCGAGTAATCACGATGCACAAGCATGTTGGTCAGGCCTTCAATCACTGTCGCGCGCGAATAGTTTGAGCGCGCGGGAATCGGCAAGCGTTTCTCGTCGCTCGACGATGCCGAAGCTCGGGGTGGGCGAGCGTCCCAAAGGTCGGCGTATCGCTTCAGGAAGTTGACGGCGCCGTCGAAGAGCCGCGTCAGATTTCCGACTACTTCCAGTTTCTCAACCACCGGCGACGAAGTGTCGCTGCCCGAATGCCGCGTGAGCGTGATCTGGCTCTGCCCGGCAAGTTGCTGGACCGCGGCTGCGCGTCCGAACAACAGAAGACCCGCCAGCGTCGGCGCAATGCTGCCGCCGTAATTCGATGCGAGACGCAGGTCGCGCATCGCTTCGCCGGTCGGAAAGCCCGCCGGTTCGCGAAACATTTCGCCCTCCAGATCGCGAATGTAGCTCCACACCAACGCTTCGTCGATATCATCGACGGCAGCGGTGATCAAAGGCATGTCCTCAAACGAAGCCGCGCGGGAGCGCGCAAACAGCGCGGCTATCTCGGCCCCTTCAGCTTCGCGTTTTGTCGAGCCGATTCGAATGAAGTAACGATGATCCGGCGTTTGATGCGGCGCTCGCCGGTCGTCTACTTCGAGCACTACGATACGAGTCCCATTGTCATAAGAAACTTTGTCTATGCGAGGGAACAGCGGCGGCTTGATCTGATTGCGGCAGATGTCGATGAGCTGCTCCTCGACTTGTTCGGGATCATCAAGCCCCTCGACTCGACGCTGATCGTTGACGCCGAACAGAATCGCGCCGCCGCCGGCATTCGCAAGCGCGACTATCTCGCCGACAACCTTGTCGGTGTTCACAAGGCGAATTTTGAATTCGAGATGAGTGTCCTCGCCGCCGCGGATCAGACTGAGCAAGTCGGTTCGATCGAGCGTGCGCGAATAACGCCCGGTCAGTTTTTGCTCAAACAACGAACGCTCACTGTCGGGGATTCGCCGCGTCGATCTGAACTTTCTCCCGCGTGCCATTATGAACCCTCACCTTGTTCTGTTGATCTGGAGTGTTGTTTGGAAATCAGTATTGAAACGATCACGCATGCGCGGATTGATCTACCTCTTTGCGCCGGTCGTCACAGCGGAATGATAACACGCGATTGAGTTGATTCAATAACTGCGAGCGTTTCATTGCTGGCCGCTGTGGAAACCGAGCCGCTATACTTTTGATATGAACAAGGGGGTAAGGGTCAGCGTCGCGCTCGCAATCATTTTTATGTTGTCGAGTCCATCGAGAAGCGTGCAAGCGTCTCCGGTTCAAAAGCGAACCACTGCCGCAAGAAAGCCGGCACCGAGGCGAATAACACGCGAGATGATCGTCGAGGCGCAGCAACGCTTGACGTCGCTCGGCTACTGGATCGGCGAATCTGACGGCAAGTGGGGCGAAGCTTCGAGGCATGGACTGATTGCGTTTCAGAAGGTAGAAGGCCGGCCGCGCACGGGCAGGCTAACACCGGTGGAACTCGCCGCGTTGAACGCCGCCAATCGTCCCACTCCACACGAGCGCGGCGCGGCGCACGTCGAAGTTGATCTGACTCGACAAGTGCTCTTTGTAGTCGATGCCAGCGGAACTGTGACTCGCATTCTTCCGGTTTCAACCGGCAGCGGGAAGCTCTTCACGGTCGATGACTATACGCAGCCGGCCATCACACCGGTGGGCCGGTTTCGAGTCTTTCGCAAGCTCGAGGGCTGGAGAAAAAGCAAACTCGGGCTGCTCTACTTTCCGAGCTACATCGTCGGCGGAATTGCGATTCACGGCAACCCGTCAGTGCCGGTTCAGGCTGCGAGTCACGGATGCATAAGGATTCCGATGTTTGCTTCGGAAGAGTTCAGTGATATGTCCCCAATCGGCACGCCTGTGATCGTCTACGGTACGGGTCCCGCCGCGCAAGCGTATCCGCAGCCGTAACTGGAACCACAGAATTGGAACCACAGATGAACACAGATGAACACAGATAGAAAAAACCAGAAATGCGTTCTCTGGTTCTCTGATCTGTGTTCATCTGTGGATAGATTTCCCTCTGTGATTTCATTGCCCGCATAAAGGCTTGGAACCACCGATGAACACAGATGAACACAGATAGAAAAAACCAGAAATGCGTTCTCTGGTTCTCTGATCTGTGTTCATCTGTGTTCATCTGTGGATAGATTTCCCTCTGTGATTTCATTGCCCGCATAAAGGCTTGGAACCACCGATGAACACAAATGAACACAGATAGAAAAAACCAGAAATGCGTTCTCTGGTTCTCTGATCTGTGTTCATCTGTGGATAGATTCCCTCTGTGGTTTCATTGCCCGCATAAAGGCTTGGAACCACCGATGAACACAAATGAACACCGATAGGACCTGGGCTGAGTTCTCTGATCCTTCTCTGATCTGTGTTCATCTGTGTTCATCTGTGGATAGATTCCCCTCTGTGGTTTCATTCCCCGCATAAAAAGCAATCACACTCTTCGCTGCCTCAATAACTTTTTCGCGAAGGCTCTCAGGCTCGACAACTTCCATCTTCGCGCCGAAGCTCAACGCGTATTCGATTGCCATCTCTTCGATATCGAATCGCAGTGCAACTCTGATCCAACCGTCAGGGTCGGGCGGATATGTTTGCTCGATACGAGCGAAGCGCCCCGCGAAACCCAGCCGCGGAAAGATTTCGGGATGTGCCCGGACTAACGCCCGATAACTCGGAAGCTGCGCTTTGAAGTTGACCGCGGACTGTTCCCAATACTCTGCGAGATCGAATCCCTTCGGTCGAACGCAAGGCTCGTCGCTTAACTCAGCGCTTGCGACTCTCGAGACGCGATAGCTTCGCGTGTCGCCCTCAACAACGGCCACCAGATACCAGGCGCTGCCTTTTGCCACGAGGCCCAGCGGGTCTGCGAATCGCTCGACCGGATCACAACCGCCGCCTCGTTCGTAGGTGAACCTGAGTTTGCGCTCCTGCCACACAGCTTGCTGAATCACGGGCAGCAGGCGAACAGCTTCGTCGGCGCGATTCCACCCGGCCGGGTCGATATGAATGCGTTGCCGCGCGTGTTCGGCGTTGTCGCGATGCGCGGAAGGCAGCGCCGCCGACAACTTGAGCATCGCCGCATCCGAAGCCTTGTCGAGCCCAAGGTCCGCGAGCACTCGCAGAGGCTTGGTGAGAAACAGCGCCTGAATCTCGTCTTTGTTCAAGCCTGTAAGATTAGTTTTATACCCTTCAACCAGCATCCATCCGCCGCCAGTCCCGCGTTCGGCGAAGACCGGGAACCCCGCCGCGCTGAGCGCTTCCATATCTCGATGAATGGTGCGCTCTGAAACTTCCAATCGATGTGCAAGCTCGCGAGCCGTTTGACGACGATGAACCTGCAACAGCAACAGAATCGAGAGCAACCGATCAGCGCGCATATCGTCTCCTCGAAAGCGGAATCGTGCCGATAACGGGAGTACTCTAGCAGAGAAATATGACAGGGTGTGTCAACAAGGAATTATGACTATGAGAATAATCAGGCGGATCAAATTGAACGATCGTTGATCCGCCTGGTTTGCGTGAGTCTATTCGTATCTGAAGTTCAAGGCTTAACCGCGACCTTGAGCACCCCATCGAGTCGCTTGCCGAAAATCTCGTAGCCCTTACTGATCTCATCAAGCGTGACCGTGTGAGTCAGCAACGGAGTCAGGTCAACGCGCCCGGCCTTTACGACTTCCATCAACCGTCGCATACGCTCCTTGCCGCCCGGGCACAGCGTCGTGACGATTCGATGATCGCCGAGTCCCGCCGAGAAAGCCTCGTAAGGCATCTCGAGCTTGCCCGAGTAAACACCCAGGCTAGACAGTGTGCCGCCCGGCCGAAGGCTGCGAAGCGCGCTCTCGAAAGTTTGCTGCGTGCCGAGTGCTTCGATCGCAACGTCGGCGCCTCCGCCAGTGAGACGCTTTACTTCGGCGATGATGTCCACCTCACGATAGTCGAGCACGACATCGGCGCCCATTCGCCGCGCCATCGCCATGCGGTTCTCGTCGCTCTCAACTCCTATGATCAGCGAGGCGCCCATCAACTTCGCACCCGCGGTCGCGCAAAGACCGATCGGTCCCTGCGCGAACACCACTACCGAATCGCCGATTCGAACCTTCGCCGATTCCGCTCCGCTGAACCCCGTCGAAGCGATGTCGGCTAATAGCACGACTTGTTCGTCGGCCAGTCCGTCAGGAATCTTGGCGAGATTCGCCTGGGCGTTCGGCACGAGCAGGTACTCGGCTTGCGCGCCGTTGATTGTGTTGCCGAACCGCCAGCCGCCGATTGCTTCGTATCCGTCGCCGTGCCCGCATTGCGAGAGGTGTCCGGACAAGCACGCGCGGCACTGCCCGCACGGAGTGATTGCGCCGACCAGGACTCGATCGCCGGCCGCATAGCCGGTCACGCCCTCTCCGAGTTCTTCGATTACGCCCACCGGTTCGTGGCCGATCACCAGCCCGGATTTCACCGGATACTCACCGCGCACTATGTGCAGATCCGTCCCGCAGATCGTGGTGAGGGTGATACGTACGACCGCCTCACCGACTCGGGCCTTCGGTTTGGGGATCTCTTCGATCCCGAACTTCTCTACGCCTCTGAGCACATTCGCTCGCATCGTTTCTCTTTCAGCCATTTCAACCTCCTTGACTGTTGTTTATTGAAACGAGTTGTGATGAGCAAAGCGGATGCCGAATCGATTGGGCGGCTGATGGCGAAGATTAGAGGTGTGTCATCACGAAAGGATGGTGATTTCGCGCAGACGCTGGGCGGCTATCCGCAGTGAAGTGCGATCGCCCAAGGGACGAATATTGGTCACGCAAACATTAAGCGGCCTTTTGGCTCCGGTATCTCACGACCCAATTCTGTTGCCGTTTCAATCCATTCCTGGATGATCACATCTACGGTGGCGAGCGCCTCCGCGTAGGTCGATCCATCCGCGGCGCAGCCAGGCAACTCGGGTACTTCGGCGATGAAAGCCTGGTCCTCGTCACTCCAATAAATAATTATTTCGTACTTGTAATTATTCATCACCATCTCCTGCCATTCTGTGTCGAGATATTACCAGACGGACCTGCTTCACCTGATATATCTTGGCTTTCCCACCTCTTGGTTGAAGATTATGAATTTCTTCGACGCCTTCTTTTGTAAAGATGTGATGGCTGCCTCGAATGCGTTCATCAAACCCCAGGTGTCGGAGCATCGCACACAAATCGCTGAATGAAATATTTGCGTCCGATGCGCCTCGTAAAACCTGAAGCAGAGTGCGCTCGTGTTTGGCCACGCCGCAACCTTATCACACCGCTGGTCGAGTCCTCCACGACCTCAAACGCTTGGTAGTGTCCTAATTCTCTTGGAGTGCAGAAACGTTCTTGCGGGAGCAACTCAGGAATGTCGGAGGCTGGCAACCTGTAAATCCGATCGAAGCGCGCTCGATTCTCGAGATGCTCATCGGCCACGATGATCCCTGGCTCCAGGGAGAATTCGCGTTTTGGATGTGGCGCGCCGGCTCCGCTGTAGAAACACCGCGCCGGATCGCCGCACCTTATGCCTTGCAGATATCTGGCGCGTGGCGCGCGGCCGCCGAAGCCTGGAGAGAAGCCGGCTGCCCTTATGAAGAAGCGGTTGCGCTTGCAGACGGTGATGAATCGGGACAGCTCGCCGCGCTCGAGAGTTTTGAAAGACTCGGAGCTGGCCCGGCAGCCGAAAAGTTGCGTCACGCATTGCGCGCAACGGGCGTGCGCGGCATCCCGCGCGGCCCAAGACCAAGCACAAAAGAAAACCCCGCGGGACTAACAAGTCGGCAAATGGAAGTGCTGTCATTGCTCGCCGAGGGATTGGGCAACTCGGAGATCGGCGGCCGCTTGTTCGTATCAACAAAGACCGTGGATCATCACGTTTCCGCCATACTTGCAAAGCTCGACGCGCGCACTCGCGGTGAAGCAGTGTCGATTGCTTTACAGTCAGGTCTGATCAACAAGAATAGGGAACCATCCGTTCCAAAATAGGTAATACCTCCGATGCGCTGCACGCGCCCGTTTTTGTATATTCCCACCGTGCTGAGAGGCTCAAGAAAAGGAACGGGAGGAGCTGCCATGCCGCGGTATTTAGTCGAACGAAGCTTTCCGGAAGGCTTGAAGATTCCAGTGAACGACGACGGCGCGGAGATGTGCCGGATAGTTGTGCTGAACAATGTCCAGGACAATGTGACGTGGATTCATTCTTACGTCGGCGATGAGGGAAAGAAAACCTACTGCATCTATGATGCGCCGTCACCGGAAGCTATCCGCCGCGCCTCCAATCGGAATAACTTGCCTGTGGACCGAATCGCGAAGGTTCGCGTACTCGATCCTTATTTCTATAGGTAACTGACCTCGGCCCAAGCGATCTGAATCGCATAGCGACGTAATCGAGACCGCGGCAACTTAATGCGCCTGCGTCGGGAGAGGTTTGTCTTCGACGCGAGCTGCGGGGATCAAGATCAGGATTGTTGATGAAAACTTCGCGATTCGATCCGAGAGCAATCAGTTCGGGTGAGCGAGAAACGGCTGTGCGGTCTCAACGCCGGCTGATGAAGCAAGAAGAAGTTGCTGAACCCTGGAGGTAGAAAATGTTTAAGCGAAATCTAAACACGATCAGTCACGCCTTGATGGTGCTTCTCGGTTTGTCGCTAATTCCCATCGGGCCAAACCCGGTATCCGCTCGTCAGCAAAGTTACTACCCTGTTACCGAGCAGAGCGTAGCTTTGTCGGCTGAGCCCGACGGTGCCTATGTCTTGCAGCAAGTCGATGGAAGCGTTCAGTGCCGTGACGCGACAGCAGACGAA
>Ga0070705_100000325_pt1 | contig 28185 bp, 29 predicted proteins | sample KBSK5253metaG_FD_65455 | JGI IMG/M metagenome (GOLD analysis project Ga0070705, IMG submission 65455) | Corn, switchgrass and miscanthus rhizosphere microbial communities from Kellogg Biological Station, Michigan, USA - KBS K5-25-3 metaG | ecosystem: Host-associated > Plants > Roots >... | reverse complement strand
ACGCGTCACCTGGACACCAGTTCCTTTTCAGCCTGACGCGATTGTGAGACTCGTCCTGAACACCAATCATCGAATGTTTTGCGCGTTTGAGATTCGGTGCGCACCAGGCGTATTCACTCTAGATACTGTAAAGTACCGTCTGAGTCTGTCCACCAACATCAGCAGCATAACGCGAAACAGTCCCGACCCCTCTAATCCAAGCTGTGCTCTCCAGGCTGACTACATACCCCAAAACCAGTCTCAGGGTTCCGTGTTGTACGTGAAGATCTACTTCCAGGAAAACTACAACGTGAATGGGGGCGTAGCTAACCCTAAAAAGAAAGCGTTTACGATACCGCTTCCAGCGCGGGGTTTTCCTCCAGTAGCTGAGGGTGAGGAGTTCGATCTGCTTGCCGGTGGATATCAAATAACTGAGGTTGACGATACCGAGCCTGATGGACACTAAAACCATAATGACCGAGAGCGCCTGACCAGCGGCATTTATTGAATGCTCTGGTCAGGTGCAACGCGGGAGGGATAACAATGAACAGACCACTTCCGAAAGCAATTAGCTTGGTGGTTGTCTTGTTGTTAAATGCTTCTTCGGTGCTGGCAGAGCGCCGCGAAATTCAGTTTCCAATTTCGGATGGTCTTTTCTCAGGACATCCCAGCGTGCTCGCCTTTACGCCCGACGGGAGGATCGGATTTGCTCTAGTATCTGACCAAAAGGATGGCTCAGGAGTCCTTTTCTCTTTCTCGGTATCGGAACGCAAGATCATCGATGAATTCGATCTCAAATCGGATTTTGGCGTTCGGGTTGATATCAAAGCCCCAATTATTCTCATGAAGAAGGATTCGCGAGTTGCTTTGATTTTACTCTATGGCATCTCGATACCTGACGGAATTCAAAAAATAGTAGCAGTAGCGCATGACCTAACGGGCCACCTCTCGAAGCAATGGGCGATCTCCTACACTGCGGGCTCTGTGTGGCCAGATGTTGCTTTGAACCAGGACGGATCTAGAATCTACGTTGCGCATACCAGTCAACAAACTGGGGTGCCCGACAAACACCGACAAGCCCGCGGTCACATGTTTGAAAAGACGTCTGATGACCCATCGGTGCGGAACGTTCAACACCTCGACTTAGTCCGCTCCGAAGATGGAACGACTTTGGCAAAGGCTACCTTGTCAGACGCTGGCGATGATGTGTCAGTTGTTTTCGACGAAGTAAACAATCGAGTAATCGCCTTGGCGGGCACATCAGCCAACTTGTTCACAAGCACAAACGATATCCTTAGACTGGAGGCAACGATCGGCCCGACACCGGAGCTATTAACCGTGTTCGCTCCGGTCATCACTCAGGATTGCCGATTTGTGATTGGCTATTCAGGATTTACGGGTGACGCTGCTGGTCATGCTGGTAACAAATTCGTTTCTTACGATCTCGAGCGTTTGACCTCGCGGATATTTTTCATAGAAGACGAGTTCTTTCCGGGAACAACTCTTCTGACGTTTCACCGAGCGACAGGGGCCTTACTCGTGCCCTTATCGGCAGGTTTCAAGGAGGAGCCCGATGGCTCGGTAACTTTCTCGTTTACGAGTTCCAGACAGGGCCACATTATTGCCGTAGGATCGGATGGTTCGTTGCAGCAGCGTCCTGACGTGATGCTCCCTAAGCGCAGCCCTGGCGGACTGGGACGCAACGTCATCGGTCCTTTCAATAACATGACAATCTCACCAACCGGCGCGCTCGGCTTTGTCTCGACTCACAGCGGCCGTTTGATTTCCTTCGACACGCTCACTGGCGAGATTGTTAATGACCAGGCGTTGATCTCCGAGAACCGCACATACATACACTATGCGAGTGAGATCGGCATGCTCGCATACAGCAGCGGCAACAAACTCGTACTTGAAGACGTGGATCTCGGCCCGGTGATCACATCGATCGTCGTAAGCAAAAACCAAACGTCTATCAGCGGAGCGAATTTCCTTTTCGGCGCTCACGTGACGATCAACGGCGTTGACCCCGGGGTTGCCGATCGCAGCCCCGGTGACCCGGGCCGCGAAATCATTCTTCAACGCGGCAAGAAAGATTTCCCAGCCGGAGAAACTTTTGTTGTAGTGATAACCAACCGCGACGGCTTGAGATCGAAGCCTTTCACTCTCCGGCGATAACAACATCTAGTGAGACGGTATAGAGATGGATTTCATTCATTTCTGATCATCTGAGAACGATAACAGGCAAGCGAGATTCACGCTTTGGTAGGCCGTAATCCTTCTTGCCCTCAACACACACTTGAAAGGAGATTGCGATGCGAAACGATATGAAGGTAGCGCGCGGGCGGCGAAGTCTGCTTGTGCGATTGTCAATAGGAATCCTTCTCATCAGTTGGCTGGCTATGGCGGCGACGTTAAACAGAGCAAGTGCGACGACAGCTAGCCCGCAGTTCAGCGGCTGTCGAAGTATGACGTCACTGAACGTTGTGCCAGACATCCTTGCTAGGATCGATTTCAAAAAGGGCGTCAACTCGGCAACCGCTGCTGTGAAGCTAATCCTGAACCCGAACCATCGAATGTTTTGTGTAACCGAGATTTCTTGCGCTCCCGGCGTGTTCACGTTGGATACAGTCAAGTACAGGCTGAGCCTGTCGACGAACATCGCCGGGTTGAATCGTGTGAATTCCTCTCCCGATCAACCTGGATGCCCCCTGGAAGCGGATTATTTCCCCGCGGAGCCGAGTAGTGGCTCGATCTTGTATGTGAAGCTGTATTTCCAGGAAAACTACAATATAAATGGCGGCATCCCTAACCCGAAGAAGATCTCATTTACACTAACTCTCCCTGCTCTCAACGACATTCCCGCGGATCAAAACATTAGTCTCGTCGATGGAGGGTATCAGATCACGGTGGTTGAGGATACTGATCCTGATGGTCTTTAACCGGAAGTTGCCGCGCCTGACCAGCGGAGACATGTGAGCTTGCTGGTCAGGCCGGTACGAAGTAAATGGAGCTGAGAATATGAGGAACATTCTTGCGAGGGTATTCATTATCGTGGCTGCGTTATCTATTATGCCGGCTGCCGCGCTGGCAGAACGTCGAGAGATTACGCTGCCCATTCCAGGTGCGTTCTTCTCGGGTTCCGCGCGCTCGATTGTGTTTACGCCCGATGGAGGAATGGGGTTTGCCGCCATGGCAAGCAGCCTCTTTTCGTTTTCGGTCGCCGATCGCAGGGCGATCAGCGAATTCAATCTCTTACCTCATTTCGGCAGCCCTCCGTCCATACTTTATATGAAGGCAAAAATGGAAGCAGGGCTGATTGTGGTGTACGGCAATACTCATAGAACGACAACACCGGACTATACACAAAGACTGGTGGCGGTGGCATTCGACCAGGCAGGCGTGCTTTCGGAGCGCTGGGAAATCTCCTATGTCCCGGCCCAGCCATTGCCCGAGTTGGCCTTTAACGATGATGGATCGAGGATCTATGCGGTCTACACTGATTTCACGCACGGAGAAGCCGGGGCAGCCGCAAGCGGTTCTCCGAAGTCATCCGCGACGCCAATTCAGCGGATCGACGTGATTCGATCTGAAGACGGCAAGGTCCTCTCGACCGCCACCCTGTCAGAAGTCGGCGCTGATGTGTCAGTCGTTTTTGATGGCGCTCACAATCGCATTATTGCGCTTGCGGGAACATCCGCAAACGTATTCTCAATCTCAAACGATGTGCTTACCCGTGAGACGGTCATCGGTCCTGTTGCCGATCTGATTGGCGTCACCAGTCCGGTCATAAGCCCTGACGGCCGATTTGTGCTGGCCTATGCGGGGTTCAGGCCTATCGGCTCCGAAGGAATCAACAAATTCGTTTGTTATGATCTGGAACTCAGGACAACACACACTCTGTTCCTGGCGGACAAGTTTTTTCCGGCATCTGATGCCCTAACCTTTCATCGTCAAACCAACACACTGCTGGTACCGCTGTGTGCGTGGTTGCAGGAGGACCCGAATGGCAACCTTGATCTTTCGTTTACCAGCTCCAGACAAGGTCATATCATCGTGATCGGGAATGACGGCGATTTGCGGCAGCACCCCGATGTGATACTCCCAAAGCGCAGCCCCGATGGAAAGGGGCGTAATGTGATCGGTTTTTATAATGAAATGACTATTTCGCCTTCAGGCGCTCTCGGATTTGTCTCGACGCACAGCTTCAGGTTGATGAGCTTCGATACGCTGACCGGCGAGATCGTCAACGATCAGCCGCTTGCTTCTGAGAATCGCACCGCCATCCACTATTCGCCCGAGGTCCGGGCGTTGATATACGGCAGCGGCAATAAGGTTGTGCTTGAGGACATTGATCTCGGCCCGGTGATCACAAGGATCGACGTGAGCAAAAACCAAACGTCTATCAGTGGCACGAATTTCCTTTTCGGGGCTCACGTAACGATCAACGGCGTTGACCTCGGGGTTGCCGATCGCAACCCCGGTGACCCGGGCCGCGAAATCATTCTTCAACGCGGCAAGAAAGACTTTCCCGCCGGAGAGAATTTTACTGTAGTGATAACCAACCGCGACGGCTTGAGTTCGAAGCCTTTCACTCTCCGGCGATAACAACATCGCGGCTTCGAGCGGCGGCGCACAACTCATAAATAGTACAGGGCAAAACGAGCTCACGCTTTGGTAGGCCGAAACTCGTCTTGCCCTTCAACACATCTCCGAAAGGAGCGTGCCCTCTCACGTTAACGCGTTCGGTGGCGGCTCGCAATCCCATTCACTCCGGGAGGTGCAACAACTGTCATCTCACCGTGTTTTCTGGAACATCAACGTTGATGCTATATTGCATTTGAGCGAGTCGTCGGCGCTGAACGAAAACAAACACACAAAAGCGGGAGATTGAGATTTGCTTCTTCAAGACGAACCGTCTGCTCTTTCATTCGGGGATACTTTGATCAAGCGAATCTTCCAGTACCTGAACTATCCCTTCGTCAACCAGAAAGAGTTTAGCGTTTCGATTCTCAGCCTGCTGCTGCTCATCCTGATAGTCTTCATCGCGACGCTCGTCTCGCGCTACACCCGGCGCTTTCTTCAGAAGCGCGTGCTTCCGAAATTCCATATCGAAATCGGGCTTCAATACACGCTGCTGAGGCTGGTGCATTACCTGATCATCGCGCTTGGAGTCTTGTACGCGATGAAGATCGGCTTCAGCGTCGATCTCACAAGCGTCGCGGTCATCGTCGGCTTCCTGTCTGTTGGAATAGGCTTCGGGCTTCAATACGTGGCCGCCGACATTGCGTCGGGTTTCATCCTGCTCTTCGAACGGCCCATTCGAATCGGAGACTGGGTGATGCTGGCCGACGACATGGAAGGCCGCGTTGAGACGATCAGTCTGCGTTCGACGGTCATAGTCACGAATGAGAATCTTGCGGTGATCGTGCCTAATTCGAAACTGGTCCAGAACAAGTTTGTGAATTACTCATACGGCGCGCCGGTCGTGCGCCTGAATATACCGATCGGCGTTGCGTATGGAAGCGACCTTCAAAAAGTTTCAAACGCATTGCTCGATGCGGCGCGATCAGTTGAGCGAGTGTTGAACAACCCTGAACCCCAGGTTCATTTCTCGGGATTCGGAGATTCGTCAATCGATTTGCAAATCCGGGTGTGGATCGATCAGCCTCGCGATCACACGACGATCGCCAGCGACGTGAACTTCGCCGTCGAACGCGCATTCCGAGAACACAACATCGAGATTCCTTTCCCTCAGCGCGATCTGCACTTGCGGACGGGCTCGCTCCGAATCGCCCACGACGATTCAGGCATCACTAAAGTTGAAGCGAATCCGCAACAACCTTAGCTCGGTTCGAGCCGCATTTTGGGCGCTTTGCTTGACGTGCAAGTGACCGGCTTCTAAACTGGAATTCAACATAACGAAGATGCACCGCACCTAACGACTAATCTTTTTTGCGTGTTCAAAGCGCTTCCCCACGGCTGCGAACCGCTGATAGAGAATGATGGGACATAATCTTTTCAACACACTTCAGAGCTTCAAATCCGAAAGTGGTTCGGGTGGCAGCTTCTATTCCCTGCCCGAACTCGAACGCCAGGGCGTTGGTCCAGTCTCGAAACTGCCGATCAGCATTCGCATTGTGCTCGAATCGGTTCTTCGAAATTACGACGGCAAACGGATCACCGAAGACAACGTGCGCAGGCTTGCGAACTGGAAGCCAAACGAGTTGCGCACCGAAGAAATTCCGTTCGTCGTCGCGCGGATTCTGCTTCAGGATTTCACCGGCGTTCCGCTGCTCGTCGATCTTGCCGCTATGCGTTCGGCTGCCGCTCGCGTGGGCAAGAGCCCGAAGATCATCGAGCCGCTCGTGCCCGTCGATCTGGTCATCGACCACTCGGTTCAGGTTGATTTCGCAAGCTCCTCGGACGCGTTGCGCCTCAACATGGAAATGGAGTTCAAACGCAATCGCGCGCGCTATCAGTTTTTGAAGTGGGGCATGCAGGCGTTCGACGGCTTCAAGGTGATTCCGCCCGGGATCGGCATCTGTCATCAGGTCAATCTCGAATACCTCGCGAAAGGCGTCCAGGAAAAGGACGCCGTCTTCTATCCCGATACGCTTGTTGGTACTGATTCTCACACGACGATGGTCAACGGATTGGGCATCGTCGGCTGGGGAGTCGGCGGCATCGAAGCCGAAGCCGGAATGCTCGGGCAGCCCGTGTACTTCCTGACCCCCGACGTCGTGGGTGTTCATCTGACGGGCAAGCTGAGAGAAGGCGTGACCGCGACCGACCTCGTGCTGACCATCACCGAAATGCTGCGAAAGGCAAAAGTCGTCGGCAAGTTCGTCGAGTATCACGGCGAGGGCGCGGCCTCGCTTTCCGTCACCGACCGCGCGACCATCGCCAATATGTCTCCCGAGTACGGCGCGACGATCGGGTTCTTCCCGATCGATGAACAGACTTGCGCATACTACAAAGCCACGGGGCGTTCGGATGAACAAGTGGATTTGATTCGAAGCTACTTCACCGCGCAGGGAATGTTTGGAATGCCCGGCGAAGGCGAATGCGACTACAGCACGTTGCTCGAACTCGATCTGTCGTCAGTCGTGCCGAGCGTCTCCGGTCCCAAGCGCCCGCAGGATCGCATCGCGCTTCCCGATCTCAAGAATAAATTCATCGAACTTCTTCAAAAGCCGCTCGGCGAGAACGGCTACAACAAATCGCAAAGCGAAATCGGCCAGCGCTTCCCTGCGACGATTGGATTAAGGCACAACGATACGCACACCGGCGGCGGGGAACAGCGGACCGAGACGGCCCCGGTCGCCGTGCACAACGCAACAAGCGCAATGAACACGAGCGTGGCCAGCGAAACCGAGATGATGAACAACCGGCCGACACCCGACCGGGTTGAAGAGAGCGAGGCCGCTCTGTTTCACGGTATGATCAATCTCGGCCACGGCGATGTTTTGATCGCGGCAATAACTTCGTGCACAAACACTTCTAACCCGAGCGTGATGATTGCGGCGGGACTCGTCGCCAAGAAGGCGAGTGAAAGAGGAATGACGCTTCGCCCGGCGGTGAAGGCGTCGCTTGCGCCGGGCTCGCGCGTGGTTACGGATTATCTCGAGAAGACCGGGCTTCAGTATTATCTCGATCAGCTCGGCTTCAATCTGGTGGGCTACGGCTGCACGACCTGCATCGGCAACTCGGGTCCGCTTGATCCCGGCATCGAAGAAGTTATCAGCAAACAGGACCTCGTTGGCGCAAGCGTGCTGAGCGGCAATCGCAACTTCGAAGCTCGCGTGCATCAGAGCGTCAAAGCAAATTTCCTGATGAGTCCGCCGCTCGTCGTCGCGTTCGCGCTTGCGGGTCGCGTCGATATCAACCTGGACACTGAACCTCTCGGCAAGGCGAGTGACAATAGCGATGTTTATCTGCGCGAGATCTGGCCAAGCTCCGAAGAGGTCAAACGATATCTCGAAGCTGCGTTCGACGCGGAAACGTTTCGCCGGCGCTACAGTAACTTTGTCGAAGCGAACCCTCTGTGGAATGAGATTCCTTCAGTCGCAAGCGAAGTGTACGAGTGGGATTCCGAATCGACCTACATCCAGGACCCGCCTTACTTCGAAGGCTTCTCGATGGAACATGGCCGCGCGTCTGAAATCAGAAGCGCGCGGGCGCTAGCGATCTTCGGCGATTCGGTGACTACAGATCACATCAGCCCGGCCGGCGCGATTAAGCCGAGTTCACCGGCCGGACTCTATCTTCAATCGCAGGGCGTGGTCATCGCGGACTTCAACAGCTACGGCGCGCGCCGCGGAAACGATCGCGTGATGACTCGCGGAACGTTCGCGAACGTGCGGATCAAAAACCTGATGGTTCCCGGCGTCGAAGGCGGAGTGACGATTCATCAACCGGACGGCGAGCGAATGAGCATCTACGACGCGGCGATGAAATATCAGGCTGAGAACATTCCGCTGATCGTTCTCGCGGGTCAGGAGTACGGCACGGGCAGTTCGCGCGACTGGGCGGCAAAGGGTACAAAGCTGCTCGGGGTGAGCGCTGTGATCGCTCAGAGCTTCGAGAGAATACATCGTTCTAATCTTGTCGGGATGGGTGTACTGCCGTGTCAATTTCACGACGGCACAAACGCGCAGTCATTGAAGCTCAACGGCAGCGAGACGTTTGATCTCACCGGTTTTGAAACAGGAATCGAGCCTCGCCAGGAACTGACGCTGACGATTCATCGCGCGAGCGGCGAGACCGAGCAAGTCCCAGTCACGCTACGCATCGACACACCGATCGAGGTCGAGTATTACCTGCACGGCGGGATACTGCCTTACGTGCTGCGACAGTTGATCTCGCAAAGTTGAATTGATGGCTATCGGCTGTGTACTCAGCCTTGACGGGATTGCAGATCACTTCACTCCGCTCAACTTCTTCACTTCTTCAAGAATCGTTTCGTCCGGAGGCCTGTCTTGTGGGTCCTTCCCTACGTGCAGGAAACGAATCTTGCCTTCACGGTCGAGAATGAAGACCGACGGATGAGCTATGCCGTCGTGTTCGGCCGCGTTAACGATCCCATACGACGCAATCGTCTTCTTGTCGGCATCCGAGAGTATCTGGAACTTCGCGCCCGTTGTTTGAGCCATCGACCACGCGAATGATTGCTCATCGACGCTAACCGCAATCAACTCCGCGCCCGCTCGTTTGATCTTGTCGTAATCCTCAGCCAGCCTGGTGAGTTGCTGTGTGCACGCGCCTCACCAGAAGCCTCGATAGAAGATCAACACGACGGGTGATTTTTGTGTGTACTCGGAAAGTATGACGAGCTTCCCGTCGCCGTTTGGCAGCGCGAAGTCGGGAGCCTTGTCGCCGAGCTTCAAGAAAGTGTGAGGCCCGCTCGGTGGAAGCGGCTTCGGGGGCGCCAACGGTGATTGACCCGATTGAGCGAAAACACCTGCAGTCAGGATTATCAGGATGAGGGTGCCAAATGCCAATTTCATCAGTGACTAAAATCTAATTCGCGGCGTGAACCATTGTCAACATCACCCGCGTGAGTGTCCGACAAACTTCAGTTTGTCGGACGGCGGTTATGCTGCGAATCTCAAGGCCGCGACAAACTGAGGTTTGTCGAACAAAGATTGTCTTACGACGTTGTCGCGCGTTGAGCGCGAGCGCTTCGATGTGCTATCAACCGTGCAGAACATTCAATGAACTTTCACAGATCGAGCGGAATACTCCTGCACCCCACATCGCTTCCGGGGCGCTTTGGCATCGGCGATCTCGGAAATGAAGCATATGCTTTCATCGATTATCTTGCCGCGAGCGGGCAAAGCCTCTGGCAAGTGTTGCCGCTTGGCCCGACGGGTTACGGCGATTCGCCTTATCAATGCTTCTCCGCGTTCGCGGGTAACACTCTGCTAATCAGCCCCGAGAGGCTCGTTGATCGTGGACTGCTTTCTGCTGATGATCTCAGCCACGCTCCTCGATTTCCCATGCGAATCGATTTCGGCCGGGTTATTGAATTCAAGCGAGCGCTGCTTGAACGCGCCTTTGACAATTTCAAGACCACGAATAACAACGCATTGCGTGACGAGTTTCATAAGTTCTGCGAAGAGAGTGCCTGGTGGCTGGAAGACTACGCTCTGTTCCGCGCACTCAAAGCCGCGCACGGCGGCGTGTGCTGGATTGATTGGGAGCCGCAATTTGTTCGGCGCGACGAGGACGCGATCACTGCAGCCCGCGCCGCCTTGCGTGAAAAGATTCAAGCCGAGAAGTTTTATCAATATCTCTTCTTCAGTCAGTGGTGGGCGCTGAAGGGGTATTGCCGCCAGCGAGGCATCCGAATCATCGGCGATGCGCCCATCTTCGTTGCCTACGATTCCGCGGACGTGTGGAGTCATCCAGAGATGTTCAAGCTCGATCGCGACGGCCGTCCGATAGTCATCGCGGGAGTTCCGCCCGATTATTTCAGCCGCACGGGTCAGCTTTGGGGCAATCCGATTTACAACTGGGACGCGATGCGCGCAACGGGTTTTCGATGGTGGATAGATCGTCTGCGCGCGACGCTCCAGACTGTTGACGTATTGCGCATCGACCACTTTCGAGGCTTCGCCGCGTGTTGGGAAATACCCGGAGGTGATGAAACAGCCGAGCGAGGTCAGTGGGTTGATGTTCCAGGCCGCGAGCTTTTCATTACACTCCGAAACACGCTAGGCGAGCTGCCGATCATCGCCGAAGACCTGGGTGTGATCACTCCCGATGTCGAAGCTCTTCGCGACGACTTAGGATTTCCCGGAATGCGCGTTTTGCAATTCGCTTTTCGAGGAGACAGCCGGAATCAGGATCTGCCGCACAATCACATACGGAACTGCATCGTGTACACGGGGACTCACGACAACGACACGACGGTTGGGTGGTTTCACAGCAAAGCCGGCAAAGGCTCGACTCGCAACGCGGAGGACATCGAACGCGAGCGAGCGTATGTCTTGAAGTATCTGAATTCCGGCGGGCGCGAGATTCACTGGGATGTGATACGGGCGGCGTGGGCTTCGGTTGCGAACACCGCGATAACTCCGTTGCAGGATTTGCTGGGACTCGGTTCTCGCGCGCGGATGAATCTTCCGGCGAGTCAACAAGGAAACTGGCAGTGGAGATTCAGACGCGAGGCTTTGACGAAGAAGATTAGTGAGAGGCTCAAAGACTTGACCGAGCTTTATGGGCGCCTTGGATAGCGCAAGCTTGCAGCGTGCGCTACATAAAATTTGGTGTGTGCAGTCTGGACATGTGATCCGCTTGATCGATGCCGAATCCCGCCGCGGCCAATCGCTTTACTCGATTCCCGTGCATCGTTTCGTATAACCCGGCAACTCGCTTTGTTCCCGCTCGCAGCGCAGCAGGCGTCATTCCGCCGCCCGCATAGATGATCAGCGCTTCTTCGATTAGCGCTCCGACTCCGCTCACTGATTTCAGGAATTCCGCACGCAATTCCACAGCTTTACCAAATCGGCGGGCCGCGCTTATGTCGGCTTCGAGTGTGTACTTCGCGTGCGCGATTCCGAATCTCACGTGACGAGCTTCGTCCTGGCGCGCGCGGCGGCAAATCTCGCGAGTCGCTTGCTCGGGCGCGTGGTCTTCGAGAAACGTGAGCAAATCCAGGAACGTTCCCTCGCCAAGCACGCTCAACAAAAACGACGCAGTCGAAAAATCGTTTGGCTCGAGAAGCGACGCAAGCGAAAGCTGAGTTGTCGCCGAAGCAACGCCCAAGCCTCCGCCGTTTGCCAGCGCCCGCTTGGTGAACACTTCGATGTGGCGGGCTTCATCGACCATCACCGTCGAAAGAAACAACGCGGCTTCGCTGAAGTGCGGATGAATCTGGCCGATGAATCGAGCGGGCACATATAACGCCGCGTATTCGTTTTCGGCCAGGAAGGTCATGATCTGGCAAACCGAGCGCTCGACTTCTTCATCAAGCGTCGCAAGCTCTCGCCAGGGAATATCCCGCGCGCCCACCCACTGACTCGAAGTCGCCTGCTCATACAATTCTGAGATTGAATTCGCCCAGATGTCCGATCGCTTGCGAATCGAGAACTCGATTTCGGGCGCGCCTTCTTCTACCGCCGCCCCGCGCGGCGCAAGCGTGCCTCCGCGCGGCGCTTCTTCGGCGATGATCGCGCTACGTCCTACCTGCCAGTCGCGCATATCAATCGTGTCGCCTCGACGCGGGATGCGCACGCCCCACTCCGCTGGATCGGATAGAGTTCGGCGAACGAAGCCGCGTTCAATGACTATGTTCGATTTTCCGTTTTCTGGGACTGCTTGAACCAGGCGATGACCCGCGCGCCGGCACCATATTCTCAGGTCGTCGGCAACGGAAAGATTCTCAGTGATGAGTTCGAGCGCCTCGCCCTCAGCGAGCGGATCGAGCAAACGCGCGATGGCAACAAGCAAGCCCTCGGATGCGCCGAGATCCTCGCCGTCGTAATGAGCTTTGATTTTTGTTGCGATGGGACGAGTCACAAGTTGCTACTCAATGCCCTGCTCTTCGACAGCTTCAAACAATGTGCGATAACCTTCGGTCTGTGCGGGCAGCCAGCGCTTCAATCCTTCCATATCCAGAAGCGGACGATGCTCGGCGTTGTTGTAATCCATCTTCAGCAGCGCTTCGACCCACGGTTTGTATCGCGACTCCTCAAGCGAATCGAGCGCGGTGAAGTTGCAATGATGATAAGTCGGAGTCGTCCACAACAATCGAACCTTATCGCCATTGATCACGCGTTCTTCGAGCGCCTTCGCCCAGAACGGATCGCCCACGGCGCCGGCTTCTGCTTGTCCCGAAGCGACCGCGTTCAACACCGCCGCTTCGCTTGCGCCGGTGTCGCCGTGCTTGCCGACATCCAGATCGAAGCGCATCAATTTCAAGTCACGCGCGGGATCGATATCCTGGCGCTTCAAAAAGTACAGCGGAAGAATCGCTGCGTGTCCCGAGTCGCGGCTTCCAAGCGCCAATGTCTTTCCTCGCAAGTCCGCGACCGAGTTTATGCCGGCGTCGTTCCTGACAACTATCACCGAACAGTAATCGACGTCGGTGTCTCGCATCGCAAGCGCGCGGCATCGCCCGTTGGTTCGTCGGTGAGTCCGCACGTAAGCCAGATTCGTATTCCACGCGATGTCAATGAAACCCGAGGTCAACGCATCGACCTGGGCCTCATAGTTCGAGAACAGAACGTAGTCCATTCCCGGCCCGACTTCTTTCAGGTATTCGCGAATGCCGTCCCAGATTGGAACGACTTTTGGATCGTAGGCAACGGCGCCCATCAGTATTGGTTTGGTCATAATCTCCCTACAAGTTTAGAACAGCGGCAGCCCGAGCAGCGCCTTTCCGATGAAGTCATAAAGCGCGTCAGTCGTAGGCGCCATCACCGAGCCGGCGCGAGCGTCTCTGAAGTAGCGCTCAATCGGAAGCTGCTTGCTGAACCCCGCGCCTCCACACAACCTCATGGCTTTGTCGGTCACGTCGAGCGCAGTTTCGCTCGCGCACGCTTTTACCTCCAGCACTCGAAGCATCGTGTTGTCATCGGGATTCTCAACCGAGCGCGCAGCTTCCGAGGTCAGTGCGCGCGACGCATCAAGTGCAATGCGAGCGCTCGCCAATCGCGCACGCGACTCAGGCTGCGAGGCGAGCGTGACGTTGAGGTGCTCGAGTCTCGCGCTGTTCAAATGTCCGGCAGCGGCATCAAGAGCGGCTCGGCCGATTCCATTTGCGACGGCGGACGTCCCAAGCTGAAACCACGGCAGCACCACGGACATCATCACACCGAAGCCGCCTCCGCTCGGGCTCAGCAATGAGTCGGCCGAAACCTTCGAGTTTTCGAGCTTCATCGGCGCGCTCGCGTTCGCGCGCAAGCCCAATCCGTTCCACGCGCCGGCCACGCTGAAGCCCTGCGCTCCATTCTCGACGTAGTACAAGCTCGACTCAGTCATTCCCGAGCCGTCGGCCGCGAGAGTCGAAACAACGTAACTCTTCGCGTGGCCGGCACTGGTCACATAGGACTTATCGCAGTTGAGCACGTGAGTGCCGTTCTCTTCGACGGCCTGACTGACGGGCGCCCAGAAGTGGCTCCTGGAGCCTTTTTCGCTGAATGCGAGAGTCGTGAGGTGTTTGCCCGCGACGATGTCATTCAGCAGCGAATCGCGATTGGAAATCGATGATTGCTTGATTACCTCGGTGCCGCATACGTGCATAACGAAGATCATCGCCGTCGAAGCGCACGCCCCGGCCAGCTCATCAACAACCGCGACGAAATCCGAAGGGCCGGCGCCCAGACCGCCGAGATCTTTGGATATCGTCAATCCAAACAACCCGGCATCGGCCAACGCCTGGATCGAAGTCTCGGGCCAGCTTCCGGCTCGATCATTTTCAGCAGCAGCCGGAGCGATGACTCTCGCGGCGATATCGCGCGTTCGTTCGAGGGCAGTTCCATCAGTGCTCACTATGAGGCCTCCTATCGAGATTCTAGTTTGCAGATTGAGTAGTCAGGAATGCTAGCGTAGCCGGGAGGAAGCTTCAACGCAGTTTGAGGAGAGACAAGAATCAGGTTTCGCGCAAAGCCGCCAGGGTTCGCAAAGACGCAAAGATCTTACGGGAATCGCAGGTGAGAGATGACTTGCCCGCCCATCTCTGCGGTGGATGAAAACTGAGTCTCGTAGCCGGCCAGATCTCGCGTGCGATGTCCCGCCGACAACGTCATCTCGACGGCGGTTTCTATGCAAGCAGCTTCTGCTTCGAGCTTGAATGAATGCCGAAGCATTATCGCCGCTGACAGAATCGCGCCGAGCGGGTTCGCTATGCCCTTACCCGCGATGTCGGGCGCCGAGCCGTGCACCGGCTCATACAACCCCACCGGCCCGCCGATGCTCGCCGAAGCCAGCAATCCAAGCGAGCCGACTACCGCGCCCGCTTCGTCCGAGAGAATGTCGCCGAACATGTTTTCGGCCAGCATAACATCGAAGCTTGCGGGCCTGGCGACCAACGCCATCGCGCACGAATCGACGTATTGATGTTCGAGCGTGACGTCGGGATAATCGCCGGCAATGCGCTTCACTGTTTCGCGCCACAGCCTCGAGCATTCGAGCACGTTCGCTTTATCGACCGAGGTCACTTTTCGACGCCGTCCTCGCGCAAGATCGAATGCAACTCGCGCAATGCGTTCGATCTCAGGTTCAGAGTAACGCATTGTGTTTATGCCTTCGCGTAGTCCGCCTGAGTCAGTAATTCCGCGAGGCTCACCGAAATACAAACCCCCGAGCAGTTCGCGCACGATCAAAATGTCCGTGCCTTTGATTACATCAGGCTTAAGCGGCGATGAATCAGCGAGCGCTGGATACAAACGCGCCGGGCGGAGATTCGCGAATGCGCCAAGCTCGCGGCGCAAGCGAAGCAGGCCGGCTTCGGGTCTCAGGTTCGTGGGATAGTCGTCAAACGCGGGATCGCCGACCGCGCCCAAGAGGACGCCTTGCGATGAGAGGCAGGCGTCGAGCGTGTCCTCGGGCAGAGGGTTGTTAAACTGGCGAATGGCTTCGCCGCCGATGATTGCGAAGTGAAGATCGGTAACGTGGCCGAACGCGCTCGCTACAGCGTCGAGCACACGCACTGCTTCACTGGTGACTTCGGGACCAATCCCGTCACCGGGCAGCACGGTTATCGTGATTTTCATGCGTGTAAGATTTGCGCGCGCGGGTTTGCCGAGTCAACCTGGCGAGGCAGGAACACGTTCAATGAAAAATCAAACTGCCCAAAGCGAATCATCACCCGAGTACTCGGGATCATCGACAGTCTGAACCGCGGAGCTGTCTTCGATGGCTTCGGCGGAGTGGCTGAATCCCGATGGAATAACGACGGCCTCATCGTGACGCACGGTCAGTTCTTTGTTTGCGATTTCCATTCGCCACGCGCCTTCGAGTACTTGAATCATCAAATCGCCGGTTGCGACTTCGGCTCGCACGCGCTCGCCTTTACTCACGCGCATTCGCTTCGCGTCGCGCGAGGGCGTCTTAACGTCATCCGATGTCTGTGTGAATTCCCGCTCACTCGAATCCCAACGATACAACGTCATGTCCAGGTCCTCGATAGTAGAAAAAAGTGGCCAGCCTCGGCACGGCTTCAAATTCGAGGCTGGCCGTTACCATCCCCTCACAGGTGATCACGCCGCGGTCGCCCTCTCCATTTCTCTGCTAATTATCCGATGGAGATGATCGTCCTCCACGACTTTGATCTCGTCAGCGAGCGCGGTGAACCGCTTGTAGATCCTGTCCAGTTCGCGCCGCGTGAATTCATATCCCAACTGCTCGCACCTCAGCCCCAGCGCGTGCCGCCCCGAGTGTTTGCCGAGCACAAGCTTGCTGTCGGGCACGCCAACCGACTGCGGTGTCATGATTTCGTAGGTGAGTCGATTCTTGATCACACCGTCCTGATGAATGCCGGCTTCGTGTGCGAATGCGTTGCGTCCGACGATTGCCTTGTTGGGCTGCACCGCAACGCCGGTCAATTCGGTCAGCAACTGGCTGGCGGGATACAACTCGTGGGTCGCGATTCCGGTAGCGAAGGGCATCACATCGTGCCTCACTCGAAGCGCCATCACGATCTCTTCAAGCGAGGCGTTTCCCGCGCGTTCACCGATGCCGTTGATCGTGCATTCGACTTGTCGCGCGCCGGCTTCGAGGGCCGCGATCGTGTTTGCCACGGCAAGGCCAAGATCATTGTGGCAATGAACGGAGATTCTGGCGCGCTCGATGCCTTGAACCTTTGTGCGAATCGTCTCGATTATTTGAGTGAATTCGCGAGGCGTTGTGTAGCCGACTGTGTCAGGAATATTGACGGTCGAAGCGCCGGCATCGATCACCGCTTCGACGACTGCGCACAGGAAATCGAGGTCTGTTCGGGTCGCGTCCTCGGGCGAAAACTCGACGTCATCCGAAAGCGAGCGCGCGAGCGTGACTGCCTCGCGCGCCTGCCTCAGCGCCTCTTCGCGGGTGATCCTCAATTTGTGCTGCAGGTGGATATCGGATGTTGCGAGAAAAATGTGAATGCGGGGGCGCGCGGCTTCGCTGATGGCGCTCGCGGCGCGAAGGATGTCATCGCGCGTCGTCCTGGCGAGCGCGGCGATCACGGGCCCGCGAATTTCTTTGGCGATCGCCTGCACGGCTTCGAAGTCGCCATCGGAGGCAATTGGAAAACCGGCTTCGATCACTTCGACGCCGAGCCGGTCGAGTTGGCGAGCCATTCGAAGTTTCTCGGCGAGATTCATGCTGCACCCGGGCGACTGCTCGCCGTCTCTCAACGTGGTGTCAAAGATGATCACTCGCGAGTCTACCATAGATAGTCGTTTCCTCCCGGCAATGGTGCCGGGCGAGATCGTAATTGCGGAGCGGGGGCAAAGTCAAAGTTATAATTCTTGGGTTAGCATAAGCATTTTCTTATGCTATAATCCGCAGCCATTCGCAGACAAACTTTTGCTAATCGGGAAATGCATGGATTTATTTCAGCTTGAAGTGTTCATGACGGTGGCGCGCGAGGGAAGCTTTTCGCGAGCCGCTGAGAAGCTTTATCGCACCCAGCCCGCTGTCAGTCAGGCGATTCGAAAGCTTGAACGCGAAGTGGGCGAGTCGCTGTTTGATCGCTCTTCGAGGGACGGCACGCTGACCGATGCGGGCGAGTTGCTGCGCGAATACGCTCAAAAGTTGTTGAACCTGCGTGGCGAAGCGCGCGTCGCGCTCAAAGAGCTTCGCGAGATGCACAAGGGAAAGCTCGCGATTGCGGCGAATGAGTTCACCTGCCTGTACCTGCTGCCCGCGCTCGCGGAGTTTCGCCGGCTCTATCCGATGATCAAGGTGACTGTTCACAGGTCATTGGCGAGTCGAATACCGGCAGACGTGCTCAAACATGGTGCTGAGCTTGGCGTGCTGTCGTTCAATCCCGAGGAGCCGTTGCTGCGCTCGATCGCGGTTTATCGAGACGAGCTTGCGTTCGTGGTCAACCCTCGTCACCCGCTCGCATCCGCAAAGCAGGTAAGCATTCGCCAGCTCGGCGCCGAATCGTTTGTCGCTCACAACGTGCAGTCGCCTTATCGAGCGAAAGTTGTCCAGGCCTTCAAGCGCCACAAGACTCCGCTCAACATGGACGTCGAGCTGCCTACGATCGAAGCGATCAAACGTTTCGTGTCGAAGGGCGCCGGCGTTGCGCTCGTCCCGGGCATCTGCGTCGAAGCCGAAATAGCCAGCGGCGAACTCGTGCGCGTGCCGGTTCGCGATCTGCACATCGAACGCAAGCTGCGTCTGGTGTATCGAAAAAGCGCGAGTCTCTCACACGCATCGCAAGCCTTCTTAAAGGTTGCCGAGGCGATGGCGTCTCATCGCAAAGGCAGATACTTATATCAACCCGAGCGATGATGCCGGCGCGCGAGCGTTCAGAGCACCGGGCGTTCAGAGTACCGACTTTAGCCGGGTAGTGTTCCTCGATTGCTAAGACCCGACTAAAGTCGGTACTCTGAACGCCTGCTTCTTATGTATGACTACCGTGAGACGACACCTGGCGAGCGGAGAGAGATCGTAGAACACCGCCGCCGACAACAGCGGCCGTGGCACTCTCCGCCGCATTGGGGTTTCGAGGGCGCCTTCGTTGACTCACGTGCAAAAACTGATTACGGTGAATTAAGAGTCAACATCGAACAAGGAGGGAGTGTTTAGCGATGAAAGTAGGGATCTCGCTTCCGCAACTGGGCCCGCAGGCTTCAGCGGACAATTTGGTAAAGGTAGCGCAACGCGCCGAAGAGCTTGGGTACGATTCAGTGTGGGTGCTCGAGCGATTGCTCTGGCCGATCAATCCGCGGGAGCCATATCCCGCGGCGCCTGATGGCCACCTTCCTGAAACGTATCAAATAGTTTTCGACCCGATTGAGACTCTCGCGTTCGTGGCGGCGCACTCGAAGAAGGTTCAGCTTGGGACAAGCGTGCTCGTGCTTCCATATCACACGCCGATCGAGCTCGCGCGGCGAATCGCGACGCTTGATGTGCTGTCCGGAGGACGCGCCCTGGTTGGAGTGGGGGTGGGCTGGTCGCACGACGAATTCGAAGCCGCGGGCACGCCCTTTGAACGACGGGGCGCAAGGTCTGACGAGTTCCTGCAAGCGATGATCGATCTGTGGACCAAAGATCCGGTGAAGTTCGACGGCGAGTTTTATCACATTCCCGAATCAAAGGTCGGACCCAAGCCTTTGCAGAAACCGTATCCGCCAATTTATTTGGCGGGCTTCGGGCAGTACACGTTTGATCGCGCGGCGAAGTTTGGAAGCGGGTGGAACCCGGCGGGCATTATGAGCTTCGACGCTCTCGAGGGAACGATCAAGCAATTGCATCAGACCTTTGAGCGCGCGGGCCGGAGCAACCCCGAAGTAGTGTTGCGATGTTTCACGATGGTGTTCGATCAGCCGAACGCCGCCGCGCGTGGGCCGATGATTGGAACGCTCGCCGAAATTCGCGAAGACACGAAGCGCTTGCGAGATATCGGCGTCACGCACCTAATTCAATCGCCGCCCGCAATTGGTTTCGATCCGTCGGCCAGCCTTGATGACATGCTAAAGCTGATGGAGCGGTTGATTGAAGTTTCGAGATGACTCGTGATGAGTGATTAGTGATGCGTGATTGGGAGCCTGTCAGGCGTCACGAATCACGCATCAGCCTGCGATATGCCTGTCGAAATCGATAAACACACAGCGCAATTCATCGGCCGGCACCGCGTCGCTCGAATGGCAACAGTGGATGCGGAGGCGCGGCCGATGGTGGTGCCGGTTTGTTACGCGTTCGACGGCAATTATTTCTACACGCCGATCGACGAAAAACCAAAGAGCGTGGCCGCGGGCGATTTGAAACGCGTGCGCAACATCAAGGCGAACTCGCGAGTTGCTTTGGTAATCGATCACTACTCGGAGGACTGGCGTGAACTGACCTATGTTTTGGTAAGCGGCGAGGCAGAGATCATCGAGCCTGAAGTGGGCGATTCCGAGCACTCGCGAGCGGTGACACTGTTGCGCGAGAAGTATCAGCAGTATCGCTCAATGGCAATCGATCAACGGCCGATCATCAGGATAACGCCTCGACGCTTCAAGTCTTGGACGCCAGCCGCTCAGGAGTGAAGTCATACGGTCAAAGCATCATTGCGAAAAAACCGAGATTTGTGAAATCCACCCAATGACCTATAATCGATTTCCTGTTGATTTGGGATTAGGTAGGACTACCTCGGTGTCTCGATGAGCATATCTAGTTTCATAGTTCGCGTAGTCTTCCTCGCGCTCCCTGGACTGATCGCAGCCTCGCTCTACAGGAAGCTAAAAGGAAAGAGAACACAAAAGGATTGGGAGGATCTAATTGAGGCAACCTTGTTCTCAATAATGAGCTACGGTATTTATGGCTTGTTTGCGACCGCTTCCAGTAGATTTGGACATGTGTCTATATCCTTTCATTCATTCGAGGCGTTTTCCAACGAGGCGATCCCAGTACCTTGGCCGGAAATCATGATCTCATCCCTGATAGGCGCTGGGCTCGCGATTGCCGCGGCTTACGTCTACACGGAGCAGATCATCAATAGGCTTGGGCAAACTATGCGAGTCAGCAGCAGAATAGGCGACGATGATCTGTGGAACTATTTTCATCACCATCTCAGCCCCGACATAGGCTGGGCTTTCGTTCGAGACCAAGCTTCAACTCCTATACTATGGCTGGATTAAGGTAGCATCCGAGTCTGGGGAAGAAAGAGAGATGATATTGACAGATGTGGACGTATACGAAAACGCTACCGGCAAACTCCTTTACAGAAGTAAAGTAATCTATCTGTGCAGACAGCGATATGACTTGACTATCGAAGTTCCTCCAGCTGACAATGAACGTACAACGGGACCAAGCTGAAGAGGAGGCGCGGAATGGCAGACACCAAAAGGCCCATATTCACAAGCGACCCGAGCACGAAAGGGGTGAGACCAGACCCACCGTCCCCGAAGCCGGCAGTGAGTGTGCCTCCTCAGCCAGCGCCGAGCCAACCATCAAGCGTTCAACCGACAAAACAGCAAAATAGATAGTCTGCTTGCCAACGCTGGGCTGCCGTTCACCGATAATGTTTGGTATCTCGGCGGAGGAAGAACCTAAACCAATGGTTGATGCGACCGCTCCTTCAACAGTCTCCGTCCAATTCGGGGACGCCCTTGCCGTTGCGCGCGCTGGCGCGATCACACGCGCCGGAGCTTCGATACTAGTTCGCGCCCGCGACGGCGACGAGCTGGATTCGTTGTTGATCGCCGCCGCGGATCTGCGCAATCAACTCAAGGGCCGGCGAATCACTTATTCGAAGAAGGTGTTCATCCCGCTGACGAATCTGTGTCGCGATTACTGTGGGTATTGCACGTTCAGGAGGGACCCAGGCGAGCCGGGAGCGCGAACGATGACGCCCGATGAAGTGCTCGCGGTCGCCGAAGCCGGACGGCGGCTCGGTTGCAAGGAAGCGTTGTTCAGTCTCGGCGATCGCCCCGAAGCAATCTTCCCCGAGATGCGCGAAACGCTTGCGAGGCTCGGGCATCGGACGACGCTGTCCTTTCTGGCCCAGATGTGCGAGCGAGTGTTGAATGAAACGGGACTTCTGCCGCACGCCAATCCAGGCTTGATGGGCCGCAAGGATCTGGAGACGCTTCGCCGGTTCAATCCGAGCATGGGATTGATGCTCGAAAGCACGAGCGACCGGCTAACACGTCCCGGCATGGCTCACGACAACGCTCCGGATAAGCCGCCTTCGCTTCGACTCAAGACGATTGAAGAAGCCGGGCGTTTGAAAATTCCGTTCACGACGGGGATTCTGATCGGCATAGGTGAGACGCTTGACGAGCGAGTCGATGCGTTGTTCGCGATCAAAGAACTGCACGAGCATTACGGGCACATTCAGGAAGTGATCGTACAGAACTTTCGCGCGAAACCGGAGATCCCGATGCGCGATCATCCCGAACCGAGCCAGATGGATCACGCGCGAACGATCGCGGTTGCCCGGCTGGTGCTTCGAGAGATGAACGTACAAGCGCCGCCGAATCTGTCGGATGATCGCTATCCGTTTCTAATCAGAGCCGGGATAAACGACTGGGGAGGTATCTCGCCGTTGACGCCCGATTTCATCAACCCGGAGAAGCCGTGGCCTCACATCGAGGGCCTCCGCGAGCGAACGTCGGATGAAGGATTCGAGTTGACCGAGCGGTTGAGTGTGTATCCGGAGTTTGTTTATCGCGATGAATTCGGTGACGATGCGATTCGCGCCCGCGTGCGGTCGCTGGCAAATGCTTCGGGATACGCTCAATCACTTCAAGGAACACCACGATGACTTGGATATACCTGGCACTCGCAATTCTTCTCGAAGTGGCCGGCACAACTTGTATGAAACTGGCGGAAGGCTTAACGAGACTCGTGCCTTCCATTCTGTTGTTTGTGTTTTACACTCTGAGCTTCGGGATGCTGACTCTTGCGCTCAAGAGAATCGACGTCAGCTTTGCTTACGCCGTGTGGTCGGGAGTGGGGACCGCTTTGATCGCAACTATCGGAGTGCTTTGGTTCAAAGAGCCGATGACTGCGTTGAAGTTAATTTCGCTTGCGTTGATCATCATCGGGGTTGTGGGGTTGAATTTTAGTGGCGGTGCGCATTGATCGTGCTGTTCTTGCGGCTACCTCGTTCTAACGTCTCGGGCCGAAAATGAAGAGAGAAGCTGCTGAAGAAAGTGCTCGCTGGCTCGAAGAACATTAGCTTCGGCGAGATGGTTGGCTTAGTGGAAGCGTTCGAATTTCGATTGTCGCGGATCACGGGAAGCCATCATATCTTTGTACATAACGAAATCCCCGAATTGGTTAACTTGCAGGACGTCGGCGGAATGGCGAAGCCCTACCAAATTCGGCAGTTCTTACGACTGGTGGAGCGTCATAATCTGAAGCTTGGAGACTGAGTATGAAGGACTATCACATCAACATCTTCTACAGTGACGAGGATGGCGGCTACATTGCCGACATTCCCGACCTTGACTCGTGTTCTGCATTTGGAGTCACGCCCGAAGAAGCACTCAAGGAAGTGCAGATCGCCAAGGACACGTGGATTGAAGCCGCCCGTTCTGAGGGTAAGCCGATCCCGATTCCAAAGTATCGCCCTGCTATTTACCAGGTAGCATGATTATGGCTCAGCGGAGAAACTGACATCGCCACGGCTTCTTTCAATGGAATGGCCACGAGCCTTGCTCGCCTTGGGCCGGAATTTTACACACGCGGCTGGGTGCTCGGCACAAGCGGAAATTTCAGCGCGGTCATCAATCGCGAGCCGCTGCGATTGGCGATCACCTCGAGCAGCGTCGACAAAAGCACTCTCGCCGCCGAACACATCCTGGAAATCGACGGCGAAGGCAACGTGCTCGAAAGCTCGGGGCGCGCTTCGGCCGAAACGCTTTTGCACCTCGCGGTCGTCAGGCTTCGCGGAGCCGACGCCGTGTTGCACACCCATTCTGTTTGGAGCAATATTCTCTCCGATGCGCATTTCAGCGAAGGCGGTTTGAGTATTGAAGGATACGAGATGTTGAAGGGACTCGACGGCGTCACAACTCACGAGCACAGTGAGTGGCTGCCGATAATCGAGAACTCGCAAGACATGAAAGCGCTTGCGGCAAAGGTTGAAGCGACGCTGAATGAGCATCCGCAGTCGCATGGTTTTCTGCTTCGGCGACACGGGCTTTACACCTGGGGCCGCGACATCGCCGAAGCAAAGCGTCACATCGAGATTTTTGAGTTCTTATTAGAAGTCCTGGGCCGCAGATACTGCGCCGCAAAGTAGAAGAGGAATCGCCATGGCCATCATTACAATCCCTGATGAGAAGCGAACGCTTGAAGATCGTCAAACAGTCACCGAGTACCTGGCGGGCATCGGAATCGAATATGAGAATTGGGACACGTCCCGCCCGGTTCGAAGCGATGCGCCGGCGGAGGAAATCCTTGCGGCCTATTCAGACGAAATAGAAAAACTGAAGGCGCGAGGCGGATACGTGACCGCTGATGTGATCGATGTGAATTCCCAGTCGCCTGGACTCGATGCGATGCTCGCGAAGTTCAATCGCGAACACTGGCACGATGAGGATGAGGTTCGCTTCATCATAAAAGGACGCGGGCTGTTTCACATTCATCCCAAGACCGGCCCGGTTCTTTCAATCGAAGTTGAAGCGGGCGATTTGATTCGAGTGCCGCGAGGCACCTGGCACTGGTTCAACCTGTGCGAGAGCCGTGAGATCCGCGCGATTCGTTTGTTTCAGGACCCGGCGGGTTGGGCTCCGAATTACACGGAGAGTGAAGTCGACAAGAATTACCAGCCGGTGTGCTTTGGAGCATCTTATTTCCCCGTGCAAAAGGCGATTGGCTAAGCGCAGCTAGCCTTTACGAAAACCTCCGCGCTGAAACCTGAGAAAGGTCAACTACCGAAATGCTTGCTCAGTCTTGCAAGCGTCGTCGCCAAATCCTCCGGCAGCACGCGAGTCTCGCCGACAATCGAAACGAAGTTGGCATCGCCGCTCCACCGAGGCACTACGTGTAAATGAAGATGGTCGGCGACGCCGGCGCCCGCACTGCGGCCGAGATTCATTCCAATGTTGAATCCATCGGGATGGTACTCGGCTTCCAATGCTAACTGCGAGCGCTTTGCGAGTTCGAGCACCTCGGTTGTGGTTGCCGTATCGAAATCCACGAGCGAGGCCTTGTGCTCGTAAGGCACAATCATCAGATGACCGCTGGTGTAGGGAAACAAATTCAGGACGATGAAATTCAGCCTGGCTCGATGGACGACGAAGTTCTCAGCGTCCTTCTGTTCCCTGTTGATTCGGCAGAACACGCATTCATCCCTTTTGTCCGCCGAAGCGATGTACTTGTAACGCCAGGGGCTCCACAGGTGGTCCATCAGTAGTCAGTAGTCAGTAGTCAGTAGTCCGTGGTCCGTATTCAGCAGTCAGTAGTCAGTACTCTTGATACGCCGATTATCGAGCGCGAAGCTACGGACTACTGACTACGGACTACTGACTACTGACTACTGACTAATCACTTCCAAAGATATTCAAATTGAAGAGTGGCGCCCGGTGGCTGAAGCGTGTTGCGTGAGAGAAGCTCACCAAACTCAGTCGCCGTGAGCAAATCGAGAATCGAGCCGCGCCGCGGTTTTGGCGGCGTTACGATTTGCGGCTCGCCTTTGATCCCGACAAGCTCGGCTGTTTCCTTCAGCACCTTGTCATAATTTCCGAGTCCGTCGATCAGCTTTTCTCGAAGGGCCTCTTCGCCGGTGTACACCCGGCCGTCGGCAAGCTGTTTGATTCGTTCGCGCGTCAGGTCTTTGCGGCCTTCCGCGACCGCGCCGACGAATTGCTCGAACATCTGATTGATCAAGTTCTGCAGATATTGTCTTTCTTTCGGAGAGACCTCTCTTGTAGGCGATCCCACATCTTTAAACTCGCCGCTCTTGATCACTTCCGGTTGCATCTGCGCCCACTTGAGCAGATTGCCGTAGTTCACCCACTCAGCGATGACACCGATCGATCCGGTTACAGTGCCCGGGTTGGCGTAGATCTTATCCGCGGCGCAAGCGATGTAGTAACCACCGGACGCGCCCACGGAACCCATCGATATGACGACCGTCTTCTTTTTCTCGTTGCGAAGCCATTTCACTTGATCGGATATCTCCTGCGAGGCGGCGACTCCACCACCCGGCGTATCCATGCGGATCAGGATCGCGCGAACGCGCGCGTCGTCGGCGTACATCTTGAGTTGTTCATTGAAGGTCTTCGAATTGAAGATGACCCCTTCGAGGTAAACAACCGCGATGCGATCGCCGCCGAGTCCGGGGAATCCGCCCTCACGCGAGAGAGCCAGCGCGGCAAGCAGGATAATCGCGACGAAGAACACGAAGCCGAATCCGGCAATGATCAGGACCGTGGTCAGATTGAATTTCTTCATTGTGAGCTTTCCATAAACAACGACGCGATCCGGAGTGTCCGAGTGTCATTTGTCACCCGGGCTCTGGATCGCGTCACTACCGAGGCTGATAGTTGCGAGACGACGCTGCGAGACGACGCTTGAAACCGCGGCTACTCTTCGTCCTTCTTGTCGGACGTTGCGCCCAGCAGATTAGCTATGTCGCCAAGCGTCGCCATGCCGCCGCCCGTTTCGTGATAAGTGCGCACGTCTTCGGGGTCGCTATCTTTGCCGACCGCTCGCGCCGAAAGACCAATTTTCTTTTGCGAAGGATCGAGCTTCAAAATTTTGAACGGAAGGGTCTGCGCGATCTTTACGGCGTCTTCGGGTTTTTCGACTCGCGAGTCACTCAACTCCGAAACATGACAAAGGCCTTCGATGCCTTCTTCGATCTCGACGAACGCGCCGAAGTTCGCGAAGCGCACCACGCGTCCCTTGATGACGTCGCCCAGCTTGTGAGTGTCAAAGAAGCGATCCCATGCGTTGGGCTCGAGATCCTTAATCGACAAACTGAGTCTTCGGCCGTCGACGTCAATATTTGTTATGACGGCGTCGACCTGCTGACCCTTCTTCAGAACGTCTGAAGGATGTTTGATTCGTTTGGTCCAGGAGATGTCCGAGACGTGAACGAGTCCATCAATCCCGTCTTCGATCTCGACGAACGCGCCGAAGTCCGTAAGCGAGCGAACCTTGCCGGCCACACGCGAGCCAACGCGATAGCGCACTGGCAGAGTCTCCCACGGATCGGCGGAGACTTGCTTGATGCCCAGGCTTATTCGGCGGCTGTTCGCGTCAGCTTCGAGCACGATGGCTTCGACTTCCTGCCCGATCGAGAGCAGCTTCGATGGATGCTTGAGCCGTTTCGACCAGGTCATCTCGGTTACGTGCACGAGACCCTCGACACCGGGTTCTATTTCGATGAACGCGCCGTAGTCGGTCAGGCTGACGACCTTGCCGCGCACGTGCGAGTCTTTGGGGAAACGCTCGGCGACGCTTTGCCAGGGATCAGGGAGGAGCTGTTTATATCCGAGCGAAATGCGTTCCTTTTCGCGATCAAACTTGAGCACCTTGACCTGGAGCGAGTCGCCAACCTTGATGATGTCGTGCGGCGACTGGATGCGGCCCCAGCTCATATCGATGATATGCAGCAGCCCGTCTATTCCCCCAAGGTCGATGAACGCGCCGTACTCGGTAATATTCTTCACTGCTCCTTCGAGCACGACGCCTTCCTCGATATTGGCGAGAGTATCCGCCTTCTTCAGGTTTGAGGCTTCCTCGAGAACGGCTTTGCGAGAGACGACGACGTTGCCGCGTTTGCGATTGAGCTTGATGACGCGGACATCGATTTCCTGGCGGAGAAACCCTTCGAGATTGCGCACCGGGCGGACGTCTATTTGTGAACCGGGAAGAAAAGCGGGAACACCTTCGAGATCAACCTTGAGACCGCCTTTTATGCGTTCAACGACGCGGCCCTTGATCGTCTCGTGGTTCTGGTGCGCCTGGCGGAGCCGCTCCCATGTTTGAACCTGCATGGCAGCCGCTCGCGAAAGGATGGCGTAGCCGTCCTGGTTTTCAAGACTCTTAATCAGGACGTCGACTTCTTCGCCGCGTTTGACCGTCAGGTTGCCCTGGTGATCGAGAAACTCTTCGCGCGCAACGACGCCCTCCGACTTATACCCGATGTCGACGAGCACATTTTGGTCGGAAATACCGACCACTATGCCGCGCACAATTTCGCCTTCCTGCCGCGAAGCCGCGCTTTCCTTTTCGTAGGTCGCCAGCATTGCGCTGAAATCCTGCGCGCCGCTCTGTTCGCCGTCCGTGGGCTGCTCAGCAGACGCAACAACCGTGGGTGGTTGGTCATCGGCTGCCGCCGGGGCTGAGTCAGCAGCAGAAGCTTCACCGCTGGGAGCCGTCGAGGTTGAGTCAGCCGCAGCAGTTGGCTCGGCTGCTGCGCTGTCTGGGCCGGTGCTCTGTTCCGCCGCAGCGCTTTCGTCTCTCGCACTGTCGGCTGTGGCAGTCGCACCGGACTGGTTTACGTTATCTGTCGGCATTAATTCCTGCTCCTCCAAACTCCTGTATTCGAATTCATTCGGAATGGTTTCACCGGACCGATTGAACTATTTGGCTGATAGT
>Ga0070705_100000323_pt1 | contig 28271 bp, 25 predicted proteins | sample KBSK5253metaG_FD_65455 | JGI IMG/M metagenome (GOLD analysis project Ga0070705, IMG submission 65455) | Corn, switchgrass and miscanthus rhizosphere microbial communities from Kellogg Biological Station, Michigan, USA - KBS K5-25-3 metaG | ecosystem: Host-associated > Plants > Roots >... | reverse complement strand
CGCCACCCGCGGCTCCACATCCGCGGCTGCGGCGCCAGAAGCCGGCGCTGACGGCGGCAGATAACGGACGGGTGCGGTCGATCCGGGGGGAGATCGACCGCACCCGCGTCGCCGCGCTGAGTCTCAAGCCCTCCAGCGAGCGCCGCCACGCCAACCCGCTTTCCGGAGCTACAAGCTGTCCCTGGTCGCGGCAATACTCGCCCTGCCCTCAAACCAAAGGAGGAGCTGTGAACGCGCAGCAGGGCAGCGGCTGGATCATCTTCGCCGCGATCATGCTCGGGATCGCCGGCGTCCTGAACATCGTCTACGGGATCGGCGCGATCGACGACGCGCAGTTCTACGCCGGCCACACTGAGTTCGTCATCAGCTCGCTGAAGACGTGGGGTTGGATCACCCTGATCCTCGGCATCCTTCAGCTCGCCGCCGCCGTCTCGATCTGGCGCGGCGGCGTGTTCGGGGCGGTCTTCGGCATCTTCGCCGCCAGCCTCAGCGCGATCGGTGCGCTGCTGTCGATCCCCGCCTATCCGTTCCTGTCGCTGGCGATCTTCGCCATCGACATCCTGATCATCTACGGCCTCGCCGCGTACGGCGCGCAGGGTCGTCCGAGCGGGCCGAGCGGCCCGACCGCGACGCAGCACTAGCGGCATCCAACCGGCGGCGGTCGCGCTTGGTAGGGCGCGCGCCGCCGCCGGGGACGCGCGGTTCGAGCGCGCGCTCCAGCCGGCGCTGCTGCACGATCCGCTCGCGCTCGGCGACGCTCTCAGGCGGCTCCTCGTAGAGCGTCGCGGCGACGCTCGCCGGGCCGCGGCGCTCGGCGAGCCCGCGCACCATGACGGTGCGAGGGATGTCGCCGATCGTGAGATCGAGGCGGTCGCCGATGCGCACGCCCTTGCCGGGCGCGGTGCGGCGGCCGTTGAGCTCGACGTGGCCGCCCTTGACCGCCTCGGCCGCGAGTGGCCGCGTCTTCGCCAGACGGGCCGCCCACAGCCACTTGTCGATGCGGACCGAATCGCTCGACGGCGCAGCCATCGCGCGATGATCTCAGCTGCCGTTCCGCGCCGAGTCGGTGCAAACGGCTCGCCGCGGACCGCCTTGCGCGGTAGATTCGGCGGGTCGATGGACGACGCGTCCCACGGATCCCCCGGGACGGACCTCGTGCCGCTGACCGGCGCGCGCGTGGTGCCGCGCGAGCTTGTACGGGCAGTCGACGCGGCGCTCGGCGTGGGCGTGCGGACAGGCGGCGTCGCAGTGCGGCTCGTCGGCGCAGGTCGCGGGGTGGCACGGGTCGGTGTGCGCGCGGCCGCCGTGCTGCCGGGCGCAAGCGTTGCGGCACGAGCGCTGTCAGCCGTGACGCGCCCGCTCGTCGCGGACGGCGTGCGCGTGCGCCGCCGCACGGTCGCGGAGGCGCAGCGTGTGCTCGAGCGCGCAGTGCCGGCGATCTTCGAGCTGATCGACGTGGATGCGATCGTGCGGCGCATCGACGCGGACGTGGTCGTGGCGGCGATCGACGTCGACGCGTTGCTGCAGCGCACAGACGTGAATGCAGTGCTGCAACGCATTGACATGGATGCGCTGCTCGCCGGCGTCGAACTCGACGAGCTGATCGGGCGCATCGACGTCGATGCGATCGCGGCGCGGGTCGACGTCAACGCGATCGTGCAGCGGGTGGACGTCGACGCCGTCGTCGAGCAGACCGAGCTGGGCACGATCGTCGCACGCTCGACGAGCGGGTTTGCGAGCGAGGCGCTCGACGTGGCGCGCGCGCAAACGGTCGGGGTGGACACGCTTGTGACGCGGCTTGTCGACCGGCTGCTGCGCCGGGGCGGCGAGGCCCCGCTCGGCCCGCCGCTGCTCATGCGCGAGGAGGGCGAGGCGGGGCCGGCTGCGGCACCTCCCGCCGGCACGCCGCCACCGCCCGAGCCCGCTCCGCCCGAGGAGCCTGCGGAGTGACCCGCGCACACGACGCGCTGCGCTTCCAGGGGCACTACGCCGGTCCGGTCAGCCGACTGCTCGCCTATGCGGCCGATACGTTCGTGATCGGCGTGCTCTACACCGCAGGGCTGGCGCTGCTGCGCTTCGCGGTCGACGCGGCGACGCCGTGGAATCTGAACGTCGAGGGGGCTGTGTTTGCGATCGGCGCGTTTGTGTGGGCGGCGCTCTACTTCGGCGCCTCCTGGATCGGCTTCGCACGCAGCCCCGGCATGTCGCTGCTCGGCTTGCGGATCGTGCGCGCCGACGGCTCAGAGCTCGACCGCCGCCACGCGTTGATGCGGCTGTTCGCGTTCCCGCTCGCCTTCCTCACCCTCGGCATCGGCTTCCTCGGCATCGTCCTCCGCCGCACCCGCCAAGCGCTCTACGACCACATCGCCGACACCGCCGTCATCTACGACTGGGACGCCGAGGCCGCAAAGCTCCGCGAGCTCGCAACCCGCGGCGGGCACCGGCGGCAGGTCGGCGGGGTCTGACTCGATCGGTCGGCGCCGCGCTACCGCTCGGCGCGCCCGACCGTGTAGGCGTGGGCGCCGGCGCCGGCGAGCTTCCCGCCCTCGACGATCAGGTACTCCTCGCGGATCGGTCGGTCCTCGAAGAAGCACTCGAGGATCTCGCGGGTTCCGGCGGCGTAGCGCGCCTGCGCCGAGAGGCTCGAGCCGGACACGTGCGGCGTCATGCCGTGCCACGGCATCGTGCGCCACGGATGGTCCGGCGGGGCGGGCTGGGGGTACCAGACGTCGCCGGCGTAGCCCGCGAGCTGGCCGCTCCCGCACGCCCGCACGACCGCGTCGCGATCGCAGATCTTCCCGCGCGCGGTGTTCACGAGGTAGGCGCCGCGCTTCATCCTGCCGATCAGCTCGTCGTCGAACAGGCCCTCGGTGCCGGGGTGCAGGGGAGCGTTGATCGTCACCACGTCGCACACGCGCACGAGCGACTCCGTCGACTCGTGGTAGGTGAGATCCAGCTCGCGCTCGACCTCGGTCGGCAGGCGGTGCTGGTCGCTGTAGTGCAGCGCGACGTCGAACGGCTTCAGGCGCCGCAGCACGGCCGAGCCGATCCGCCCGGCGCCGACGGTGCCGACCTGCATGCCCTCGAGGTCGTACGAGCGCGAGACGCAGTCGGCGATGTTCCAGCCGCCTCTCAGCACCCAATCGTGCGAGGGCAGGTAGTTGCGCACGAGCGACAGGATCATCATCACGACGTGCTCGGAGACGCTGATGCTGTTGCTGTAGGTGACCTCGGCGACCGTCACGCCGTGCGCGATCGCCGCGTCGAGGTCGACGTGGTCCGAGCCGATCCCGGCGGTGATCGCGAGCTTCAGCTTCGGCGCCTTCGCGATCCGCTCCGCAGTGAGGTACGCGGGCCAGAACGGCTGCGAGATCACGACGTCCGCGTCGGGCAGCTCGCGCTCGAAGACGGAGTCGGGCCCGTCCTTGTCGGACGTCACCGTGAAGCGGTGCCCCCCTTCCTCGAGGAAGCGGCGCAGCCCGAGCGCGCCGGAGACGGAGCCGAGCAGCTCGCCCGGCCGGAAGTCGATCGCGCTCGGTCTCGGGGTCGCGATCCCGCCCGGGTAGCGCCTGATGGCAGGGATCTCGTCGCGTGCGTAGGCGGGCGGATACCCGTCGACGGGATCGTCGTAGAGCACGCAGAGGACGTGTGCCATGTCGTCCCTCCTTCTCGCAGCCGTCGCCCGCCGGGCGCGACGAGCGCCTCCTTCAGGTTACGCCTCCACGTGCGCTGACAAACGGTCCTCGGCGGGCGTGGCGCCCGGGCGCTCCAGAAACGGGCGGATCACTTCGAGCGGGAGCGGGAAGACGATCGTCGCGCTCTGGCTGCTGCCGAGCTCGGTGAGCGTCTGCAGGTAGCGCAGCTGCAGCGCGGCGGGGTTCGGGCTGATCACCTCGGCGGCGTCGCGCAGGCGCTGCGCGGCCTGGAACTCGCCCTCGGCGTGGATCACCTTCGCGCGTCGCTCGCGCTCGGCCTCCGCCTGGCGCGCCATCGCGCGCTGCATCGCGCTCGGGATCTCGACGTCCTTGATCTCGACGGTCGTCACCTTCACGCCCCACGGGTCGGTCTGCTCGTCGATGATCTGCTGGAGCGCCTCGTTGAGCCGCTCCCGCTCGCCGAGCAGCATGTCGAGGTCGGCCTTGCCGAGGACCGAGCGCAGCGTCGTCTGCGCGATCTGCGAGGTCGCTGCGAGATACTGCTCGACCTTCACGACGGCGCTGTTCGCGTCGACGACGCGGAAGTAGGTGACGGCGTTGACCTTGGCGGTGACGTTGTCGCGCGTGATCAGGTCCTGCGGCGGGATGTCGAGCACGATCGTGCGCAGGTCGACGCGCACCATGCGGTCGATCAGCGGGATCAGCAGCACCAGGCCCGGGCCCTTCTGGCCGATCAGGCGGCCGAGCCGGAACACGACCGCGCGCTCGTACTCGCGCAGGATGCGGACCGAGGACGCCGCGATCGTCGCGAGCACGGCGACGAGCACGATCAAGGACACCAGCACGGCAGTCATTGCTCCACCTCCCACAGCTCGGCCCGCCGCACGGACAGCGTCAGGCCCTGGACGCGGTCGACGACCACGGACTCGCCCTCGGCCGGCGGCGGCTCGTCCTCGTCGGCCCAAGAGCGTCGCGCCCGCCACAGCTCGCCGTCGACCACGACGTGTCCCAGCGGGTCGAGCGGCCGGCGCACGACGCCGACGTGGCCGATCAGCTCGTCCGCGCCGCAGCGCGCGCGCCGGCGGCCCGCGGCGAGCACCGTGCGCAGCGCGAGACCACCGACCGCGACGGCGCCCGCCGCGATCGGCAGCGCGATTCCCAGCGCCAGCGCGACGCCGCCGCCGGAGCCGACGACGGCGAGCGCGACCGCGCCGGCGACCGCGCCGATCCCGGCAGTCCCGAGCAGCCCGTAGGTGGGCAGGTGCGCCTCGAGCACCAGGAGCCCGAGCCCCAGGAACAGCAGCGCAAGCGTGAGGACGACCATCGACCTACTTCCTTCCCTGTCGAGTCTACCCGCGATATCTATCTCAGTGGCATGGGCCTCCAACGAGATATCGAGCGCACCCATACGCCGGCCGCGCGCCGCATCCGCGCAGCCGCCGCGCTGCTCGCGACGGTCGTGGCCGCCGTCGTCGGCGTCGGCGGCGTGCTGGCGACGTTCCACCAGGACCGCCAGCTCGACGTCGCGACCGTGCGCCTGTCGGTCCATCCGGGCGGCGATCGGGGCCTGGCGCTGTACGTCCCGCTGGTCGACTGGGGCGTGCGCTTTCCGGTCGTACGGCTGCCGGCGCAGCTGCGGCTTGACGTGCGCGCGATCGACCGCGCCGCCGTCGGGCGGATCGCGCGCGATGAGCGGCTCGACGTGCACGAGCTGCGGACGCAGGTTCGCGACGCCGTCGCCGCCTATCTGCGAACGCTCGTGCTGCTCGCGTTCGCCGGCGGGCTCGTGTTGGCGGCGCTCGTGGCGCTGGCGGTCCGCAGCCGTGCCGGGCCGCGCGTGCCGTGGCTGCTGGCGGCCGGCGGAGCGACTGCGCTCGCGTGCGCCGTGGCGGTCGCGCTGTTGCTGCCGCCCCGCGGCGCGCTCGACAACCCGGAGTACTTCGCGCACGGCGCCGACATCCCGCAGGCACTGCGGCTTGTCGAGTCGGCCACGCGCTCCTCGCAGGACCTCGGCGACGAGCTCGACGCGCAGCTCGTCGGGCTCGCGCGGCTCGTGATCGCCCCGGGCGACCGGCGGGCGGCGGACGGCGCGCCGCGCCTCACGCTCGCCTCCGACGTCCACAACAACGTGCTCGTGCTGCCCGCGCTCCGCCGCGCGGCCGCGGGCGGGCCGCTCGTACTCGCCGGCGACCTGACCGATCGGGGCTCGCCGCTGGAGACGGCGGTGACACGCGCGGTCGTGCGCGCGGGCGACCCGCTCGTGTTCGTCGCCGGCAACCACGACTCGGCGGCGCTGGAGCGGGAGCTCGCCCAGGCGGGCGCGATCGTGCTCACGCGCGACGGCCGCCTGCGCGCGAACGGCTCGCTCGGCCCGCGCATCGTGCGCGTCGGCGGCCTGCGCGTCGCCGGCTACGACGACCCGTTCCTGCGCCGCCGCGGCAGACGCGCGGCCACGGACCCGCATCCGAGCGAGGCGCAGCAGGCGGCGTTCGACGCGTGGCTGCGCGGGATCCAGCGCGACGTCGACGTGGTGGTCGTGCACGAGCCGACGCTGGCGGCGCTCGCGCTGCAGCGGCTCACGGCCGACCCGCCATCGCACCCGCTCACGTTCCTCGTCGGCCACACGCACGTGCAGAGCCTGCGCGCCGGCGGCAACGTCGTGGTGCTGAACGCGGGCACCGCGGGCGGCGGGGGGACCGGCAACCTCACCGAGCACCAGCCGATCGGCGTCGCGGTCCTGCTCTACGCGGCGCGACCCCGCTTCGACCCGCTCGCCGCCGACCTCATCACGATCGACCCCGGCAGCGGCGACGCGACCGCCAGACGCAGCCGCCTCGACGACCTCGACGGCCACCTCCCGCGCGCTAGTGCCGCGATCCGCTGAGATCGATTACTTTGCTCAGGCGACGAGCTGACGCCGCCCGCCTCGCCTGAGTCCGTGGTCCCACCGGTCATCACACAGCGCGCGCTCAACCGGGCGACGCTCGAGCGACAGCTGCTGCTGCGCCGCAGCACGCTGTCGCCGCGTGAGGCCGTCGAGCGGTTGGTCGCCGTGCAGGCACAGGAGCCCGATCCGCCGTACCTCGGCCTGTGGAGCCGGCTCGACGGCTTCAGCCATGACGCGCTCACGACGCTGCTCTACGAGCGCGTGGTCGTGCGCGGGCCGGTGCTGCGGGCTACGCAGCACCTCGTCAGCGCCGACGACTTCCTGTGGCTGCGCCCGCTGGTGCAGCCGGTGCTCGAGCGCGGCCGTCAAGCGGCGATGGGGCGCCTCACCCGAGGCGTCGATCTCGATGCGCTCGCACGCGCGGCGCGCGGGCACCTGGAGGGCTGCACGCTGACGCGCTCGCAGCTGCGCGAGCTGCTGCGCGATCGCTGGCCCGACAGCGACCCCGATGCGCTCGGGTGGTCGGTGCAGTACCTCGTGCCGGTCGTCCATCCGCCGCCCAACGGCACCTGGCGACGGCGCGGCGCCACGCCGTTCGTGCTCGCCGAGGAGTGGCTCGGCAGGCCGCTGGAGCGCGTCCCCCGCATGGAGCAGCTGATCCGGCGCTACCTGGCCGCGTTCGGACCGGCCACCGCGGCCGACGTGCAGAGCTGGTCGGGCGTACGCGGGTGCCTGGAGGCGCTGGAGGAGCTGCGCCCGTCGCTGCGGATCCTGCGCGGCGAGGACGGCGGCGAGCTGTTCGACCTGCCCGATGCGCCGCTGCCGGACCCCGACGTCCCGGCCCCGCCGCGCTTCCTCCCACGCTTCGACAACCTGCTCGTCGCACACGCCGACCGCCGGCGCCTGATCGGCGATGAGGACCGACGCCGCGTCATCACCGGAAGCCTCGTCCGCGCGACGCTGCTGCTCGACGGCTTCGTGCGCGGCACCTGGACGATCGCCGGCGGCACCCTTGCCGTCACGCCCTTCTCGCCGCTCTCCAAGCGGGAGACCGCCGCGGTCACCGAGGAAGGCCACCGCCTGCTCGCATTCGCCGCCGCCGACTCCGCCGATCGCACGGTGGAGATCGCGCCGGCGAGTTGACAGGCCGGCGTCACTCGATGACGGAGAGCTCGATGTAGGAGGGTCGCTCGGGGGCGTGGTGGATGCGCTGCCGCGCGACCTCGTGGCGGCGCTCGCGCTGGGCGCCGGTGTTGAGGTTGCGGTCCCAGCGCGGGAACGAGCTGCTGGTGACGTGCACCCGCAGCCGGTGGCCCCGCAGGAAGACGTTGCTCGTGGACCACAGATCGATCTCGTAGCGCGCGCAGTCGTGCGCGCGCTCGGCCACGCGGGCGATCCCGTCGCACAGGTTGAACGAGCGCCCGTCGGGATGCACATCGCAGAGGCGCGCGACCCAGTCGGTCGACGGCGCCGAGCTCTCCGCATGCAGCACGACGCGTACCGGCCCGGTGACCTCGAGCTCCTCGCGCAGCGGGTCCGACGTGAACACCAGCACGTCGTCGCGCGCCTCGACGCGCGCTTGATCGACCGGGCCGGTCGCGTACGCCGGCGACAGCTCGCCGTTGCCGCCGGTGGTCGGCACGGGGTTCATCGGGTCGTAGGAGAACTCGCTCGGCGGCTCGTGCGGCGCCGGAGCGCCTGGCGTCAGCGAGCCGCCGGCGCGCAGGAACCAGCGCTGCTCGCGCGCGCGCTCGGGCGGCCACGAGGACTCCTCGCGCCACGCGTTCCGGCCCATCACGAAGATCGACACCGGTTTCTCGGGAAGCGCGACGCCCTGGTCGGGCGCCAAGTGGCGCCGGAACCACGCGAGCTGCAGCTCGCGCCAGTCGCCGTGGATCGGCGCGTCGTCGCGACTCGCGTCCAGGCCGAACAACAGCTCCCCGATCGGGTCGGCGAACTGCTGATGCGACCACGGCCCCACGACCAGGCGCGCGTCCTTGCCGGCGGCCGCCATCGCGCGGTAGTTGTCGAGCGTCCCCTGCGCGAAGATGTCGTACCACCCCGCCGTATGCAGGCTGGGCACCTCGACCGACGCGTACAGATCGGTGACGCGGCAGCGGTCGGCCATCTCCGGACGATCGATCGCGGCGATGGCCCCGAGGTCGGGCGACCGGTGCCGGCGCAGCACCGCATCGACGGGCAGCTCCCAGTAGCCGTCATCGCCAAGGCGGTCCCACTCCGCAACGACCGCCGCGACCCGCCGGGCTCGCTCGGCGTCGTCGAGCGGCAGGCGCCCGAGCGCGTCGAAGCCGTTCTCCAGCGCCCACAGGAGCGCGAGCCCAAGCTCAACGGCCCCGCCGCGCGCGAACAGCCCGTCCATCGGATCCGACCATGTCAGCGCCGGCGAGATCGCCGCCAACGCGCTTGGACGCTCAGCGGCTGCAAGCCACTGCGTGCTCCCGCAGTAGCTCCCCGAGTACATCCCCACGCGTCCGTTGGATCCCGCCAGCCCTGCGGCCCACTGCACCGCATCGTGCCCGTCCTGGCGCTCGAACCGCAGCGTGTCGAACTCCCCTTCCGATGCGAACCGCCCCCGCACGTCCTGCACGACGACCATGAACCCGCGTCGCGCGGCCTGCACGGGGTCGAGCCCGCACCACACGTGCTCGCGCTGAGCGTCCTTGTCGTAGGGGGTGCGCGTCAGCAGCGTCGGCCACGGCCCCGATCCTGCGGGCCGATACACGTTCGCGCGCAGCGTCACGCCATCCCGCATCCGCGCGGGAACGTCGAACGCGACGTTCACGCCGCCGGTTACGTCAGGTCGGCGTGGTGGCACACGGCTTGGTGACCCGGGCGCTACGACGCCGCTCATCTGGAGGCCTCCTCGACCTGTCTCTCAGCGAAGTGGCACCACGCCGAGCGTCCATCGCCGAGGTCGATGCGGGGCGGGTCGATCTCGGCGCATATCGGTGCCGCGAGCGGGCAGCGCGTGCGGAAGCGGCAGCCGCCCGGGATCGCCAGCGGCGACGGGATCTCGCCGGCCAGGACCGGCGCGCTGTCCTGCGCGCGCGCGTGACGGCGCGGCTGAGCGCGCAGCAATCCCGCGGTATACGGGTGAGCGGGACGCTCGAACACTGCGGCGGTCGGGCCGGTCTCGACGATGCGGCCGAGGTAGAGCACGGCGACGCGATCGGCGACGTGGCGGACCACGCCCAGCTGGTGGGAGATGAACAACATCGACAGTCCCAGCTCGGTCTGGATGTCGCGGAACAGGTTCAGCATCTGCGCCTGGACCGAGACGTCCAGCGCGCTGACGGCCTCATCCGCCATCAGCACGGTCGGCTGGGTCGCGAGCGCACGCGCGATCGCGACACGCTGGCGCTGACCCCCGGACAAGCGGCGCGGCCGGCGCGTCGCGAGCGCAGCGGAGAGACCAACCTTTGCGAGCAGCGTCTCGGCGAACTCGTACGCGTCGGAGCGCTTGACGAGCCCGTGCACGAGCGCGGGCTCCGCGATCGCCTTGCCGATCGGGAGGTTGGGGTTCAACGACGCGTACGGGTCCTGGTAGACGAGCTGGACCTGGCGGCGCGCCTGGGCGAGGCTCCGCCCTTTGAGCCCGAGCAGGTCCTCGCCCGCGAAGCGGATCGTCCCGCGCTCGGCCTTGACCAGCCGCGCGACGGCCTTGGCCAGCGTGCTCTTGCCGCTGCCGGACTCGCCCACGACGCCGACGGTCTCGTGCGGTTGCAGCTGCAGCGAGACGCCGTCGAGCGCGACGAGCCGCTTGCGATGCACCGCGAACGCGACGTGGAGATCGGAGATATCGAGCAGCGGCTCAGCCGTCATGGCCGTGTCTCCTCGGCGCGGATGCAGGCGGAGCCGTGCTCGGGCCACGTTCGGTCGAGGTCCATCGACGCGCCACCGCAGGCGTCGATGCGAAATGCGCAGCGCGGAGCGAACGAGCAGCCCGCCGGCAGACCGGTGAGGTCAGGCGGTTGGCCATCGATCGCCTCCAGCCGCGACTGCGCGTCGGCGTCGACCGTCGGCTCGGCCCGCAGCAGCGCTTGCGTGTACGGATGGCGCGGCGCCTCGAGCACCTCGCGCACGGGCCCGTACTCGACGACCCGGCCCGCGTACATGACCGCCACGGTGTCGCAGACCTGAGCGATCACGCCGAGGTCGTGCGACACCAGCACCATCGCCATCCCCAGCTCGGCCTGCAGACCGGCCAACAGCCGCAGAACCTGATCCTGGATCGTGACGTCAAGCGCAGTGGTCGGCTCGTCGGCCAGCAAGACGGTGGGCGAGCAGGCGATCGCGATCGCGATCATCACACGCTGGCGCATGCCGCCACTGAGCTCATGCGGGTAGCTGCCGAGCCGGTCCTTCGCAGCCGGGATGCCAACGCGCTCCAAGAGCTCAAGCGCCCGCGCCCGCGCATCCGTACGGTCGAGGTCGAGCTTGACGCGCAGCACCTCGGCGAGCTGCTCGCCGATCGGGAAGACCGGATTGAGGCTCATGCCCGGATCCTGAAAGACCATCGAGATCGAGCGGCCGCGGACCGCCCGGCGCTCGGCAGCGGTCATCGCAAGCAGGTCGCGGCCGTGGAGCTCGGCGACGCCGGAGATCACCTCCGCGGGCGGCTTGATCAGCCCCATCACCGCGCGCAGCGTCGCGCTCTTGCCACAACCCGACTCCCCGACGAGACCGAGGCTCTCGCCCTCGCGCACATAGAAGGACACGCGGTCGACGGCCTGCACGACACGCTCGCCCGCCGGGAACAGCACCGACAAGTCGCGAACGGACAACGCGAGCGCCCGTTCGACGGGAGCGGCCACAGGCTCCGGGTACGCTGTCACGCTCGCCTCTGACCCGCTCACGCGACGACCTTCATGTCGGTGCCGCTCAGCTCGGCGACGCCGTCGCCGATCAGGCTGATCGCGACCCCGACGACCACGACAAACAGGCCCGGCAGCGTCGTGATCCACCACGCGTCCAAGAGGTGAATCTGGCCATCGGCGATCAACGCGCCCCACTCCGGGCGCGGCGGCTGCGCGCCCACGCCCAGATACGACAGCGTGGCGAGCAAGATGATGTTCAAGACGAAGTCCGCCAGGCTGTACGTCACCGCCGGCCGCCAGACATGCGGGGCCGCGTGCCTGGCGAACACGCGCCACGTCGGGAACCCGAGCGTACGCGCCGCCAACACCCACTCCCGCTCGCGCACGACCAGCATCTCCGCACGTGTCAGCCGGGCGTACACCGCCCACCCCGCCAGCGGCACACCGATGAAGACGCCCTTCAACCCGGGTCCGGTGATCGAGATGATGACAAGCACCAGGACAAGGAAAGGAAACGCCAAGCACACGTCCGCGCAGCGCATGATCACGGTGTCCACCACGCCGCCGAAGAAGCCAGCCAGCGCTCCAAAGACAAGCCCGATCACGAGCGACGTCCCAGTGACCGCGAACGCGACGCCCAAATCGAGCCGGCTGGCCGCGAGCGTGCGCGAGAAGACGTCGCGCCCGAGGTTGTCGGTGCCGAACGGATGCGCCAGCGACGGCGGGCGCTGAACCTGCGCGAAATCCTGCAGATAGGGGCTGGGCAGCCCAAGCCATGGCCGCACGAGGCTCAGCACAAGCACCACCGCGAGGATCGCGGCTCCGACGGCGACGATCACGCGCGCCCACTTGCGCTCGCGCTGTCCGCGCCGCACGATCCGGCGGGTCGCCGCCGCCAGCAGCTCCTGCGGCAGGCGTGCCTGCGCGGTCACGGCGCTCACAGCCGCACCCGCGGATCGACGGCGACGTACAGGACATCCGTCAGCAGGTTCACCATCACCACGACGACGCCGAACAGGACCGCGAGACCCTCGATCACCGGGAAGTCACTCGCCTGGACCGAGGACACGAGCAGCGACCCGAGACCGGGGATCGCGAAGACGTTCTCCACGACGACCGTCAAGCTCAAGAGCGCGCCGATGAAGACGCCGAGCAGCGTGATCGTCGGGAGGATGCTGTTGCGTAGGGCGTGCTTGTACAAGATCCGCGGCCGCGCCAGGCCACGCGCCTCCGCCGCCTCGACGAAGTCCGCCGACAACGTCTCCAACATGCTCGCGCGGACGGACCGGATCACGAGCGGCGTCACCGAGAAGGCGACGGCGATCGCCGGCAGCGTCAGGCTCTCCAAGTGCCCGATGAAGCCGCTTCCATAGCCCGCCAGCGGGAAGATCGTGAGCTGGAGGCTGAACAGCAGCAGCAGCAAGAGTCCCACCCAGAAGGCCGGCATCGCGAACGCCATGGTCGCCACGACGCGCACGACGTGATCGCCGAGCCGGTTCTTCCTCACCGCCGCGTAGATCCCGACGGGGATCCCGACCACGGTCGCGATCAGCAGCGAATAGCCGATCAGCAGCGCGCTCGGCAGGATCCGCGGACCGATCAACGAGGAGACCGACGACGGTCTATTGCTGATCGAGTCGCCCATGTCGCCGGTGACCAATCCCTTCACCCACGTTACGTACTGCTCATGGATCGGACGATCCAACCCGAGCTCATGGCGCAGCGTGACGACGGCGGTTCTGGGCGCTTTCGCGCCCAGAACCAGCCGCGCCGGGTCACCCCCGGCTTGGCGGACCAGCAGAAACGTCACCAGCGAGATCGCGACAACGACGAACAGCGCATGAATCAGCCGTCGAATGAGGAACCGGGCCACCGCGTCCTACCGACTCAGCCACACGGAGTCGAGCGCCCACCAGTTCGTCTGCGTGTAGTCGAACCCGTGCACGTTCTTGCGGAAGGCCGCGCGCACCGGGATGAACACGATCGGCGCGAACAGCGGGTTGTCCAACAGCGCCTGCTGCAGCTGGGGGTACAGTCGTACACGGAGGCGCTCGCTCTTGGTCGAGCTGATCGTGGTGACAAGACGCCGGGCCGTCCGGTCGTAGAAGCCGAAGGACTCCTCGCCGACCGGCGACGCGATGTTCACGGCGAACTCGTCCTGCGACGGGATGTCCGAGGACCACACCGACGGCGGCAGCAGCGACACATCTCCCTGGAAGACGTGGCCGTACGCGGTGCCGGCGTCGGTCTGCACGACTCTCACATGGACGCCGATCCGCTCCCACGCCTGCTGGATGATCTGCGCCGCCTGCTTCGAAGCCTCGTCGGCGCCGACGATCTCCATCGACAGCGTGAAGCCGTTCGGGACGCTCGACGTGGCGAGCACCTCTCTGGCCTTCGCGATGTCATACGGATACGGCTTGACCGCCTCCGACCAGTAGATCATCCGCGGCATGACCGAGTTGGCGATCTGCCCGCGGCCCTGGAACACGACGTCGTTGATCTGGTCCTTCGGCAGCGCGTAGTTCAGCGCCTGGCGGACTTCGACCTCGTCGAACGGCTTCTGCTTCAGGTTGAACGAGACCCCGAAGAACGTCCCGATCGGACGTGCGAGCAGCGTCAAGTCCGGACGTGACGAGAGCGCCTCCATCTGCGAGAACGGCAGATCGTCGGCGAGGTCGACCTGGCCACTCTGGATCTGCAGGATCCGCGTGTTCTCGTTCGGGACCGTCGAGACGACGACCTTGTCGAGATACGGAAGCCCCTTGCGCCAGTAGTACGGGTTGCGGACGAGCGTCAACTGCTGCCCGCGCTGCCAGCTCTGGACCTTGAACGGCCCGGATCCGATCGGATTGGTGGCGTACTTCTTCGCGCCCATGCGCTCGAAGTCCACCTTCGACACGATGCTCGGAACGTTGAAGGTCAGCCAATAGGGCAGCGCGAGCGACGGCCGCTTGACGTGAATGACGGCCGTGTGCCGATCGGGCGCGCTGACCCCCTCGATGAACGTCCCGAACGTGCTTGCGACCCAGCCGCCGACCTTGGGGTCCAACACCCGCTCGAGCGAGAACTTCACATCCGCGGACGTGACCGGCCGGCCGTTCGAGAAGCGCGCATCGCGCAGGTGGAACGTCCAGCTGAGGCCATCCTCGCTCTGCGACCAGGACTTGGCGAGCCCGGGCTGCGGCTTCTCGCTGTCGGGCCGCAGCTCGATGAGCTGATCGAAGATCTGGATCTGGGTCTGGATCGACGGGTTGTCGGTGTTGCCCGTGTTCGGATCCAGCGTCACCGGGTCGGTGTAGCGCGCGAAGCGGAGTGTCCCGCCGCGCTGCGGCGTGCCCTCATCGCCTTGGGCCCCGCCCGACGACGTCCCGGTCGTGCCGGAGCCGCATGCCGACATGATGACCGCCAACACGACCAGCGCCACGCTGCAGATTGCGCGCCCGATGCGGGCGCGTTTCACCTCGATGCTCACAAGCTCTCTCTCCTCCGATACGACAGTACGCCGAAGGTATCTCCGCGCGCCCTTGAAGAGAAATACCTGTTGTTCCATGATTGAGTCGTGCCGTTCACGAGTCTCGAGGTCCGTCACCTGCGCTGTTTCGTCGTCCTCGCCGAGGAGCTGCATTTCGCCCGCGCAGCCGAGCGGCTTCACGTCTCTCAGTCGGCACTGTCGAAGACGCTCAAGCAGCTCGAGCGCGCCACGGGCTTGCAGCTGCTCGAGCGCACTACGCGACGCGTCGAGCTGACCGCTGCGGGCGCCGCTTTGCGCGACGACGCGCTGGGCGCACTCAAGGCGTTCGACGGCGTGATCGAGCGTGCGCACGAGATGGCCGAGGGACGCCGTGGCACGCTGCGCGTCGGCTTCGCGATCGGCTCGGCCGTCGACCTCGTGCCGCGCGTCCTGCGCGAGTACGCGGCGACGTATCCCGAGGTGAAGGTCGAGCTGACCGAGTTCGACTTCTCCGAGCCCGAGACCGGCCTCGACGACGACCGCAGCGACGTGGCGATCGTGCGACCTCCGATCGAGACCGACGGAGTCCAGCTCACCACGATCGTCACCGAGCCGCGTCTCGTGTGCCTGCCCGAATCCCACCCGCTGGCTGAGCGCGAAGGCCCGATCAGCATCTACGACATCCTCGACGAGCCGATCGTCGGCGCTCCCACGGAGGGCGTGTGGCGGGATTACTGGCTCGCCTGCGATTACCGCGACGGCCAGCCCCCGCCGGTCGTCGCCGAGGTGGCGACGCACGAATCCGAGCTGCAGACGATCGCCGCCGGCCGCGGCATCAGCATCACCGCCGAGTCGGCCGCCCGCTTCTACGCCCGACCCGGAATCCGCTTCCGCCGCATCGCCGACATCGCCCCGTGCGAAGTCGCGGTCGCGCTCCCCACGCACCCGACTCCCGCCGCCCGCGCCTTCGCCGAGCTGGCGCTCGAGGCAAGCGGATATCAGGCGCCATCAGCAGGGTGACCGCCCGTCACACGGGGCGACTCAAGCGACGCTAGGTCGTGAGGCGGGGCGCTTCGGCGCCCGACGGCGCCTCGAGCCACTCGCGCGTTTGCTGCAGGAAGTCCTCGGTGATCGGCCGATCGAGCGCGACCGTGTACCAGAGGCCGGCTTTCCGCGCGACCTCGGGAACGAGCCGCATCGCGTCCAATGCGACCGACCAGTCATCGCCCATGTCCTGCGGCAGGCACGGAACGCCGACGCGTTCGATCGCCTTGCGCATCTTGTCGGGTTCGTTCTGCTGCAGGACCGTCATGAACAGCAGCCCCAGCAGCACCGGCTGCCCGTGGATGTACGGCTTGCGGGTGAGGTACTCGAGCGCGTAGAAGTAGGCGTGCTCGGACCCCTCGATGTGACGCGGGTTCCAGCCTGCGTTGCCGAACGCACCGCCACCCCAGCGCAGCGCCTCCATCAACGTCCGGACGCCCTGGTCATTGACGGCGTGGATGTCGTCGAGCGACGCCATGACGGTGTCGAGCACCGCCGCGGCTTCGTCGACGAGACGCTGATCGTACGGCCATTTGGCCTCGGTCCGCCCGCGATCGCGCGCCATGCGCCAGTCCCAGTGCGCCGCGTGGTAGCAGAAGATGTCCCCGACGCCGGAGCGGTTCAGCAGCTCGGGAGCGGCCTGGATCACGTCGTAGTCGACGTAGACGCACTCGGGGATCGCCCAGGTGAGGTAGCGAACCACGCCGTCGACGCGGACGGCCGCCCGATGGCCGAACGCGGCGTTGACCGACATCGACGTCGGAACCTGGAACAACGGGACCCGTCGCCGCCACGCGACGTACTTGGCGACGTCCAGCGCCTGCCCGCCGCCGAGGCCGATGACGCTCTCGCAGCTCGGCAGTTCGTCGACGATGCGTTCGAGCGCATCGATCTCGAGCGTCTTGACGAAATGCGGCCCGGCCAGCGCGTCGTCGAACTCGTCCGCGAACTTCGGCCAGATGTCCTCCATCGTGACGACGAGATACGGCCGGTGCACGATCGCCTTGAGCTCTCCTACGAGGCCGCGACCGAAGGCGGTGTTGAACAGATAGCCCACGAAAAAGCCTTTCAAATCGAATGTTCGTATGAACACTAGCGACGTGCGATATTGTTCGCAACGTGATGATCCAGCGGGTAGCCGTCGGCATCGACCTCGGCGGCAGCAACGCCCGCGCGGTCGCCACCGATCACGCCGGCCGGGCACTGCGAACGACGTGCGTTCCCGTGAGCTCGGTCCGGGACCTCGAGGATCTCGCCGAGCTCGTCGGCGACGTGCTGACCCCGGCGTGGACGGTGTCCGGCATCGGCGTCGGGGTCACCGGTCCGGTCGACGCGGGAACGGGAACCGTCGACAATCCTCACACGCTGCCGGAGGGCCTGCAAGGACCGCTGGGCGATGTCCTCGAGCGCCGCTGGCAATGCCCCGTCAGTTTGCTGAACGACGCTGACGCGGCCGCGCTTGGAGAGTGGTGGCTCGGTGCCGGCTGCGGAATCGATCGGCTGGCCTGCGTGACCGTCGGCACGGGCATCGGGGTGGCGTTTCTGCGCAGGGGACGCCTCGACGATGGACCCCATGGAGAAGCCGGACATCATCTGCTCGATCCGGCTGGCCCGCGTTGCTATTGCGGCGCGAACGGGTGCTGGGAGGTGCTGTGCGCGGGTCCAGCGATCGCCACGCGCGCCCGTCACAAGCTGGAGAGCGGCGCCGTCAGCTCGGCGCTGACGCTCGCGTCCCCGTTCAGCGGCGTCACGGTCACCGACGCGGCTCGCGCTGGAGATCCGCTCGCCGCCGAGGTCATCGAGGAGACGGCCGCCCTCCTGGGACTGGGCCTCGTGAACACGATCGCCTTCCTCGCGCCCGAGCGGATCGTTCTGGGCGGTGGGGTGATGCGGGACTTCGACCTGTTCGAGCCGAGCGTGCGCCGGGTCCTTGCTCGGCACCGAGGCATGGTGCCGACGACCGGGGTGTCGATTGTTCCCGCGGCGCTTGGGGATCGCGCCGGAGCGCTCGGTGCCGCGTATGCGGCGCTCGAGCGACGCGACGGCCGCTCAAGGTAGCCTCAGCCGCGATGAACGCCGCCGAGCGCCACGAGCTCATCATGGAGAGCATCGCGGCGAGTGCGAAGGTCAGCGTCTCCGAGCTTGCGGCGCGAACGGCCGTCTCGGAGATGACGATCCGGCGCGACCTCGAGGCGCTCGAGCACAGAGGGGTGCTCACCCGCGTTCACGGTGGCGCCGTGTCGGCGGTCTCGCGCAGCTACGAGCCGCCGTTCGCGATGCGCGAGGTGCGCAACCATGCGGCGAAGCAGCGCATCGGCCGCCTCGCCGCCTCGCTCCTGCGGGAAGGCGACACGGCCGTCCTCGACGCCGGCTCGACGACGATGGAGATCGCCAGGGCGCTCGCCGGGCGGCGCAACCTGCGGATCATGGCGCTGAGCTTGCGGATCGCAGAGGTCCTGGTCGAGGAGCCTTCGCTCACGGTGATGGTCGCCGGCGGGGTCGCGCGGCCGGGGGAGCACTCGCTGATCGGGTCGCTGGCTGAGCGAACCTTCGAGGCGCTCCGGTTCGACACGTTCTTCCTCTCGGTCGGCGGGATCAGCCGGGACGGGGGCTGCACCGAGTACAACGACGACGACGCCGCGGTCAAGCGTGCCGCGTTCTCGTCGGCGCGCCGGCGGATCGCCGTCGCCGACGCGAGCAAGCTCGGGCACACCGTGTTCTCGCGCATCTGCGCGCTCGAGGAGCTCGACGTCCTCGTCACGGACGAGTCTGCCTCCCCCGAGCTGCTGGAGCACGTGCGTCAAGCCGGAGTCGAGGTCCTCGTCGCCTGAGCACAAACGAACATCAGAGTTGAACGTTCGCACATTTTTGATGTAGTATCGGCACATGCATCTGTTCGAACCCAGGAGCATGGCCACATGACCTATCTCGACGACATCGCCTCCCAGCCGGGCGCGCTCGCTGAGCTCATTCGCCAAGGGCCGGATCCCGACGCAGTCGATCTGCTGGCGCGTCGCCTGCGCTCCGCGGATCGCATCGTCTTGACCGGCATGGGCGCATCGCATTTCGCGCTCTACCCGACGTATCTGCGCCTCGTCCAGCTGGGTCTCCCTGCGTGGTGGGTGGAGACGAGTGAGCTGCTCCATCACCAAGATCGTCTTGTCACCGACACGACACTGGTGTGGATCACCTCGCAATCGGGCCGTTCGATCGAGGCGAAGCTCATGGCCGAGGCGCTGCACGCGCAGGGCGCGCCGCTCCTGGCGACCACGAACGACTCCGAGAGCCCCTTGGCTGCCCAGGCAGAAGCGGTCATCCCGCTGCGGATGGACGCGGAGGATGCCGTCAGCACGCGCAGCTACGTCAACACGCTGGCAGCGAACGAGATGACGCTGAACGCCGCGCTCGACCTCGGCGCAAGCGGGGACACGGCCGCCGTCGTCGAAGCGCTCTCACGCTACTTGGCCGAGCGCCAAGCCCACCTGGAGCAGATGGCCGACGTAGTCGGCGTTCCGACGCGCCTCTTCGTCGTCGGCCGCGGCGCCTCGCTTGCGGCGGCGTGGACCGGTGCGCTCGTGATCAAGGAGGCCGCGAAGGTCCCTGTCGAGGGGATGAACGCAGCCCAGTTCCGCCACGGACCGCTCGAGCTCGCCGATGCGCGGCTGACCGTCCTGCTGCTGCCGGGCGACGACGCCACACGCCCGCGCATGCGCCGGCTCGCCGAGGATCTGTGCCTCTACGGCGCGCAGGCGATCTGGCTGGGAGCCGACGCCCCAAGCGGAGCGCAGTCGCTCGACGCGCCTGCCGGGCATGGCAGTGCTCAGGCGATCGCGGAGATCGTGCCGCTCCAGCTGCTCAGCGTGTCGCTGGCGCAGCTGACCGGCATCGACCCCGGCGTGTTCCGCCATCTCGGCAAGGTCACGCTCGTCGATTAGTCGTACGCGCGCCACTACAGGAGGCCAACGCGCGAGCGGGAGATGCGCCATTGCGACCATGGACAGCCCCGCGTGCCGATCGTGATGCTTCCGCGCTGCCGCGCTCGACCGCGGCGTGCAGCCGTCCAGCGATCGAGGAGCGCAGACCCATGGCCGTGGGCAGTGTCCAGCAGGATGCAGAGCGGCGGGCGCTCGCCTCCGTGCCGCCGCTGCTGTTCGTCGGCGGTGCGTGGCGCGAGCCCGCGGACGGCGCGACGCAGCTGGTCGAGGATCCCGCGACCGGACTCGGCTTGTGCGAGGTGGCCGATGCGGCGGCCGAGGATGCTCTCGCCGCGCTCGCAGCGGCGGAGCGGGCGTTTCCCGCGTGGCGCGCGGCGGCGCCGCGCACGCGCGCCGACGTGCTGCGACGGGCGTTCGAGCTGATGATCGCGCGCCAGGAGGAGCTCGCGCTGGTCATCACGCTCGAGATGGGCAAGCCGCTCGTCGAGGCGCGGGCAGAGGTCGCCTACGCGGCGAGCTTCATGCGCTGGTACTCGGAGGAGTCCGTCCGGATCGCCGGTCGCTTCGGCGTGGACGAGCAGGCTCGCGGACGGGTGCTGACGCTGCAACAGCCGGTCGGGCCCTGCGTCTTCGTCACCCCGTGGAACTTTCCGTTGGCGATGGGGGCGCGCAAGGCGGCGCCGGCGATCGCGGCCGGTTGCACGATGGTCGTCAAGCCGGCGCCGCAGACGCCGCTCTCGATGCTCGCGATGGCGCGGGTGCTGGAGGACGCGGGGCTCCCGGCCGGCGTCCTCAACGTCGTTCCGACCTCCTCGGCGGAGTCGGTGGTCGCGCCGCTCCTCGGCGACGCACGCGTGCGCAAGCTGTCGTTCACGGGCTCGACCGGGGTCGGGAAGCAGCTGCTGGGGCAGGCTGCGCATCAGGTCCTGCGCGTGTCGATGGAGCTGGGCGGCAACGCGCCGTTCCTCGTCTTCGACGACGCCGACCTCGACAGGGCGGTCGACGGGGCGCTGCTGGCGAAGCTGCGCAACGGCGGGGAGGCGTGCACGAGCGCGAACCGCTTCCTCGTCCACGAGCATGTCGCCGCCGCGTTCAGCGAGCGGCTCGCGCAGCGGATGGCGGCCATGCGGGTCGGTCGCGGCACCGCCGCCGGCGTGCAGCTCGGCCCGCTGATCGACGAGCGGCAACGGGCGAAGGTCGAGGAGCTGGTGGACGACGCGGTGAAGCGCGGCGCCAGCGTCGCGCTCGGCGGCGCACGCCGTCCCGGGGACGGGTACTTCTACGCCCCCACCGTGCTCACCGACGTCCCGCCGGACGCTCGGCTGCTGCACGAGGAGATCTTCGGCCCCGTGGCACCGGTGACGACGTTCTCCGACGACGCCGAGGCGATCGCGGTCGCCAACGACACCGAGTACGGGCTCGTCGCATATGTCTTCACGCAGGATGTCGACCGCGCGTTCCAGGCGATCGAGCAGCTCGACGTCGGCATGGTCGGCTTGAACCAGGGCGTCGTCTCGAGCGCGGGCGCTCCGTTCGGCGGCGTCAAGCAGTCGGGCATCGGACGCGAGGGCGGGCCGGAGGGCCTCCACGAGTACCTCGAGACGAAGTACGTCGCGATGGACGCCGGCCGCGGAGCGGCGCCTTGTCCGCCGGCTCAATAACCCTGAGGCGTCGTCGGTAGGCGTGCGAGGCCCGTGGCGTTTGCGGGATACTCGGCGCCATGGGGGACGGGGGGATGGTCGCGCGCGGACGTCGTGCGCTCGCCGCGCATCCGCATCGCACCGCGGCGGTGGCGATGGGGCTGCTGGTGTTCGCATACCTGTGGCCGGTGCTGATCGGCGGCGAGGTGCTGTCGCCCGCGTCGCTGCTCTACAACCTGCACCCCTGGACGGGCAGCACGCCGGTCCCGAGGGACATCCACTCCTACTTCAACGTAGAACTCGTCGACGTGCCGATGGCGATCTATCCGTGGCGCTTCTTCGCGCGCGCGATGATCCACAGCGGCACGTTCCCGGCCTGGAACCCGCACGTCTTTGCGGGCGCGCCGTTCTTCTCCAACCCGGCAAACGGTCTCTTCTCGCCGTTCAGCCTTCCGTTGTGGATCCTGTCGCTCAACTATGGGATCGGCGTCGGCGCGGCGCTCAAGCTGTGGGCAGCGGGCTTTGGCTGCTACCTGCTCGCGCGCGAGCTGCGGCTCGGCCTCCTGCCGGGCCTGCTGGCCGGCGTGGGCTTCGCCTTCTCGGCGCTGAACATCGTCTGGCTCACACACGAGTCGCTGCCGGCGGTCGCGGCGATGCTGCCGTGGATGGTGTGGCTGGTCGAGCGGATCTTCCGCGGCGGCCGTCTCGGGAGCGCGGTCGGACTCGCGCTCGTCACGGCGGCCGCGATCGGCGGCGGCCACGCTGGGATGCAGGTGCACGTGCTCGCCGCCACCGGCGTCTATGCGCTGCTGCGCGCGGTGCCGCGGAACGACGGCGAGCGCGCGGAGCGGTTGCGCGCGCTCGCCTACGCGGCAGGCGGGCTCGTCGTCGGCACGCTGGTGATGGCGGTGATCCTCGTGCCCGAGGTGAGCTCGTCGCGTGGGACGATCGGCACCGCGGCGCGGCATGGCGGGCAGGGCACGCTGCCGGGCACCTTCCTGCCGCTGGAAGCGATCAAGACGGCCCTGTTCCCGGATTGGTGGGGGCGTCCGAGCGCGATCGAAATCTCCGGTCCCGCCAACTTCAACGAGCGGACGTTCTACGCGGGCGTCGTGACGCTCCTGCTCGCCTGTGTGGGCCTGCTGGCGCCCGGCGGCTGGCGGCGCAAGGGTCCCTTCCTGCTGTTCGCGGTGCTCGGCCTCGCGATTCCGTTGCACGCCCCGATCCTCTACTGGCTCACGACGCACCTGCCCGTGCTCGCCGACGTCCAGAGCCAGCGGCTGCACTTCCTCTATGCGTTCGGCGCCGCGATGCTCGCCGCCTGCGGGCTCCAGGCCATGCTCGACCGCCCGGACCGCCGCCGCTGGCTGGCCGTGCCGCTCAGCGCGGTGGCGCTCGGCGCCGTCGCGCTCGCGCTGGGCGGCGGCGATCTCAGCCGCGTGGCGAGGCACTTCCTGACCGGCGCCGACGTTCATTCGGCCGCCGGCGTCGCGGCGACAGCCGTCGTCTGGTTCGTGCTGTTCGCGCTCGCCATCGGCGCCGCCCTGCTCGCCGTCCGCCGCCGGCCGCAACTCCGCCTGCCGGTCGCCGCGACCGTCGTGCTGCTGGCCGCGCTCGACATGCTGCACTTCGCGCACGGCTTCCAGCCGATGGGCCCGCCGTCGAAGGTCTTCCCCCCTCGCACGCCCGCGATCGCCTACCTGCAGCGTCACGCGCACGACGGACGGATAGTCGCGCGCGCCAACGTGCTCGGCTACGAGTGGTCGAGCACGTACGGGCTCGACGACGTGCGCGGCTACGAGCCGCCGCAGCCGACCGTGCGCTTCTACAACCTTTGGAAGGCCGCGGAACCCGACCAGACCAACTGGCAGCCCTTCAGCGTCAACCCGATCAGCCCGCGCACGCTGCGCCTCGTGAGCCTGCTCGGCGCACGTTGGCTGCTGGACGTCGCTGACGCCACGAACATAAGCGCGCCCGGCCTGCGAACGCTCGAAGTCGGATACGCCGGCCGCGAAGCGACCGTGTTCGAGAACCCGAACGCCCTGCCGCGCGCGATGGTCGCGACCTACGTCCTGGTGACGACGGAAGAGAGGCAGACCATCAACGCGCTGCTGGCGCCCGAACTCGACCCGCTCAGCACCGTCGTCGTCGAGCGCGACCAGCCGGGCGCTGCCGCGCTCGCGCAGGCGCCTCCGGTCCACGGCACCGCCGCGGTCACGGGCGAGACGAACGCGTCTGTGACGCTGCGGGCGACGCTCGACCGCCGCGGCCTCGTGCTGCTCGGCGACAACCTCGCCGACGGCTGGAGCGTGCGCGTCGACGGGCGCCCGGCGCGTGTGGTGCGCGCCGACGACGTGCTGCGCGGGGTCATCGTCGGTCCCGGCCGCCACGAGATCAGATGGAGCTACACCGTCCCGGGCCTGCGCGCCGGAGCCGCCCTCTCGCTGCTCGCGCTGGCAGCGCTTGCCGGCGCCGGGATCGTGCTCGTGCGGCGCCGCCGCGGCGCGGCGATGCCGCGAGCTTGAGCGCGGCATCGACTATTGCGCATCCAGCCAGCCGGCGTCAGTCAGCCGCTCCGCCCACGAGCACCAGGGGCGCGTCGCGCTTCGCTCGGGAGCGATCGGCTTCTCCGACCGCGGCTGCGAGGACGTCCATCGGATCAGCCGTGATTGCCTCGAACGGACGGAGGCCGTCGAAGCGGCCGGCGTGGCGGCTCGCGAACCAGCGCGCCACCCGCTCGGGCTCGAGGCCGGCGCCGAGGAGCATGCACGCCGTGATGCGGAGGTCGTCGATCACGATGGCGGCGTGCTCGCGCGGCTGTGTGTGCCCAGTGCTCCAGTTGCGCAAGGTCGACGGCGAGGTCGCGCCCGTGGCACGCGCAAGCATGCGCGGCGTCAGCAGCTCGAGGAGCCCGCGCACCCGCTCTGCATTCGTCGAGGTCGTAGCCAGCAGCTGCATCAGCTCCTCGGTGGTCATCTCCGGCATTGCCCTTTCCTTGCGCTGTCCAGAACGTGTGCCTACGAACAAGAAGACGTCCGGCTATGCGACGACACGGACGTTATGGCAAGCAGAAGACGGATCGAGCGCACCTCTCGACCCGTCCCCTCCCACGCCCGTCCAGGGCACGCCGAACGAACCGCGGCAATCTATCGTATCTGAAAGGACGCAAAGTTGTTTCCTTACTGACATTCTTAGCGGCAGCTGGCAGGACGGAACTCTGGTAGGGTGCCGCGCGGGCGAGGCGATACGGCAAAAAACGGAGGTTTACGGGTGACCGACATGGACAACACCCAGCGGTACTGGCGAGGAGGCGAGGATCCCTGGCACGGGGTCCACGCCGGGCGAAAACACCTCGAGGAGATCCTGACCAAGGATCCCCCCACCGACAAGATGATCCGGCTCCTCCTTGTCGCAGCCGAGCCGATGTTCGACGGTCCGGGGCACGCCCCCCTGGAGGTCGAGCGGGTGGCCAAGCTCGTCGGCCGCGAGATCGAGGCGCGTGCGCGCTGGGAGCGCTTCTCGCGCGAGACGCTCTACAGCTACCGGACGATCATCACCGTGGTGCGCGCACGCGCGCTCCACTGCGCGGGCAAGAGCCGCGAGGCCTTCGACCTCGCGCGCTCGGTCCACGCGATGGTCGAGAGCGCGGCGGGCGGTCGCGCGGCTCTCCTGAGGCAGCTCAGCTCCCGCGTGCCGAACGTCTACGCGGAGTGGATCAGCCGGGTGCTCGGGATCATGGCGGCGTCGCTGCGGCGCTCCACGGGTCTGTCCGTGGCCACGCGCCGTTACTGGCGGCTGGAGATCCGCACCTTGGCCATGGCGCTGCTGCCCGGCCTCGATGCCGAGCGCGCCGTCATCTATCCCGGCAGCGAGTCGCTCGTGCAGGTCCTCCTCATGCTCACGGAGATGGGGCTCGCCGAGGATGGGGAGCTGATCGCGGCACTGGCGGCGTTCGATGAGCGCACGCGCCCGAAGGACCACCGCGGCCAGAGCACAATCGCGCTCCGCGAGGTCGCGCTCGCGAAGTACCGCGGCGACGTCGGCCGCGCTGTGGAGCAGTCGGACCTGGCGCTCAGAAACCTCATCGACGGACATTTCGAACGCCATCTCGACGTCATCGACGAGCAGGACTTCTTGCAGCACGAGGACGAGGAGCCCGACGACGCCGACTGAGTCTGCGAGCCGGCGCGGCCCGTCCGCGCTGGCTCACGCCGTCGCCCCGCTCACCGCTCGGTAGTCTGACGCGACCTCGCCGTCCAGGCACTCGCGCACGCGGCTGTGGGCTCGACCGTCCGGGTTCCGGACGATCACCTGCGGCCGCGAGGCGCCGCGCTGCGCGCCGGCGCGCAGCAGCGTGCGAATCTCCACGTCGTCCTCAGGCATCGAGTAGCCGACGAGCTCCAGGCGCCCCGCGCCGCTGACGGCGCGGTAGGCGTCGCGCCAGATCTGATGGAGCGGAGCGACGTCGCCCGTCTTACCGCGCGCCATCGTGACCATGTAGAGCTCGGTCGCGCACTGGCGCAGGATGTTGTTCCACCCCATCGGTTCCTCGAGCGCACGGATCCGCATGGGCAGATCGGCGCGGGCGTCGGGTGGCGGGAGCCTCCGGCGGCGGCTGCCCGGGCCGAACAGCCGCTCCGAGAGCACGGAGAACTGCTCGTCAGGCCGACTGCGCCGCGCATGCCGACCCAGGCACCAGTCGACGGAGCCGTGCAGCTTCAGCAGCACGATCGTGTCGTCGCGGCCTGCGCCGGAAAGGCGGAGCGGCCGCCCGTGCAGCTGCGCGTAGCGTTCCAGCAGCAGATCCCAGTTGGACGTGATGACGACGTTGCCGGGCTGCAGCAGCTCATCGAGGTAGTCGTGCCCAGCCGCCAGGGTCGCGTCGCAGCGGCGTCCCGCCTCGAGCAGCAGCTGCGCCATCGCGAACTTGAGCGCGCGATGGAGCGCCGCCGCGTCGCGAAAGCCGCCCGGCAGATCGGCGCCGAGGTGGAGGTAGGCGCGCAGCATCGAGAAGAAGTCCACCGGGTCGGGCGCGTAGCCCTCGTGATCGCCGGCCGGATAGAAGAAGCGGAAGGCGCTCGCCAGCCGCGCGACGAGCGCCTCCCGGTGCCGCCGGTGACGTGCGGTCAGGTCGAGCACCTCGCGCAGCAGCATCGTCGTCGTCGGGAACCCGAGGGCGCATGACAACCCTGCGCCGACGACGTAGACGTTGCGGGTGCGCGTGGGGGCGGATGCCACGATCCGAGATTCTGAGCGGCGGTGCCGCAGGCGTGCGTCACTCTGCCCCTCCGCAAACCGCTCACGGTCCCCCGGCCCGGCCCACCTCGGTCAGCCCGGCGGCGTGGCTGAAGCCGACCTTGGGCACGGCGTGGTGCGCGTCGGACAGGTGCGGAGCCTCGCTGTCCGGACCGCCCGAGACGTAGGCGTTCGCGAAGCGCGCGACCGTCCAGCGGGTGCCGCCCAGCTCCGTCGCCCAACCGACGCCCGGCGTCGGCGGGACCTGGCGATCGACGCTCACGCCGAGCTGCCTGAGCTCGCGCCAGATCGCAGCGTCGTCGTACTTCGGGTCAGGCGTGCCCGTGTCCTGGCTGTGGTAGAGGCGCACGCTGCGCTCGCGGTCGGCTCGGTACCAGGCGACGAGCGCCTGCACGAAGCTCGGCCAGCCGCCGGTTTGCGCGTGCGCGCCGTCGAGGTCCCAGATCTCGCGGAAGGCGCGACGCCAGAGCTCCTGCGGCGCGGGCGCTCCGGATCCGGGGACGGCCGGGATGCCCCACAGGAGCCGGCCGGCATCGACGTCCCAGCGGGTCAGCAGCCGCTTGACCGGTCCCATCCCGCTGCTGAAGCCCGCCACCGCCACGCGCCCCACGGACGGCACGGCACCCAGTCGCGTCCCGCGCACGGCACCGAGCTGGTCGCGCGCGCTGGCGCCGCCGAGCAGGTCCGGACGCGTGTCCAACGACGCGTTGCCGAGCCGGCTCGTGCGGCCCTCCCGGTGCAGGAACAGGGCCACCTCACGCAGCAGCCGCAGCAGCCCCTCGCCGAAGGCGGCCGGCCCATAGTCGCCGCGCTTGCAGATCGGCATCACGGCGACAGCGCGGTTTCGATGCGCCAGCAGCTGGAACACGTAGAAGTACTCGTTGACGAGGTACTTGACGCCAAGGTTGAGGTAGGGCTGGATGGCGTCGGCCCCGCGGTCAAGGCCGTAGGGGAAGCGCGGCACGTAGCTCCACGTGCCCGGGCTGAAGAAGACGACGAAGTCGAGCGCGTCCAGCGGCGCCTCGTTGGCGAGGTTGGGCGAGTAGACGGCGACGAGCTGCTCAGGCGCGGCGGGCCGGTCGCCCCAGGCCAGATAGAAGAAGCGCCCGAGCGCTGCGACGTCCACGCGCTGGACGTCGTTCTGGAAGCGCTGCCAGCCGGCCGGACGCCCCGTGTGCGGCCCGTCCGGCAGCAGCGTGGCGCGCGCGACGTGGATGTCGCGCGTGTCGTTCCAGTGCCCGTGGTAGGCGCGCAGGTGCCTGAAGCGCGGCGGGTGGAACAGCAACGGCGCGCCCGCGTCCGCACCCTTGGCGGCGAGCTGCCTCAGCTCGGCCTCCGGCTTCTCGACCGCGCGCGTCGGCGCCATGCGCCCAAGCCGCAGCGTCAGGCCTGCGCCGTGCGGCGTCGCCAGCGGGTTGTCGTTGACGGCGTTCGGATCGAGCGAGCTGAGCGAGACCGACTCGGTCAGGTAGCGCGCGTGCGCCACTGCGACCGTGAGCGGCCCGGTCAGACTGGCGTGCAGCACGGCGCGCCCGTCGGGGCCGGTCGTGACCTGCTCGGC
>Ga0070705_100000317_pt1 | contig 28562 bp, 31 predicted proteins | sample KBSK5253metaG_FD_65455 | JGI IMG/M metagenome (GOLD analysis project Ga0070705, IMG submission 65455) | Corn, switchgrass and miscanthus rhizosphere microbial communities from Kellogg Biological Station, Michigan, USA - KBS K5-25-3 metaG | ecosystem: Host-associated > Plants > Roots >... | reverse complement strand
GACATAAGGTGTTGTCGCATTGAAGCTCAAGCGCTCAGAGTACCGACTTTAGTCGGGTAGTGCGATGGCGACCTAAGAACAGGGGTTGAGAATACACACCGCAACCGGAGTCGCGCGGTAACGCACCCCACTACCCGACTAAAGTCGGTATTCTAAACGCGCGCTTGACCCGGCGGGTGCAGTGAAATAGGCTGTTTCAGTCAAACGAAAACTCGAGGAGGAGCCATGAAGAAACTGTATGGCGTTGCGTTGATGGGCGCGGTTGCATTGGTCGTTGTGTGGATGTTGGGGACTCGATACGCGCACACATCGACAGCGCACGATCCCGGCGAAGAGGACACCAGCGTCGCGCTTGGAACCGGCAAAGTGACCATCCACTACGGCACACCGAAGCTCGCGGGCCGAAATCTCGATGAAATGATCAAGCCCGGCGTGGCCTGGTTCATGGGTATGAACAACCCGACGACGCTCGAGACTTCGGTCGCGTTGGATTTCGGCGGCAAGAAACTCGCGCCGGGCAAGTACGCCATATTCGCGCGAGCAGACGAGCAGCGCAATTGGACATTTCTGGTGTCGTCTGCGATGAAGAGACCGCTGGATCCCGCGACCGTTGTGCTTGAAGCGCCGCTCAAATTTGCGAAGGATGGCGCGCCTCAGGAACTGTTGAAGATCACGCTTGAAAAGTCAGGCGACGGAGCTTCGATGGTCGTTGCCTGGGGAGCTTATCGGCTTACTGGAACCTTCAAACCGGCTGCCTGAGCCAACCTCTCACGTATTGTCGTGAGTTATTTGTCCGCGCCTCAATTCGAGATAAGCAAGCGTTCAGAGTACCGGCTTTAGCCGGGCAGTGATTTGCGATATCGATGCCTCGGTTTTTGACGGCACTGCCCGACTAAAGTCGGTACTCTGAACGCCTGTCTGATTGGATTGAAACTGGAATGATTACTGAAGTGTCGTCTGATCGAGCTTGAGCAGCGTGTGAAGCAGAACATTCGCGCCGTTGGCGATGTCTTCCGGACGCGAGAACTCGCGTGGTGAATGGCTGATGCCGCCGACGCTTGGAACGAAGATCATTCCAACCGGCCCGAGTCGCGCAATCTCCTGTGCATCGTGACCCGCGCCGCTCGGCATCCATTTTGTCGTCAGGCGCAATCTCTTCGCGGTCTCGTCGATCAGGTTTCTGATTCGCTCGTTGGTCGGCGCAGGGACGATCGTGTTCGTCTCGGTGAAGTCGAACGTCGTGCCGGAGGCTTTGCCGATCGCGGCGGCTTCATCGCGAATCTTCTGATAGAGCATCGTCACTTTCGCAGCATCAAGATCGCGAAGCTCGAGCCCGAGAATGACCTTGCCCGGAATGACGTTGTAAGCGCCCGGCCACGCCTGGAGCTTTCCGACCGTGCCGACCTGTCTGCCGGGAACACTCGTGACTATCTGATTCACCGCTTGAATGAACTTCGCGGCGGCCAACATCGCATCGCGGCGCTGGTTCATCGGCGTAGTGCCGGCGTGATTGGCGAAGCCTTCGATTTTCACTTCCCATTGCGTGATGCCGACGATGCCCTCGACTACTCCGATGTTGATCTTTTCTTGATCGAGGATTCCGCCCTGTTCGATGTGCAATTCGAGATAAGCGTGAATATCGCCAGGCTTGCGTCTGATGCCTGCAAGCTTGTCGGGATCGCCGCCGATGAATTTGATCCCGTCGCGAATCGTCTTGCCGCTGTTGGTTACCAGACTGAAATACTTTTCGTTGAACTCGCCGCTGATCGAGTGACTGCCGATCGTGCCGCCTTCTTCGTTTGCGAAGATGATTACTTCGAGAGGGTGACGCGTCGTGAGTTTGTTCTCGGCCAGCGTTTGAGCGACTTCAATGGCGCCCATCGATCCGACATCGCCGTCGAAGTTGCCGCCTTCGGGCACCGAGTCGATGTGCGAGCCCATAACGAGCGCCTTGAGCGCCGGCTCGCTTCCCGCGCGGCGGCCAACGAGATTACCCGCCGCATCAACTTTGACTTCGAGTCCTGCGGCGCGCATCAAGCCCATCACGTACTCGCGACCCAACAGGTCGGCTTGGCTGTAGGCGACTCGGCTCACGCCGCCCTGCGGGTTCTTGCCGAACTGCGATAACGCGTTGAGGTGCTCGACGATTCGACCGCCGTTGACTTTCAGGGTTGATGAAGTTTGTCGCGGCGCAATGACGTAGCCGCCCGCGGCCGCCAACATCGTGCTATTGAACTCGCGTCTATTCATGAAGGCTCCTGTGAATGGACCTCACACGGCGACACCGCGTAGTACGAATTGTCGGGTGTGAAGGCTCGTCGATCGAGTTTGTAATAAACCGTGTCCAGCCGGTCGATGGTTTCTCGCCGGTCGAATCTCATTCCCGCTCTTTCCATCACTGCGAGCGACGCCGAGTTTGGAGCGTCGGCGCTTGCAATCACAAAATCGAGACCGGCCTGCTCGAATCCGAATCGTATCATCGCGCGAGCGGCTTCAGTCGCGAAACCCTTCGACCAGTTAACCGGATGAAAACCGTAAAGGAGCTGAAGCTGCGGCGGTTCGTGAAAGAAACGATATCCGCAGAAGCCTATGAGTTCGGGTTGCTGGCGAAGCCTCGCTCCCCAGAGTCCGCAACCGTGAGCTTCAAACCGGGCAATGCTGTCGTTGATTTCATCGGCGGCCTGCTCGCGCGAGATGATCTGATCATCGAAGAGAAATCGCCTCACGCCTGGATTGGTCCACAACGCGTGAATCGAATCAAGATCATCGAGGCGTAGCGGCTGCAAGCTGAGCCTGGCTGTTGTGATGATGAATGTCACTTTGAATACAAGCGGCGACGGGCGGGGCATCGATCAAATTATTTGAATACAACGCGAAGAAACTTGCGGCTGCCGACTTGAATCAACGCCTCTCCGCTGGTCGAGCCGAGTTCGAGCTTTACATCATTCACTCGCTCGCCGTTGACTCGAACTCCGCCCTGCGCGATCAACCGTTGCGCTTCAGACACCGAAGGAGCGAGGCCTTCGCTGGCCAGCAGCTTGACCAGCTTGATCGCGCCCGCCGGTTTCTCAATGCTCGGAACATCAGACGGCGCCTGATGTTCGCGAAACGTTCGATCGAATTCGCCGCTCGCTTCGTCTGCTTCCGCTTGTGAATGAAAGTCCGTGACGTTGCGGCGCGCGAGATCGGCTTTCAAGTCGCGTGGATGACGCTCGCCGCTTTCGGCTGCACTCTTCAGCGCCGTGATCTCACCCGGCGACAGATCGGTGAGCAGCTCGTAATAGCGCCACATCAAGTCGTCGCTGATCGACATGACTTTGCCGAACATGTCGCGAGGCGATTCGGTGATGCCGATGTAGTTGCCGAGGCTCTTGGACATCTTCTGCACGCCGTCGAGTCCTTCCAGGAGCGGCGTCGTCATGATGAGCTGCGGTTCCTTCACTCCGTAAGCCTGTTGAATTTGGCGAGCCATCAGCAGATTGAATTTCTGATCGGTGCCGCCAAGCTCGACATCGGCTTCGAGCGCAACTGAGTCGTAGCCCTGCGCGAGCGCGTACATCAATTCGTGAATGCTGATCGGTGTTTGCGATTGAAATCGTTTCTTGAAATCCTCGCGCTCGAGAATCTGGGCTACGGTTGCTTTCCCCGCGAGCCGGATGAAGTCATCGGCGCCGAACTTTGAAAACCATTCATTGTTGAATCGGATTTCGGTGCGCTCGCGATCGAGCAGCTTGAAGATCTGTTGCTTGTAGGTCTCGGCGTTCTCGTCGATCTGTTCTCGGGTTAGCGCGGGCCTGGTGACTGATCGCCCCGACGGATCACCGATCATCCCGGTGAAATCGCCGATCAAAAAGATGACCGTGTGACCGAGTTGCTGAAAGTGCCGCATCTTACGAATGAGCACGGTGTGTCCGAGATGAATATCCGGCGCGGTTGGATCAAACCCGGCTTTCACGCGAAGAGGTTTGCCGGCCTTTGCAGAGCGATCGAGCTTCCGCCGAAGCTCGTCTTCGGGGATGCAATCGACCGTGCCTTTTCGAAGCAGACTTATTTGTTCGTCGATCGTCATTGCTAAGCTTCAATGCTTACGAGTGAGAGGTTCAGACGGCGGCAATGTATCCCGCGTGGCTTACCGGAAAAACGGAAATCAAAATCGCTTCCTCATTTGGAAGAGCGCGCCGAACAGAGGTCTGCAAACGGGCGGCGTACTCTTGAACAATGCTTTGATCTAATTCCCAGCGAAACGGTGTGTCGGTGAAAAGGATGGTTATCTGATCAGGCAGAATGGAGCCCTCGAATGAACGATACTTCCCGGCGGCCGAAATTATGGAACAACCCCCGAATGCGTAACTCAATTCGTCGCCCAGCTCGTCGAGCACCCGCGCGTACGCGGGGTCTGGTAAGTCAGGAATGAATATCTCAACGCGTACCTTTTCGAATAGCGGCAATCAGTTTCTCCTGTCGCTTAGGAAATGCTTTTACTCGCTTTAGCGCGGTCTCCCTGTCAACGACCTCTCTCCGTGGACGCTCTATCTTAACTTCACGCTTTACTTGCTTCACGACTCTACCTCCGCGCCGATTATGACTAATTTTTGAACTCGGAGGCAAGCGTTCGCTTTGACTCGCTAGAACGGTGCGTGAAACTGATTCGGCTGCCTCACAGCCTCGCGTTCAGCCGCGAGCGGCGCGAGAATTTCTTTGAGCTTTGGATCGACGTTGCGCGCTGCTCAGCGGCTGAGGCGTTGTGTCTTTCTTCTTAGTCGGGCGCTCCCGTTTTCGTTTTGCGATCAACCGGCGCACTTCTGGCACGAGGGCGACGGGGACTTCCATCGTGGTGCGTTCAAGAGCTGTTTCAATTTCAGCCGCCGCTTCTTCATCGCTTTGCGATTCGTAATATTCGAGCACGCGATGAACTCGAGCCTCATTCCATCCGCGCGGATATTTTTCAGCACTCATGGTTTCTTCCTTCGTTTACGGCGGATTGCCCGCTTTGCCTTCGGACCCAGTTCGTATGCGGTTATGACGAAAACAATGAGCACTCACTTCGCGGCTCCGGTCGAACGGACGTTGGACGTCAAGTTGTTGACACCCCTTCTGGGCGATAACGCTGCACAAAATAGAAATCAGTTACGTCGACAAAGTCATAAACCACGGTAATCCACTGTGTTAATTGATCCGAACGTATCAAGATACTCTCACCAACTTTGGCGCCAATTTCGGGGTGTCGACGGACGAACTCCGGCGTAGCGACGCCTTTTGAATGAACGATGAGATGCCGAACGCCCCATAGCGTTTCCATTTCACTGGCGGTTTCGGGGCGATACCCGCGTGCTCCCATCTTAGTAAGCCTCTTTATCCAGCGGTCCGGACCGCCATCGTCCACGAAATTTCTAGCCCATCGAGATTGCAACTCTTCCGTGAGCTCGACTATGGATTGTGCCCTCAACACTTCCGCATATGATGCAGATTGTTCTGAAGACTCCAAGACTGTAGGGTCAACCTTGGCCGCATAAATGCGCACGTCTTTTAGATACGCCTCAACCGCCGTAACCAACAGCACCGGAACCCACTCACGCACTGTCAACAGACCGCCTATGAATTGATTGAGTGGATTTATGAGAGTGTCCGTTATTCTTTGTACTCGGTCGTCCTTCTTTTCTACGCTGTTTCGGGCTTCCTGATCTTGAGGTTCACCGACCTGTGCGACTCCTGTAGCGATATTCATGACCTCTGGGCCCAGCTTGGTTTCTAATTCATCCCTAAAGCTCTGTGATCCGCGAAATATGAACTGCAACAGGTGCAATAGCTTATCAGTACTAGCTTCAAAACTGGCGTACGCGGGAGTGCGTGCTCTCGCTTCACTAAGTGAACAAGGATCAGGTTCTTCGGCTCTATCCATTTCCTTCCTCCCGCTAATACTAGGAGCTACTTGGCAAAGCGGCCTAATACCCAATCGGCACGCCGCCCGACCTCGGATCAGAAGCTCCTAATCGCATCCCGGTCTTTGCGTCGATCATTACTCCTTCAGCATCGCCCATATGCCCCGGCTTCTCGGCGAAGATGTGTCCCTTCCTTTCGAGCGCAGCTCGAGTGTCCCGGTTTATGCCCATCGGCTCGAACTGGATGCGATCCGGCATCCATTGATGATGAAATCGCGGAGCGTCGATCGCTTGCTGAATGTTCATACCGAAATCAACGACATTCACGATCACTTGAAGAACCGTGTTGATGATCGTAGGACCGCCCGGGCTGCCGATCGCGAACCACACCTTGCCGTCTTTCAACACGATCGTCGGAGTCATCGCCGAAAGCGGCCGCTTGCGTGGCGCGATCGCGTTGTTCTCGCTTTGAAGCAAACCGTACGCGTTCGGAACTCCGGGCTTCGATGTGAAATCATCCATCTCGTTGTTAAGCAAAATGCCCGTGCCTCGCGCGGTCGCGCCCGAGCCGTATCCGCCGTTCAATGTGTAGGTGTTTGTGACGACGTTGCCCTCTTCGTCGATCACCGTGAAGTGAGTCGTCTCGGTTGATTCGGCGCCCAGGGGTTTCCCGGCGCGGACTTTGGCGCTCGGCGTCGCGTGATCCGGGTCAATCGTTCGCGCAAGCTCATCGGCGTACTTGCGGGAGATCAAACCTTCGACCGGGACTTTCACAAAGTCAGCATCGCCCATGAACTCGGCTCGATCGGCGAACGCTCGACGCTGAGACTCGACGAGTAAATGAATCGTGTCCGAAGAACCCGGACCGCTGTAGGCGAGATTGTAGTGTTCGAGAATGTTCAGCATCTCGAGGAGCGCCGTGCCTCCGGAGGACGGGGGCGGCATCGTGACAATCTCACATCCGCGATAGCTGCCGATGAGCGGCTTGCGAATCGTCGGCTCGTATTCTTTCAAGTCTTTGTCGGTGATTAGCCCGCCGTTGGCTTTCATGTCTTCGGCTATCAACTGAGCGGTGCGGCCTTCGTAGAATTCGCGCGGGCCGTTCTCTTTCAGTCGCGCGAAGGTCTCGCCGAGTTCCGGTTGCACAAGCTTCTCACCCTCTTCATAAAACTTTCCATCCCGCAGAAATATTCGGTTGCTGTCGGAAAATTGTTTGAGAAGCTTTTCCGAACCGCTAAGCCCGCGCGCAAGATGATAACTAATCGTAAAGCCGTCAGCGGCAAGCTTGCGCGACGGTTCGACGACATCAGCCCATTTCAGTTTGCCGTGACGCTGCAAGGCTAATGACAAACCGGCGACGGTTCCGGGGACTCCGACCGCGCGATAGCCCACGGTGGAAGCGTCCTTGATCACCTCGCCTTTCTTGTCGAGATACATTTCACGCGAGGCGGCGAGCGGCGCGCGTTCGCGATAGTCGATGATCTCGGTGTCGCCGTTCGCGCGGCGAATCATCATGAAGCCTCCGCCGCCGAGATTGCCCGCCGAAGGCCACGTGACGGCGAGCGCAAGCCCGACGGCGACTGCCGCGTCGATCGCGTTGCCTCCGCGCTGCATGATCTCTACGCCGACACGCGAAGCGATCTCGCTGGTGGAAGCAACCATCCCGTGCCGCGCACGGGCGGGCTCGCGAGACGCCGCTCGTCCAGCGGACGATATTGATGACGCGAACAACGCGATGAGAAGAACGGCACACGCTTTTTTCCTCATTGTCTTCACCTTTTTCGGATTAGAGATGATTACCGATACATCCCGACATACCATGTGATCAACTGTTGGCCCGCGAAGAGCGAGATTATCGCCGCCGGACCGAGAAAGACTCCAAACGGAATTTGCATCTTCATATTACCACCGCGAAGCGCGATGAAAAGTATGCCGATCAATGATCCCAGGAGTGACCCGATGAAGATCGTCAGCAACGTGAGCTGCCATCCAAGAAATGCGCCCACCATCAGCATCATCTTCACGTCGCCAAGTCCCATTCCTTCGACGTGCCTCAGCCGATAATACGCTTCACGAACCAGCCAAAGACTTCCACCGCCGACCAGGGCGCCGAGCAGAGAAGCGAATAACGAGACCGCCCAGTCAGGCGAGTCCGCTAAACCGAATGGCGTCGGAGTGTGAGATATGATCCACGGATTTGGCGCGAGCGTTCGTAACACAAGCAGCACTATGAGCCCCGGATACGTGATCTTGTTTGGGAGCAGCTTGTAGCGCAGGTCGATGAAAACCAGGGGCACGATCAGCGAGACGAAAACTATATCAACCACCAACGGCAGCCATTTGCTGAAGACGGTTACTTCTTCGCGATGAACCAGGAACGCCGCAAGATAAAGCGCAGCCACGAGCAATTCCACCATCGGATACACCGGCGAGATTCGCGATCTGCAGTTTCGGCATCGGCCTCGAAGCAGAATCACATAACTGATCACCGGAATGTTGTCGTACCAGTTGATCTCTGCATTACAAGCGGGACAGTGGGATGCCGGCAGCACGATCGATTCGCCGAGTGGCAGCCGGCAGATGACGACGTTCAGGAAACTGCCAATCAGCAATCCGAAAACAAAAACAGCGAAGCCCAGGAAGTAAGGCGGCAGAGTTTCCATCGATGCCTTTCACGCCGCGCACTCGCAATCGATCACCCCTCGCGAGCCGGGCGACAAGTTAAGAGGAAGCATTCTCGCCGCTGCACCATATTAGATCAAGCGCGAGCGCGGCGAATTAGGCCGTGAACTGCGAGACTCCTCCGGAACAGCACGGTCCTTGCAGGTATTTATTCGGAGTGGCTCGCCGGAGCAGCGCGCCGGTTGTGATTGCGGGCATTCGATTTCAATACAACGAGGAAATAATGCTGAGAACGAGAATGATGCTGTTGGCAATGTGCCTTGGTTTGTGCGCTTCGGTTGGTGTGACTTCGAGCGCTTTGTCTCAACACTCACATCACGGGCACGGTGATTCGAAGTTTGCGGCAAAGGCTGCGGCCGGCAGTATAGCGGAGGCCGCGCTGGGAAGGCTGGGTGTCGAACGCGCCTCGAGCGCTGACGTAAAACAATTCGCGCAGCGTATGATTGACGATCATACACAGGCGCTCGACGAGTTGCGTAATCTGGCTTCACAAAAATCACTCGCCTTGCCTGACGCTGCCGGCAAGTCACTACAAACCGCCGAGACTAGGCTATCCAGGTTGTCCGGCCCCGCTTTTGATCGGGAGTTCATGGGAGTTATGATCAAGAATCACAATGATGCGCTCGACCTCTTTCAAAACGAGGCGGCGCACGGAGACGATACCGAAATGAAACAGTGGGCGGGGCAGACCGTCGACGCCATCAAGGAACATTTGCGAATGGCGCGAGAGATTGGTGCGAGCGTCGGCGTGAAGAAGTAGCTGTCGCCATCGCGATATCTGTGTGATGATTCAAATCAAAGAGAGGGAGACTATGAAATCAGGATTGTTCAGGATAATGGGTGCGATTGCGTTGCTCGTTGTTGGTCAATCGACGTACGCGATCGCGCAACAAACAAAGAACAGCAACACGTCCGCAAAGACTCACATGAAAGAGAGCGGCAAGGAAACCGTTGCGGCAGGCAAGAGTCTCGGCGGCAACCTCAAGCGTGGGCGCGTGGTGCGAGGCGGAAAACACTTCGGGAAACATGTAGGCAGGGCAGGGAAGCATTTCGGTAAAGGGACAGCGATCGCCGCCAAGAAAACCGGCAAAGCCGTAAAGAACGCCGCCAAGCCCTAAGCTACAACTAGAGTCGGACCTCGGATTTGCAGCGCCACCGCATTGGTAACGCTTGGAGATTCCGTGTCGCCGAAAGGGTCGTGGGAATAGGTTGCTCAGCGCTTCGCGGCGATGCTCTTCTTGAGCACGTCCATAATATCGACGACGTTGCTTTCGCCGCGCTTCTCGACCTCGACTTCGACCACGTCCTTCTTTCGCGATAACTTCTTTTTCGCGAGCTTCACAACGCGGGCTGTTTCGAAGTCCTTGGTTTCGGGCTTCGAGGGCTTGGCTTTCGAGTGACTTTTTATGAGCTTCTCGAACTGCTTGACCTTCGCTGGTTTGATCTTCGCTTTTTTGGGAAGCCCGATTTCCGCTGGCGTTCTCAACTCGTCCGCGAAGCGAAGAGTCTCGGCTCGCAGGATCCCATGGTCCGCAAGGATCGCGACGAGATATTCCTTGCCGCGCATGACAAACGTCGCAATGCCAACGCGCTCAATTTTCTCCATAGTTTTCGCAAGCAGGTTGTAAGCCTTTTGCGTGTTACCCGCGGGAGTCAGGAAATAGGAGCGCTCGAAATAGAGTGGGGGGATTGAATCCTGTTCGACGAATTTTCTGAGATCGATGTCACGCGATTTTTCAGGCGCCAGCCGGTCCAGTTCTTCGTCGGTCACGATCACGTACTTGTCTTTGGAAATCTCGAAACCCCGAATCATATCCTCGTCTTTCAAATCGCGACCGCTCTTCTGTGAATAGTAACGCCGGCTGAGCGGCGCGCCCTCAGGTCCGAGCATTCGCAAAGACGCGCGAGTGTTGCGATAGGCTGGAAACAAGTAGACTGGCACGCTCACGAGTCCAAAGGTAATCGTGCCGGACCAGAACGGCCGCGCACTGGGGGCTTGGTCGTCATTCTTCTGTTTTGTGCTTCGTCTAGGCAGCCTTCTTCTCCTTCTTCAGAGTCTTGAGGCTCTTCTCGAGGGCGGCGGCAAGCGAAGAGGTCGCTCGCTTTGACTTGACCGCGTGGAGCCTCGTTGTTTTTCCCTTTGCTTTTTTCTCAATGAATTCCATCACTCGTTCGCGATAGTCGTCCTTGAAGTCCGCGGGATCGAATTCACCGGCGAGCGCCTCGACGAGTTGCGTCGCCATCTTCACCTCTTTTTGATCCAGATCCCGGCCGCCCGGCGACGGGAGGTCTTTGGTCGAGACTACCTCTTCGGCGTGTCGCATAGTCACGAGCAACAGGTAGTCACCTTCAGCCCGCAGCGCGCCTGCGTATTGCTTGTTTCGCATAACCCATCGCGCGACGCCTTCCTTCTGCTGATTGTTCAGCGCCTCGGCTAATGCGAAGTAGGCGCCGGAGTCGCCATCCGGCCCGAGATAGTAAGGCCGCTCGTACCATTCGGGATCGATGCGAGTTGAAGGGACAAAGTGAGTGATTTCAATCTCACGTGAAGCCTCAGGATCGAGGCTTTCGAGTTCTTCCCCGGTGAGGATCACGAATGTTCCGGGCTCGATTTCGTAGCCCTTTTGAATATCGTCAGCGGCGACCTCTTCGCCCGTTGAGGGATCGACCATGTGTTGTTTGACTCGTTCTCTGGTCTTCTCTTCTAGGATATGAAAGTGAACTGTCTTATCAACGATGGCCGAATACAAATCGACCGGAACGCGAGTGGCGCCGATTTTCAGCTTTCCTTTCCACATAGCTCGAGCTGCCATAATCAACTTCCCTTTTGCGGGATGCGGCAAGTAACGCACAGGACTTCGGAGACCGTCCCTTCAATGCACAACGAGCAAAACGCAACGTCGCACTCCACGCAGCGGTACTCCGTTCCGTATGCGTACGTCTGCCTGCATTCGGAACAGACGTCGCTCCCGGATTCGAGCCACCAACGCGGCTTTTGATGAGCGCCAGCCATCAACATCACCTCTTCGCAGTTTCGGTTCCAAAGACATCCGTGCTAGTAAACGGGCTGATCTTGGGAGTAGACTTCACGGCCATGAATACAACCTCAGTGTTGGCACTTGCATTCGCGATCGGGCTGATTTGCGGGCTCCGATCTTTGACCGGGCCGGCCGTGATAACTCTGGCCGCGCATTGGAAATGGATCGATCTGCACAACTCCGCGCTCAGCTTTCTGGGTTCAACGGCGGCGGTGATTGTAGCAATTGTGGCTGCGCTTATCGAGATTATCGTCGACAAACTCCCGAACACTCCGAAGCGAACGGAAGCGCTCGGTCTCATCGCGAGACTCCTTTTTGGCGGGCTGTGTGGCGCAGCGATTTGCGCGGCAAGGGATCAGTCGATGGTGATCGGCGCCGTGCTTGGCGGGGCTGGAGGACTGATCGGAGCGTTCGCCGGCTATCAGGCGCGCACGCGTCTCGTGAGGGCGTTGGGCGTTCCCGATGTTGTCGTGGCGTTGATCGAAGACGCGGTTGCGATTGGCGGCGGATTTCTGATCGTCTCCCGATTCTAAGCGGCGGTCTAGGCGGCTTCGATGAAGATCCTTCAAGTTTGTTCGGCGAGTGAGATGGGCGGCGGAGAAGTGCACGTCGCCGATCTCGTTCGCGGACTCACCGAACGCGGCCACGCGGTTTCACTCGCCGTTCGCCCCGCGAGTCCGTTGCGCGGCGCGCTCGCGGGGGTGATTGCGTCGTGGCACGAGATGCCGCTTCAGAATTCGCTTGATTTGATTTCCGCGCGGGCGATTGCCCAGATCGTCGAAGCAAACAAGATCGATATAATCCACGCGCACGTGGGCCGCGATTACCTGGTAGCGGCGCTCGCCGAGCGTCACGGCAACGCGGCGAAGCTCATTCTTACGCGGCATCATTATTTACCGATGAAGCGCAGCGCGCTTTACCGCTGGATGCTTCGAGATGTGGCGCGTGTAATCGCGGTTTCGGAAAGCGTGCGTCAATCCGTGATCGAACGGCTGAGGCTTCCGGCCGAGCGTGTTCGCACGATTCCCAATTGGATCAACCCTGAACGCTTCAAACCGGTCGAGCGAGATGCGGCGCGCGCGATGTTTCGGCTTCGAGCCAACATCGTCGTCGCCTGCATCGGGCAGTTGACGCCGGCTAAAGGCCAGGAGGAGTTCGTGCGCGCGGCCGCCAACATCGGGCGCATGCGCGCGGACGTCGAGTTCCTGATAGTAGGTGCGGAGCGCGAAGACGAGCAGCACTTCACCGAGCATCTGCGAAAGCTGGCAGTGTCGCTGGGTATTCGCGAGCGGCTGACCTTCACCGGCCACGTGAGTCATCTGCCTCAGCTTCTTGCCGCGGTCGATGTAGTAGTTGTGCCGTCGTGGGATGAGGGGTTCTCGCTGGTGACGTTGGAGGCGCTTGCGGCGCGCCGAGCGGTGCTGGCGTCAAACATCGGAGGGATCAAAGGTATCATTTACGACAACACGACCGGCTTGCTGTTTCCGCCTCGCGACGTCGAAGCGCTCACGGAAAAGTTATTGTGGCTGGTTGCGGATGCGCCGCTAAGAGATCGACTTTCGGCGCAAGGGCAGCGCGATGTTTACAATCGATTCAGCCGCGATCAGATCATCAGTCAGATCGAGTCGCTTTATGAGGAAGTAGTTGGGGAAGGGAAAAGTGAAACGTGATGCGTGAAACGTGAAGAGTGATGCGTGAAACATCAAGGGGGGTCCGTGATAATTTGTCCGGTCACGGTTCACTCTCGTCACGCATCACGCATCACGTATCACGCATCACGTATCACGCATCACGTATCACGTATCACGCATCACGTATCACGCATCACGTATCACGCATCACGTTTCACTCATCACGTTTCACTCATCACGTTTCACTCATCACGTTTCACTCTCTTGTCCCAAAGTTTTAGCTTCTTCAGAAAGTCGTAGTGAGCAGCGAAGCGAGCGATGGCAAGACCGGGCGCGCCGTCCAGGAAGCCAAGCTTGAACACGTAAGAACGAACAAACACCAGCGCCGGAGACAGCAGCAGTTGGAAAAGCGAAGCACTCTTGCCCCGCGAATGCGCCTCCTCCGCGGCAAGGGTTGTGTAACGATCCATTCGCAAGTGATGCTCAGACGCGTCGCGAACCGTGTAGTGAAGAATGTTACCGTTGAGCTTCTGAACTTCTCCATCAGCATCCAATGTCTCGTGCACGTAGTCGCCTCGCCAGCGAGCGCGATCGCGGCGATAGAGCCTGCACTTGTAGTCCGGCCACCAGCCTGAATGCTTGATCCATCGGCCGAGGTAAAAAGTCGATCGCGGCATTTCGAATGCCGCCGCTGTGGGTTCGGCGCCTTGTTTAATATGTTCGATCTCTCTTTTCAATTCTTCTGACACCCGTTCATCGGCGTCGAGGCTGAAGATCCAATCATTGCTCGCCTGCTCCGCCGCAAAGTTCTTCTGCGCCGAGTAGCCGGGCCACGGCCGAATGAATACGCGATTTGTGAAGCGGCGCGCAATCTCAACCGTGTGGTCGGTGCTCTCCGAGTCGACGACGATGATTTCGTCCGCCCACCGAAGCGATTCAAGCGCCGCGGCGATGTTGTCTTCTTCGTTGAAGGTGATAACGGTGGCGGTGATCTTCATTTCGAGTACGGTCCATTCTGTTTGAGTGCGCTGAAGTTGGCAAGCGCGGAAATATTGTTCCGCCAAACAACGCTGTCGCGCTATAATCGTTTCAACTCGTGATTCCTGGGCATCGAGTTAATTCGATAACCGGGAGATCAATATGAGCAAAGACCTGACACAGAATCAGAATGGCTCGCTCGAGGACAAAGTCGATCGTCTGATCATCGCAGTTCAATCGATGGACTCACGGCTGGGGGATGTCGAAGCTCGGCTTGGAAGACTTGAGACGACGATCGAAGAGCGTTTGAAGGATACTCGCCCTATGTGGGAGGCCGTTCAAACACAATTGGCTGAGATGAGAGAGTCTCAGGACCGTTTGCGCGGCGAGATGGAGAAAGGGTTTCGTCTCGTTGACCGGCGCCTCGAGAGCCATCCAGTTGAGTACGAAAAGCTTTACCGCTACCACCGCGACCTTGAGGAGCGCCTCGAGAGAATCGAAAAGCAATCAAGCTAGGACGAGATATGTTGCTCAGGTGCGCAGATCAGCATTCGCGCTCGGAGTAGTGACGACATATTGAAGCGCGCCGGCAGGTCATTTGAAAATGGCGGCTCGAGATATCGAAGCAAAACATCAACCGGCAAGGTCACACGAGTCTCTCCTTCAACCGGCGCAGAATGTCCATAGCTTGATCAGAACTGAGCCCGTCGGCGTCCAGATTTCTTAGCTCATCAACAACCGCGTCGTTTGCCGCCTCAAACAAAGTTGGCTGAGGCGCAGCTTTTCGGGAAGGCAGATGACGCGCGAACTTTGGCCTGCCGGTTACGTCCAACTCGTTCGCTTCGAGGTTCGAAAGAATCTCTCTCGCGCGTTCGGTCACCGCTCGCGGCAGACCCGCAAGCCTCGCGACTTCGATACCATAGGATTTCGACGCGGTGCCTTCGACCACTCGGCGCAGAAACACAATAGTGCCGCCGCTCTCTTTGACACCCATCTGATAATTCCTCGCGCCCGGCAGCAGTTTCGAGAGCTCGGTCATCTCGTGATAGTGCGTCGCGAACAAGGTCTTCGCTGCGTGCTGCGAATTATCGTGCAGGTATTCGGCAATTGCCCACGCGAGCGACAACCCGTCGAATGTCGATGTGCCTCGGCCGACTTCATCGAGCAGAATCAAGCTCCGCGGCGTCGCGGTATTGAGAATGTTAGCCGTCTCGGTCATCTCTACCATGAACGTCGATCGCCCGCGCGCGAGACTGTCCGAAGCGCCGACGCGAGTGAACACGCGATCGAGTATCGCGATTCGCGCTTCTTCGGCGGGCACGAACGAACCGATCTGAGCGAGAATCGCAATCAACGCGGTTTGTCTCAGGTATACCGACTTGCCACCCATGTTCGGACCGGTGATGATCAGCAAGCGATCGGTCGAGTTGTTCAGATAAGTGTCGTTCGGGATGAAGCGTTCGCCGGTCGCTTCGATCACCGGATGCCGGCCGGCGCGCACGTAGATCTCGTCGTCTTCAGTCAGCAGAGGACGCGAGTAATTGCGCCGCGCCGCAACTTCCGCGAGCGACAGCAAAACGTCGAGCATCGCAAGCGCCTGCGCGACGGCCTGAACCCGTCGCGTTTCAACAGACACTGTCTGACGAATCTCGGCGAACAATGTTTGCTCGATTTCACTGATGCGTTCTTCGGCTCCGAGAACCTTGGCCTCGTATTCTTTCAGCTCCGGAGTGGTGTATCGCTCGGCGTTCGCAAGCGTCTGTTTGCGTTCGTAATCCGGCGGCGCGTTTTTCGTGTTCGACTTGCTGATTTCGATGAAGTAGCCGAACACGTTATTGAACTTCACCTTGAGAGATGAGATACCGGTCCTCGTTCGCTCGCGCGTTTCGATCGCCGCAATGAAGCTCTTGCTCGATGATGAAAGCTGACGCAACTCGTCGAGTTCGGCGTTATGCCCCTCGCGAATATAACCGCCGTCGGTCAGCGTTGCGGGCGGATCATCCGCGATGCTGCTGCCAATCAAATCGCGCAGGTCCTGCAACTCGTCGAGCTTGCCGGCGAGCGCTTCGAGCAGCGAGGCGTTCGCGTCGGCAAGCGTCTCTTTGATGTGAGGGATTGTGTCCGCCGAAGTTTTTAACGCAACCAGATCGCGAGCGTTAGCGCGGCCCAAACTTATCCGAGCCATCAATCGTTCCAGATCGACGATGTTCTTCAACTCAGTTCGCAGGCGATCACGCAGTATCAATGCGTTCTTGAATTCCGCAACCGCGTCCAGGCGCGCATTCAACTCCTCAATCTTCATCGAAGGGCGCAGCAACCACTGTTTCAACAAACGCCCGCCCATTCCGGTCACGCTTTCGTCTATCACCGCGATGAGGGTTCGGGTTCGCCCGCCATCCAGCGCTTCAACCAACTCGAGATTGCGTACGGTCGGTTGATCGAGAGTTAGATAGTCATTCGGCTCGAAGTACGAGAGTCCGGTGATGTGCGCGGCGTTGTCCTTCTGAGTTTCGCGAATGTAATGAAGCGCGCCGCCCGCTGCAGCCGTCGCCAAATCGTGTCCCGCGAGCCCGAAGCCCTCGAGCGACGCGACGTCAAAGTGGCTCAGCAGCAATTCGCGCGCGCGGTCGAATGAGAAGAACCATTCATCGAGCGGATTCAACGCGAACTGAGTTTCCGAAAAGTTCGATCCGCTTGCCGCGCTTTCCGCGCTGATTGCGCCGCCGTCTGCGTCCGATTTCTGAGGGCGCCTGAACAACGGCTCGAGCGATTTCGGAAAGATGATCTCGCGTGGGCCGAAGCATTCGATTTGTTCGACCACACGCTCCCAGGCCGCGTCGCCTGTGAACTGCGTCGCGATAAACTCGCCGGTCGAAAGATCCAGAAATGCCGCAGCCATTCCCGAGCCCGCCCCGAACACAGAAGCCAGGTAGCTGTTCTCGCGCGCGTCCAACAATTGTGAATCGATCGCCGTTCCTGGCGTGATAACCCTCACAACTTCGCGGCGAACGAGCTTGGTGGTCTTGCTGGCGTCTTCTGTTTGATCGCAGATCGCGACGCGATAACCTTTGCGAACGAGCTTCGCGACGTATCCACTCGCGGCGTGATAAGGCACTCCGCACATCGGCACTGGATTCCCACGCTCGCGATGCCGTGCCGTAAGAGTGATTTCTAATTCTTTCGCCCCGATCACCGCGTCATCGAAGAACAACTCGTAGAAATCGCCGAGCCGAAAGAAGAGTAGAGTTCCGGGATGTTGGCGCTTGATTTCCTGATACTGCCGAAGCATTGGTGTAGGTGGCTGCATAGCGTTGTCAGGATCAGTAAGTCACAAAACTCGAGGGACGGCTGAATCACGACGCGTGTCGCATTTCGTCAGGTTGTTTCGACCATGGGCAGAATATATAATCGGCCATCGACGGTCAAATTTGCCGAGACGATTTCCAGCAACCAACTTCCGACGCGATTGAAGAACAAGCTTGCAGGAACAGGAACACACAACTTCAGCACCCATCATTCTGGCGATAGACACCTCGTCAAAGAGTACGAGCCTGGCATTGGCGCGAGCAGCGACGCTGGTGAAGTCGATCACCACGCCCGTTGATCAAACTCGCTCAGAAAAACTGTGGGCCGAGATCGAAACGCTGCTCGCCGAAGTGGGACAGACCATTCGCGATGTGGACATTTTTTCGGTGTGTCGGGGACCCGGGGGATTCACCGGGTTGCGAGTTGGGATATCGGCGGTGAAGGGCTTTGCCGCCGCAATGAACAAACCAATCGCGGGCGTCACCTCGCTTGAAGCCGCGGCGATTTCGCCCGAGAGCGACAGAGCGTACGCGCTGGTGAATGCTTACAAGGGCGAAGTCTATTCGCAACTGTTCTCGTTTGATCTTGAGCGGATGCCGGTAGCCGAAAACGAGCCGCTCGTGTCGAGTGTAGAGGATGCGCTCGATCGGGTTGCGGGACTTGATGAGGTGATATTTGTTGGCGACGCCGCTGAAGGGCACGCTGATGCAATATCCGGGCGGGGCAAACTGAATTGGTCGGTCAGCCGATCGAATCATTGCCTCGCTGAAGATATCGCGAGGCTGGCCTTCATAAAATATTCACGAAGCCAGCTCGATGATGCCGGCACGTTGAAGGCGTGTTATGTACGGCCCTCGGAAGCCGAAATAAAGTTGTCGTTGGGACTGTTGGGCTCTAAGATCAAACGGAGCCTGAAGCACGGGTGAATCATTCAAGGAGAGTTGCGGTGTCGATCAGCAATCTTACCAGCAGGGAATACGAACCCATCCCAAGATCGTATTCGATTGAGCCGATGCGCGAACGCGATTTGATCGGGGTGGTTGAAATCGAAGAAGCCAGCGGATTGAACCGATGGGGGCACGACGCTTATAAACGAGAGCTGTTCACCAATGAAAACTCGGTGATGTTAGTCGCGCGCAATCTTTTTCACGGTCCGTCGGTGATTGGGTTTTTCGCGGGCTGGATCGTCGAGGACGAATTGCATGTCAACAACGTCGCGTCGCACGGGGAGTTCCGTCGAATCGGCATCGGACGCAATCTGATGGAAGCGGCGACCGACGAAGCGCGGCGCCGAGGCGTCAAGCAGATCCTGCTGGAAGTGCGAGCGTCAAACAAACCCGCGCAGTTATTGTATGGTGAACTTGGTTTCAAATTAGTCGGGCGCCGCCGGGATTACTACCGTTTGCCGATCGAGGACGCATTGGTGATGAAGTTGAAGCTCAGGTAGGTTGACAAGCGATTCGCGAATTTGGCGGTCAGTTGACAGGAGAAAACAGCGATAGCTAGAATCAACTTCGCCTGAAAGCGGGAGTAACTCAGCGGTAGAGTGCGACCTTGCCAAGGTCGAAGTCGCGGGTTCAAATCCCGTCTCCCGCTCCAAAGTTTTCAAAGGCGAAGGCCGAGACTCAAGCAGCGAATTGGGAACCAGCCTTCGCCTTTCGTTTGACAATTTTGACAATGAGGCGGCGTAGCCAAGTGGTAAGGCAGAGGTCTGCAAAACCTTTATCCATCGGTTCGATTCCGATCGCCGCCTCCAACTTTTCTTTCACCATCTCCAAAACCCCTGCGAGAAAGCAATGTCGAAAATGCGAATGCCTGTGATTCCTTTCCTCGCGCTGGCGGTATTCATTTTGGCGATGGCGAGCAATGCGAGTACTCACAATGAGGCGGTGCGTATGTCTCGAATAGATCATCTTGTGTACGCAACGCCGGATCTAGCCGCGGGTGTCGAGCGCGTCGAGAAACTGCTTGGTGTTCACGCTGTTCCGGGCGGCCAACATCCGGGCGCGGGCACTCGCAACGCGCTGATCGGATTAGGCGACTAGGTCTATCTCGAAATCATCGGACCCGATCCCGATCAGCCAAAGCCACCGAGGGCGCGCCGATTTGGTATAGACGAGTTGAAGTCACCACGATTAGTCACGTGGGCCGCCAAAGGCTCCGATCTCGATCGGCTCGTGGCAGACGGCCGTCGGCAAGGAATAGATCTCGGGCGGGTGCAGGCTGGAAGCCGGCAGCGGCCGGACGGCGTGATGTTGGCGTGGAAGCTCACGGTTTCTCCCACACTAACCGAAGGCGGCGTAGTTCCGTTCTTGATAGATTGGGGAGAGACCGAACATCCGGCATCGAAACTGCCGAAGGGTTGCACTCTAGTTTCTCTTCGCGCGGAGCATCCGAACCCCGAGCGCGTTGAAGCGATGATAGCCGCGCTTGGCTTGGAGTTGCCGGTGAAACGGGGTTCCGCTCCAGCACTGATTGCGGCTATCGCAACTCCGCGGGGAATAGTCGATCTTCGGTGACTTTCGTCTTCCGATCATAACTGTCGACAAGACGATATGAATGGGTGAGATCAACAGCGTGAGATAGCAGCTTATCTCGTTGTCGGCGGCTAATTTGGGTGTATCGAATAAGAAAGATGCTGTAGACTTCTTCCGATTAGAGGTGTGGAGGTTACATGAATCGGACTCATCTTGCCGCTCTATTGGAGCGTCCAGAGATACAACAAAGGATACTTAATGATTATGAAGGAGGGTACTCTCTCGGGATTACTGCAAACGACCAGAATCGCTCGGAGATGGCCATTCGTGTTCACATCGAGGGGGAAAGAACTGCTAATATCCCATCGTTCATTAATTTGGAGGGGGAGCGTATTCAAATAATCGTCAATACGAACTTCAAAATCCCTGAACCACTAATAGTCGGCTGAATCTGTGAAAAACAAGTTCTGTTTGAACCTTCCTCGTAAAGTTGTTCCCTGAAGTTGCAGTGTGGCCGTTTTCTTGGGCAGCAGATTGGCAATAGGAGGAAAGGATGGGCGTTCCATTTCAAGAAGCCGTCGATAGACTTGAAGATGCGGCAGAGGATTGTTTGACGCAGACATTCGTGTGAGATCCGTTGGAGTTGTTCGACACAAGAATGCTTTCGGCTTTCGCGCAGTCAGAAACAGCGCGATGCCTGTACCTTTGGGCGCTGACTTTTCTAAGGTAGGTTTGGTTAAGGGCGTGCCAGTTGTTTTTACTGATGTGTTGGGTGAAGTCGAATCCTTGGTTATGCTTTCAGGTACAGGCCCCTCCAGCCCGATACTAACAGATCCAATGCCGGAGACAGGACGTCACAGACCACTCGTTAGCGGCTTGCAGGTTCAGAACTTCGATGATGATAGTCGACAAGGAGAAGTAGATCGGGGATTCATTAACATCGGTACTTTAGGGTGTTTCGTTCACCTCGCCGATGGTAAAAGCGCCTTGTTATCAAACAACCACGTTATTGCAGGCGAGAATCGCGGAGTAAAGGGCAAAGATAGAGTTTTTCAGCCGGGCAGTACAGAAGCCAAGACTGTGGATCAGATCGCAACGCTTACAGACTTTGTAGATTTGCTGGTCAGTCCCATAGGAGCAACGCCTCGCAAAGGAACCGTTATATATAATGAGGTGGATGCGGGTGTTGCGGAGATAGCAAAGGAAGTTGAGTGGGCTAAGGGTTACCTTCCTTTGCGACGCCTAGTCACACCATCAGGAACAGCCGGTGCACAGGTGGGTGATCAGGTCTTCAAGGTAGGCAGTACCACAGGTTTAACATATGGCGAAGTAACGGATGTAACCACGATTGTCGGGCCTATTGCTTACTACTCTGGGCCGCGTTGGTTCAGACGATCATTCATAGTAGAGGCGCTTAATGGCGAGCGGTTTTCAGATAACGGGGACTCTGGTTCAGCCATTGTGCGTTCAGATGGGCGGGTTGTCGGAATTCTATATGCTGGCAATGGGCAGCAAAACTATGCATGCCCAATAGATGCGATTCTCGAGAATTTGAACTGTACTCTAGCCTGACAAGATCGCAAGCCGACCAGAGCAAGTCAACTTACAGATGCCGATTCGCAACCGCAGCGAAGATTCGACGTTGAACTTATTCTCCTGGTCATCCCTGAACAGCAAGTTCACCGAAATTCGTGCGTCGGATCGCAGTGAATCGCTGTGCGTTCCCCAAAACGCTGCTTTAGCCAAACACTTGAAGCCTGCCTGCTAGAGGAGTAGCATCTTCACGTTCTCGCAAGTCTCCCCGACGGCACGAACATTCTCCCGAGATCTCAATAGGACCACTGCCATGCAAAGAATAGCGATGGTGATGTGCGTGTCGCTCGTGTTGTTGACCTCGGTGCTGCACGCGCAAGGTGACCGGCGCGACATGAATCAGCGCTCGCCTGCGACGAGGCAATTGGCTGCCGTTCGCGGCGAGGTGTCAAAGATCGCGGGTGCGAGCAAGGGAATGTTGTTCATAACGGTCAAGCCTGCGAAGGAGTTTTCGGAGGTGACGGTGCTGGCTCGTGAGAACGATTTCGTTGGGGCGGCCGCCGGACGATCGAACGAGCCGGATCTGCTCGGACTGTTATCGGATGACTCGCGCGACGACGAAACGATAACCGCTGCTGAGCTCAACGAGGGCGACGTCGTTTCGGTGATTTACGATCCTCAACTTCAGAACCGCGCGCTGGAGATTTATGTTCACTAAGCCGCGCCGCCTGATCGCCGAGCGAACTCTCGGATGGCTTTTGTGTGTGCTCCCCGATCTGTATAATCAACGTGGCATTCAGCCAGCGAGTAAATCAAGGAGAGTGATTTGAGTATGCGAAAGATTGGTTATGGATTACTGCTTATCGTGATGCTTGCGGGCGCTGTTGCTGCGCGGACATGGCCGGAGGGGACGGAAAAGAAAAACGTCACCAATAAGATGTGTCCCGTCAGCGGCGGGCCGGTGAGTGAGAAATATCGGGCCGAATATAAAGGGCAGTTTGTCTATGTGTGCTGCGAAGGCTGCCTGAGCGAATTCAACAAGGCTCCTGAGACGTTTGTGGCAAAGCTCTCGAAGGAAGATCAGGAAGCAATCAAGATCAACGAGCTTTGTCCGATCTCAAAAGAGCCGATTGATAAGAAGCTTTCGGTCGAGTTCGAAGGCCGGAAGGTTTACTTCTGTTGTGATCATTGCGTCGAGGCTTACAAGAAGGACCATCCGACTGCAAAGTGATTTTGTGAATGCAGTCTGAGAATATTGAGTCGAACCGACAGTCGAGAAAGAAAGCAGCGGCGAGCGCATGCAACAAGTCGCATGCACAGCTCGCCGCTTTTGCATGGAGGAGAAAAGTCAATGAGCTCGAATGAGGATTCAACCGGCGTCCGATGCGCTGGAGCAGGGAAGTTCTTAGTGTTGAGTGTGATCGCTTTGGCGATGGTTATGACAGGTTGTGGCGACCGAAAGAGTGGATCGAGTGGCAACGTTGTGATCGAGACCGATCTCGGGACGATAAAGTTTGAGCTGCTCGATAATGAAGCGCCCAAGACCGCTGAAAACTTTCGGCTCCTGGCCGAACGCGGATATTACAATGGAACGATCTTTCATCGAGTGATCGCGGGATTCATGATTCAGGGCGGCGATCCGAACGGCGACGGAAGCGGAGGAGAATCCGCGACAGGCGCGCCGCTGCCAAATGAGATCGACCGGAACTCACCTCTCTACCAGGGCGGCTATCAGCGCGGCCTCGTGGCGATGGCGAACAAGGGAAGACCCGAGACCGGCGGAAGCCAGTTTTTCATCATGCATCAACGCTATCCGCTGCCGGCGAACTACACCATCTTTGGGCGGGTGACCGATGGTATGGATGTCGTCGACATGATCGCCACCGCTCCGAACACCGGGACGTCCACGATGAATCGCCCAGTGACTCCAGTGAAGGTGAACAAGTTGTTTATTGAGTAACGTGCCGGCACGCGATACGGAGCAGTGCGATGAGCGAAGCTGATCAGCAAGCAACCGCGGCAATGGGTCCGGCCGAAAGCGCCGAACCTGCTGTCCGCGTTGCTGAGCCGCTCAAAACAGCTCGTCGCCGCCGGCGGTCGTTATGGCGCCGGCTCGCGAATCCGTTGGTTCGCTCCTTGATCGCTGTACTGATTGGAACTCTGATCTTGCGTCTGGCCAGTCACGCGATGGGTCAGATGACGCAGTTTTATCTCGACCACATCAGCCGCAGCTACTATCACATCTCACATACAACGGGGGCATATGTCATCGCCGCGTTCTTCGTTACCGAGTTGCTGGGATCTCTGGTGTTCGGCGCGATGAGCGATCGCTATGGCCGCAGGCTCTTCATCATCCTCGGCCCGGTGCTTGGATTGATTGCGGTGCAAATCACCGCGATGACTTCGGCGCTTTGGCTTCTCGTGTTCGCGAGATTGATAGCGGGACTTTCAACAGGAAGCTCGGTGCCGGCCACGTTGGGTTATATCTCGGACGCGACGGTGGGAAGACCAATTCTGCGCGCGCGAGTCATAGGGTTCTTCGAAATAACTCTGGTCGGCGGCATTGCGTTGGGGGCCGTCGTCGGAGGCTATCTGTGGAAGTTTTTTCCGAACGAGAAGTCAATAGCCGGAATCCGGTTTATGAGCCCGGCGTTCATCTTTAACGGGTTGATCTTCATTCTCAGCACGGTTGTGTTCGCGTGGGGACTGCGGGACGTGAAGCGCGGCAAATCCGCGGATGCCGAGCAGAACGGGATCTCACACTCGTCAGCGGCGGGGCGAACGCTCGGTCACTATTACGACGCTTTCAAGTCGCGCTCGATTTGGATGTTCAGCCCTGCATGGATTTCTGTGTTCGCGATAGTCGGCATGTGGACTAATGTCAGCGCGCGCCTGTTCACCGGCCACAAACAATATGAAGGACAACTTCTGACCGGCGCAGTCTCGCCCGAGAAATTTGAGAATGGATTTGCGACACTGGCGATCTTTTTCGCCCTGGGAGTCCTTGCGTGGAGTTTCGTATTGGCGCGATATCGCAAGACGAGCGTGATGTTGGTCAGTACTCTCGCGCTGTTTGGATTGATTGTTACTGTATTTGCCCTGAATCATCTCGAGTCATATTCCAGCCCATTCTATTATCTCTTGCTTGGGCTGCTATTGATCGGCGTCCTGGTCCTGAGCGGATTTACGCCCGCGGCTCTGACTTATCTTGCGGACGTAACCGAGCGCTTCACCGAGAATCGCGGCTCGATAATGGGACTTTATTCCGTCTTCCTGGGAGTTGGTCAGTTCCTGGGTACCTCAATCGGCGGATATTTCGCTGAATGGAACGGAGTCGATGGGTTGCTCATGCTCAGCGCGATTTTCGGCGGGATAACTGCCGTAAGCTTGCTCACGCTTCGCCGCCAGGAACCGCCGGCCTCACCCTCGGTCAAGCTTGCCGCCCAGGTTCCATCTGAGAACGAAGTCACTCCAGCTAGTCTTTGAAACCTTGAAGCCGCATGGCTCCTTCGGAGAAGAGCAACTCCAATTCTCGTTCAAAAAAATGAAGAAGCTGACAAGCTTTGAGCGCGACGAGACTGCGCAGCTCTCTTGTTCAAAAGTTTGAATTAGTTTATCGCGCAAGTTAAGGAATGCGGTTCATCGCGAAGCCTACTAGCCGGATTACAAATTCTTGGGTATGAATCCATTTTTTAGGATGCGCGCATCGTGTTGTTTGTGAATTCACTCGAAAAGAATCAGCGCACATCTACGTTTTTCCACGGGTTAGCTTCAGTCTGATGAGCGGCGTGTGTTAGGTCTGCGAATTGCACACTCGACAGCCAAGTGTGTCCGAGGCAATGACGAACTTCTGTTAAACAGATTTTCGAATCCCGTGAATGTTAATCCATGCAAGGGGGTACGAAGCATGATGAGAAAACTATGCTCAGGAGCAACTACTTTTCTGCTACTGCTTTCTTTGGGCGCGCCTGTGCTCGCTCAGGCTGGCGGAAAAGGAGCCTTAACGGGCACGGTAGTCGACTCGACCGGAGGCGCGGTTACCAACGCCAAGGTTACGGCAAGAAATGCAGCAACGAACGTAGCATACGATACGCAAACGACCGATGCCGGTCTATATCGCTTCAATGATTTGCCAGTCGGAACTTATTCGGTCTCGATAGAGGCCCCGAGTTTCAAGGCATCAAAGATTGAAAACGTCGTGGTGACTGTAGGCCAGGTGGTCACCCAAAACACAACGCTTGAAACCGGTGCGCCAACTGAGAGTGTTACCGTCACCGCATCAGGCGAACAGCTTGTCCAATCTTCAGAGGGCAGCTTGTCGACTCTGCTGAACCGCAAGGTTTGGGAGAGCTATCCGCTCGAGAATCGTGACTCAAACGAGTTCATCGATCTGCTTCCGGGATCGGTTCCCGATGCGATCGCCGGCACCACGCGAGGCGCGGCTGTCAACGGAGCCCGGCCGGGCATGGGCAATTTCATGGTAGATGGCTACGACAACAACGATCAGGGCCAGGGTGGCCGAGGGTCCACGATCGCCGGCGGTATCACCAGTATTTCGCCGGAAGCGATTCAAGAATACCGCATCGTTACTAACACGTATTCCGCGCAATACGGGAAGGCCGGCGGTTTTGTGGCCGACACCGTGCTCAAGACTGGAGCCAATCGGTATCACGGCTCCTTGTTCGAATACAACCGCGTTCAGGCACTGGCCGCAAACGACTTCTTCTCCAATCGAGATGGGATCGAGGATTCGCTGGTGCGAAACCAGTTTGGCTTCTCGTTTGGCGGTCCGATAAAGAAGGACAAAACCTTCTACTTCGCCACGGCTGAATGGCATAAGCTGCGACAGGGCGCGCCCGTCACGACGACGAGCTTCACCCAGCAGTTCTTCAATTTCGTCAACAGCGGCGCCTTCGCAAACTTCATGGAAGGACCAGGGCTGTGTGGCGGCGAGTGTCCGGGCGCGTTCTCAAGGTCGCGCACGGTTGGGCCGCTCTTCAAGAAACTGGCCGCGGCAACATTTCCCGGAGGCATACCATTCGCGACAAGTCAGTTCAGCAATGTCGGCGCGGGTCTGTTCACCGAGGGAATCGTCTACCCGGTACCCGTGTACGGGCAAGTATCAGTTACCACGCAAACGATCTTTGATCAGTACCGAGTCAGCAGCAAGGTTGATCACACATTCTCGCCTTCTGACCGGCTGAGCGGCTCATTCCTGATCGAGAACCCGGACACCACCAACACGATAATCGGCGGGGATGGCACGGTAGGAACGCCAATCGTAACCGACGCGCGTCGCGTTAACATCGGCCTAACCTATAACCATACGTTCAGCACGACTGTTCTCAACGAGGCGAAGCTTAGCTACCTGCGCAACCGAGCTGACTTCCCTCAGTTGGCGGGCCTCGACGGCATTCCTTCGGTCGTAACTGGAATCGATCCGTTGGGACTCTCCTTCGGACAAAGCAGCTCGCTGCCGCAGTTCTTTACCGACCGGCAGATGCAGTTCCAGGACCACCTGTCGTTCCTGAAAGGGTCGCATAGCTTCCGCACTGGCGGCGAGTATCGCCGGACCTTCAATGCCTCGGCATTCGAGGCTACCAAGAACGGTCTCTTCCTTCCGCACGGTGTTGAGGAGTTGCTGACCGACGGCTTCTTCGGAGATGAAGCGGACAGCGTGTTCGGAACGGCGTTCGGAGGCTTTACGTTCGCGCAGGCATCTGTGAATCCGGTCACCAGAGGGCTGCCGGAATACTATCGTGGCTACAGGGCGAATGAGATGGCCTTCTACTTTCAGGATGACTGGAAGCTGAAGCGCAATCTCACCGTGAATCTGGGCCTTCGGTGGGAGTACTTTGGTCCACCTCACAACTTCCGAAAGGGAATAGATTCGAACTTCTACTTCGGAAGCCCTGTGACTCCGGTACCCAATCCGACAACCAATGCCTTCTTCCCCTCAAACAGCCCGCTCATCGCCAGCCTGGTTACTGGGAGTTTCCAGCAGCGGGATCACAGCATCTGGGAGAAGGATAACAATAACTTCGCACCTCGCGTTGGTTTCGCGTGGGATGTGTTCAACGATCAGAAGCTCGTGGTTCGCGGCGGCGGCGGGATGTTCTATGATCGCATCTGGAACAACCTGTTCGAGAACATTCGCTTCAACGCGCCGTTCTTCAACTTCAGCACCATCGGAGCATTCGGTAATGGTGTTCCGTCGGGTCCCATATCTACACCGGGACTCTTCACCGTGCCGTTCACGAGCACAAGCTTGTTCGCAAATCCCGCGAGTCTTCCGGCTCCTTCTCCTCGGCACATGGATCAGAATCTTGTGACGCCTTTCCTCTATCAGGCGTTCCTGGGTGTGCAGAAGGAACTTGCAAAGAGCACGGTTGTAGAAGTCAACTACATAACCACGCTGGGCCGGCAGTTGACCGGCGTCATCAACATCAACACCTACAACGGGCGATCCGGTGGATCTTTGGGAACTACCGGCCGGGCAAACGGAAGTACGCGCCGACCGAATCCAGCAATCGCAAGCGACAACTTCCGCACCAACGCGTTTACGTCGAGCTATCACGGTGGGCAGGTTATCCTGCGGCATCGCGCGCGCTTTGGATTGCAGTTGAACAGCAGCTACACATTTTCCAAGGCGATCGATACGATCAGCGACGCGTTCAATGCCCGTCTGGGTTTGAATCCGACTAACAACTTCAACATCGGCCTCGATCGAGGGCGAGCCGACTTTGACGTGCGCCATAAGTTTGTCACCGATTTCAGCTACGAGATCCCCTTCATGAAGGAGAACCGATACCTGGGCGGATGGGAAGCTACTGGAATCGTCACCGTTCAGACGGGCGCGCCTTTTAGCGTGTTCAGCACAAGTTCGAGTGAAGACGCGAACGCCGATGGGATCTTCACGGATCGCGCTGTGTACATTGGCAGCGGGCCAATCGACAGTGTGATCAATCACAATACGAGCCCGGCTAACGGCTATTTCGATAGCAGCCAGTTCGTTGGCATGGTTACTCGTGCGAAGCA
>Ga0070705_100000314_pt1 | contig 28624 bp, 23 predicted proteins | sample KBSK5253metaG_FD_65455 | JGI IMG/M metagenome (GOLD analysis project Ga0070705, IMG submission 65455) | Corn, switchgrass and miscanthus rhizosphere microbial communities from Kellogg Biological Station, Michigan, USA - KBS K5-25-3 metaG | ecosystem: Host-associated > Plants > Roots >... | reverse complement strand
GTTGCGGTCCTCGAAAGCGGGCACCTCATCGAGAATGGCAAGCAGCTCGATGCATCTGAACAGCACTTGCTCAACTGCACCCGAGACAGCGATTGCGTGGAAGGCTATCTGGACTACGCGCTCGACTATCTCGTCTCGGATGGGACAACCCTGAGGGCTGACGAGCCTTACACGGCCGTAAAGGCCAACTCGTGTCCAATTCCATCGACGCCCGTGCACCGCCTCGTTACGTCCGCGATGATCGAGAGCGACTGGACGCAGGTGGTAGCCCCCGAGAAGATCAAGGACGCCCTCTGCGAGCACGGTCCTGTCGCGACACGGCTGATCGTTACGGATGCGTTTGGAAGCGTGGGCGATGACGTATTTCACCAGGTAGACAGCGATCTCACGGTCTTCAGCCCGAACGCGCACTTCCTGGCCATCGTCGGCTGGGACGACAAGCGCGGCGCCCATGGCGCTTGGCTCATCAAGAATTCCTGGGGAGACACGTGGGGTGACCAGGGCTTTGCCTGGATCGAGTATGGGGCGAACCTGATTGGCCATGAGACAATCTGGGTGCAGGTCGCTCACGAGAAAGTCGTGGCTGCTTCATCGTCATCAAAGTGAGGTCGCCGCAGCCTGCCCTCGCCGCCTCGTCCGACATCAGCCTCCACCAGAAGCCGTAGCCGAACCCGATCGACCAGATCACCAGGAACACGTAGAGCGGGAAGGGTGATTGACCGCTGCCGCCAGCTTCGGGGCCGGCAGCGAGGAACATTCAGCTGCTTCTCCGGCATCGGCCCGGCCTACGAGGACAAGGTGCCCGTCTCACCTTTCCACCTTCACACGGCCGATGTTGCGCCACAGGTTGTTGACCACGTTGGCGACGCCGATCGCCCCCTCGTTGAACACCACCTCGCGCGACCGCTCATGCCCGGGGGCATTGGCGCGGCTGAACAACGGATCCCTCGCCTCCTGTCCGGGAGCGAGCACACCGCCGAGCGGATGGCGACGAACCGCTCAACAGAGCCACGCCAAGCGCCAACCCGGCCCAACCCACAGCAGGTCACCCCCGGCCCGCGGCCCAACAGGGCCACGCCAAGTGGCAGCCAGCCCCAAAATCTGAGACCTCAAGTTCAACCAGTACGCGCGACCCCACCTCGCGCATTCTGGGGGATAAGCGCACCACTTCACGCCCCACCGCAACCCATCACACCCCCAGTATCCGCTGGCTCGACACTCACACCTTCTGCGCTCTTTGCCACCACCACATGACGCCAAGCCAGGCCGCGAGCAACCCACCCGCACTGGCAAAGAACGGCACACCGTACCGCTTTTCGAGCACGTCCAGTCCTATGCAGACCGCCATGAGTGCCGTGTACCATGCGATCGCCCGCGGCGCCCGCTTCAGCTTCTCTCGCAACGCTGGGCCACGTTCTTCGCCCGGCGTCTTCCTGAACCAGGCCACTACCGACCAGACCCCAGCGACGATGAGCACCGCGAACAGCACCAGGTACTTCACGATCCACACTGCGAAGATCGTGTCCTGCGAGATGACGCCAAGCGCGTAAAGCGCGACTGCTCCGAGGGTGACGGTGAACCACGCCAGGAGTGCCCATACTATCGGCGCTCGCGCCCAATCGCGCAGCCACCGATGCCGCGGCCACTGCCCAAACACCGGGCTATCCGGGCGCCAGGGATCACGCCGCCAGTCATAGTCGGGCGGACTGCGATTGCCGTCCCAATCGTAACCGTACGGCTTGATGCCGCCCGTCCGCTTCCAAAACATCGCTCGCTCCAAACTGCCTGAACTACTTCACTCCGCACTATATCCGAGCTCGACTAACCTGCCCGCCCTTCCAAGTCTAGCGCTCTCCCTGGCCGGTCATGGAACCGACTTCAAAAGACGAGGCCCTCTCCTTTATGCGGTACAATGACGAACGGGTTCTTCAACATCGAAAGGAAACAGCCCGTGACTCTGATGCTTCATCGAGGCGCCCAGGAAATCGACTATCCGAGCTTGCGCCGACTCGACACTCCGCCCGCTACCGCAAGTCACGTACCCATCGAGCACTTCAGGGTCGTCGATCTGGTGAAGAGTACGCTCTTCATGTACGGCCACGAAGTCACTGCCGAACATCACGGTGTGACCGAGGACGGCATGCGCTACTTCGGCGTCCTCTCACTTCGCAGCACCTACACGGGGTACGAGGACATGGTGGCGCTTCGCAACTCAAACGATCGTTCCTTCCCCGTTTCCATCGGGTTCGGATCGCGCGTCTTTTGCTGCGATAACATGGCGCTTGTCGCCGATCACGTCATCCGGCGCAAGCACACGGCCAATTTGAAGCGTGATCTTCCCGGCATCATCGGCGAGCTGATCGAGCCGCTGACGCTTCAGCGCGAGGCACAGCATCGGACCATCGACCGATATAGGCGGACGGACATTCCCAATGCTCTCGCCGATCACGCCATCCTCTCGATGTACCGCAGACGCGTCATCAACGTCCAGCGCATTCCCGACGTTCTCGAACACTGGGAACAGCCCGCCTTCGAGGAATTCAAGGAACGACGCAACGCCTGGAGGCTGTTCAATGCGGCGACCTACGCACTAACCGGCCGCATCGTTGATCGGCCGAATACAACGCCGATCCTGCATGAAATCATCGACGCGACGTGCGAACAAGCGCACTGATCGTTCTGCCGCCCCTTCGGGCGGCCTTTCCTTGTCGAACCGCGATGACGCGCAAAGCTTGTGGCATCGCTGCATCGTCGCCACTGAATCAGCCCTTCGACACAACGGGTCCCTAATCATCTTCCCAACTTGAGCAGGTGCCGCCAACGGCGGGCGTCAAGCGGGGTGACGCGGGCTCCTAGGAGCCCCACCACTTTCCTGGGTCAGCTCCTTCCGACCCCGCGGGCAAAAAGCGGTCAGTGGCACCAGGCACGTGACTGAATGACTAAGCGACCCGCAAGGGCCTTATCCCCACGACCGCCGTGGCTTGTTCGTCGTGCGGCGCTTACAATGCTTTCTATGCGCCTCGCATTGGCGTTCGTCGCCTTCATCGCAGGCTCCGTGTTCGTCTCATTCGGAGCGAATACCTGGGCCGGGCCGAGCAGTCACCTCCATCAAGCCTAAATGCGGGAGTATCGCACTCCCCTGCCCCATGCCTCACGGAACCCGACTGAACTCCTGCATCTTCGCGGCTTCAATCCGACCGGCCAGCATGTCGTCCTTGTAGCGCTTGGCAATGGCGAGGAGCCGATCACGATCGCCGGCGACGCAGCGGTCAGTGCCTTTGGCATCCGGTCCCGGCACGAGCTCCGCCGGCGTGTCGTCTCCGCATTCGAGGAACGTGAAGGGCAGCTTGCCGTGCAAGCGCGCATCGATCACGCCGTAGTAGATGTCCCGTCCCGGCGGGATCACGACAGCAAGGTAGAACCCATCGCCAATGCCGTGAAAGGATAGGATGGTCGTGTCTCGGCTATCGCCAGTGCTGTAGAGGTACAGATTGCCGTGCCGCACCAATTCGACCATGGACTTCTCATCGCCGGCCCTCTCCTCGAATCGACCCGTCGGAAAATCGGTTCACTCCTTTGCCGACGTCGAAGATCGGGCCCCGAGAGAAGATGCAACCAGCAAGCACAATGATCATCGCGCACACGACCACCGCTCGCATGAACCTGATCAGCATCACGCACCATCCCATCAATCTGCCGCGTACGACACAACCAAACTATAACGCTCACACTGATCGGCGCGCACACCACCCGCGCAGGCTACCGGCATAAGCACCACAGATTTGTGCGCTCTTTTTGTTCGCGCTTTGCACTCGCACCAATGCTCAGATAGCGATACACCGTCTCGCTGGACGCACCAATCTCACCCAGCATTCGTGAACACGACCGCTTCCGAAACGCGCGTCACGTCTCTCCAGAATGCAACATCCACTCACCACCAGCCACCACATTCGGTAGCTATTCGTCTGCCGCCGCGCCGCCCAGTCAAGGGCGCGCACCTGCGTTGGCGATCGACATCGCGACGCGCGGGCCGCGCAGCGGCCAAACCCTTGACAGGGCGTCTTCAAGCGGCGGCACAGTTTAACGGCTACCGAATGAGGTGGCGGTCACGGGCGCCCATGCGCGTGCTTGCGCGCAGGGCGTATGGTAGGGTGCAGGTATTCCCCTGCTTATGCCAGTCCCTCGCGTCGCTAGGGCACCGCACACGACGAAGGCGCCGGAGACGTGTCCGCATTGCGGCGGTCATTCGATGACCCGACGCGGCACGCGCAAGAAAAAATTCGAGATCGTGCAGCTGTGGCGCTGCGCATCGTGCAAGCGCATGCTGACGCCGGCGCCGGCCGCGCTGCGCAACAAGACCTATCCCCTGCGCGTCATCATCGAGGCCCTCACGGCATACTGCATCGGCTATTCGCATGCGGAAACGATACGACACATCAAGGCGAAGACCGGTCGGTTGATTTCGGATTCGACACTGTCGAATTGGATCGCCGAGCACCACGAGTTGTTGAGCTATCGGCGTTTGCGTGATGCCGGACGCAAACGCTTTTCACCGGAGCAGACCATTCGTTCGATCAAGCTGTACCATCGTCAGGTGTATCGTTACTCGTTCCACCAACCGAAGCTGGAGCTCGTACGCGAGAGCGAGGAGCACGAACGCTTCGCACCGGTGATAGATTTCTTGGAAGCGATCCCGACCGTTTGTCCGCACACACTTTTCCGGAATGAGGATGCCAGCGGTCGCGCATCGCAAGTGCAACCTGCGTTTGCCGATCCTGCGCGCATCATCGTCAATCGGAAAGAGAACGCGGCAACGCGCGCGGCTGCTCTCATCATCCCGACCGTCGGTGACAACCGACAGCGACACGAACGTTTGCAGGAATTCATGCTCGCCAATGACAGCGTGACACTCGCCGTCGAAGTGCCGATCTGGCTCACCGAGGACGACATCGTTGCGCTGGAGGAGCAGTACGGAATCGAGCTCGTGCCACGCGCCGGCAATATCGATCGTGTCGTCACCGGCCACATGGATTTCCTGCAAGTGCGCAACGGCGCAGTCCATATCCTCGACTACAAACCTGACGCGCGCACGAACAAACCGATCGCGCAGCTTGCGATCTACGCGCTCGCACTCACTCGCCTCGTACTTGGCCTCAAGCTCTTCGACATCAAGTGCGCGTGGTTCAATGGGGACGAGTATTGCGAATTTTTCCCGCGCACGCTGTTTGCAAAGCAAAGAGGGTGACGCATGCGCCACCCTCCCCTTCATCTCTCGCCGCGCCTGCGCGGCAACTTTGCCACTGCGCGTTCGATCAGACGAATGCCGTAGTAGCGATTGCCGAACTTCCTGATCGTGTGTTGGAGTTGCGGCAACTCGCGCACACCGTCGAATTCACTGGCGAACACTTCGCGCGAGAACGCACGCAACGTTTTCGTGCGACACCACAATTCGTAATCGGCGTAGAGTTCATCAGTCGAGACAGCAGCAGGACCTGCAGTCGGCTCGGTCCGTTCCGCGATGAACGGAACGATCTGTCCGATTTCCGTTGCGATGAGAGGTATATCAGCGCGGTCAAAGTCGTCAGAGCGCGACTCAGCGCGACGAGCCGCGACAACGCGCGTCATGTCGCTCGACGATTGTCGTCGCGTCGCTTCCGCATATGCAACGATCGCGAGCGGACCGAACGCTGAAACGGTCTCGATCATCAATGCAAAGAACAAGGGAAGTCCAAAACCGACGGCGCGCACGGTGATCCATCCGCGCGTGAGCCATTCCCAGAACAGTCCGACAGGATCGGGAGCTTCGGAGCCACCCGTGTCGCGCAGCTTCGCAATCTGATTGCGCAGTGCTGTCGCGCGCTGTCCGAGCTTGACGCCCTCGTTTGCAACCGCGAGTTCCTCACGCAGCTTCGCAACTTCGGCACACGCATCGGCGGTACGCTTATCGTCTTTCGTGCAGTGTGTGGAAAGCGACCCGACGGTCCCGCGCACGCGATCAGCGATCACGATCGGACGGGCGAGGACACCCGCAATCGCCGCTTCGACTTCTCCGACGCTCCGGTGTCGTGCAAGACCTTTGAGCTTGCCTTCGACGCTGGCGAGTTCTTTCAACGCATCTTCGTATGATGCGTGCTTCGCTTCGCGACTTCCGGTGAGCGACGTGCGTTCTTGCACGTAGATGCCGATCGCGGAGGTGACGCTGAACGAGAGGCAGACGAGCCAAGTCAACGTGGTCGCAGCTGCTGCGCGGTATGAACGATTGCGCAAGAGCGTTGCGATGACAATGAGCGCGAACCCTTTCCAAATGTCAGCGCCGACGTTCGCCCACGCAAGCGCTTCTTGTGTCTCCGGGCTTTGGCCGATGCTTCGGCCATAGAGATAGTTCGCTCGCATCGAGATGAGAAACATCCCGGCGGTGGCGACACTGAGTGCAAGGATCACAAGCCAGCGCACGGCGCGGCTGCTGTCATCGGTCATCATGCAAACCTCCACGTGTTGGAGGCCGACGAGCTCCCGCTGGGGAGCCCGTCAGGACTCCCAGCTTGGCGACGACCGCTCGTCGTCTGATTGCAGCGTAACGCGGTGGACGCGGTGAGCAAGGTGGCGATGTGTTCAGCGGCGCTTGCCGGCCGTGTCGGTGAGTGCGCCGTATTCTTTTTCGTAGAGATCAACCATGCGTGCCACGATCATTCCAAGTTGGATGTCGTCGCGCGCAGCGAGCTGCTTGATCCGTTTTTTGACCGACGCATTGATCTTCACATTGAACTGAACGATGGAGTCTCGGCGAGCAGCACCAGCGGAGTCGCGAGCGTCCTCTTTGAGCGACGGCGGTTCGCCGATTTGCCTGGCTTTGCCGATCCACTTGCTGAGCTTGCTGAGATCAACGTCGCGGCTCATCCTTTCGTCTCCTTCGCGCGCAGCGTCTCTTTCGACTCTTTGGTCTTCGCGAGCATCAGCGTGTGTACTTTGTCGAACAGCGCCTGAATCAATTGCTCGATCTGGTTGTCGTGTGCACGACGCTTCGCTTCAGTCACGGCCTGGCCGCGATTATGCGCTTCGCGATACGCGGCGCGCTCGGGAATTGCGCCGGCAAGCACCTCGTAGTCGGTCTTGCCGATGTACGCGCGAGCAGCATCTTCTTCAGCCGTGCCGAGGATGCGTGAGAGCGCGAGGATCAGGCGCTCACGTGGAATGCTTGCCTCTACCAATTCGTGAAAGAGCACGATCGCCGGTCGAAGATCGTCGATGCTCCCACTCGTGGGTTGGATGATGAGATCCGCAGCTTTCGCAATGTCCATGGTCCGGCGGCTCACGCGAGCCGGCGCATCGAGGATGAGCAGCTCGTCCTCCGCCATGCCGGCGAGGGCTTGCGCGACTGTCGCGAAGCCACGCACATCGAGTGCCGGCGCGAGCCCGTTCTCGCCGCGCATCCGCTCCCATTCCACAACGGTATGCTGCTGCGGATCGAGATCCGCGATGCGGACCTTGAGCCCGGCATGGGCGACGACGGCGCCGAGGGCGCGCGCGAGGGTGCTCTTGCCAACCCCTCCCTTTTGCGACACCAGCCCGACGACCACCGTCATTGTCTTCCTCGCTCTTCCTTGGTCATGTACCGGTGCGGCTATCTTTTAGCAAGATGGTTAGAAAGATATCTATCTAGCAGCATTGACCAGGATCTAGCTTAGCTTTACCGGTAGTGCATGTCTCGCCGCCCGGACGTGTTGCCGACAAGCCTCCCACCCCGCGGCCTGTCGCGCGTGCAGGCAGCAGCATACGTCGGCATATCGCCGACGCTCTTCGACGAGATGGTGGCTGATGGCCGTATGCCGAAGCCGGTGCGCATCAACGCCCGGACGGTGTGGGATAGGGTCAAACTAGACGAGGCGTTCGCGGCGCTGTCAGATCACGAGCATGGCGCCGATGACCCGTGGAGCAAAACCGCCGTGTAGCGTAGGCATCGACCGTGAAAGTGATCGCGAAGTATCCGTATCTGTGCAGCGACGTGGACCGCCACGGCAATGTTCGCGTCTACTTCCGCCGTGCGGGGCAGCCGAAGGTGCGGATCAGGGAGAAGCTCGACAGCGAGTCTTTCCGCCGGCGATACGACGAGCTCTTGTCAGGTGGCCCGAAGACAAATGACTCCCCGCCATCGGTTACCGCACCGAAGCGCAATACCTTGCGCTGGCTCTGTGTAGAGTTCTTCGGCTCGCCGGATTTCAAGCGCCTCGATCCGCGCACCCAATACACGCGGCGTCGGATTCTGGAGCTTATGTTCGACGAGCCGATCGCGCCGGGCGCGAATGAGACCTTCGGCGACTTTCCTCTCGACCGCCTGCGGCCGAAGGACCTGCGGGTTCTGCGCGACCGTAAGGCCCATCTGTCCGGCGCGGCCGACAATCGCGTGCGAGCCCTCCGACGTGTCTTCAAGTGGGGGCTCAAGAACGAGCACGTCCGGGCCAATCCGGCGCGAGACGTTGAATACGTGAGCAAGGGCTCCGAGGGGTGGCACTCGTGGACGCCCGAGGAGTTGACCAAGTACGAAGTGCGCCATCCCGCCGGCACGAAGGCCCGCCTGGCGCTTGCGCTCCTCATGTACACGGGCGCACGGCGGTCGGACGTGGTAAAGCTCGGCAAGGGCAATGTCCACGACGGGTGGATCAAGTTCTCCCAGCGCAAGACGAGCGTGGTGGTCGAATTGCCGATGCTCTCTGCCTTGCAGGAGATCATCGACGTGACGGCGGTCGTCGGCACAACGACGTACCTCGTCACGAACTACGGCAAGCCGTTTACAGCTGACGGCTTTGGCAATTGGTTCCGCGACCGCTGCAACGAGGCCGGGCTCCCCCATTGCTCGGCGCACGGCGTGCGCAAGGCGAGCGCTGCCCGCGCGGCTGAGAACGGCGCGACCGTGCATCAGCTGATGTCGATGTTTGGCTGGCTCACGATGCACGAGGCGCAGCGGTACACGAGGGCGGCCGAGCGTAAGCGCCTCGCGCGGGACGCCGCCTCGCTGCTCAAGCGGTAGCGCGGGCTTGCTGGAACGCCCGGACAACAAAAGTGTCCCACTTTGAGTCTCGGGAGTGTCCCACCGGCTACCGAGCCCTTGATATCAAAGCCTATTCCGACAGGGTGGTGCCCAGGAGAGGACTCGAACCTCCACGGCTTTTACACCGCTAGTACCTGAAACTAGTGCGTCTACCAATTCCGCCACCTGGGCAGGCTCGGATCGGGCTGGCGCTAGTTAGGGCCGGCCTACCCGCTTGTCAATTGTGCGCGCATTTGCGCACCCCTCATGGTCTCCCTTGGAGGCCTGGCGCCTTCACAGGGGCGGCGGGCGCGGCTAATTCATGGCGCAGTGGGGGACCGGGGGCAGGGGAGCGTTTGGCGATGATCTCGCGGCTGGAGCAGGGCAGCCTGGTGACTGTCCTCGGCGGCTCGGGCTTCCTCGGGCGCTACGCGGTGCGCGCGCTCGCCGCCGACGGCTGGCGCGTCCGCGCCGCCTGCCGCCGGCCCGACCTTGCCGGGCACTTGCAACCGATGGGTGCGGTGGGCCAGATCCACCCGGTCCAGGCCAATCTGCGCTACCCCGATTCGGTGCGGCAGGCGGTGGAAGGAGCCACTGCGGTAGTGAACCTGGTCGGCATCCTGGCCGAGTGCCGCTTCTGCCTCTCGCGCTCGGCCCGGCAGACGTTCCACGCCGTCCACGTGGCCGGCGCCCGCGCCGCCGCCCGCGCCGCCCGCGAGGCCGGGGCCAGGACCTTCGTCCACGTCTCCGCCATCGGCGCCGACCGCAAGTACTGGGCGACGTACGCCCGCACCAAGGCGGCCGGCGAGGCCGCGGTGCTGGCCGAGTTCCCCACCGCCGTCATCCTGCGGCCGTCGCTGGTGTTCGGGCCGGAGGACCAGCTCTTCAACCGCTTCGCCGCCATGGCGCGCCTCTCCCCGTTCCTGCCGCTGATCGGCGGGGGCAAGACCAGGTTCCAGCCGGTCTACGTGGGAGACGTGGGAGCGGCCATCGCAGCGGCCTGCGCCGGCAAGGCCAGGCCGCGCACCATCTACGAGCTCGGCGGGCCGGACATCGTCACCTTCCGGCAGCTCCTCGATTCGGTGCAGGAGTGGTCGGGGCGGCGGCGCTGGTATTTGCGCATCCCGTTCTGGCTCGCCCAGATCGGTGCCTTCCTGACGGCGCCGCTGCCGCACGGCCTGCGCCCGCTCACCGTGGACCAGGTGCGCATGCTGATGCGGCCGAACGTGGTGGACGAGGCCGCCGTCAAGGAGGGCCGCACCTTGCAGGGGCTCGGCGTCACCCAGCCTCATGCCATGGCCGGCATCGTGCCGGAGTACCTGGAGCGCTTCCGCCCGCAAGGCCAATTCGCGAGCTACCGCAGCTGAGCCGGAGCGCCCGCCTGCGCCCTGTTGGCGCTCCCCGGAGCACCCCCTATCGTGCGCTGCCGCGGGTCGTTATTGTCGCGCCCGCACCGGATCCCCAGCAGCGGTTTCCTCAAGGCAGCGCATCCATGGCCGATCGCCTCGTCCCCCACTTCGCCAACGACCAGGGCGCCGAGAAGATCTATATCGGCGTGAGGGAGTTCCAGTGCATGGGCGCCCGGCCGCCCCACGACCATCCGCACGTCTATCTGGACATGGGCAGCGACAGCCAGATCCTGTGCCCCTACTGCTCTACCCTCTACGTCCATACCGACCGCCTGCAGCCGGCCCAGACCGAGCCGCCCGGCTGCCGGGTGACCGAGGAGGAGCCGGCGGGGGCGTCCTGACGCGGTTGCCCGGTCCTGGAGGATCGAGCGTGCGATGACCGCCCCGGCCCCGGTCCTGATCGCGGGCGGCGGCATCGCGGGGCTGGCGCTGGCCCTGGCGCTCGCGCGTCGCGGCATCCGGTCGACGGTGCTGGAGCGCCAGCAGGCACCCGCCGCGGCTGGCGCCGGCATCCAGCTCGGCCCCAACGGGGTGCGCGCGCTGCAGCGCCTCGGCGTGGCGGATGCTCTCAAGACATGGGTCAGCGAGCCGGAGGCCATCGAGGTCCGCGCCGGGTCCAGCGGGCGCCGCCTGGCGCGGCTGCCGCTCGGGAGCTGGATCGAGAAACGGCACGGCGCGCCCTACTGGGTGGCGCATCGCGGCGACCTCCACGCCGTCCTGGCCGCGGCCACCGCCGCCGAGCCGCTGATCGAGCGGCGCACCGGCTTCGAGGTCGCCTCGGTGGCGCAGACCGCCGAGCAGGTGACCGTTGCCGATGCGGCCGGCCGCAGCATTGCCGGACCGATCCTGGCGGGCGCCGACGGGCTGTGGTCCGCGGTTCGGCCCGCGCTGGCGCCCGGCAGCGGGCCGCAGCCCGCCGGGGCAACCGCCACGCGCACCGTGATCCCTGCCGGGCAGGCCGGTGCGCTGGCGGGCAGCGCGGTCGGCGTCTGGCTCAGTCGCCAGGCACACGTCGTCCACTACCCGGTGCGCCGGGGTGCCGAGATCGCCGTCGTCATCATCGCGCGCGAGGCTGAGGCCCGGCCGGGACGCGGGTGGGATGCGGACGCGGATGCCAGCCGCCTGCCGCGACGGCTTGCGAGCTTTCATCTCAGTCTCGCCCAGGTGCTGATGCCCGCAGCCGGCCGCGCCTGTACGTGGCCCGAATGGTCGCTCCACACGCTGCCGGCGCTGCCGGCCTGGGCACAGGGGCGCGTCGTGCTTCTGGGCGACGCCGCCCATCCCATGCTGCCGTATCTCGCGCAAGGCGGGGCGCTGGCCCTGGAGGACGCGATCATGCTCGCCGACTGCCTGCGGCAGCCCGGGCCCGAGCCCGGGCCCGAGCCTGCCGCCGCGCTCACCCGCTTCGAGGCGCTGCGCGCCGCGCGCGCCCGCCGCGTGCAGGTCGCCAGCCTGCGCCAGGGCCGCATCTACCATCTCGCCCCGCCCCTCTCCTGGGCGCGCGATGCCGTCCTCGCGCTGGCGCCGGCGCCGTGGCTGATGGCCGGCTACGACTGGCTCTATGCCTGGCGCCCGCCGGCCTAGATGTCGGCCTGAGCGTTGCGCATGTGCGGTTTCTGGTTAACAGTGATCTGCAAAACGCCAGCAGATCGAGGAACACGCCCGATGCCGCTCGACCCGCACAAGGTCCTCAACTGGAAGTTCCCCGAGGTCGAGCACACCTACACCGAGAAGGACACCATCCTCTACGCCCTGGGGCTCGGCTGCGGCGCCGACCCCGACGCCGCTGACGACCTGCGCTTCGTCTACGAGCGGGGCCTCCTCGCCTTGCCCACGATGGCCGTCGTGCTGGGCTATCCGGGCAACTGGCTGGAGAGCGGGGAATCGACCGCCGACTACAGCAAGGTCCTGCACGGCGAGCAGTCGCTCACCCTGCATCGGCCGGTCCCGCCGGCGGGCACGGTGGTGGGCCGCACGCGCATCGTCGACCTGCTGGACAAGGGCAGAGACAAGGGCGCCGTGCTCTACACGGAGCGCGCCATTCTGGACAAAGGCAGCGGCGCGCCCATCGCCACCATGGCCTCGACCACCATGCTCCGGGGCGACGGCGGCTGGGGCGGCAAGCCTGGCCCGCAGCCGGCGCCACACACGCTTCCCGAGGCTGCGCCGGAGCTGACCCTCGACCTCAAGACGCACCCCAACTCGGCCCTGATCTACCGTCTCTCGGGCGACCGCAACCCGCTGCACGCCGATCCGAAGGCCGCCGCCGCCGGCGGCTTCAAGTCACCCATTCTGCACGGGCTCTGCACCTTCGGCGTGGTCGGCCGCGCGCTCGTCAAGGCCTGCTGCGGCGGCAACCCCGCACGGCTCAAGTCCATGCAGGTGCGCTTCTCCGCCCCGGTCTTCCCCGGCGAGACCATCCGCACCGAGATGTGGCCGGACGGCGGCCGCATCTCCTTCCGCGCACGCGTCGTGGAGCGGGATGCGGTGGTGCTGAACAACGGCCAGGCGACGGTGGGTTGAGCCACATTCCTGGTTGATTGCGAGACCGGCCGCTGCTCGATGCGTGTCGGCGCCGTCGCACGATCACCACGCGCCCGGCACCAGGCGCCAGCGCACGGAGCTGCGGTAGGCCTCGTATCCGGGCAGGTTGCGCGCCAGGTACGCCTCCTCGTCCTGCAGCCGGGCCACCATGCCCGCCACCAGGAGCAGAAACGGCGCCAGCCCCCACCACGAGCCGAGCGCAAGCGGCGTGCCGGCGAACATGAGGAGCGCGCCGGCGTACATGGGATGGCGCACCAGGGCGTAGGGTCCGGTTGCGACCACCTTCTGGCCGGGGGCAACCTGGATCGTCGATGCGGCGAATGAATTCTCGTGCAGGACAAGAAATACGAAGAGGTAGCCGGCCGCGACCAGGAGATTGCCGGCGATGACGATCGGCCAAGGCATCGCCGACCATGCGAAGCGGTAGTCGAGCGCGGACACCGCAAACAGCGCGCACATGACGATCATGACAAAGAGCTGGATGCGCTTTTGCGCCGGCTCCCGCTCGGCGGCCGGGCCGGCGCGCAGGCGCCGCTGCACCAGGGCAGGATCGCGCTTGAGGAAGTACCAGGCGCCCGCAGCCGACCATAGGGAGAAATGCGCCCAGAACAGCCACCCCTGCCAGTAGCCCAGGGCTCCCGCCGGCACGAAGATCAGCAACCAGAGAGCACCGGCGAAAAGGATCGTGCCCCTGGCCGCCCTCCGTCCGAGGTCCGGGATCGCGCGCGTCTCATCCATCGGTCGCGGCACTCCTTTGGGCTCAGGAGAGCAACCACAGAAGGAACGCAACAAGCAAGACCGCAGCCCAGAAAAGCGGGATCAGCCACGGCCCGGCCGCAAACGGAGCCGGGACGGCTGGCGGGAGGTTGAGGAGCATGACACGATCTCCATGGCCCGTGTCCACGCCCTCGAAGATGTCGATTCCGCCATATGAATTCCATGCGCGCCGTCGCTCCGTTTCATAAAGGCGGCGTAACCCCCGCGCAGCCGGAGCTGCGCCGTGCAAGCCCGCGTCGAGCCGCAGGCGGCGGAGGAGCGACGCAGGCTCGCGCGCCGCTACACGCGGCGCTGGCGCGGGATGTCGATGGGGAGGTAGTCGATGCCCGAGCGCTGGACCGGCTGCGGATAGAGCTTCATCAGTTCCAGCACGTCGCTGGGCATGCCCACCTTGACGGGCAGCCCGATTTGCGCGGCCTCCGCCGCCGTCAGCGCATAATCGTGCGTCCAGTGCCCGCCGGCGAGCTTCTCGGCCAGCGCCTCGGCCGCTGCCTGCTCCATGCGCGGGGTGAGCAGCTCGACGGCGCCCTTCTTGACCTGGGCCAGCGCCTTCTCGCTCACGTCGGCCAGCACCACCGTCAGGTCCCACACGTCGGAGATCGGCTTGGAGTCGCGCGCCTTGACGATGCTCGCCGCCGGCAGCCCGCCGATCTGCGGGTCGATCGGCCCCAGCATGGAGAACTCGCCCATCACGATCTCGTCGGCGGCCAGCGCGACCAGCGTGCCGCCCGACATGGCATAGACCGGCACGTAGACCGTCACCTTGGCCGGGTGCGCCTCCACCGCGCGGGCGATCTGCATGGCCGCCAGCACCAGCCCGCCCGGCGTGTGCAGGATGAGGTCGATGGGCACGTCGGATGGCGTTTCCTTGATGGCGGCGATGATGGTCTGGGCGTCCTCCAGGTCGATGTGGCGCCCGACCGAGAAGCCGAACAGTCCCGCCTTCTCCTGGCGGTGGATCATGGTGATGACGCGGGCGCCGTGCGCCTTCTCGATGGCCCGGATCGCCTGGGCACGGCGCATGCCGAACCAGCGGCCCGTAAGCAGGGGCTGCAGCGCCAGAAGCCCCAGGAGCACCCAGAACAGGGTCGAGAAATCGAACGACATGGCGGTGCCCTTCTCCACCGGCTCGCGATTGCCGCGGCCTCACCCAGTGTAGCGCCGCGCTCACGACGGCGCCGCAGCCAAAAGTCGATCGTGGTGAGAAATCGGGCCGGACCGCACTGGCGCCACCGGCGCTGCGGTGAACCCGACGCCACGGGGACGCGTTGAGCAAGGGGGCACTGCCGGAAACGGAGGTACCCAATGCTCAATCGACGCACGCCGTACCTGGTGGCAGCCGCGGGCCTCCTCGTGGCCGGCGCCGTGCAGCACACCGCCATCGCCCAGGGTCGCGGCGGGGGCACTTCGGGCTTCTCGTCGGGAGTGGGCGCGGGAGGTCTGGGCACAGGCCTGGGCGGAGGGCTGCGCGGCGGGCTCTCGACCTCGCCCGGACTCTCGACCTCGCCATCGTTGGGAGCGCCGGCAAGCCCCTCGATCACGCCCGGCGCGTTGCCGCCGTCGGCCGTCGGCACACCGGCTCCGCAGGTGCCGGCGGTGGCGCCGCTGTCGCCCGCGCCGAGTTCCAACTTCCTCAGCGGGGGCAGCGCCAACCCGACCTCAACCGACACCGGTGGCGGATCGGCGCCATCGGCGACGACCACGCCGTTGGGCGCCACCTTGGGCACCACGTCGGCAACCCCTTCCGCCGTCGGCGTGAACACGCCGGCGACGTCCGGTGGTACGGTCACGACCTTCCCAGGCGGCGGCGGGGCGGCGCGGAGCGTGAGCCCAAGCGAATCGGCACCCAGCGCGCCGGGTGGCGGCGCCCCGGGCGTCGCGGCCTGCATGGGCTTCTGGGACGCCGGGACGCACATGAGCAAGCGGGAGTGGGCGGCGGCCTGTCGGCGCACCGAGAACCGGCTGCAGGATCTGAAGTCGGAGCTGAACGCCGCATCGCAGAAGCCCAATGCCGGCGCCACGACCCCGAAGCCCGAGCGACGCACGCCCGCATCATCCCGCGCCCGGATCTCAGGAGCGGGCCAGAGGTAGTGCGATCCCGGATCTATGCGGCAGGCTCCTGGCGCTGCTCCTCCGCCGAGCGGCGGACGACCTCGGAGAGCTCGATGAGCTGACCGGCCAGCGGGCTGGTCCTGCGCCAGATCATGCCGATGGTGCGCGAGGGCTGCAGGTCGGCGAAGCGGGCGAGCGATACCGCCGCGCGGCGCGTCTCCACGTCCACGGCCATCTCCGGGATCAGGGTGACGCCCATGCCGGCGCTTACCATCTGGACCAGGGTGGAGAGCGAGCTGGCGTCCAGCACCTCGCGAGGCAGCGGCGAGGCCATGTTGCAGAACGAGAGGGCCTGGTCGCGGAAGCAGTGGCCCTCCTCCAGCAGGAGGAGCCGCATCTCCCGCAGCGTCTCGCCAGCGGGCACCGGCGCCCCCTCGTCCTCGCCCGGCCGGACCAGGAGGAAATTCTCCGAGAACAGCGCAACCTCGGTCAGCGAGGGCTCCGACACCGGCAGGGCGACGATGGCCGCATCGAGCCGGCCGTCCGCCAGCTCCACGATCAGCTTCGAGGTGAGCGCCTCGCGCACGTGCACGTCAAGCTCGGGGTGCGTGCGCATGAGATTGCCCATTATCGCGGGCAAGAGATACGGAGCGATGGTCGGGATCATGCCAAGCCGCAGCCGGCCGGCGAGCCGGTCGTGCGAGGCGCGCGCGAAGTCGCCCAGCTCATCGACCGCGCGCAGGATGTCGCGCGCGCGCCGTGCAGTCTCCTCGCCGACCTTGGTAAGACGGATGTGGCGCGCGCCGCGCTCGATCAGCACGGTCCCCAGCGCATCCTCCAGCTCCTTGATCTGCATCGACAGGGCCGGTTGCGAGATGGAGCACGCCGCTGAGGCGCGTCCAAAGTGGCTGTGCCGGGCCAGCGCATCGAAATAGCGGAGCTGCCGCAAGGTGATCTGGATCATCATAAAATCTTATTACAACAATCACATTAGTCAATTTTACCTGATGGAATGGATTGGGTAAGAGACTGAATTCCAGAATCGTTATCGTTCGAAACAGCGCACCCGAAGAGGGACGACATGGCTGACGATGGCAATTGCCCAGTCGCTCACGTGAGCAGCGGAAGGGCGAACCGGGACTGGTGGCCGAGCCACCTGAACCTCCAGGTCCTCCACCGCAACTCCGCCCTGTCCGATCCGATGGGCGCGGAGTTCGACTATGCCAAGGAGTTCAAGAGCCTGGATCTCAACGCCGTGGTCAAGGACCTGCATGCCTTGATGACGGACTCGCAGGAGTGGTGGCCCGCCGATTTCGGCCACTACGGCGGCTTGATGATCCGCATGGCATGGCACAGCGCTGGGACGTACCGGATCACCGATGGCCGAGGCGGCGCGGGTGCCGGCCAGCAGCGCTTCGCACCGCTCAATTCCTGGCCGGACAATGCCAACCTCGACAAAGCGCGCCGCCTGCTGTGGCCCATCAAGCAGAAGTATGGCCGCAAGATATCCTGGGCCGACCTGATGATCCTGGCCGGCAACGTCGCCCTGGAATCGATGGGCTTCAAGACATTCGGGTTCGCCGGCGGCCGCGCCGATGTCTGGGAGCCCGAGGAGCTCTACTGGGGTCCCGAGGGGTCCTGGCTGGGCGATGAGCGCTACAGCGGCGAGCGTCAGCTGGCGGAGCCGCTGGGCGCGGTGCAGATGGGCCTGATCTACGTCAATCCGGAAGGGCCGAACGGCAATCCGGACCCGATCGCGGCGGCCAAGGACATCCGCGAAACTTTCTTCCGCATGGCGATGAACGACGAGGAGACCGTCGCCCTCATTGCCGGCGGCCACAGCTTTGGCAAGACCCACGGCGCCGGCGACCCGTCGTTGATCGGACCGGAGCCCGAAGGCGCGACCATCGAGGATCAGGGCCTCGGCTGGCGAAGCAAGTTCAAGACCGGCGTCGGCTGCGATGCCATCACCGGCGGCCCGGAAGTCACGTGGACGCAGACTCCGACGACGTGGAGCAACCGCTTCTTCAAGAACCTGTTCGAGAACGAGTGGGAGCTGACCCAGAGTCCGGCCGGAGCCAAGCAGTGGAAGGCCAAAGGCGCTGCCGCTGACATCCCGGATGCTTTCGACAAGTCGAAGAAGCATGTGCCAACCATGCTGACGACCGATCTGTCGCTGCGGATGGACCCGGACTACGAGAAGATCTCGCGGCACTTCTACGAGAATCCGGACCAATTCGCGGGCGCATTCGCGCGCGCGTGGTTCAAGCTGACCCATCGCGACATGGGCCCGCGCGTCCGCTACCTCGGCCCGCTGGTGCCGAAGGAGACGCTGATCTGGCAGGACCCGATACCGGCGGTGGATCATCCGCTGATCGGGCACGCGGAGGTCACGACGCTGAAGGCGAAGATCCTCGCCTCAGGCCTCACGGTGTCGCAGCTGGTCTCGGTCGCCTGGGCGTCGGCCTCGACCTTCCGCGGCTCCGATAAGCGCGGCGGGGCGAACGGGGCGCGCATTCGCCTGAGCCCGCAGAAGGACTGGGAGGTCAATCAGCCGGCCCAGATCAAAGCCGTCCTGGCAAAGCTCAAGGAAATTCAGAAGGACTTCGGCAAGAGCGTGTCGCTGGCCGACCTGATCGTTCTCGGCGGCTCGGCGGCGGTCGAGAAGGCGGCGAAGGACGCCGGGGTCGATGTGAACGTTCCCTTTACGCCGGGCCGCATGGACGCGTCGCAGGAGCAGACCGACGCGCCGTCGTTCGCCCCGCTTGAGCCGCGCGCCGATGGCTTCCGCAACTACGTGAACGGCAAGAAGCTGCAGTTCATGTCGCCCGAGGAAGCGCTGGTCGACCGCGCGCAACTGCTGACACTGACGGCACCTCAGATGACGGTGCTCGTCGGTGGCCTGCGCGTGCTCGGGGCGAACGCGGGGGACTCCAAGCACGGCGTCTTCACCAGGCAGCCGGGCAAGCTGACGAACGACTTCTTCGTCAACCTGCTCGACATGAGCACTGTGTGGCAGGAGGTCGGGGAGAACGCGTACGAGGGCCGCGACCGCAAGACGAACGCGGTCAAATGGACGGGCACGCGTGCCGACCTCATCTTCGGGTCGCACTCCCAGCTCCGGGCCATTGCGGAAGTCTACGCTCAGGCTGACGCGACCGATAAGCTCGTTCGCGACTTCGTGGCGGCCTGGACCAAGGTGATGAACCTCGACCGCTTCGATCTGGCTTGATCGCAGCGGGGGGCAGCCCCCGTAGGGAGTAGGGAGTAGGGAGTAGGAATGCGAAACGACCGAGCCCCTACTCCTTACTCCCTATTCCCCTACTCACGCCGCCTTGATGTTGGACCGCTTCACCCGGTCGAGGTTCTGGCCCTCGATGCGGATCAGCTTCACGGGTGCCTCGCGCTTGGGGGAGTGAACGTCGCCAACGTCGTAGAGATGGGCGTCGCCGGGGTGCATGAGGTAGGTCCTGGCCGGCTCGACCAGGGTGGGCTCGGCGCCCGCGCCCGCCCTGGCGACGCGCCAGTCCGTCATCTCGGTGACGCCGGCGGCCTGGCCGTAGATGGCCCAGCTGGGGCCGTGGTCGTGCGGGGCGCCGTCGGCTCGGCCGCTGTAGACGTGGCCGCAGATGCAGAAGCCGAGGTCGGCATCCTCGTAGAGCACCTCGCGCGGGTTGGCGCCGGGCGCGCGCTCCTTGAGGTGCGCGGCGAGGAAGGCCTCATCCTTGAGGGCGCGCGAGACCAGGGTGCACACCGCCTCCTTGGCGGGACGGCCGGAGCCGGCCTCGAGGGTCTCGCGGATGTCGGCGGCGAGTTGCATCAGGGTGTAGGGCATGAAGCGATCCTCCGGCGCGGGGTGTCCGCGGGGTGTCGACACCGCAGCGACAACCTAGCGTCAGTACCACGGCCACGGCAACGTCAACACGACGACAGAATCACGGTGCCGGACGCGCAGGATCCGACACCACGTCCCTACCGCAGCGCCGCCGCGATGTTGCCGCCGTCCACCGTCGCGATGTGCCCCGTCGTGGAGCGGGCCTTGGCCAGCGCCACGAAGGCCTGGGCCACGTCGGCCGCGGTCACCTCGCGCTTGAGGAGGTTGCCGCCCATGTAGTCGGCTTCGCTCAGCCCGCGGGCCTTGGCGCGGCTCGCCACCATCGCGTCTGTCAGCAGCCCCGTGCGGATGCGGTCCGCGTTGACGCCGTTGGCGCGGATGCCGACGCTGCCATAGTCGATGGCGTATTGCCGCATCAGCGCCAGGGTGGCGGCCTTGGGCAGGCCGTAGGGCCCGAAGTCGGGGCCGGGGTTCACCGCCTGCTTGGAGACGTTGAACAGCAGCGCGCCGCCGGTGCCCTGCTTGAGCATGATCCGCACCGCCTCCTGCGCCACCGCCTGGTGCGCGAAGAAGTTGAGCTCGAAGCTCCTGCGCAGCACCTCGTCGGCCACCTCGCCGATCCTCCCCTGCCAGGCGGCGCCGGCGTTCGACACCACGATATCGACGCCGCCGAACGCTTCCGCGACGCGCTGGAACGTCCGCCGGACCTGGGCGCGGTCGGTCACGTCGCAGGCGAGCCCCAGGCCGCCCACGGCCTTGGCTGCCGCCGCAGCCGCCTCGCCGTCCAGATCGAGCACGGCCACCGCCGCACCTTCCGCGGCGAACGCCCTGGCGGTGGCGAGCCCGATGCCGCTGCCGGCGCCGGTCACCGCCGCCACCTGGCCGGTGAACGCCTTGTTCACCGCGCCCTTGAGCTTGGCCTGCTCCAGGCTCCAGTACTCCACGTCGAACAGGTCGGCCTCACCCAGCGGCTCGTAGCGGCCGATCGCCTCGGCGTCGGTGATGATGCGGATGGCATTCTCGGCGAGGTCGCCGGCAATGGCCGCATCCTTGACCGTTGCGCCGATGCCGAACAACCCGACGCCCGGCACCAGCGCTACGCGCGGGCTGGCGTCGAGCTTGGTCTTCACCCCGCCCACGCGCGCGTTCTGCCGCTCGAACATGGCATCGTAGGCCGTCGCGTAGTCCGCCACCGCCTTCCGCACCGCCTTGGCGAAGTCGTCGAGCCTGCCCGCCTCGGGTGCGGGCAGGATCAGCGGGAGGTTCTTGGTGCGTATGATGTGGTCCGGCGTGACGACCCCGCGCTGGGCGTAGTCCGCCAGGTCTGCGCCGTCCACGTAGTTGCGGATGTCGGCGCCGGTGCGGAAATCGAGCACGAACTGCTTCGGCTCGTCACCCGCCTTGGCCGGCTTCACCGCCACCGCCCCGCGCAGGATCGGCGCCACCTCCGCCGCGAGGGCGGGGTCAGCCCCCTCGCGCCCAGCGCCGAGATTCTGTCCAGAAGTGGAGGCGAGGGGTCTGACCCCTGCCGCAAACACATTGCGCCGGCCTTTGGCCAGCCGCGCCTCGGCCCGCGACACCTGCGCGATCATGCGCTCGTAGGCCTCGCGCGCATCGGCGCCGAAGGTGAAGATGCCGTGCTTGTGCAGGATCAGCCCTTCCACGTCGGGCTTGGCGTCGTAGACCTGCGCCGCCAGCTTGGCGAGGCCGAAGCCGGGAATCGCATAGGGCACCAGGCCCATGGTGCCGGCATAGACCTCGGCCACCAGCGCCTCGCCGTTCGGCTGGTCCACCAGGGCGAGCACCGCCGCCGCGTGGGTGTGGTCGATGAACTTGTGCGGCAGGAAGGCGTGCAGCAGCGTCTCGACCGACGGATTGGGGGCGCGCGAGTCGAGCAGGTTGACGCGCTGGAAGTTCACCATGTCCTCGTCGGCGAGCCTTTCCAGCCCACGCAGCTTCCGCAATGGCGCGAGCTTCACCGCCGGCAGCCCGGCCGGCTCGATGGTGCCCATGTCCCAGCCCGAGCCCTTGACGCACAGCACCTCGTGCATCTGGCCCAGCAGGTCCGCCATCTCCGCCTTGACCGATGTGTTGCCGCCCCCGTGCAGCACCAGCAGGGGGTCGGAGCCCAGGAGCCGCGTGGTGTAGGTGCGCAGCGCCAGGTCCTTGGCGATGCCCTGCCGGGCGTAGGTCTCCACCGCCCTGCGGGCGTCGGCATCGTTCCAGCGGCTGTGCATGGCAGTCCTCATGCGGTCAGGCCCTGCGGCTCTGACCCCAGGGCGTAGACAGTTGGCGCATCTACATAGTGCGTGGCGCGCCGATGTCCATGACCCGTGGATAAGTGGGTCGAATGGGCGTTTGAAACCCTGTAGGCCCGGAGTGGACGAGAGCCGAATCGGTTAGTCATTCCCCGACTTGTTCAGCGCCCCTCCACAGGCAAGCCACAGGCTCTCCACAGGCGCCGCCATGGCCGACTATCGCGAGATCAACGAGTTCCAGAGGAACCCTGCGGTTGCCCGCTCGCTGGCGCAATTCCTGTCCACCCTCGACGACATGGAGTGGACAGACTGGGAGCTGGATTTCCTCGCCGGCATCGGCTCCCGCCGCCAGGACCTCACCACGCGCCAGGGCGAGAAGCTGATTGAGCTGCGCGACGAGTCCGTCTGGTACACGGCCGTCGACGGCTTCTCGCTCAAGACCCTGATCGACCGCTGCCACCTCTGCCGCGACGAGCTGGCCGGGCCCGACGCCACCTTCATAGAGCGCCTCAAGGTCTCCGGTGCGACCCGCCTGAGGCGCAAGGACGCCCGCCGCGTGCTGCGCTGCGCCCGCGCCCTCTGCGAGATCGAGCCGCACCAGGGCCACAGCCTCGATCGGTTGCCGCACGACGCAGCGGCGTGAGACGCGCCGGGCGGTCGGACGGGGCCTCTCCGGCCTGGACCCGCGTCGATGTCGGGGCGAGCCCAGTCGCAACCGTGGGGACAGTGCGAAAGATGCTCGCACAGCCGTAAGGGCTAATGCAGGCGCGGCGGCTCCGATGCCGCGGGCCCCTTGCCGCCACGCTGAGACCGTGCCGCCCCTGCGGCGGCCTGGCGGTCGGCGCGCGGCGTGCGGCCCAGCAGGGCGAGGCGCAGCTCCCATTCGTCGGCGGGGCTCCTCTCGACCAGCAGCTGCATCGCCCCGCCGGCCAGCATGGCCACCGGCAGGCCGTCCTCGAACAGCAGGCGGTTGCCGGTCAGCGCGGGCAGTCGCGGGCCTGGCGTAAGGATGCCGACCAGATTGAGCGGATCGGCCGCCGAGATGGAGGCCAGGCTTCCGCGCGGCCCCTGGCGCCGCGTCTCGCGCAACAGGCCCACCGCTTCGGGCAGGGCGTACTGCTCGCCGGGGATGCCGGCGACGAAGCGGCCACCGCGAATCTCGCCGCGGCTCTCCAGCGTGCGGTAGACGCGCAACAGATCGCGCCAGGGGGGCAGGCGCGCGGCCTCGCGCTCCAGCAGGCGCCAGAGCACCACGCCGTAGCGCCTGAGCAGCGTGCGGGCGACGTGCTCCACGTGCGTCGCCCCGCTGTCGCTGCCAGGGAGGCCGCCAGTGGCCGGCGCCGGAGGAACGATGGCCCAGCGGCCGGCCCCGTCCATGTCGTAGGCGGACGTACGCCCGCGTCGCCTTGCCCCGCCGAACGGCTTGCGCTCCGCCGAGGGCACCAGCAGCGCCCGCAGCCCGCCGAAGCTGTCCGACGTCACCATGCCGTGCGCGGCCAATTCCGCCAGCGCATCCTCCGCCTGGGACCGCAGCAGGCCGGTGCCCGCCACGATGTCGTGGAAGAACGAGGCGCCGTGCTGGCGGATGAACGAGACCACCGTCTCGGCATGTCCCGTCACCGCGGGCGACGTGTCCTTCTCTGCCAGCGCCCGCCACGCCGCAACGTTGCGGCGCGGCAAGAGCGCGATGGGCGTCGACTTGATGGGGCCGGTGCGCCTCGGCCCGCCGTTCGCGCGGGTGCCGCCGTTGCCGTTCCTGAGCCGCACCCAAGTGGTGCGGCCCGAGCGGCACGCGTCGTCGAGCCAGCCGGATTGATAGCCGTTGAGCCGCGCCCCGAGGATCTCCTTCTCCCACGCCGCCGCCGGCGCCTCGAAGCCCTCCAGCTGCTCGACGATCTCCTGCAGCGCCAGCGACCCCTCCATGCGGGCCTCGGCATCCACGTGCTGCCAGGTGAGCAGGAAGCGCTGGAAGTCTTGCGCCGAGACCGGCTCGATCTCGGCGCGCAGCCGTTTCACGGTGTAGCGGTTGATGCGCGCCAGGAGACCGCGCTCGCACCATTCGTCATCGGCCGCGCCCGGCGTAAACCGCCCGCGCATCACAAAGCCCTCGGTCTGCAGCGCGACCAGAGCTGCCGCCATCTCGGTGGGCTCCACGGCGATGGAGCTTGCCAGCGCTGCCTCCGTGACGGGCCCCAGGCCCTCCAGCCGGCCGCGCACGACCTCGACCAGGGCCTCCTCGCGCGACCAGGCACGGCCTGCCAGGGCCGCCGGGGCCTCGATGCGGGGCTCCAGCGACGCCTCGGGCCACAGCGCGGCGAGCTGCGGCACGCGCTCGGCGGCAATCCAGATCGCGCCGCCCGGAGTGGCCATCCGGCCCGCCCGCTTCTGCCCGGCAAGCTCCGTCAGCCACGTCGGCCATCCCGCCTCCCGCCCCGCCTCGTCCTCCGCAATGAACCCCAGCCACACCAGTGCGTCGTGCAACTCGTCGGCATTGGCGGCCTCGGGCCAGGCCTCCTGCCTCACGCGCTGGATGGCCTCGGGGTCGAGGCGGCCGAGGTCCGAGGCCGTGGCCGGATCGAGCCAGCGCCGGCTCATGACGGCCTGCGTGCGCCGCTCCTCCAGCGGGGCATCGTCCAGGAACGCATAGGGCCGCGCGTTCAGCACCTCGTGCGCGAGCGGCGACGGCTGGTTGAGGTCGCGCGCCACCACACCGATGGCCCCCGTCTCCAGGCCCTGCAGCAGCCGCGTCAGGCCGGGCAGGTCCATGGCCTCGGTCAGGCAGTCTGAGATCGCCTGGCTCACCAAGGGATGATCCGGCACCTCGCGCTCACCCGTGAGGTTCTCCGCGCACGCGATCTGGTCGGGGAAGACGCTGCCGATCAGGTCCTCGGCCTGCATCCGTGCAAGGGGCGCCGGCACCTTCTTGCCGCCGCGGAAGCGCGGCAGCGCCAGCGACACCGCCGCCACCCAGCGCCAGCGCGTGATGAACATGGGCGCGTCCAGCATGGCCTGGATCAGCACCTCGCGCACGCTCGCCGAGTGGAGGTAGCGCGTCACCTCCATCAGCTCGAAGCTGTGGGCGGTGGTGAGCGACAGCACGATGCAGTCCTCGGTGGCCGCCGCCTGCAGCTCGAAATTGAACTTGCGGCAGAAGCGCTTGCGCAGCGCCAGCCCCCAGGCCCGGTTGATGCGGCTGCCGTAGGGCGAGTGCACGACGAGCTGCATGCCGCCGGCCTCGTCGAAGAAACGCTCCAGCACGATGGTCTTCTGCGTGGGCAGGCAGCCGAGCGCGCCCTGGGCCGCGGCGAGATACTCGACAAGCTGAAGGGTGGCCTCCTCGCCCATCCCCAGCTCCCGCGACAGCCACAGCCGCGCCGTGCCCCCGGCCGGATCGTCGGCCAGGCGCGAGGACAGCGCGGCGCGCAGGGCCGACACGGCCGCCGACAGCTCGTCGGTGCGCCCCGGGGCCTCGCCCAGCCAGAACGGGATGGTGGGCGGCGCGCCGTGGGCGTCCTCCACGCGCACCACGCCGCGCTCCACGCGCAGGATGCGGTAGGAGGTATTGCCGAGCTGGAACACGTCGCCGGCGGCGCTCTCGATGGCGAAGTCCTCGTTGAGGGTGCCCACCACCAAGTTCTGCGGCTCGAGGAGCACCTGGTAGTCGGCGAGATCCGGGATGGTGCCGCCGGAGGTGAGCGCGGTGAGGCGTGCGCCGCGCCGGCTGCGCAGGATGCCGTTGACCGCATCGCGATGGATCAGCGCCCCGCGCCGGCCGCGCCGCGTGGTGAAGCCGTCGGCCAGCATGGCCACGACCTCGTCGAACCGGGCGCGCTCCAGCGCCCGGTACGGCCAGGCGCGGCGCAAGAGGGCGTAGAGCTCGTCCTCCTTCCACTCCTGCGCCGCCACCTCGGCTACGATCTGCTGGGCCAGCACGTCGAGCGGCTGCGCGGGGAAGACGATCCGGTCCAGCTCGCCGCGCTGGGTGGCATCGATCAGCGCCGCGCACTCCACAAGGTCGTCGCGCGACAGCGGGAACAGCCGGCCCTTGGGCGTGCCGCTGACGGCATGGCCGGAGCGGCCGACGCGCTGCAGGAAGGTGGAGATGGCGCGGGGAGAGCCCAGTTGGCAGACCAGATCGACCTCGCCGATGTCGATGCCCAGCTCCAGCGACGCCGTGGCCACCAGCACCTTGAGCTTGCCGGCCTTGAGCCGCTGCTCGGCGTCCAGCCGCCGCTCCTTGGAGAGGCTGCCGTGATGGGCGGCGATGCTGTCCTCGCCGATGCGCTCGGCCAGGTGCCGCGAGACGCGCTCCACCAGCCGCCGCGTGTTGGCGAAGACGAGCGTGGTACGATGCCCGCCCGCCAGCTCCGCCAGCCGGTCGTAGACCTCGCCCCATGCGTCGGCCGACATCACCGCTTCGAGCGGGGACGAGGGCAGCTCGATACCCAAGTCGCGCTTGCGCTTGTGCCCGCGGTCGACGATGCGACAGGAAGACCGGCGCTGCGCGGAGTCCCCTCCCCCTTGTGGGGAGGGGCTAGGGGTGGGGGGACTCCCCACATCTGAGGCTCGGGATTTCCCCCCACCCTGTCCCTCCCCCACAAGGGGGGAGGGGACGTTGTGGCGGACGCCTCGTACACCGGCGACTGCCGCTGTTTCTTTGCCGTGCGTCGATGCCAGCGGCGATTGGCTGAGACCGTCGCCGACCAGCAGCCGCGCCACGTCCTCGATCGGCTTCTGCGTCGCCGACAGCCCGACGCGCACGACCGGGTGCCCGCACAGGGCCACCAGCCGCTCCAGGGACAGCGCCAGGTGCGATCCGCGCTTGCTGGGCGCCAGCGCGTGGATCTCGTCCACGATCACCGTGCGCGTGGTCTTGAGCATGGCCCGGCCGGACTCCGAGCCGAGCAGCAGGTAGAAGGACTCCGGCGTCGTCACCACAATATGCGGCGGCCGGCGCGCCATCTGGCTGCGCTCGCGCGCCGGCGTATCGCCGGTGCGCACCCAGGTGCGGATCTCCACCTCCGGCAGCCCCTGCCGGCGCAGCTCGGCGCTGATCCCGGCCAGCGGCGCGGCCAGGTTGCGCTCGATGTCGTTGGAGAGGGCCTTGAGCGGCGAGACGTAGACGACCTGCGTCTCGTCCGGCAGGCCGCCGTCGAGACCCTGGCGCACCAGGGAGTCGATGGCGGCCATGAACGCCGCCAGCGTCTTGCCGCTGCCCGTCGGTGCGGCGATCAGCACGTTCTGCCCCGCCTGGATGGCAGGCCAAGCCTCCGCCTGCGCCGGTGTCGGCGCCGGGAACGCCCGGCGGAACCAGCGGGCAACCGCCGGGTGGAATGGGAGGGGATGGCTCATGTCGCCCGCAGAATATGGGAAACCGGTGCGGGCTTGCAAACCGGGCCGCCGTCAACCCCGCGCGAAGGCGTGGACGCCGTCATGGACCTCGTGGCGGATGGCGCTCTGGCACCAGGCGAAGGGCTCGCCGTGGTCGCTCACCCGCAGGCCGCGCTCCTCGATCAGCCGATCGCACAGCATGACGATGATGTCCTGCACCGGAGCGCTCGTGTCGTTGGGCTCCGTCATGCGGTCAATGGAGTCTTCGAACCCCTCAGTGCCGTCCTGCCCGATGTGAACGATGAAAACCTCCTCGCGACCGGGGATGCCGTGCGCTGCCACACGCCACATCTCACCCTTGTAGCCGAAGTCCCGTATCATGCTTCCTCCGAGAGGGCGCATTTTGCCCATTGTGTGCGCAAAGACTGGCAGGCATGCAAACGACGAGGAATACAGGAAATGTAGGGGTGCAGAAATTGTGCGGTCAAACGAGGACAGCGACAGGACGCTACCCCCAATTTCTGACCAAGCATTGTTCGCCTACGCCGGAAAAGCGGCGAAATTTTGCGAGCGGCGCCCCGATGCGCGTGGCCGGAGGAGATCGCTATTCCCGCGCCGAGTAGATGCCGCGGAACCCCGCCTGCAGGGGCTGGGTCTGCAGCTCGCTCAGGAGGCCAGCCAGCACATCGGCGGCGGCGAGCTTGTTGCGCGCCTGGACGAGCGCCGGCATCAGCCGGCTGAGGGGAAGGGCACCGGCCACGGCAATGACATGCTCGGCCCCGAACGGCGCACCCACCTCGACCTCGAGCGATTTGATGGGAATGCCCTTCACCTTGCGCACGCCCGTGCTGCAGACGTTGGTGCCGCACGTGAGATACGACGGTCCTGGCTCGATCGGCTCAACCTTGCCGTTGCCCGTGAGGTTGAAGACCGCGAAGTAGGCGCCGTCGGGGACGCCCGCAACGTCGACAAAGAGCCGCGTGCGCGCCTTGTGCGTCGCGTCGGAGGCGGCGCTGGGAGGCGCGTCGGGCGGATCGCCAACCAGGCGGATACGGACGGAAAGACCGTCTTCCGCCGACAGGGCGGCGATGCGCTCCCACGCCCGCCGCCGGTCGATGGCGTGCTGCAGCTGGCCGCCGCCGACGCCCTCGGCGATGCGGTGTCCCTGGTCGTTCAGGATCAGCCCGCCTCGCGCGTCCCAGATGAGCGCCGCAGGCTCGCTCTCGCCGGCCAGGACGGCGTGAGTGAGAGACTTGGCAATCTGCTGCGCCTCCACGGCGGAGAGGCCCAGGATGCGCAGCCGCACCGGCCAGAGCTCACCGTCGGTCCCCGGCCTGGTGGCGACGGTCGTCGTCGCACTGCCCACCACCAGGACGGGCGTATTCCCCTCCAC
>Ga0070705_100000312_pt1 | contig 28700 bp, 22 predicted proteins | sample KBSK5253metaG_FD_65455 | JGI IMG/M metagenome (GOLD analysis project Ga0070705, IMG submission 65455) | Corn, switchgrass and miscanthus rhizosphere microbial communities from Kellogg Biological Station, Michigan, USA - KBS K5-25-3 metaG | ecosystem: Host-associated > Plants > Roots >... | reverse complement strand
AAGGCAGGCCTGGAGGTGCCATGCGCACGTATTCAGCGCCGCTGGCGTTTGCCACCGTGGTGCTGCTCGCGGCCGGCGCGGCTGTCGAGTCGCAACAACGCATTCCCGCCTTCTCCGCGAAAGAGCTCGCCGCACCGCCCCGGGCGGGCTGGTTGAAGAACGGCGGGAACCTCTTCAACCAGAACTACTCGCCGCTGACGCAGATCAATCGCGACACGGTCGCGGGGCTGAAGGGCGTGTGGCGCACGCATCTCAACGGCTCGGGCACCGCCGCCAAGTATTCCGGCGAAGCGCAACCGGTCGTACACGCCGGCGTCGTCTACATCGTCACCGGCGCCGATGACGTGTTCGCGCTCAGCGTGAAGACGGGCAGCATCCTCTGGAGCCACAAGGCGGCGCTCCCCGACACCATCACCACCGTCTGCTGCGGATGGACCAGTCGCGGCGTTGCCATCGGCGATGGCAGGGTCTACGTCGGCCAGCTTGACGGCCGGCTGGTGGCGCTCGACGAGCGAACGGGGGAGCCCGCGTGGTCCATCCAGGCCGAGCGGTGGCAGAACGGCTACACGCTGACCGCGGCGCCGCTCTATTACAACGGCCTGGTGATCGTCGGCTTCTCGGGCGCCGAGAACGGCACGCGCGGACGCGTCAAGGCGTACGACGCGAAGGACGGTCGTCTCGTCTGGACGTTCTACACGGTTCCTGGTCCGGGCGAACCCGGTCACGAGACGTGGCCCCAGAACAACGAGGCGTGGCTGCACGGCGGTGCAAGCGTCTGGCAGACGCCGGCGGTCGATCCGGACCTCGGGATGATCTACTTCACGACGGGCAACCCCGGCCCCGACTTCAACGGAAGGATCAGGGCGGGCGACAACCTGTTCTCGACGTCGATGGTCGCCCTCGACGCGGCGACCGGCAAGTACCGCTGGCACTTCCAGCAGATTCACCACGACCTGTGGGATTACGACGGCCCGAGCCCGGTCGTCCTGTTCGACGTCACCATCAACGGCACGCTGCGCAAGGCCGCCGCGGAGCCGAACAAGGCCGGGTGGGTCTACATCCTCGATCGCACCACCGGCAAGCCGATCGTCGGCATCGACGAGAAGCCGGTGCCGCAGGAGCCGCGGCAGGCGACGTCGAAGACGCAGCCAATTCCGCGCGGCGACGCGTTCATCCCGCAGTCGGTGGACATCGCGCCGGAGGACTACACGCTCGTCAACCAGGGGCGCATCTTCACGCCGTTCTGGAAGGACCCGGTCGTCGCCAAGCCGGGCGCGCGCGGCGGCGCCAACTGGCCGCCCAGCTCGTACGATCCCGCCAGCAGCACGCTTTACGTCTGCGCCACCGACGCGGCGAACGTGTTCAGGGGCGGCGAGGACGACCAGCCGATCACGCCGGAGGGGCAGCGCTACCTCGGAAGCGCGTTCGGCGGCGCGCCGCTGCCGGCCGCCGGCATCTTCGCGGCGCTCGACATGAAGACCAATCGCCTCGTGTGGCAGCAGCGCTGGAAGGACTCGTGCTACAGCGGGTCGGTCACGACCGCCGGCGGCCTCGTCTTCACCGGGCGCAACGACGGCCGGCTGACCGCGCTGCATTCGTCGAACGGCAAGCGGCTCTGGGAATTCCAGACCGGCGCCGGTATGAATTCGCCCGTCAGCGTCTTCGAGTACGAAGGCGAGGAATACGTCGTCGCCTATTCCGCGGGGAGCCTCTTCGCGCAGACGCCGCGCGGCGACAGCGTCTGGCTGTTCTCCACGAAGGGCACGATGCGCGAGGGCGAGGAACGGTCGACGAGATAGATCAATCGAAGAACCCCGACTCGATATACCGCATCCACGTACTGCCGACGATCGTGATGCTGTCCTGCGTGAACAGGTAGTGATGCAGCCCCTCGATGCGGCCGACGCGGTACTTCCTCGCGTAGTGCTCCATGACGCTCCGGTTCGCGTCGACGGTTGGCGGGGGCAGCGCTTCGTCGCTGGTGCCGTTCAAGTCGAGGATCGGCACCTTCGCCAGCTCCGCGGGCGGATAGCTCGGCTCGAACATCGACTGCATCAGCGCCGCGAAACCGCGTGCGCGGTCCGCCGCGGGAAGAAACGCCGACCGCCATAGTCGAACGCCGTGGTCGGCGAGCGCCGACGCATCGAGATACATCGCCGCGTCCTCGGTGCTCTTGAACCGCGGCGAACGGAGCGCCCCCTTCCACCACGCCGCGCGCGTCGCGGCATCCACGTGCTTCGTATACACCTCGAAGTCGTCCAGCCCGCGCTCCCGAACGCGCAGCGCGCTGTGTTCGTAGACGTCGTCCAGGCTGCCGACGCGGGCTCGATTGTTCAGGTACGCGAGCCCGGTGGTGCTCGTCCCCCATCCGAGATATCCGTCGGGCGTGTAGTATTTCGCCAGCGGATACAGGCTCGCGCCGCCGGTCGACATCCCCCAGAACAAGACGAGTGCATTCCTGCGGTCGGGGATCGCTTTCTCGAGCGCGCGGCGGTAGCCCTCCAGGAATACCGACGGCGTCGCCGCGAGCATCTGGGCTTCGAGCGCACTGCCCTTCTTCGGGAACCGGTAGTATGCGCTGGCGCTCGCCGCGGTGACCGCCGTGATGCCGGACGGTTTCGTTTCGTAATCGGCCTGGGACCAGTACGTCTTCTGCATGCGGCTGAAGAGCGGCATGCGCTGCTGCAGCGGAATGGCCTCCCAGGATCCGTCCCTGGTCGGCGCGAGGAAGTTCCAGCGTCCCACGCGTGTCAGCGCCACGAACGTCACGCCGCGTTTCGCGAGCCACACGCCGGGACCTTCCTTCTTCTCGACGGTGGAAATGAAGTCCATGGCGTACTCGCTGCCCGGCTCGGCGCCGACGACGACGAGCTTCTTCCCGTTGCGGAGCCGCGGCGTCGCGGGTGTCAGCGTGACGACCACCTGCGTGAACGGCTGGCCATGCGCGGTGAAGTCGATGAAGTCGATGGCCTGCGTGTAGGAGGTGGTCGCCGGGTACTCGTTGGCGGCGAGGATGGCGCGGATGGCGTCGGCGCCCAGCGTGCCGTTGTCGGCCGGGATCTCCCACGCAGCCGCCGCCATCGAGACGAGGGCGGCGATGAGGAGGCCGAGCGCTGCGGCCCTCATCGGCGGCCCTGCTCGGGCGTCCTGCCTGGCATGTCATTCCTGACGACGAGGCCGCCCTTCATGACGAAGCGGACGCGCTGCATCTCGGTGACGTCGGCGAGCGGATTGCCGGTGACCGCGATCAGATCCGCGAACTTCCCCTTCTCGATGCTCCCCACCTGCTGGTCCCAGCGATAGTTCAACATCGTCGCCGCCGGCATGTAGGCGGTCTGCAGCGCCTGCACGGGCGTCATCCCCCACTTCACGAAGTAGACGAACTGATCGGCGCCGATGCCGTGCGGGATCGTCGCGGACGTGGCGCCGCTGCCGAAGACGATCGGCACGCCCGCGGCGCGCGCTTTCCTGAACGCCTGCTCGCCCATCCTCAGCCGGCTGTTCTTGCCGCCGGTCTTCTTCAGGTCGCCGGGCTCGAGCGAGACGAGGTCGTCCACCGTCATCTCGAGCGGGAGCTTCTTGTCCACGAGCAGCTTGAGCGAGACGTCGTCGAGGTCGGTCAGGTGGTTCGGCGCGTCGACGCCGGCCTTGAGGCAACTGAGCTGCCCTTCGCCGCCGTAGGTGTGACAGGCGACCTTCAGCCCGAGGCGGTGCGCCTCGTCGACGATGGCCATCACTTCCTCCTCGGTGAGCGAGGGGCTGTTGACGAGCGTGCCGTCGGGTTTGAAGACCTCGTACTCGTCGCCGACGAAGTCCTGCGTCGTGTAGATCTTCACCCAGTCCACGCCGTGCAGCTTGGCCTCGCGGACGGCCGCCCGACCGAGGTACGGCGAGTTGACGTTCTTGTCTTCCGTGAAGCGGTCGACGAAGCGGTTGAAGAGCGCCGGATAGGGGACGCTCGCGCGCTGGTTCAGCGACTGGCCGACCACCTGCATCCTTGGCCCGATGAGCAGGCCCCGGTTGATCGCGTTCCGGAGGTCGACGGTGCCGAACCCCCCGCGCGAATCCATGTCGAGGACAGTGGTGAAGCCGGCATTCAAGTCTGTCTGCGCGTTGGCGACGCCGACGATCGTGCGCGTCGATTCGGAGAGATCGTCGGCCGGAAACAGGTGCACGTGGGCGTCGATCATGCCCGGCAGCACGGTGGCGGCGCCGAGGTCGATCACCTGTGCGTCGGACGGAATTGCCACGCCCGGACCCAGATCCGTAATGCGATCCCCTTTGACGAGGATCACCTGGTTGGTGAGCAGCGTGCCGGCGCGGCTGTCGAAGAGTCGGCCGGCGCGGACGGCAATCACCTGCGACGGCGGCGTGACGAAACGCGCGGGCGCTCCGCCCTGCGAATGCACCAACACCGCGGATGTCACGACGGCAGCAGCTGTAGCGATTCTGAATAGCTGTTTCATCACGACCTCGGCCATTTCTCGCTGGTGATTATAAGGAACGACGGCCATCTCGCGATCCTCGCCCGCAGGAGCGAGGACGTCCGCGCGGGCTGGACGCGTGATGCCGGGCGACAAGCGCAAGCGTCGCGAGAAGCGCCATCACGCCCGAGGCTCGTCGAGCGTTACGCGCGCCGAAGTGTAGTAGCATCCCCGCCACATTTTCAGCGGGGGTTGCATGGGGCGTTTCATCCGTCACGGCGTCGGCGCGCTCTTCATCGTCCTTCTGACCTGCGCGGCGGCATCGGCGCAGGCCACCGGACAGCTGAGCGGCACCGTGCGCGACAACAGCGGCGGCGTCCTGCCGGGCGTCACGGTCACGGTGACGCAGACCGATACCGGGCTCACCCGCAACGTGGTGACCGAAAGCGGCGGCACCTACGTCGTGCCGAACCTGCCGACCGGCCCCTACAAGCTCGAAGCCTCGCTGCCGGGTTTCCGCAGCTACGTGCAGACCGGCATCGTCCTGCAGGTCAACGGCAACCCGACGATCAACGTGACGCTCGCGGTCGGCGACGTCGCGGAGACGATCTCGGTCGAGGGCGCGGCGCCGCTCGTCGACGTCCGCAGCGCGGGCATCAGCGAGGTCGTGGACAACCAGAAGATCGTCGAGCTGCCGCTGCAGGGCCGGCAGGTGACGAACCTGATCATCCTGGCGGGCGCGGCGGTGAACACCGGCGACGTCAGCGGCCAGCGCAACCGCTCGGACGCGGTGGCGATCTCCGTCGCCGGCGGCCTGCGCTCGGGCGTCAGCTACGTGCTCGACGGCGCCATGCACAACGACACCTACGACAACCTGAACCTGCCGTTCCCGTTCCCGGACGCGCTGCAGGAGTTCCGTGTCGCCACGAGCGGCCTGGCGGCCGAGAACGGCACGCACTCCGGCGCGACCGTGAACGCCGTGACGAAGTCGGGCACCAACAGATGGTCGGGGAACGGGTTCGAGTTCGTGCGCGACCACCGGTTCAACGCCTCCGACCACTTCGCCCCGCCTGGCACCGACGACGGGTTGAACCGGAACCAGTTCGGCGGGACGCTCGGCGGGCCCATCGTGAAGGACCGCTTGTTCTTCTTCGGCGCCTACCAGGGGACGCGCACGCGGCAAATGCCGCCGTCGTTCATCGCGTTCGTGCCGACGGCCGCGATGCTCTCCGGCGACTTCACCGCCTACGCCTCGCCGGCGTGCAATGCTGGCCGTCAGATCGCGCTGCGCGCGCCGTTCCAGAACAACCGCATCGATCCGTCGCTCTTCAGCCGGCCGGCGGTGATGGTGGCGCAGCACCTGCCGACGGCGACCGACCCCTGCGGCCAGATCAACTACAGCGTGCCGCTGGACAACAACGACAAGCAGTACGTGACGCGCGTCGACTACCAGCTCGGCGCGAACCACACGGTCTTTGGCCGCTACATCGACACGTTCGAGCGGCGGCTGCCGACGCTCTCGCGCACGGGCAACGTGCTCACCGTGCGGCGCGAGTTCGGCGCCAACAAGCGGGCGCGCGCGCAGTCGTCCGCCTTCGGCGACACGCTCGTGCTCGGCGCCAACATGGTGAACTCGTTCCGCGTGACGTGGAACCGCACGTCGAACCACCTGAACGACCCGCCCGACCCCTTCTTCGACGCGCCGGAGCTCGGCATCAAGCTGCACACCTATGTGCCCGGCGTCATCGGCATCGCGGTGACCAACGCATTCACGATCTCCGGAGGCAACTCGGTCAAGGTGCGCCTGGCGAACGCGTCCTACCAGGCCGGCGACGACTTCTCGTGGGTGCGCGGGCGCCACCAGCTGGGATTCGGCGTGACGACGTCGCACTGGACGTCGGCGACGGAAGACAACGCCCGCGCCGCGGGCGATTTCAACTTCAACGGCCAGACGAGCGGCCTCGCGCTCGCCGACTTCCTGATCGGGCAGGCCTCGCTCGTGCGGCACGGCGCGCCCGGCATCCTGAACATGAACCAGTGGTACGTCGGCGCCTACGGCCAGGACACGTGGCGCGTGAAGGACCGCGTCACGCTGAACATGGGCCTCCGGTGGGAGCCGTATCTCGGGCAGAGCGTCGACAACGGGGCGATTGCCAACTTCGTGCTCGACAACTTCAGGCAGGGGATCAAGACGACGCGGTTCGCCAACGCGCCCGCGGGTCTCATCTATCCCGGCGACCCGGGCTTTCCGGCCGGCAAGACCGGGATGAACAAGCAGTGGCTGAACATGTCGCCGCGCGCCGGCATCGCGTGGGACGTGAGCGGCGACGGCCGGACCGCGATTCGCTCGTCCTACGGCCTGAACTACGACTTCCCGAGCGCGCAATTCCTCTACATCGCCGCCTCCGCGTCCCCGTTCAGCAATCGCGTCGAGCTCAATGGCGTGCCGTTCGAGGATCCCTATCGCAATGTGCCGGGAGGCGATACGCATCCGCTGCCGCGCGACCCGCCGTTCGACGCGCAGTTCCCCGGCTTCGGCGCCTACGGCGTCATCGATCCCGGCATCAACTCCACGCGCGTGCAGTCGTGGAACGTGACGTTCGAACGCCAGATCGGCGCCGCCTGGCAGGGTTCGGTCAGCTATCTCGGCAGCTACGCCGACCGCATGTGGGGACAGGCGCACATCAACCCGTCGAACTTCATGGGACTGGGGCCGTGCACCATCGCGGGCGTCTCGTACCCGTCGTGCACGGTGAGCGCGAACACCGATCGCCGCCGCACGCTGTACCTGGAAAACCCGGTCGCCGGCCAGTTCCTCGGCCCCATCGTCCGCTACGTCGACGCCGGCACCCAGAGTTACCGCGGCCTGAAGCTGTCGTTCGGGCGCCGCGCGGCCACCGGCCTCAGCCTGGCTGGCAACTACACGCTCGCGCACTGCGTCGCCGACACCGACGTCAGCGGCGGCTTCAGCCAGTTCACCGGCGGCTACACCAAGCCGAACGATCCGTCGTTCGACAAGGGCAACTGTTCGCAGAGCCGCACGCAGATTGCCAACCTCTCCGTCGGCGCGCAGACGCCGCGCTTCGGCAACGCGGCGCTGCGGATGGCCGCGTCCGGCTGGCGCGTCTCGGGCATCGTGAGCGCGCGCTCGGGTAGCTGGCTGACGGTGACGACGACGCGCGACATCGCCGGCACGGGGATCACACCGCAGCGCGTGAACCAGATTAACGCAGACGCGTACGGCAACCGGTCGCTGGACAATTACCTGAGCGCCGCCGCCTTCGCGGCGCCCGGGCCCGGCGAGTACGGCAATCACGTCAACAACAGCATCGAGGGACCGGGATTCTGGACGGTGGACATGGCGCTCTCGCGCCTCGTCTCGTTCGCGGCAACCCGGCAGCTCGAGCTGCGGCTGGAAATCTTCAATCTGTTCAACAACTTCAATTGGGGCAACCCGGTCACCAATTTCGACGCGGGCACCTTCGGCCGGATCACGTCGTCGGCCGGTGATCCGCGTATCATGCAGTTCGGCATCAAATATGGGTTTTAGGGAGGTTCCGGCGGGTCCGCCGTCGCGGGGCGTCGGTGCTCGGCGGGACCCGCGCCACGTACGTAGGCCGGGTTCCGCAGCGCGGACTGAATCCATCGCACTGCGGACCCGGCATGGTCTCAGGAGGAGCGAATGAGTACGAAGCTTGGGATCCTGGCTGTCGGTGTCGTGCTGGCCGCGCTCGCGGTGCCCGTCTCGGCCCACCATTCGTGGACCGCGGAATACGACGCGAAGAAGCCGGTGACCGTCAAGGGCACCGTCTCGAAGGTCGAGTGGACGAACCCGCACACCCACTTCTACGTGGATGTCACCGATGGCAGCGGGAAAGTGACGACCTGGAACTTCGAGATGGCGAGCACGCCGGCGCTCGAGCGGGCTGGCTGGTCGCGGAAGACGCTGCCGATTGGCACCGAGGTCACGGTCGAAGGGTTCGCGGGACGCAGCGTGACCGAACGCGCCATCGTGACCTCGTTCAAGGGGCCCGACGGCAAGGAGTTCTTCGTCCCGAAGCTCGGTAACTGACCAGCCAAGGCGCTCCGCCCTAACGTCGTCCGCGGAGCCCCTCGGCTGGTTGCCAGTATCTCTTTGGCGCGCTTCGCGCGCCTGCGCGGAGGATGTCGTGAACAAGCTACTTGTTGCGGCGATCGCCATCGCCGGCCTTGCCGCGCCCGCGCTGGCGGGTGCGCAGGAGTTGCCGCGGCGTCTCGGCGGCGAAAATGGTCCGAAGAAGGCGGCGGAGGCGGCGAAGCCGGCCCCGAAGCTGGCCGACGGCACCGTCGACCTGTCCGGCGTCTGGACCGGCGGCGGCGACGCGCCGATTCCGCGCCTGTTGAAGAAGGGCGAGCTCGACACGCTCCTGCTGCCGTGGGCGAAGCAGAAGATGGCGTCGCTGAAGGAAGCGGACGACCCGTATTTCTATTGCATGCCCGGCGGGCCTCTCCGCATCACGGGCGGCTTCGCCTGGCGGCTCGTGCAGCCTGCGGGCGAGCGCTCGAAGTACATCTTCATGCTGCAGGAAGGCAACGCGCACAGCTTCCGGCAGATCTTCATGGACGGCCGCAAGCATCCGGACGATCCCTCGCCGACCTGGTTCGGCCACTCGATCGGCCACTGGGAGGGCAACACGCTGGTCGTGGACACCATCGGCCTGAACGACAAGTTCTGGCTCGACAGCGCGGGAACACCGCACACCGAGCAACTGCACCTCGTCGAGCGCTACACGCGGACCGACTACAACACGCTGCAGCGCGTCGTGACGATCGAAGACCCGGGCACGTTCACCAAGCCGTTCACGGTGACCTACACCGCCAAGCTCGGTACCCCGGACAGCGAAATCCTCGAGTACTTCTGCATCGAGAACAATCAGTGGGGCGAGCGGACCAATACGAACGCGACGGCGCCGGCGATCCCGGTCAACAAGTAAAAGGTTTGGGCCGAACGAATCGGACGCCAGCGCGACAGTGAGCCCAACTGGCAAATCCGTTGCTAGATGTGGCTCAGGTGCGTGTGCCTGCCCCCCGGACCACCACTGTTGTGACGCGTGTTCCCCTCGGTTCCCGAAAAGTGTGGACCTGGGCCACCTGCGTGGGAGCCTGCGCCGTCGTCGCCAGCGCGGCCGTGGCCCAGCAGCAGACGGCGATGCGTGCCGGACGCGAAGCGCCACCGCGCGTCGAGCAACCAGCATCTCCCGCGGTCGAGACGGCGAGTGCCCCCAGCGAGGCAGCGCCCATCGCGCGGCTGGCGACGGCTCCCCCGCCCTCTGCGCCTCCCCAGGCCCGCCATTCGTTCCTCGCGATCACCGCGCCCGCCGACGGCACCGTCGAGGTTGTCTACGTCCGTGTTGGCGATCACGTCGCGGCAGGCCAGGCGCTCCTGACCTTCAAGGATCGCGACGCCGCCCTGACGGTATCGCAGCTCCGGTTCGCGATCGCCTCCGCGCGGGCCCGCGTCGCAGAACTCGAGAGCTCGCTGCGGGAGCGCGACGCGGCGATTGCCGCGGCCATCGCGCAACTGCCGTCGGCGGCGCCACCTGACGTGCCGCCTGAGGCCGCCGCCATCGTGGCGCGCGCGCAGGCCGTTTACAACGAGGCCGTCGCGCGCGAGCGGCGTGCCGCCGCGCTGCAGGCGCATGGCATCGCGGCGACCCAGGAGCTCGAGGCCGCGCAGATGGCGGTGCGCGGGGCGGCGGACGATCTCGCGCTCGCGCGGCGCGAGGCGGACGCGAAGGCGGCGCTCGTCGGCGCGCGGGCCGTCGAAGCCAGGACGCAGGCCGAATCCGCCGTCGCCGACCAGCGGGCGCTGCGCGAGCAGCTGTCCAACGAACTCGAGGCGACGCGCCAGAAGGAGCGTGAAGCGGAGGCCGCGCTCGAGGAAGCGACGGCCGAGAGCACGCGCCTGGTCGTGCGCGCGCCGTCCGCCGCCATTGTCACCGAGCTCACCGTACAGCCGGGCGATCGCACGCTCGCGGCGACTCCGCTCCTCAAACTGGATCCCCAATGAGAGTGCTTCTCGCTACCCAGGACAGTTATCCCTATTACGCGGACGATGCCGCATCGTGGTGCGACACGCTGGTGCGCGGGCTCGGAGAGGCCGAGTTCACGGTGCTGTCGGTCATCGGCCATCCGTACGTGCTGCCGCGGTACAAGCTCCCGCGCAACGTGCGCAGCCTCGTCACGGTCCCGCTGTCCGGCATGCAGGATCCGGCGGAGTACGGACATCATGCGTCGCTTCCCGAATACGTGCGCCGGCGATGGTCGCTGACGACCGAGGACATCGAGCGCGACTACCTTCCCGCCTGCGACCAGTTCCTGCGCGGCGTCCTCGATCCATCGTATCCGCCGCGCGCGCTCGCGATGTCGCTGCTGGAGCTGCACCTCCACCTGCGCTATTTCGATTACGAGCTGACGCAGACGCACCCGCTGGTCCGCGCGCTGTTTGCCTCCGTGCTGCGCGACGAGTGGCGCCGCGCGCGTCCGCTCGAGGCGCCCCCCTCGGCGGAGGCGCTCGCGGAGGCATGGCGCTGGTTCCACCGTCTCATGCTGCCGCTCGCAGTGGAGGTCGAACCGGTGGACGTCGCCCATGCCTCGAACCCGGCGTTCTGCGGGTTGCCGTGCGTGATGAGCAAGCTGCTGCATCACACGCCATACGTCGTCACCGAGCAGAGCGCCTGGCTCCGCGACCAGTACCTGACGATCGGCACGTTGGGCGTGGCGCCTGTCGCCGCGTGGTTCCTGACGCGCCTGACGAGCGCGCTCGCCGTCGTCAACTACGAATTCGCCGACCAGGTATCGCCGGTCTACGGCGACCAGGTGCGGTGGCAGCGGTGGCTCGGTGTCGAATCGGCGCGCATCCTCCCGATTCCCAACGGCGCCAGTCCGGATGTCTTCTACCCCGGCGTGCATGACGAACACGAGCGTCCGACCGTGGTCGCGGTGGGCGCGCTGACGCCGTTGCGGGGCCAGCTCGACCTGATCGAGGCGGCGGCGCTCGTGCGCCGGGCGGTACCCAACGTTCACGTTCGTCTGGTAGCGCCGGGCGAGAGCGGTTACGCCCGCCGGTGCCGTGACCTCGTGCGCGCGCTTGGCCTGGACGAGGCCGTGTCCTTCGAACCAGGGACGGGCGACGTCGCCGCCGCCCTCCGGCAGGCGCACGTCTTTGCGCTCCCGGGCGTCTCCGACGCGTGTCCCACCACGCTCATTCAAGCCATGTTGTCGGGCGCCGGCATCGTCGCCACCAACGTCGGCGGCGTCGCGGAAGCCGTCGGTGATTCGGCGCTGCTCGTGCCGCCGCGCGACCCCGTGGCGATGGCGGAAGCGATCGTGACGCTGCTGCAGTCGCCGGACAGCACCCGCTGCCTCGGCCAGTACGCGCGAAACCGGGCGCTGGAGATGTTCACGGACGCCCGCTGTGTCGAGGCGTATCGGTCGACTTACGAGAGGCTGGCGCCGCGCGGCTGCGCCGAGCGCCGGACGGCAAGCGTCGAGAGCACGAACGCCAGCGCCGCGCCGCCGATGGCGCCAACGGCGGCGTAGTCGGGGCGGCTCGACGTGAAGAATCGCGTGGCGGCGGTAATGGCCGCTCCGAATACGAGCGCATAGAACGCGCCCAGCAGAATCACCCGCGACTCGCGGAAGGCGATGACCGTCATGCGCGGGATCGGCACGGGCGCGCCGGCACGGCGGCGCGCGACGACGCCAGGCGTCTGCAGCGCGGCGAGGACGAACCAGAGCGCGTTGAAGATGACGAGCTCGTCCACCCACAGCGTGAGCGAGGGCCACGACACCCCCGCCGCCCACCCGACCAACAGCCCTATCGCCACGACCGAGACGGTCGCCAGCGCCCCGAGCCGCAGGAAGTAGGACAACGCCACCCGTGCGAGCCACGGCTGGCCGGCGCTGGCGTAGAAGCTGCCCAGCCGTCGCGTCACCTCGACGAAGCCGACCGACATCATGACGCTGAGCACCAGCGCGAGCTGCAGAGCGGCGGCCGCGAGGATGATCGCGCGATGCTGCAGGACGACAACGGCGGCCCATGCCGCCGCCGCGGCCACCGTCGTGACAAATGGACGCCAGGCGCTGGCCCGTGTGGCCGGCTGCTCAGCTGCCGCCGCGCCGGGTACGACGGGCAGCGCCCGGTCGCACAGCCGGTCGTAGACGTGCTCGCCGAGCGCTTTCACGTCGGCGAGTCCGACTTCCCTCTTCACGCGCGCGTCGGTGTAGCCGATGGATTCGAGGTAGGCGATGGCGTCCCACGGATCCACCAGGTGCGGCCGCGCCTGCGCGACCGTCGTCACGACCTGCTCGAGCAGCCGCTCCCGCGGCGACGGCATCTGGACCACCTTCATCCGCCGTTACTTGCCCTTCCCCGAGTTCCCCTGGTCGTGCGGCACGGTCACGAGGACGGTCTTCTGCGCGCTCGAACCGCTCGGATCCGTCGCCGTGATGGTGATCGTATAGACGCGTCCTTCCTTCTGCGTTCCGAGGCGCTCGGAGCGCAGGTTCAGGCGATGCAGATCGAGAATCTGCCAGTCGGACGAATCGCCTTCGTTCGAGGTGACCCCAAGCGTCACCGTTGGCGTTCCTCCGCACGCGGGCGTGACCGTGTAGCTCACCTGCACGCTTTCCATCTTGTGGTTCGGCGGCCAGAGGCTGGCGGGATCGGCCAGCACGCCGCTGATGGTGGGCGCCGGGTTGACGACCGAGAGGCGGATGGTGGCGATGTTGTTGGCGAGCGCGGGATCGTCGGTCGCCGACGTTGCGGTGGCCGTCAACAGCGTCGTCGCGGGCGCGGGAGTCGGGAACGGGCACGACAGGGCAACGGTGAATGCGAGCGCCGCCGTCTCTCCGACGGTCATCGTCGCCTTCGTGCATGTGAACGTCCTCGAGCCGGGAGCGCTGCACGTCCACCCCGCGGGCGGAGCCGCGACCGACGTCAGCGTCATTCCCGCGGGCAGCGGGACGCTCACGACCGGGGCGTTCACCAGCGACGGTCCATTGTTCGCCACGACCGTGCGGTAGACGAGGCCGCCCGTGCCGGCCATGCCGCTCGCCGGACCGGTCATCGAGATCGCGAGGTCGGAAGCCGGCGGCTGGACACCGAGATAGTGATCGACGTCCTGCGCGGAGACCGTTCGTCCCAGCGTGTCGACCGCGGTGGCCACGCCGGTGTTGGTGTACGCGCCGAGAAACGCGACGCCGGTCTTCGTGCAGGTCATAAACGCGCCGGGCGCCAGCGTGGTCGCCGGACACACGACCGCGCCCGTCTTGTCGTCGCTGACCGCCACCTGCGACAGCGCCACGTTACCCGCGTTCGATACGGTGTAAGTCCACGTCACCGTCGACCCGACGACCACCGCGGGGCCGGGAGCGGCATCGTTGTTCGTGCCGTTGGTCATGGTCACGATGGCGAGCACTGCGTTCACGCCGAAGTAGTTCTCCGGATCCGTGGCGGTCACGCTCGTACCCGTGCCGTCCTTTGCGGTCACCGTGCCGACGTTCTTATACGCACCGGCTGTGGCCGTTCCGCTCTTGCTGCAGGTCATCGTCGCTGCCGGCGCGAGCGTGGTCGAGGGACACGCGATCGTGCCGAGCCTGTCGTCCGTCACCGCGACGTTCGACAGCGCGACGTTCCCGGTATTTGTCAGCGTGTAGCTCCACGTCACCGCGGACCCGACGACGATGGACGGCCCCGGCGGCGTGTTGTTGTCGGTGCCGTTCGTCTTCGTGACCAGGGCAATCGCCGGCGCGGCGCCGAAATAGCTGTCGGCGTCGGTGGCGGTGACGACGGTGCCGGCGGCGCTCTTGCCCGTGGCGGTGCCGGTGTTCGTGTACTGACCCGCAACGGCGACGCCGGTCGCGCTGCACGTCATGTTCATCCCCGGATCGAGCGTGGTCGCCGGACAGGTCACGGTCGGCACCTTGTCGTCGGTCACCGCAATCGTCGACAACGGTTCGTTGCCGGTGTTGGTGACGAGGTACGTCCAGGTGACGGCCGCCCCGACGGAGATGAGGCGCCCGGGTGGGGCGGGATTGTCGAAGCCGTTGGTCTTCTTGACGAGCGCGAGCGCCGGCTGCGCGATCAGCTCGCCGAAGTTGTTGTTGCGGCCGTTCACGTCCTGCTTGAGCGTGATATTGCTGAACGCGTTGTTACCCGTGGTGCCGGTGCCCGGCGTCCCCTGCGTGTCCTTGCCGTCGAGATAGCCGGCGGGCTGCGTCTCCGTGATGGTGTAGGTGCCCGGCCGCAGGTTCGTGAACAGGTAGGCGCCGTCGCTACCCGTCGCGCCGGGCATGTTGACCGCCGTTCCGCGATCGTCGGTCCCTGTCAGCGTGACGACGGCGCCGGCAATCGTGGCTTCGCCGGCGCCCTTCGTGCCGTTGTTGTCGGCGTCCACGTAGACGAAGCCGCCGAGCGACGAGGGCAGCAACTCGCCGAAGTTGTTGTTGGCCCCGTTGACGCCCGCATCGAGCGTGATATTGGCGATCGAGTCGTTGTTGACCGTGCCACCGCCCGGGGTTCCCTGCGTGTCCCTGCCGTCCAGGTATGCGCCCGGCTGCGACTCGCTGATCGTGAACGTCCCCGCGGGCAGCGCGGTGAAGCAATAGCTGCCGTCTCCCTTCGTCGTGGTCGTCGCGGTGACCGGGAGGTCGAGCCGGTCCGTGCCCGACAGGTTGATCGTGACGCCGCTGATGCCGGCCTCGCCGTTCTCCTTCGTGCCGTCGTTGTCGGCGTCGTTGTAGGCGAAACCGCACAACGACGAGGGAGCGGGCGGGTTCGGCGTGATGCCGGGCGGGGGCGCGAAGCCGCCGCAGATCTGCACGATGCTGTTGTTGCGGTCCTGGTCGAAGTTGTCGTAGCGCGTCCCATCCTGGGTGAGGTAGAGACAGCCGTCGGGCCCGGCCTGCATCAGGTCGCCGCGAAAGCCGCCCGCCGCGAACTCGGTCGCGGTCGGCGCCGCCGAGTAATCGTCGCCGGGGAAATCGAATCGCGTCATCGTGCCGTTCTGGTTGTTGGTGACGACGAATTTCGGCGACGCGGCGTGGAAGGCAATCCCGAGCGCATCGGCCGGGGCGGGGTTGCGGCGCACGATCGCGCCGCTGCGCGAGAGCACGACGAGCTCGAAGGCAGGGAATCGGTTCGTCAGGAACAGGTACGTACCCGATGGATCGAACGCCATGCCGTCCACGTACGCAATCTGGCTCGTCGGGAGCGTGGCGAACGTCCGCACGCTTCCCGTCGTGACGTCGAATGCGTAGAGGGTACACGTGGCTGGCGCCGGCGACACGAGACCCGGCTTGCACGACAGGCCCGCGTAGACGACTTCGTTGGTGACGGGATCCACGGTAATGCCGATCGCGTTGCCACGCGGCCCCATCTTCGTCGTCGCCAGCGTGGCGGGATCGATCCGCGAGAGACCGAAGGTGCCGTCGTCCATGTTCGAGTAAATGAAACCATCCGGGTGGAACGTGATGCCGCAGCCGCCAGCGATCGTGGGCAGCACGGTTTCCTTGTGGAGGGTGGTGTCCTTCTCACGCTCGGTCTGGACGGGATCGTAGCGATGGAGCCGCGTCGGGCTCGCAAGGCATTCCGCGGCCAGGACGGTGCCGTTCTGCAGGACGACGACCCCGCCGAGGTAGCCGCGCTGGGTCTTCGGCGCGATGAAGGAGGACGCCGTCCCCCAGACATGCTGCGCGAAACCGGGAGCAAGGAACAGGAACGAGGCGCCCATGGCGCCTTCCATCACGGCCAGCGCGCACACGAATGCCGCGAGCAGCGCGAGGCTCCGCCGCCGAAAAGAGGGGGGGATGATCATTTCAGTCCTGAAACGGCGTCGGCGAAGATGCGGGCAAACCGCAGGAGCGCCGGCCCGAGGGTAAGGATGTAAAACGCCGGAAACAGACAGAGGACGAGCGGGAAGACGAGCTTGACGCCGGCCTTGGACGCGCGTTCTTCGGCGCGCTGGCGCCGCCGGGTACGGAGGAGGTCGGCGTGGCCGCGCAGCGCCTGCCCGATGCTGGTGCCGTAGCGATCGGTCTGGACGAGCATGGCGACGAGCGACCGCACGTCGTCGACGCCGGTACGATCGGCGAGGTTGGTGAAGGCCTCGGTGCGCGGCATGCCGGCGCGAATTTCGTTCGACATCAGCGCCAGCTCGTCCGAGAGCGGCTTGTAGGCGAGCCCGAGCTCTTCGCCGCTCTTCACCAGCGCCTGGTCGAGACCCGCGCCCGACTCGAGGCAGATGATGAGGAGGTCCAGGACATCGGGCAGTCCGTTCCTGATGATCCGCGCGCGGCGTTTCACCTGGGACGACAGCCAGACACCGGGCAGGGCAAAGCCGGCGACCATGCCGAGAATCCCCACCGGGCCGTTGCCGGTGGCAAACCCGAGCAGCGCCCCGCTGATCAGCGCGCAGACGATCTGCGATGCCGCGTAGACGGTCGGCGCGGCGAGCGACCGGTAGCCGGCGGCGACGAGCTTCTGGCGCATTTCGCCCATGCGCGCGGGCGTGCGCGGCATGACGCGGCAGATGCGTTCCGCGAGCGCGCTGCGTCGATCCGGCAGGGCAACCGAGTCGCGCCACCGGGCGAGGGCGTCCTGTCGGACCGCGTCGTGCCGGACGGCGATCTGCCGCAGCCGTCGGCGTTCGGGCGCGAACCTGCGCAACACGCTCCACGCCGCGAACCCGGAGAGCAGTCCGACGGAGACCGTCAACGCCACGAGGCCGACCACGATGTCGCTGGCCATGTCAGTAGTCCGTCCTCAGGATCTGGCGGATGACGATGACGCCGGCGATCTCGAGCCCGATCGCGATCATGAGCAGGCGGAACCCCATGGGGTCGGCGACGAACTCCTGCATCTGATCGGGATTGAGCGCATAGAGCGCCAGGCCCAGCACGACCGGCAGCGCGCCGAGAATCCAGCCGCTGAGGCGGCCCTGCGCGGTGAGCACGCGCAGCTGGCGCCGTACGCGGAAGCGATCGCGCATCACCCCCGCGAGGTTGTCGAGGACCTCGGCCAGGTTGCCGCCGGTCTCGCGCTGGGTCAGCACGGCGATGGCGAAGAAGCGGACGTCGATGAGCGGCACGCGCCTGGCGAAGGTCCGCATCACCTGCGCGAATGGCAGGCCGAAGGTGTGCTGCTCGTGCAGCGCGCGGAACTCCGACTTGATCGGGTCGGTCAATTCGTCGGCCACCATGGAGAACGTCGTCGCCAGCGCGTGACCGGCCCGCAGCGCGCGCGCCATGAGGTTGATGGCGTCGGGGAACATCTCCTCGAAGGCGCGCAGCCGCGCGTGCGCCAGGTGCTTGATGTAGAAGTAGGGCACCAGCGGCGTGAGCACCGCCGCCACCAGCGCGACGGCGACGCCGGCGTGGGCGATCTGCAGGACGACCTGCACGACGAAGAACGCGATGGCGGTCCCGCCGACGAGCCATTTCGGATCCGTCCGCATCCCCGCGCTCTCGATCAGCCGGCCGGTGATTTCCAGCGTGTAGCGGTCGTACCACGCGGACATCCGTCCGAGCAGGCCGCCGTGCGCGCTGCGGCGCGGCGCCGTCTTGACGACCGACGCGCTGCCGACGGGCCGCTCGGCCTTCACCTCGAGCCGCTTGCGCAGCCGTCCGGTGACCTGCGCCTCGGGGCGGACCACGAACGCCCAGTAGGCGCCGAGCACCATCGTGAGCGTGACCGTGAAGGTGAGTAGCGCGAGCGTCACGTCACCCCCTCATGCCACCAGCTCGAGGTGCTCGAAGAGCACCGCCGACAGCTGGATGCCGGCGGCGGCGAGCCGCTCGCTGCAACGCGGCCGCACGCCGGTCGCCTTGAACCGCCCGGCCACGCGGCCGTCGGGCCGGAGGCCGTCCTGCTGGAACACGAAGATGTCCTGCAGGCTGATCACTTCGCCTTCCATCCCCGTGATCTCGGACACCTGCGTCACCTTGCGCGTGCCGTCCGAGAGGCGCGTCACCTGGATGATGAGGTTGATCGCCGAGGCGATCTGCTGGCGCACGGCGCGCTCGGGGATGTTGAGGTTCGTCATCGCGATCATCGTGTCGAGCCGGTAGAGGGCGTCGCGCGGCGAATTGGCGTGGATCGTCGTCAGGCTGCCGTCGTGGCCGGTGTTCATCGCCTGCAGCATGTCGAGCGTCTCGTCGCCGCGCACCTCGCCGAGGATGATGCGGTCCGGGCGCATGCGCAGCGCGTTGATGACCAGCTGCCGCTGCTTGATGCCGCCTTTGCCTTCGATGTTCGGCGGCCGCGTTTCCAGCCGCACCACGTGACGCTGCCGCAGCTCGAGCTCCGCCGCGTCTTCGATGGTGATGATCCGTTCGCGTTCGTTGATGAAGCTGGAGAGCACGTTGAGCAGCGTCGTCTTGCCGGCGCCGGTGCCGCCGGAGACGACAACGTTGAGCCGGCACCCGATTGCGGCTTCGAGGAACTCGAGCATCGGCTGCGTCAGCGCGCGGCGGGCGACGAGGTCGTGGGCGTCGAGGCGGTCCGCCGGGAAACGGCGGATCGACAGCGCGGGACCGTCGATCGCCAGCGGCGGGATGATCGCGTTCACGCGCGAGCCGTCCGGCAGCCGCGCGTCCACCATGGGGCTCGATTCGTCGATGCGCCGCCCGACGTTGCTGACGATGCGCTCGATGATCTGCAGCAGGTGCGCGTCGTCCTTGAAAGTGATGCTGGTCGGCTCGAGGTGGCCGTGCCGCTCGATGTACACCTGGTCGAACCGGTTGACGAGGATGTCGGAGACGTCGGGGTCGCGCAGCAGGTTCTCGAGCGGACCGAGGCCGAACAGCTCGTTGAGGACGTCGGCGATCAGGCATTCCCGCTCGAAGAGGTTGAGCGGCATCGCCTGCCCTTCGCGCGCGAGCAGGCCCGACAGGATCGACCGGATTTCGGGCTCGGCGTCCTCGCGGCGCGTATGACCGAGCTGGTTGAGATCGAGGACGCTGAGCAGCTCCTGGTGCACACGCGTCTTCAGGTCCTGGTAGTCGGGGCGGCGCGTACCGATCGCGGCGCCCGCCGTGGCAAGGGGGAAGTCCACTGGCGCGCTCCTCTATCCGTTGATCTATCCGTTGACCCAGCGCAGCGCGCCGAAGCGGGCGAGCAGCGCCTTCGATCGCGGCGGATGCGGTCCGTCTGCTTCCGGCATCCCCGTCAGCTCGCGTGTGAACGACATGACCGCCTCGGCGAGCCTGCCCGTGCTCTCGAGCACGAACGGGCGTCCTTCGTTCAACGCCGCCAGGGCGAGGCGGTAATCGCTGGGAAACGTGTGCTTCACCGGCACGTGCACGACGTCCTCGATGTCGCCGGCGCCGATGTCGGCGCCCTTGTCGAAGCGGCTGACGACGACCGACACCTTCTCGCGCGTATAGCGGCGGCCGAGCGCCTCGCCGACGCGGTTGGCGCCGCGGACCGACGCCAGCTCCTGGTTGGTGACGACGAAGATCTGCATCGCCGCCTCGAGCGCGTCGAGCATCGCCGGATTCGAGCGCGGCACGTCGAGCACCGTGTAGCGGTAGTTGCGGAGCGCGAAGTCGAGCAGCAGCCGGATGCGGTGGGCGTCGACGACCGGGGCGGCCGGCGCGTTCTCCGGCGACGCGAGCAGCGTGACCCCGGAGCTGGTCTGCGTCGTCAGGCTGGTGAAGAACGCGAGATCGAGGCGGTGCGTGTTGTCGAGGGCGTCGAGCAGCGAGAACCGCGGCTCCGCGCCGAGCAGGACCGCCGCGTCGCCGTACGCCGGGTGCAGGTCGATGAACAGCGTCGAGGCGCGGCTCCGGGCGAGCGCCGACGCGACGTTGACGGCGAGCGTGGTCGTGCCGACGCCACCTTTCGCGCCGATGAAGGCGAACACCTGGCCGCCGACCGGGACCGCGCGCTGCGCGATGAGGCGCGAGAGCGCCGCGTTGACCGTCTCGGCGGCGAGCGGCTCCGGCAGGCATTCGTTGACGCCGGCGCGCATCGCGTCGAGCATCAGCTCCGGCGTCAGCTCACGGGCGATCAGCAGCACGCTCGTCGCCGGATGCTGGCGCTTGAGCGCCGCGAGCGTCGCCGGCACCTGGCCGTGCGCGCGGATGTCGATCATCAGGACGTCGGGCTGCGCGGCGCCGGGTTTTGTCAGCGCGAGGAGATCCATCGCGGAGGCGATGAGCGGACGTAGCCCCGACGAGCGCACGAGGTCTTCGAGCTTCCGGTCGACCGCGCCGATGATGGTGACTTGAACTGCCATGGCAATGACCTACCTGACCAGACGGGATGTCCGCAGAAACGACGAGTCGTCGTGCAGCGTGATGGCGGTCTCGTCGCGCAGCCCCGGGTGCCGCACGATGTAGCCGGTGATCGTGCGCGCGCCCGGGTCGGCCGATTCGATGAACAACCCGACGATGTTGCGCACGTGCACGTCCGCGGCGGCGCCGGCGTGTATCGCCTCCGTGAGCTCGAACGGGTCGTAGACCGCGAGCGCGATGACGCGCGGGCTCATCGACCGGCACGGCGTCGCGGCTTCGGCGCAGCTGCCGTCGATGCGCCTGGTCGCCGCGTTCCACCGCGCCCCGGGATCCTCGGCGATCAGCTGCTGCACCCCCTGCGCGATCAGGCTCTCGTTGGCGGCAATGTCACCGGCGGCGATGCGCAGGCGCGTTTCCGCGTCGGGATGCTCGAGCGTGACGAGCGATGCCGCGCAGCCGCTGGTGAGCGCCTGGACGTCGTTGGGGGCGAAGACATCGCCGTCGATCTGCAGCGGCAGGTACCGCCACGCACCGACGGGGTTGGCGAGCGTCCCGGGCTGCAGCGTGACACGCGCGCCGCGGAAGGCGCTGAACGTCAGGCCGGTTCCGTTGGAGATCTGGTCCGGCTCCTGGTAGACGTCGCGCAACGCCGGATCCAGCAGGGTGCCCATCGCGTCGTAGCGGTCGAACGTGGACGCCGCTGACCATGGCGGCGTCCTCTCGAACCACCGGTCGGGGATCCCGATCGGCTTCAGGCAGTCGGTGGCGTTGGCGTCGCGTGCCTGGGCGACCGCCGATGAGGCCACGCCGAACGACAGCGAGCCGACCAGGCTGCCGACCAGCGCCGGGATCGGATTTCCAGCCGTCTTGTCGCGATGCGCGGTCACTTCCACGCATGCGAGCACGGCGTCGTCCGTGCGCTCCTCGTCGCGCGCATCGCAGACCGGAAACTGGATGTCGAGGGTCTCCGCTCGCGGCGTCTCGCCCCATACGGGGTTCTGCTGCGCAAACGTCAGCGCGGCGGTCGCGGCCGTCCCCGTCGGCGCCAGATCCGACGAATCGTCGAACGCCAGCGACGTGGCCGCGGCGAGCGCCGCCGCATCCACCGTGTTCTGCACCTGCGCGTGGCTCGCGAGCTGCGCCCCGTAGTCGATGACGAGGGCACTGACCGTCGTGAACGCGAGCAGGGCGACGCCGACCTGGATGACGACCGCGCCGTCGTCGCGCCGCAGCCGCGCGCAAAGGGAGCGCCGCGTCATGGGTTCGCGTCTCTCGTCGTCCCCGGCGGCGGCAGGAACTGCTGCGGCAGCACCGGCAGCGGCAGCGGGGTGCCCGCGCTGAGCGGCTGCACGAGGTGCGGCGTGATGATGACCACGAGCTCGGTGCGCTCCTTGCGCTCGGCCTTGCTCTTGAACAGGTAACCGATGACCGGCAGATCGCCCAGTACGGGGATGGCGGCGCGATCGGTCTGCGAGATGTTGTCGAGCAGGCCGCCGATGGCGAACGACTGCCCGTCACGCAGCTCGACGTCGGTCTCGGCGCGCCGCGTCGTGAGCGCGGGAATCCGGAACCCTGAGAGGCTGACGCCATTGGCGAAGTCGAGCGAGCTGACCTCCGGGCGCACCTTCATGCGGATCACGTCGCCGGTGATGTCGGGCCTGAACGTCAGGCGCACGCCGAACTCCTTGTAGGTCACCGACACGGTGCCCGTCGCGCCCTGCACGATCGGCACGGGGATCTCGCCGCCGGCGAGGAAGCTCGCCTCCTGGCCGTTGTAGGCAATCAGCGTCGGCTCGGCGAGGCTCTGGAAGAAGCCGCGCGAGCGCAGCGCGGTGATCACCATGCCGACGTCGTACTTCGTGTTCAGCACGAACAGGTTGAGGAAGTCGCTGAACGACAGCTTTCCTTCCGACGCGTCGCCACCCGTCGGCGGCTGCGGACCGATGCGGCCCGCGAAGTCCGGCGCCGGGAACTGCTGCGTGGTGACGCGGCCGGCCCACTGCTTGTACCCGTTCGGGCCGGTGAAGAACGACACGCCGAGCTCCTGCAGCGCGCGCTGGCTGACCTCCGCGACCTTGACCTGCAGCATTACCTGCGAGCCCTGCGTCTCACCCGGCACCTGCAGCATGTTGACGACCTTCGACTTGGCGGAGCTCTTGGTCGCGATGTCGATGGCGCGCGTCGCGACGTCGCGCGAGGTCACCTTCCCCGACAGCACGAGCGCTTCGTCGGCGACGTTGACATGGATGTCTTCGCCCGGGAACAGCAGCTGGAACTGCCGCTGCAGCGTCGGCGTCGCCGGAAAGACGTTCACCGCGTACTGCAGCATCTCCTGCTGACCCCACACGATGAGACTGACGGTCCCCGAGGTCTTGCCGTCGACGAGCACCTGCCGGGGATCGACGACCGTCGCGTCCGCGATCTCGGGGTTGGTGACGGCGATGCGCGTCACCGGGAAGTCGGTCTGCACGACGGTAGAGCCGCCGGCGACGACGAGCAGGGTCGGAAACGGAGGAGAAGCCGGGACCACGGCCGACGCTGCGGCCCCTGTGGACGCGATCGACGCGACGGCGGTGGCCGTCGACTGCGCGAACGCCCCGAGGCCGCCGAGATGCAGCGCGGCGCCGAACGCCAGCGCGAACCTGAGCTGGGGAGTCATGGAATCGTCTCCTGGGTCCGTTTGCCGGCGCGGATCGCTTCGACGGTGTAGCGCGCCGGCGCAGCCGCCTGCGGGCGGCCCGCGGTGCTGACGGCCTCGGCTACCGGCGCCACTTGCGCGCGCGGCGCGCGTACCGGCGCGGGCGTGCTGGCCGGCGCGGGCGCCTCGCCGATGTCTCCCGCCAGGCGTCCGAGCCGTGCGCCAGGCGTCGCCGGCTCCGCGGGGTCGAGCGGGTTGCGGAGCATCAGCGTGATGTTCCCCTCGGTCGTCGCCAGCGCAATCCGTTCGGCCTGCGCTGGCGTCACCATCAGCGTGACGACGGTCGACGGAATCGGCTTGGCCTGCGCCGTCTTCTCCTGGTCGTAGCGCGTGCCCGCCGTGAGCACGGGCACATTCGCGAGCAGGACGCGCGACACCGCGTCGCTCCCGCGGCGCAGCGTCACGAGCACGTCCACGCGTGCGCCGGGCGTGGCGAAGCCGGCGACGCCAATCACTTCATTGACCCTGACCGAAATGGCGCGCATGCCGGCAGGAATGGCCGGCGCCAGTCCCGCCCCCGCTTCACGCGGCGCCAGCTTCGATTCGGTGATCGGTTCGTTGGCCCCGACCGGCACCACGAGCCCGCGCCCGATGACGTCTTCGGGCCGCGCGTGCGCGTCGGTCAACGGCGCGCTGCTCGGCCACCCGACACGCTTGACGTCGGCCGCCGTCAGCTTCGCGCCAAGGGGAAGCGCGTGTGCTGACGTGACGACGTAGGTACTCGGGACTTCGACCTGGCGCACCGGCATCCGCGTCACAGCGCGATAGACGCTCGCGCTCGCAATCGACGCGCAGACGACCGCCACGCCAACGACGACAATGGTTCGAGTTCTGCGGTCCATCACAACCCCGCTGCGAGTTCCTTGCGCATGGTTGCCGACGCCGTCAGCGTCACGCCGCTGCCGAGCGTCTTGCCCTGGAACAGGCCGGCCAGAGCCCCCACGATCAGGTAGTTGTAGTCGTAGGACACGACCACCTTCACGCTCTGGACGTGGTGGCCGCCGACGTCCAGCACGTCAGGTTCGACGAGCGTCCTGACCGCGTCCCCCTTCAGTCCCGCGCCGACGACGTAGGTGCGCACGCGGGCCTTCACATCGTCGTCAATCCAGCCCGGCAGCGCACCGACGCGGGCCCCTTCGCGGGCCGCGTTGGTGACCACTTCGTAGTTGTTGAAGAGGAACCCCATGTCGATGATGCCCGCAAGGACGAACAGGACGAGCGGCAGCACGAACGCGAACTCGAGCACCTCCGTGCCGCGGGTATCGCGCACGGCCCGCCGCAGGCGGGCGCCGATCATCGGAACCACACGGCCACGGCCGTCCCCACCAGCGTTGGAAGTGCGTACGCGAGCCGCGGCCCCCGGGTACCCTCGAGCGTGAGCTGCCGCTGTGGCGAAAGCCCGGCCACGCACCAATGCGTGACGAGGAGCCGGACGTTCGCGCACGCTTCGCGCAGGTATCCGTTCGCCAGCGCGACGACCAGCGCCATCACGGCCCCCACCACCGCCGAGTACAACGCGGCGTGGACGGCGCCAAGCGGGCCGAGCCAGGCGCCGATAGCCGCAATCAGCTTGACGTCGCCCGCCCCCATTCCCCCGAGCGCGTACACGGGCAGCCAGAGAGCGAGGCCGATCAGCCATCCGATGAGCGTGGATTCGAAGGTCGGGAGACCGTGGACGGCCGCCAGGACGAACGCCGCAGCGGCGGCGCCCAACGTCAGCAGGTTCGGGATGCGACGGCTATGGAGGTCGAACGCACAGGCGACGACAGCCACACCGATCGCGATAGTGTCATTGGGGGACATGATCACTCCGCGTTTACGCCGGGATTAGGTCGCGCTTATGAGCCCTAGCCGCCGGTGCCCGTCGGCAGCGTGCCGCCCGGCGCTTTGCCGAGTTCCTCGATGATCTTTCCGTAGATGCCCTTGATGCTGGTGCCGACATTGGTCAGCGTGGCGACGGCCGCCAGCGAAACCAGGCCGGCGAGCAGCGCGTACTCGATGATGTCCGCGCCACGGTCATCGGCGATGAAGTTGACGATGCTTCTCATGGACCCGTTACCTCCCGCCGGATATTGATGAATCACCACCGGCGCCCGAGCCCGTCTGCAAGCCCATCGCCATTTTTGCTAGGCAATTGGTGTGTAGCGCCGCGGGAAAATGTCGAACTCCCTTGGCGACCTTTCCTCATCCGCGTCGTACTTCGGCCCCGGATGCGTGGCGCGGCCACGGCCATTTCCATCGGAGTGTGTAGTGATGTCCACCGTGCGGAACGAAATCTCTCAACTTGAAGAACGGCTGCGACTGGCGGAACTCGGTCCGGATCCCGCCGTCTTCGAAGAACTCCTCGACGACGACGTGATCCTGACCGGTGAAGATGGACGTCCTTTATTCGCGAAGCAGAAGGTGGTGGAGGCGCACCGGCCGGGCCGCGGACCGAAATTCACACGGGTCGACATCACGGATGTGCAGATCGTCGAGCACGGGGCGGCCGCCGTCGTCACCTGCACGGGCACGTTCGACGGCCCGCAAGGGACGTTCACGCTGAAATTCCTGCGAGTTTGGGTGCGGAAGGACGGCAAATGGCGCATCGTCGCCGGCTCAGTCGGCAAATGACCGCGCCTGTTCGCCCGCGTCCATTCCGTCGTTGTGTGTTGAGAGGGCAGACGTGAACTCGTATCATGCGGCACCTCTGATGTCCGAGGCCAAGGGTGGCGGAGCTTCGCGTCCGGATACGACGTTCGAGCTGGTCGAACGGGTGAAGTCCGGCGACGCCGAGGCGCTCGACCGGATATTTACGCGCTACCTGCCCGCGCTGCGGCGATGGGCGAGCGGCCGGCTGCCGCAGTGGACGCGCGACCTGATGAGCACCGACGACCTGGTGCAGGAAACCTTCATCCGCGCGATGAAGGGACTCAACCGGTTCGAGATGCGCCACGAGGGTGCGCTGCACGGCTACCTGCGGCAGGCCATCGTCAACCGCGTGCGTGACGAGGTGCGCCGCGGCAAGCGGGCGCCAGCGCACACCGATCTCGACGACCGGCACGCCGACCGGGATGCCACGCCGCTCGAACAGGCCATTGGACAGGAAGCATTGGAACGGTACGAAGCGGCGCTGACGCGCCTGCGCACCGAGGAACGCGAGGCGATCGTCGCGCGCGTCGAGATGGGATTGAGTTACCAGGAGATTGCGGAGGCGCTCGGCAAGCCGACCCCTGAAGCCGCGCGGATGGCGGTCAGCCGGGCGCTGATGCGGCTCGCCCGCGAGATGGAACCCGGCGATGCCTGAAGCGTTGCTCGCGCTCGCCGAGTCCGTCGCCGACGGCTCGGCGATCGACTGGGAGGCAGCCGCCGGCCAGGCGGCGCCCGAGGATCGGGCGTACGTCCGGCAGCTTCGCATCCTCGCGAAGCTGACCGAGGTCCACACCACGCTCTCCGAGCCGGCAGGGCCGGCGGTGCTGCCTGCGGCCGTGCGGCGCAGCCACGCCACGCCCGCCATTGGCACGTGGGCCCACCTGACGCTGCTCGAGCGGCTGGGCGGCGGCACGTACGGCGAGGTCTACCGCGCCTGGGACCGCCAGCTCGAACGCGAGGTCGCGCTGAAGCTGCTGCGCGGCGTGCACCCCTCGACTGCGGTCGGGGCGGGTGGCGTTCGCGACGATCCGGAGACATCGCGCATTACCCGCGAAGGACGGCTGCTGGCGCGCGTGCGCCATCCCAACGTGATCACGGTGCACGGCGTCGACGTGCACGAAGGGCGCGTCGGCCTCTGGATGGAGCTGCTGCGCGGCCAGACGCTCGAACAGCTGCTGCACACGCGCGGCGCGTTCGGCGCGCGCGAGGCCGCGCTCGTCGGCATCGACGTCTGTCGCGCGCTCGCCGCGCTCCACAGCGCCGGCCTTCTGCATCGCGACGTCAAGGCCGACAACGTCATCCGCGAGGACGGCGGCCGCATCGTCCTCATGGACCTCGGAACGGGACGCGAGATCGATACGGCCGGACGCCGCGGGCTGCCCGATTTCGCGGGGACGCCGCTCTACATCGCGCCTGAAATCTTCGACGGCACTCCCGCCAGCGAGGCCACCGACGTCTACAGTCTCGGCGTCCTGCTCTACCACCTCGTCACGGGCTCGTTCCCCGTGTGGGCGAAGACCGTCGAGGAGCTGAAGGACAAGCATCGCAACGGTGCGCCCATTCGCCTGCGGGATGCGCGCGCCGACCTGCCGACCGTCTTCGTCGCCGTCGTCGATCGTGCCATCGCGCGGAACCCGGGCGATCGTTACTTGACCGCCGGCGCGCTCGAGGCCGACCTGCTCAAGTCGATAGACGAGGAGACACCGCGCCGCACGGTGACGCCGCGCGAGGACACGCAGCCGGCGCAGGCGCCGTCGCGACGGCGCCTCAAGGCCATCGCCGCGGTCGCGGCGATCGCGGCCCTCGTCACCGGCGCGCTGCTCGCGCTGCCAGCGCTGCGCGGCCGCGAGACACTGGCGACGCTGGGAGCGCCGATCCGCTCCATCGCCATCCTGCCGCTGGCGAACCTCTCGGGCGATCCGTCGCAGGAGTACTTCGCCGACGGGATGACCGATGAGTTGATTGGCACGCTCGGCCGGCTGAACGGCGTGAACGTGATTTCACGCACCTCGTCGATGCAGTTCAAGGGCAGCGGAAAGACAGTCCCGGAAATCGCGCGGGCGCTGAACGTGGACGCGGTCGTCGAGGGATCGGTGCTGATGTCGCCGGGCGCCGGGCGCCAGGCGGGCGGCGAGCCCGAACGGCTGCGCATCAACGCGCGCCTGATCCGCGCCGGCACCGACACGCAGGTGTGGGACCGTACCTTCGAGGCCGTCGCCGGCGACGTCTTCAGGCTGCAGCGCGACGTCGCCGCCGCGATCGCGGACGGCATCAACGCGAAGCTCACGCCGCCGCGCGACGCCGTCGTGCCCGCGGCCCAGCGCGCCGCGTCGTTCGACGCCTTCGACCTGTATCTGAAGGGGCGCTACTACTGGGCGATGCGCTCGCCCGAATCGCTGAAACAAAGCGTCCAGTACTTCCAGGAGGCGATCGGCCGCGGGTACGTGCCGGCATATGCCGGCCTCGCCGACGCGTACAACCTGCTCGGGTTCTACGGCGTGCTGCCGGCCCAGGACGCGCGCCTGCGCGCGCGCGACGCGGCCAGCAAGGGCCTGCAGCTGGATCCGTCGCTGGCCGAAGCCTACGCCTCGCGCGGCTTCATCGCCGACGACGAGTTCAAGTGGGCGGCTGCCGAGGACGACTTCAAGCAGGCCGTGACGCTGGCGCCG